>Ga0193726_1000290_pt1 | contig 61501 bp, 54 predicted proteins | sample H2c1metaG_FD_144928 | JGI IMG/M metagenome (GOLD analysis project Ga0193726, IMG submission 144928) | Soil microbial communities from a riparian zone of the East river system, Colorado, United States - H2c1 | ecosystem: Environmental > Terrestrial > Soil > Riparian zone | place: USA: East River... | reverse complement strand
TGCTGACCATCGGCCAGACGGTGAAAGTGAAGATCATCAAGATCAATCACGAAACCCACCGCATCTCGCTAGGCATGAAGCAGCTGCTGGACGATCCGTGGCAGGGCATCGAGGCGAAGTATCCGCTCAATGCGCGCTTCACCGGCCGCGTCACCAACATCACTGACTACGGCGCGTTCGTCGAACTGGAGCCAGGCATCGAAGGCCTGATCCACGTCTCGGAAATGTCGTGGACCAAAAAGAACATGCATCCCGGCAAGATCGTTTCGACCTCGCAGGAGGTCGAAGTGCAGGTTCTCGAAGTCGATTCGGTCAAGCGCCGGATTTCGCTCGGTCTCAAGCAGACCATGCGCAATCCCTGGGAAGTGTTCGTCGAAAAATTCCCGGTCGGCTCGACGGTCGAAGGCGAGGTCAAGAACAAGACCGAGTTCGGCCTGTTCCTCGGGCTCGAAGGCGACGTGGACGGCATGGTCCATCTCTCCGACCTCGACTGGAAACTTCCGGGCGAGCAGGTGATCGACAACTTCAAGAAGGGCGACATGGTCAAGGCCATCGTGCTCGATGTCGATGTCGAGAAGGAGCGCATCTCGCTCGGCGTCAAGCAGCTCGAAGGCGATCCGTTCGCAGAACCTGGCGACGTCAAGAAGGGCGCCGTGGTGACCTGCGAAGTGCTCGAGGTGAAGGAAAGCGGCATCGAGGTTCAGATCTCGGGCACCGACTTCACCACCTTCATCAAGCGGTCTGAACTGGCGCGCGAGCGATCCGATCAGCGCGCCGAGCGTTTTGCGGTCGGCGAAAAGGTCGATGCGCGGGTGATCCAGTTCGACAAGAAAGCCCGCAAGGTGCAGGTCTCGATCAAGGCGCTGGAAGTCGCCGAAGAGAAGGAAGCCATTGCGCAGTACGGCTCGTCCGATTCGGGGGCGACGCTGGGCGACATTCTCGGCACCGCGCTGAAGCAGCGTACCGACAAGTAAGCTTCGGTCTTTTTTGTCGCAGCTAAATCAAGGGCTCCGGTTTCGACCGGAGCCTTTTTGTTTTTGCAGGATCAACCACGTTGCAAGCCTGTCATCGCCCGGCTTGACCGGGCGACCCAGTATTCCAGAGCGTTGATGAGGTGCTGTGCGCCCAACCAGCACTCTGGAATACTGGGTCCCCGCCTGCGCGGGGACGACACCGAGTTGGGGCCTTGTTTTCTTCATATTGCATCGCAATTGATGGTGTTAGATAACCCGATGTCCACGCTGCGAATGCAAAACGCGCGGACAGTTCAGGAGCACCCATGTCGCTTGATTCCGATGTGATCGTCGACCGCCGCCGGATGCGCCGCAAGCTGACATTCTGGCGCGTCACCGCGGCACTGGTCGCCATCGCCGCGATCGTCACGGTCGGCGTGCTGGCCACGCCGAGCGGCCGCCAGGTGCTCACCACGTCCGGCTCGATCGCGCGGGTCAAGGTCGAAGGCCTGATCCTCAGCGATCAGGCGCGCGTCGAGGCGCTGGAACGGCTGGAGAAATCGTCGGCCGCCGCCGTCGTTCTGCATATCAACTCGCCGGGCGGCACCACCGCCGGCTCCGAGCAGCTTTACGATGCGCTGGTGCGGCTGAAGGCCAAGAAGCCGCTGGTGGTCGTGGTCGAAGGGCTCGCCGCGTCGGGCGGCTACATCACGGCGATCGCCGCCGATCATATCATCGCCCAGCAGACCTCGCTGGTCGGCTCGATCGGCGTGCTGTTTCAATTTCCGAATTTCACCGAGTTGATGAAGACCGTCGGCGTCAAGGTCGAGGAAGTGAAGTCATCGCCGCTGAAAGCCGCACCCAACGGTTTTGAGCCGACCAGTCCGGAAGCGCGCGCGGCGCTCGACGCGCTGGTGAAGGACACCTACGCGTGGTTTCGCGGGCTCGTGAAAGAGCGCCGCGGCATGGACGATGCGCTGCTGGAAAAAGTCGCCGACGGCCGTGTCTTCACCGGCCATCAGGCGGTCGATCTCAAGCTGATCGACCAGCTTGGCGACGAGACCACCGCGGTCGCGTGGCTGGTCGCGAACAAGAATGTCAAAAGCAATCTGCCGGTGCGGGATTTCAAGCTGTCGCCGCGGTTCGGCGATCTGACATTTCTGCGCACGGCCGCCTCGATCGGGCTCGATGCGCTGGGCTTGAGTGCGATTGCGCGGCAGGTCGAGCAGGCCGGCGTTGCGCAAGCGGTCGGGCATCTCGGTCTCGACGGCATGCTGGCGCTGTGGCGTCCCGCCGTCTCGAACTGAACCCGTAAGTCCGGTTTCCGTCACTTTCTCCCGCATTGCGGGCGTTGTCACAATCCCCGATCCGGCCGTTTGTCACGTGCTTTCGGCACCCCGGAATTTCATTTAGCGTCTTGACAGTTCAAGGCATTTTCACGGAAATGATGTCCCCACGGCACGGGTCCCACGTCCGATGATCAAATCCGAACTCGTTCAGCGCATCGCCGAGCACAACCCGCATCTATACCAGCGGGATGTGGAGAACATTGTGAACGCGATCCTCGATGAAATCGTCGCAGCGCTTGCGCGCGGCGACCGCGTCGAGCTGCGCGGTTTCGGCGCTTTCTCGGTCAAGCATCGCCCCGCGCGCGCCGGGCGTAATCCGCGTACCGGCGCCCATGTGCCGGTCGATCAGAAGAGCGTGCCATTTTTCAAGACCGGCAAGGAAATGCGCGAGCGGCTGAATCGCGAGCCCGGAGCTCCCGACGCGGGCGCGTAAGGGTATCTTTAATTGCGCGTATTCTGATCGCAAAACCGGTGTCCACTTTTGCGGAATACGCGCCCGCTCCACTGCGAGAGAGCTCATGCGTAAATTTCTCACGGCCCTGATCGTGATTCCGCTGGGTCTTCTGTTCATCGTGTTCGCGGTCGCCAACCGGCATCTGGTCACGGTGTCGTTCGATCCGTTCAATTCCCGCGATCCGTGGGTCGGCCTTACCATGCCGCTGTTCGTCGTCATCATCGGCGTGGCGATATTAGGTGTTGCAGCGGGCGGCACGGCGACCTGGTTCCGGCAGCGCCACTGGCGGCAAGCTGCGCGGCGATTCGATGCCGATGCGCGGCAGGCGCGCACCGAATTGACCGATCTGCGCGCCAGCACCATGACCGCTTCGCGGGGCGATTCACGCTTCCTGGCGCTGCCCCCGCAAGGGATCGGACAGGGCACCGGATACGGGGCCGCCGGGCGAGACAAGCACGGCGCGACGTTGTAGAACCCGCCCCGCAGCCCCTCATGGTGAGGAGCGCGTCTTCCGCGTCTCGAACCATGAGCACGACTGCTCATCCTTCGAGACGTGGCCAAGGGCCGCTCCTCAGGATGAGGACCTCCCTGTTACGCCCGAACCTGTGCTTTGAGCCCATGTCCCTGATCGTCAAAATTTGCGGCCTGTCCACGCGCGAGACGCTCGACGTTGCGCTGGATGCGGGCGCGGACATGGTGGGATTCGTGTTCTTCTCCCCGTCGCCCCGGCATCTCGGCCTGGAAAAGGCCCGTGAACTCGGCAGGCAGGCCAAGGGCCGCGCGCAAAAGGTCGCGCTCTCGGTCGATGCCGACGACGCGACGCTTGCCAATATCGTCGATGCGCTGCAGCCGGATATCCTGCAATTGCATGGCCGGGAATCCGTGGCGCGGCTGCGCGACATCAAACAGAAATTCGGACTGCGGGTGATGAAGGCGCTTGCCGTCGAAACCTCGGCCGATCTCGCCACGCTGCCCGGTTACGCCGCGGTCGCCGACCAGATCCTGTTCGATGCCCGCGCGCCGAAGGATGCCACGCGGCCTGGCGGGCTTGGCGCGGTGTTCGACTGGCACGTGCTGGAAAATCTCGATCTCAAAGTGCCCTTCATGGTCTCGGGCGGTCTTACCGCCGGCAATGTCGCGGAGGCCGTGCGGGTCACGCGCGCTGGCGGCGTGGATGTTTCCTCCGGGGTGGAAAGTGCCGTTGGCGTCAAGGATCCCGACATGATCCGCGCATTCATTCGCGCCGCGCGCGCCACCGAAGAGTTGATGACCTGATGAATTCGAACCTGCCCAATTCCTTCCGGTCCGGCCCCGACGATACCGGGCATTTCGGCATTTTCGGGGGACGCTTTGTCGCCGAAACGCTGATGCCTTTGATCCTCGACCTGGAGAAGGCTTACGCCGTCGCCAAGGCCGATCCGGCATTTCAGGCGGAAATGAACGGCTATCTGAAGGACTATGTCGGCCGGCCGTCGCCGCTGTATTTTGCCGAGCGGCTCACCGAGCATCTTCGAGAAGTATCTGCGGCCGCCGGCCGCGCTGGTGGCGCCAAAATCTATCTCAAGCGCGAAGAACTCAACCACACCGGCTCGCACAAGGTCAACAACGTGCTCGGCCAGATCATGGTCGCGCTGCGCATGGGCAAGAAGCGCATCATCGCCGAGACCGGCGCCGGCCAGCATGGTGTCGCCACGGCGACGCTGTGCGCCCGCTTCGGGCTTGAGTGCATCGTCTATATGGGCGCGGTCGACGTCGCGCGGCAGGCGCCGAATGTGTTTCGGATGGAGATGCTGGGCGCCAAGGTGGTCCCGGTGCAATCCGGCACGCGCACGCTGAAAGACGCGATGAACGAAGCGCTGCGCGACTGGGTCACCAATGTCCACAATACCTATTACTGCATCGGCACCATCGCGGGGCCGCATCCCTATCCGATGATGGTGCGCGACTTCCAGTCGATCATCGGCGTTGAGACCCGCGCGCAGATGCAGGAAGCCGAAGGCCGCCTGCCGGATTCGCTTGTCGCCTGTATCGGCGGCGGGTCAAACGCGATGGGGCTGTTTCATCCCTTCCTCGACGACCCGAGTGTGGAAATTTTCGGCGTCGAGGCGGCCGGCCACGGGCTGACGCAGTTGCATGCCGCGTCGATCGCCGGCGGCCGGCCCGGCGTGCTGCACGGCAACCGCACCTATCTGTTGATGGACGATGACGGCCAGATCCAGGACGCGCATTCGATCTCGGCGGGGCTGGATTATCCCGGCATCGGGCCGGAGCATTCATGGCTGCATGAGACCGGCCGCGTGACCTATCTCAACGCGACTGACGACGAGGCGCTCGCGGCATTTCAACTGCTGTCGCGGCTGGAAGGCATCATCCCCGCGCTGGAATCGGCGCATGCGATCGCCAAGGTCATGGATCTCGCGCCGAAGCGCCCGCGCGATCATCTGATGGTGGTCAACCTCTCCGGCCGCGGCGACAAGGACATTCCGCAGGTGGCCGAAATCCTGAAGGGAAAATCGTGACCACCCGCATCGACACCCGTTTTGCAGAACTGAAGCGCGAAGGCCGCGCGGCTTTCGTCACTTTTTTGATGGCGGGCGACCCCGATCTCGCGACCTCGCTGGCCATTATCAAGGCCCTACCTGCTGCCGGCGCCGATATTATCGAGATCGGCATGCCCTTCACCGATCCGATGGCGGACGGGCCGGCGATTCAGGCGAGCGGCCTGCGCGCGTTGAAGGCCGGCACGACACTGAAGAAGACCCTCGCTCTAGTACGTGACTTTCGCGGCGACGACGAGACGACGCCGATTATCCTGATGGGCTACTACAATCCGATCTACATCTACGGCGTCGATAAATTCCTGGCCGATGCCAAGGCCGCCGGCGTCGATGGGCTGATCCTTGTCGATATGCCCGCGGAAGAGGACGATGAACTCTGCATTCCCGCATTGAAAGCGGGCCTGAATTTCATACGGCTGGCGACGCCGACCACCGACGACAAGCGGCTGCCGGCCGTGCTCGCGAACACTTCGGGCTTTGTCTATTACGTCTCGATTACAGGCATTACGGGGAGCGCCGCCGCCGACATCTCCGCGGTCACCGAAGCGGTTACACGGATCAAACGCCATACCAGGCTGCCGGTCTGCGTCGGCTTTGGAATCCGAACCCCCGAGGCTGCTCGCGCCATCGCGGAGAAAGCCGACGGCGCGGTGGTCGGCACGGCGCTGGTCGATGCCTTGTACGGCAGCCTCGACGCTGAGGGCAGGGCCACAGCTAAAACCGTGAGCGCGGTGGCCGATCTGGTGGCGTCGCTGGCGCAGGGCGTGCGCGGCGCAAAACAGGCTGCGGAATAAGCCACAATTGCGGTAGAGATAGAGCCGAAATCGGCGCCTTGCCGGGCAACGTCCGGACCGCCATATATTTCGAGGCGATGTATCATCGCAATGCGGAGCGAGACATGAATTGGCTCACCAACGTCGTCCGGCCGAAAATTCGCAACATCCTGCGCCGCGAAACGCCGGAGAATTTGTGGATCAAGTGCCCCGATACCGGACAGCTCGTGTTCTACAAGGACGTCGAGGCCAACCAGTTCGTCATTCCCGGCTCGAACTACCACATGCGCATGAGCGCGGTAGCGCGGCTGAAATCGATCTTCGACAATGAGGTCTGGTATGACATCGCGCTGCCCACGGTAACGGCCGACCCGCTGAAATTCCGCGACGAACGCAAATACGTCGACCGCATCAAGGACGCACGCGCCAAGACCGGCCTGAACGACGCCATCAAGGTGGGCTACGGCAAGCTCGAGGGCGCCGCCGTCGTCATCGCGGTGCAGGATTTCGACTTCATGGGCGGCTCGCTCGGCATGGCCGCGGGCGAAGCGATTGTGCGGGGCCTTGAGCTCGCGGTGGAAAAGAAATCGCCGTTCATCGTGTTCGCGGCATCCGGCGGCGCGCGGATGCAGGAAGGCGTTTTGTCGCTGATGCAATTGCCGCGCACCACGGTGGGCGTGCAGATGCTGCGCGAAGCCAAGCTGCCCTATATCGTCGTGCTCACCAATCCGACCACCGGCGGCGTCACTGCGTCCTATGCCATGCTCGGCGACGTCCAGATCGCCGAGCCCGGCGCGTTGATCGGCTTCGCCGGCGCGCGCGTGATCGAACAGACCATCCGCGAGAAATTGCCGGATGGCTTTCAGCGCGCGGAATATCTCAAGGACCACGGCATGATTGACATGGTGGTGCATCGCCACGATCTGCGCCCGACCCTGGCGCGGCTGTGCCGCCTGCTCATGAAGTCGCCCGAGATCGAATCCGCGCCGAAGCCTGCCCCGGAGCCGATCACCATTCCGGCCGAGATTGGTTCCAGCGCGGACGCGATGCCGGCAGCACCCCACGCGTGAACGCGCCCGCGGCCAGACCGATGCCGCCGCTCGGCGACCTGATCGCGCGGCTGGCGGCGCTGCACCCCAAACGGATCGACCTGAACCTCGAGCGGATGCACCGGCTGCTCGAGCAGCTCGACCATCCCGAGCGCAAACTGCCGCCGGTGATCCATGTCGCCGGCACCAACGGCAAGGGTTCGACCATCGCCTATCTGCGCGCGATCCTCGAAGCCGCCGGTTTGCGCGTTCACGTCTATACATCGCCGTATCTGGTGCGAATCAACGAAAGTTTTCGGTTGGGCGGCGGCGTTCTCGCCGGCGATGACGAACTGCGCGCCGCGCTGGAGCATTGCGAGCGCGTCAATGACGGCGCTCCGATCACCATCTTCGAAATCGAAACCGCGGCGGCGTTTTGTCTGTTTTCGCAGCATCCGGCCGATGTGGTGCTGCTGGAAACGGGTCTCGGCGGACGGCTCGACGCAACCAACGTGATCGACGCGCCACTGGCGACCGTCATCACGCCGATCGGCATGGACCACACCGAATTTCTCGGCGAATCGTTGACGGAGATTGCGAGCGAAAAAGCCGCCATCATCAAGCGCAACGTGCCGGTGATTGCAGCGGAGCAGCCGACCGAAGCGATGGCGGTGATCGAGCAGCAGGCCAAACGCATGCATGCGCCGCTGCATGCCGCGGGCCAAGGGTGGCACGTCAATGTCGAGCGCGGGCGGCTGGTCTATCAGGACGAGCGCGGGCTGATGGATCTCGCCGCGCCAAAATTGTTCGGACGGCATCAGTTCGATAACGCCGGCCTTGCGATCGCAACATTGCGCGCGCTGGATGCGTTCAGGATCGATAGCGCGGCCTTCGAGGCTGGCATCGTCAACGCCGAATGGCCGGCACGGATGCAGCGCCTTGCATCGGGCGCGCTGGTCGATCTGGCCCCGCCGGGTTGCGAGCTATGGCTCGACGGCGGGCATAATGCCGATGGCGGGCGCGTGGTCGCAGCGGCGCTGGGCGATCTCGAAGAGCGGGTGTCGCGGCCGCTGGTGGTGATCGCCGGCATGATGGGCAACAAGGATGCCGGCGCGTTCCTCGCCAATTTCGGGGGGCTGACGCGGCATATTATCGCGGTGCAGATTCCGGACCGCGACAACGCCATGGCGCCGGATACGCTGGCCGACGCCGCGCGCCATCTTGGCATGCGGGTGGAAACCTCTCCGGGCGTCGAGGCGGCGTTGCGCTCGCTGACGCGCCTTGCCTATGAGGTGCCGCCGCGCATTCTCATCACCGGCTCGCTCTATCTCGCCGGCCATGTGCTGGCCGCCAACGGTACGCTGCCGAAATGAGGGAATGATGCGCTTTGCCGCGATAGCCGATATCCATGGAAACTATCTCGCGCTGGAGGCGGTGCTTGCCGATATCCGCGCGCAGGACATCGATGCCATCGTCAATCTCGGCGACATGGCGAGCGGGCCGCTCGACGCGCGGCGCACCATGGATGTGCTGAAGGCGCTCGACGCCGTTCATGTGCTCGGCAATCACGACCGCTATCTGATCGACCGGCCGCACGAGAAGATGGGCTCATGGGAACGGCGCGTATACGCCCAACTCGATGCGAGCGATCTGGATTGGCTGCGCGCGGTTCCGCCGACGCTTGTGTTTCGAGATCGTGTGTTTCTCTGCCACGCAACACCGGCGAATGATGAGGTCAATTGGCTGGAAACCGCGCTGCCCGACGGCAACGTCGCCATGTCGCCGCTCGAGGCCATCGAGAAAGCCGCGGAAGGCATTACGCAGTCGCTGATCCTGTGCGCCCACACCCACATCGCGCGTGCGGTAAAACTTCGCGACGGGCGGCTGGTGGTCAATCCCGGCAGCGTTGGGTTGCCGGGATATCGCGCCAACCATCCAGTGCCGCATGTCGTCGAGGCAGGCACGCCCGACGCGCGTTATGCGATCCTGGAATTGCGCGATGGAAGCTGGCGCGTGACGTTTCGCCACGTGCCTTATGATCACGACGCGATGGCGTCGCTGGCGCGAGAAAACGGCCAGCCGGAACTGGCGTCGCTTCTGGCGACCGGCTGGATCAGGCCAGCAGCTTCATCGGATTGACGGCCTTCTGCTTCAATTGATCGAGCGTGCATTGACGCGGCGCCTTGTCCGGCCGCCAGCGCAGAATCGTGGTGCCGTGGCGGAAGCGGTCGCCGCTGAAATGATCATAGGATACCTCGACCACGAGCTTGGGTTTCAGCGGGCACCATTGCGCGGAGCGTTCGGTCGACCAGCGGCTCGGGCCGCCCGGTGCGTTGCCGGTGAATCCGGGCGGCCCGATGAGCGCTTCGAGCTTTGCCGTCAACGCCGGCTTTTCGTCGCGCTTGATCGCCGAGGTAAAGCCGACGTGATGCAGCAACCCGTCGTCGTCATAGAGACCGAGCAGCAGCGAGCCGACCACCTTCTTTCCGTCCAGCCTGTTCGTGGCGTAGCGGAAGCCGCCGATGACGCAGTCGGCGCTGCGAAAGTTCTTGATCTTCTGCATGCCGTCGCGGTTGCCGGATTGATACGGCAGGTCGAGACGTTTTGCGATCACGCCGTCGGAGCCACCGCCGGCCTGGGTCAGCCATTTTTTTGCGGTGGCATAAGTGGTCGTTGCCGGCGAGAGCCGGAAGGTCGGCTGCGGCCTGAACTGGACCTTTGCAAAAGCTTCCAGCGCCGGACGCCGTTTGTTCAGCGGCTGCGCGGACAGTTTTTTGTCTTTCATAGTCGCCAGAAGATCGAACGTCAGAAACAGCGCAGGCGTTTGCCCTGACAGTTTGGCGATACGGCTCTGCGCGGGGTGAATCCGCTGCAACAGGTCGTCGAACGAAAAGGTTTTGCCGTGCGGCACCACGATTTCGCCGTCCAGCGAAAAATTCGCCGCTTTAAGCCGCAACGCCGCCTCGACCAGTTCCGGAAAATAGCGCGTGAGATCCTCGCCCGACTTCGACCGCAGCGTAACCTTGCTGCCGCTGCGGGTCAGCAGGCATCGAAAACCATCCCACTTCGGCTCGTATTGCCATTCCGCTCCGCGCGGGATGGTATCGACGGAACGGGCTTCCATCGCGACCGGGCCGGACGATGAGGCAGCGGTGTTCGGGCGGGAGGTGGCGCGCGGCATCCCTCTCAACGCAAACGGCCGGCGTTTAGCCGGCCGTCAAAGCAAATTATTTGAAGCGCGATCAGACCGCGGCCGTAATCCACTGCTGCAGCTTCTGCTTCGGCGCGGCGCCGACCTGGCGCGAGGCCATCTCGCCGCCCTTGAAGATCATCAGGGTCGGAATCGACATCACGCCGTATTTCGAGGCCGTCTTCGGGCTCTCATCGACGTTCAGCTTGACGATCTTGATCTTGTCGCCCATCGCGCCGGAAATCTCGTCCAGCGCCGGCGCGATCATGCGGCAGGGACCGCACCATTCGGCCCAGAAATCTACCACGACCGGGCCAGTCGCCTTCAGCACTTCGGCTTCGAAATCGGCGTCAGAAACTTTGCCAACGGCCATTGGAATACCTCGTTCACTGCGTTTGAAGGCGGCAGAAGAATCGCCGCCGGGGTCATGCAATCAACCTATGAACGCTCCCTTGCCGGGTCAAGCGTGGTCATCCCTTCGGATAATGGTTGCCAGTTGCGCGTCCAGCGCGGGGGCCGGAATCTCCATCATTTCAGGCGTTTCGGTCCAGAGCAGCGCGGCCCGGATCGGGAGCTGGGGATAAAGCCTGGCGAGAACCGCCCGGTAGAGCGCAAGCTGGCGGATATAGGCCACCGGCGCTTCGGCGAGGGACCGCGGCGGGACATGGTTGGTCTTGTAGTCGACGATCAGGATTTCACCCGGCGTTACCACCAGCCGGTCGATCTGGCCGGACACCAGCGCGGCGGGACGTCCCGGCCGTTCCAGCCGCCCGACGATGGAAACCTCGGCGCGGCTGCCGGGAGCAAATACCGACGCAAAACGCGCGTCGCCGATCAGCGCCAGCACCTGTTGAGCAAGCGCCTCGCGCTCATTCCCGCTGCAGCCATCGGCATTGCGGGCGAGATAGCGCAGCGCCACTTCGCGCCGGCGTTCCGGCGGAATGTCCGGCAGCGATTGCAGCAGACGGTGCACCAGCGAACCGCGCTGCAGCGCACGGGCGCGCAACTGTGCCGATTCGCCGGTGCGAATGGCATGGCCTTCGGCCTCGGCGGGGTCCGAAGGCCGCAGCACATTATCGACGAACGGCTCGCGCGGCGCCGGCGTGCGCAGCCACGCCGGCAGCGGGATGACGGTGGCCGACGTCTGAGCGGTTACCGCGCTGGCCGGCGGATGGACATCCTCTGCCCTCGAAAAGCGCTTCACCACGCCGTCCGGTGGCGGCACGTTTTGCATGTGCAGGCCGGACCCTTCGAGGCCTTTTGCGATCAGGTCGTACCACGACAGCGGCCGCAGCACGTTGCGATTGCCCGGCATGCAGCCGGCGACGATCAGCCGGTCCGCGGCACGCGTCATCGCCACATAGAGCAGGCGGCGGTATTCGTCCTCGGTCTCGCCCAGCATGGCCGCGCGCGCCGACGCGACCGCGGGGGGGTCCTCCGCCTTCTTGCCGGCCCAGACCACGACACCGGGCGCGTGTGGCGCGGCATTGCCTAAAGGCATGCGGATCAGCTTAAGTCGCGTGGTATCGGCGGGCGACGTCGTGGTGTCGACCAGAAACACCACCGGCGCTTCCAGCCCCTTGGCGCCATGTACGGTCATGACGCGGACTTCGTCGCGCGAGATTTCCATGTCGCGCTTCACCTCGGTATCGGCCGCGCGCAGCCATGCCATGAAACCTTGCAGCGAGGCGGGAGCTTTGCGTTCGTAGCCCAGCGCCAGCTCAAGAAATTCATCGAGCGCGTCGTTGGCTTCGTGCCCGAGCCGACGCAAAATGCGCGCCCGACCGCCGTCGTCCCCTCCTTGGCCGCCGAGCAGCCACGCATAGAATGCGAACGGCGTCTCCTGCATGACGCGCGCCTCGCATTCTTTCAGGCGGCGAAGCGCAGCCTCGAACTTTCCGCCGGTCGCGGCGTGATGGGTCAACGCATCGCGCAGCGATCCCTTGCGCTGCCACGCCAGCTTGAACAGGTCGTCATCGTCAAGGCCGAACAGCGGGCTCTTCAGCGCTACCGCGAGCGCGAGATCATCCCTTGGCAACAACAGCGCGTCGGCGAGATTCATCAGGTCGATGATCGCGATATGCTCGGTCAGCTTCAGCCGATCGGCGCCGGCCACGGGAACATTGGCGTGCTTCAACGCCTGGATCACCGTGTCGAATGCGTTGCCGCGCCGCCGCACCAGCACCAGCACGTCGCCATAGCGCAACGGGCGGCGATTACCGGTGTTGCCGGTCATGGTGCCGCCCTCGATCAGCGACTTGATCTCGGCCTGGATGCGCCGTGCGAGCCTGACCTCCGGGCTCGTCTCTGACACCGCATCGAACGGCGCGCGCCAACCTTCGATGTCCTGCCTTGGATCGGGCAGCTCAAGCTTCCACAGATCGATCAGGCTTGGACCTGCGTCGGCGAGCGACTCATGGATCGGATAGCCGTTCTCGATGGCGTGGATGCTGCTGTAGATCGCCTGCTCGCGAAACACGTGGTCGACCGATCGCAGGATCGCGGAACCCGAGCGGAACGAATAGGTCAGCGAAATCGGATCGAATTTCAGTTTGGCATCTTCGAATTTGCTCTGCAGCGACTTCCGTCGCAGGTCGAATTCACGCGGTGCGGCGCCCTGAAACGAAAAAATTGACTGCTTCTCGTCGCCGACCGCAAAGATGGTGCGTTTGACGCCGGCGCGCGCGCCTTGGCCTGACGTGAATTCGGAAATGAGATGCGCGACAATGTCCCACTGCCGCGGGCTGGTATCCTGCGCCTCGTCGATCAATACGTGATCGACGCCGCGGTCGAGCTTGAAATGCACCCAGCTGGAAGAGACGCGGTCCAGCATTTCCAGCGTCTTGTCGATCAGGTCATCATAATCAAGCAGGCCGCGTTCCTGCTTTTCGCGGCGGTAGTTCGCGGCGACCGTGGTCGCGATGATCAGAAGAGATTGGGTGCGGTCGCGGATCGTCAAAGCGCGGCGCTGTTCGATCAGCGGCCCGATGCGGCTGATTTCTCGATCGAACAGCTGCGCGATTGCTGGATTTGCGTCGCAAAATTTCTTCGTCACCACCGATTTGCGCGGCGTCAGCGATTCCGTCAGGAACACACCGAGATATTCGTCGACCTGCTCGCTCCCTGAAAAAGCCAGCGCCTCACGCAACCGCGCTGCCTGGTCCTGATCCGACTTGCTGCCGGTATCGAGCTTCGCAGAAATTTCTTCCCACCGCGATCTCGGCAGGTGCGGTCCCTCGACGATCGCGCGTTCGATCTCCTCAAGCCGCTCGGCTGGATCAACGCCAAGCGCGGCGGATACCTGCGCGATCGCAGCACCGGCACTGCCGGCAGTATCCGTCCACGCCATAAAATGGTCGCGGCTCAGACAGGCTTCCCGCACCACGTCCTTGAAGGTCACATCGGCGGCGCTGGACATGGCGATATCCAGCGCGCGGCCGGCGGCGCTTTGCGGATCGCGCGCGGCGTCCAGCAGCACCTTAAGGTTGGCCCGCTCCATCATTTCGGCCTGATCGCGTTCGTCGAGCACCGCGAAGCGCGCCGGCACATTGGCCTCGAACGGAAATTGCTGCAGCAGCCGCGTGCACAGCGCGTGGATGGTCTGCACCTTCAATCCGCCCGGCGTCTCCAGCGCGCTGGCGAACAGTTCGCGCGCACGCATCCGCAGTTTTGGATCCGGCCGCGCGATCCCGGTATTGCGGATCGCGGCATCGAGTTCATCGTCCTTGAGCGTGACCCAATGGCCGAGCGTGGTGAAGACACGCTCCGCCATGTTGGCCGCGGCCGCCTTGGTGAAGGTGATGCAGAGAATCTTCTCGGGCGGCACGCCATCGAGCAGCAGCCGGATCACGCGCTGCACCAGCACGTGGGTCTTGCCGGAGCCGGCATTGGCGGAAACGAACGCCGACGAAGCAGGGTCGGAGGCGCGCGCCTGCGTGGCGCGAACCGCGTCGGGGATGTTGGCACGGGGCGAACTCATTCGATGTCCTCGCCGAGCCCGCCGGCCGACCATTCCTTGATCCGCGCCAGATCGTCGTAACGGCCGTAGCGATCCGACCACATCGAAAGAGTCAATGACGTATACGGCTGCTCTTCGTCTTCAAACTTCCGGATCAGCTCCTCGAGTTTCTTGCGGGCATAGTCGGCGGCATCATCCGGCTCTTGCGACGGGTCACCCTTGTTGATTTTCAGCTCCAGCAGGATCGATTTGCCCGGCGGGTTGTTGCCGCTGAGCCGGACATACAATAACTCGCTGACGGACGCGCCTGCGGGGATATTGGCAAAACCGCCCTCGCGCAGGATCGCGGCTTCCAGCGTGAGCTGTGGCGCCAACCCCATGCGTACCTGCTTGCCGGTCGGCGGCGCGCCGGTTTTGTAATCGAGGATCGCAAAGGTGCGGTCGGTACGGTGCTCGATGCGGTCGGCGCGTGCCGAGAGGGAAAACGTGCGTCCGTTGTCGAGCGGGATCGAAATATCGCCCCGGATTTCGGCGTCGATCATTCTAACATTCAGCCGCCGCTCGGTCTCCCATCCGGCAAACCATGATGCGATGCGCAGGAAGCGCGGCCACCACAACGCCCGCGCCTCCGGCCGTTCCATCAGTGGCGCAAAATGCTTCTCGCCGATCTGGCGCAGCGCGCTTGCAGGATTATCAGGCAGCATTGTCTTATAGGCTTGCGTGAAATCGCCGAGCGCGTCGTGAATCGCCGAGCCGCGATCGGCCGCCGACAGCGGCATATCGACCGGATCGAGTGGTGCTAGATCGAGAATATATTTGGCGTAGATCGTATAGGGATCGCGCAGCCAGTCCTCGATCGCCGTCACCGACAGTTTTAGCGGCCGCGCCGCGCGCGGCGGCTTCGGCATCGGTTGCGGGATCGGCTCGACCTTTTCCGGCCGATCCAGTTCGTGCGCGAAGTGAACATACCTTGCACCCGCGGCCTTCGCAGCGTCCCAGCGCGTTTCGCCCGCCACCGCCTCCAGCCGGTGCAGGAAGCGCGACGCGACCGACGGCGCGCCGCCGACTTTCGCGGCATGGCTGAGGATCACCTCATCGGCGCCGAGCAATTGCGTAAAATCGTGCGCGGAGAGGCCGATACGCCGTTCCGGCAAATCGAGGCCGAGTTCGTGCCGCATCGGGCGGCTGAGCCAGGGATCGTTGCGCGGCGCCGGCGGCCACACACCTTCGACCAGGCCGCCGAGAATGACGCGGTCGCATTGCGTCAGCCGCGCTTCCAGCGGGCCGTAGATTCGTAAATGTGCGTCGATCTCCTGCGGCCGCCGCACGATGCGGTCGCCGAACGCGGTCTGGAACACGTCCGGGTAGTCGCCGAGCTGCACCATCAGCCCACTGCGCGCTTGTTCGCCGAGCAGATCGTCGAACGCTGCCACCAGCGCCAACCCCTGATGGCCCTCGAACGCGACGGCGACACCGCTCTCGTCGCGCGACAGCGCCATCAGCACATCGCGGTGGCGTTCGGCGAGTTCAGAAAAATCCCGTGATTTTGATGGGTCGCCGCTTTCGAGCGGCGCGAGCGCCGGTTGCAATTTCGCGATCAGCGCCTCGGCGTAGTCGAGGTCAGCATCCTTGAGCTTGGTTCGCGGTTCAGCGTAATGCAGCGTGGAGGTCTCGTTCCGCCCGAGCTTGACAAGCTCCTCCCGAAATCGACCGAAATCCCGCGCCAGTCCCTTACTTCCCGCCGCCGGACGGGTGCCGCGCAGCAGAGACATTTCAAGCGTCTCGACCGCGCTTCTGAGCGCGCCCTGCGCGCTGCCCAGTCGCAGCAGCGGATGTTTCAGCAACGCCAGCAGTGTCGGCGGCTCCAGCTGCTTCGACACCGCCTCCGCCGCAAGCCGTGCGAAAATTCCGGCCGGCGTATCCATCAAGGCATCGCCGCCGGAATCGTCGAACGCCAGATTCCAGCGCCCAAGCGCCGCCATCACCCGCCGCGCCAATGCGCGGTCAGGGGTCACCAGCGCGGCCGATTTACCGAGTTCACGCGTCTCGCGCATTGCGACTGCGATCGCCAGCGCTTCCATCTCGGGATTGGCCGCCTCGATCACCGCGAGATTGGTCATGCCGGCGGAAATCTTCTCGACGACTTCAGGTTCTTCCAGCCGCGCGTACCAGTGCGCCGTCGCGTTCGACGGCCGCATCGCCTCCGACATCAGCAGCTCGCGCCCGTGCGGCGCAGGCCCGCCCAGCGGTTCGACGTCGCCGCGTTTGAGACCGAATTTGTCCAGCAACGTATGCATCGCGAATTGCGGATGGTTCGACGCGGCCGCCGAGGTTTTCCCGTGCGCATCCGTGACGCCGCCGATCAATTGCCACGCCGCGTCGTCCAGGTCGGTATCGAGCCCCGGCAGCACCACCGCGCCCCGCGGCAGCCCGGCGATCACCTGAAGAAATTTCGCCGTCGCCGGCATCGATCCGGTCGAGCCCGCCGCGACCACCGGGCCATCGGTATGTTCGGCCAGCCGCGCGGCTTCCGCCTCGATCAGCATATCGCGCCGCGCCGCGGGTTCGATCCTGCCGTGAGCCTTGAGAATGTCCGGCCAGACATTTCTGGCGATATTCAGGAACCGCAGCGTGAGCTGCCAGTACTGATCGAGCGCATCCGGCACCAGTCCATCCAGCGCTTTCCAGTCGACACCACGCGTCACCATATCGTCCATCAGCCGCGCCAGATCGTCTGCCAGCGCCAGCGTCGATGCGGGCCCGCCGATCACCAGCGGCGCCTGCGCCGGGTCGCCCGGCTGCAATCCTTTTGCCCACGCGCCTATCAGTTGCGCCAGCAGCAGGCGGCGGTGAACCCCCTCCAGCGCGGGCGGCGTGTCGAGCGAGGTCAGGTCCGCGCCGGAGGCGGCCTGCGCGAATTCGAGTTCGTCCTCGTCGATGTCGCCAAGGGCTACGATGCGCGGCAGCACCACCGCATCGACGCCGAGCACATCGAGGAAAATCTCCCGCGCCATCCGTCCGGCGCGCCGGGTCGGCAGATAGAGCGTCGCCTGCGCCAGCCGTTCCGGATTTGCGCGCGCATTGAATCCATCGACCAGCCGGCCATCGACCAGCGCGGCGATGACCGTGCGCAGAAATGGCGCGGAGGCTGGAACGTTGAAAACGCGCATGAAGTTCCTGATTCGGGATCAGGATGCATCATGGCATGGGCGATTTTCCGGTGCGATTTCTAATTCTCTCGTGCCCACACTCCGCTGTCGTCCCCGCGTGCGCGGGGACGCAGCGAGAGTGTCAGGCCACGCTGGCGAGAAACGCGTCTTCGGCCGCGGCGATCGCGTCGGGGGTTCCGACATGCATCCAGACGCCGTCCATCCGTAGTCCGTACAGCCGTTCCTGTTCGTTGGCGCGGTCGAACAGCTTGGTCAGCGAAAATTCGCCTGTTGGCGCGCCTTCGAATATTGCGGGCGACATGATCGCCACGCCGGCATAGACGAACGGCACCACCTGATGTTCCTTGCGCTTGCGCAAGGTGCCGTCGGCCGCCATCGCGTAGTCGCCGCTGCCGTGATAGCCGATGCTGCTGGTGGTCGGCGCCATCAGCAGCAGAATGTCCATGCGTTCGGCGTCGAAGGCTTCCGCGAGCCGCGCGAGATTGGATCGCACGCCGTCGATCCACATGGTGTCGGCGTTGACGTGAAAGAACGGCGCGCCGCCGAGCAGCGGCAGCGCCTTGACCACGCCGCCGCCGGTTCCCAGCACGATATCGCGCTCGTCGGAAATGATCACATGGGGCTGCGGCCGCGACGCGACATGGTCGATGATCTGGTCGGGCAAATAATGCACATTGACCACGGCCTCGCGCACGCCGGCATCCGCCAGCTTGTCGAGCACATGGTCCAGCAACGCCCGGCCCGCGACCGGCACCAGAGGTTTCGGCATCCGGTCGGTCAGCGGCCGCATGCGGAGTCCGAGACCGGCGGCGAGAACCATGGCTTTGGCGGGTTTGACGGGCATGTTCAGAAAATTCTTGCGGCGTGTCAGCATGGGGTTGGTGCCGATCATATCACGGTGATTCGGGCGGCGCATCGTTCACGCCATAGGCCCGGCGCATGACGGATGTACGACACCGGGCGGCAGGCTCAGACTTCCACCGGCGCCGCGCTGGGGCGGCGCGCGGCCTTTTTCTTTTTGTCGATGGGTTTAAGGAAATTCACGCCCATCTGGTCGCCATTGACCCAGGCCAGTTCGCAGCGGCGATAGGCAAGGCCGGTGGACGACAGCAACAGGAAAAATTCCTTCAAATGCAGCCCCTCGACGGAGCCTTCGACGGTAAGTTTCGCGCCGGTTTCCGAGATGTCTTCCATGGTGCAGTCGCGGCGCCAGGTGCCGTCGATGCCCATCATATGCGCGGCGATGCCGCGTTCGAAGGTAACGCGCTCGCCCTTGCGGCGTTCTGTAGCCATGGTCGTGCTCCCGCCGCAGGTCGAGCCCGCAGCCCAAGGTAGAACTTTGCGGCTAGATTAAAGGCAGGTTGGTTAACGAGTGGTAAATTAAGGAACCGGCGGCGGCACATGGGCCGCATACCACGCGCGAATACCCGACAGCGCGGGATGGTCCAGTGAGCGGTTGAGATAGGTCCAGATCCGCGGCTGATGCTTGAGATATTGCGGCTTGCCGTCGCGCCGGTTGAGCCGCGCAAAGGTGCCGAGCAGCCGCGTATTCCGTTGCGCCGACATGATCGCGTAGAGTTCCGCGAAAGCCGCCGGATCGAAGCTGTCGTCCGAAGCGAGCCGCGCCTTCATGTAGCGTGTCAGCATCGCAAGCTCGAGCGTTTCCGGCACATCGATCCGCGCATCCTGCAGCAGCGACACCAGATCGTAGGCGGCGGGACCGAGCACCGCATCCTGAAAGTCGATGATGCCGACCTTGGCGAAGTCGGCGCGCGCGTCGAGCCAGATCAGATTGGGCGAGTGAAAATCCCGCATCACCCAGGTTTTTGCGGCCGCGGCGGGCTTCGCCAACAGCTCTCGCCACATCGTAACGAATTCGGCGCGGACGGCGTTCGAAGGCGCCGCGTTGCGGTCCGGCATGTACCATTCCGGCATCAGCCCGACCTCGGTCAGCAGCGCGTCGGTGTCGAAGGCCGGGATGGTGTAGGTGATCTGCGGCGCCAGCGGCAACACTTCGGGCAATGGATGGCGGTGCAGCGCCGCCAGCATATCGGCCGCGGCCTGATAACGCTCCGCGATCGGCGCCGGTGGATCGCCTTCAACAAAACTCGCGCTGCCGAAATCCTCGGTAATCAGAAATCCTGCGTCGAGGTCGGCATGATGGATGGCCGGCGCGGAGAAGCCGCGCTCGCGCAATCCATTGGCGATGGCGACGAAGGGTTTTACGTCTTCGGCGAGATGCACCGCGGCGCTGTAGGGCTTGCCTTCGTAGATCGCGGGGCCATCCGGCCGCTTCGGCGAGTTCATCAGGATGACAAAGCCATCGTTGCGCGCAAGCCGCGCATAAGAGCGCGTGGAAGCATCGCCCGGCATGCGCTGGCGTTTGGCGTCGGCGTAGCCCGCGTCATCGAGAAACTCTCGCAGCGCCTTCAGCCTTTCGACCTGAGCGGCGGCCTTGCCATAGCCGGTGATGACGGCGGCGCGCGCGGTCGATCCCAGTGCCGGACGATGACTGAGTGCGATGTCGATTCGATCGGCGGGCAGCGCTGCAGGCGCGCGTTCCGGCCATTCGATCAGCGCCACCACGCCTTCGGGCAATGGCGCAAGCCCGATCTCTTCGAGTTCGCTGGCGTCGTTGACGCGATAGAGATCCGCATGAACCAGCGGATAGGACGGCAGGTCGTAGCCCTGCAGCAGTGTGAAGGTTGGGCTCGGCACTTCCAGCGTCTCATCGCCGGCGAGATAGCGGATCATCGCGCGCGCCGCCGCGGTTTTGCCGGCGCCGAGGTCGCCCGACAGCGTAACGACATCGCCGGCGCCGATCAGCAGCGCAAGGTCAGCCATCAGATGCGCGGTCGCCGTTTCGTTGGCGAGCGCCAGAGAGAATGTCGAGGGTTCGGTCATTCCGCGGCGTTGCGATGCGCCTGGTCGGCGGGGAATTCGCACGTGACGGTCGTGCCCTTGCCGACGATCGAATCGACACGCACCTTGCCTCCGTGCAGCTCGACAAAGGAGCGCACCAGCGACAGGCCGAGCCCCGCGCCGCGGTGGCGCGAGCCGTTGGAATGGCTCTCGAACCAGTCGAACACCTTGTCCTTGACCTCGGACGGAATACCGGGGCCGGAGTCGGTTACGGAAAACACCACGCTATGCTCGGTACGGCTGGCGCTGAGCGTGATCGCGGCATCCTGCGGCGAGAATCCGACGGCGTTGGCGAGAAGATTGTACAGCACCTGCACCACGCGGCGCTCATCGCCTGTGAAAATACCGATGTTCGGATCGGCATCGACCTTGAGTTCGATGCGATCGCGGGCGAGCCGGTCCTGAATGCCTTCCGCTGCCGCATCAATGGTCTTGCGGATATCGACGGGCCCGAGTTCCAGCGTCATCGCGCCGGCGTCGATGGTGGCGAGATCGAGGATGTTGTTGATGATGGCGAGCAGGGCGCCGGTCGATGTGGTGATGTAGTTCAGATATTCGGCCTGTTTCGGCATCAGCGGGCCGGTGGCGCGGTCGGTCAAGAGATCGGCGAAGCCGATGATATTGGTCAATGGCGATCTTAGCTCGTACGATACGTGGTGGACGAAATCGACCTTCATCTGGTCGGCGGTCTCCAGTGCCTCGTTGCGCTCGCGCAGCGCGCGCTCGACGTTCACGGTGTCGGTGATGTCCTGGAACGTCAGCAAAGTGGCGCCGTCGGGCAGCGGTATGGTGGTGCAGTCGAGCACGCTGCCGTCCTTGCGCTCCAGCACCAACCGTACGGCAACCCGATTTTCGATCGCCGTAATCGCCTCGCGCAGGGTTTGCCAGCTCGCCGCGTCATCGAACAGCGGCTTGCACCAGTCTTCGACGACAGCGATATGCGGGTGCTCCTGCAGCGCCTCGGCCGACAGCTGCCACATTTTCACAAACGCCGGATTGAACAATTGCGCGCGGCCGTTGCTGCCGAACACCGCGACGGCTTCCGCGAGGCTGTCCAGGGTTTCGCGCTGCATCCGGTTGGCGCGGTCAAACCGGCGCTCGAGGTCGAGGCTTGCGGTGACGTCGTCGAACAGGTAGGTGACGCCTCCTTCCGGATTGGGCGTGGTGACGACGCTGATCGCGCGGCCATCGGGCAGGTACCAGGTATCCTTGGCAGGCTCGATGGCGCGATAGGCCTCGTGCAGCTTTGCCTTCCAGACCTTGAAATCCGGCTGCTCCTGCAGTTTTCGTGCGGCACGGAGACGATCCAGCACGCTGGAATCGTCGGGATTACCATCGAGAAACGCGCGATCCAGGTCCCACAGCCGGCGATAGGAGTCGTTGTAGAATGCCAGCCGCCGCTGCCCATCGAACACGGCGACGCCGGAGGATAATTGATCGAGAGTGCGGCGGTGCGCCTCCGCCATCCGCACCAGCGCATCGCGCAGCGCGGTTGCCTCGCTGGCATCGATGGCGATACCGGCGTTGCCGCCGCTTACCTTAAGCGCATGCACATCGTAGAACCGCCGCTCGCCGCCGACCACGATCGGCAGCCGCGCGGCAAAGCTCGAATTGTCGTTGAGCGCGCGGGCCATGTCGTTGCGGTCGTCGCTGTCGAGCAGTTCGAGGTCGCGCTGCACCGCGTCGGCGGCGCTGCCGGCCTCGGTCGCGCGCGCATAGGCGGCATTGGCGAACAGCAGCCCGCCGCCGGCGCGCTTGGCCCAGATCGGCCAGGGTGCGGCGGCGGCAAAGCCGCGCAGCATGTCGGTTTCCTCCAGCAGTCCTTTGTATCGCAGCGTCATCTCGGCGAGTTCGCGGCGCAGGCCGCTGAGTTCGCGGATACGCACGATGGCCTGGCCGCCGATGGCGCGGCCCATGGCTTCGATGGAGCGGCCGGTGGAAGTAGTGAGATTGAGCAGAAAACCTTCGCCGGCATCGCGCAGCGCGTTGACGGCGTGATCCATCCGCAGCGCCGGCTCCGGCGACAGCCAGGTGCCGAAGGCGAGAATGCGCTGCGGCGACAGTTCGCGGGCATCCTGCGATATCAATAGCGAGGTGTCGCCGCTGATTTGCGGACGATTGTCGCCCGCCGCCCATGAGATCAAAACCTGCGGTTCGGCGAACAGCAGCGCGCGGAAGCGGTCGGCCTCGACCTGCAGGCTCCTGAGTTCGGATCGCAGCCGCCTTTCGTTGTTGGCGGCGCGGACACGCGTGCGCATCAGGAGGATCGCGGCGACCACGGAAAAGCCGAGCACGGCCAGCGCGATGGCCAGCACCGCGATTTCCTGGCGGTCGAAATTGAAGAATGTCGCGAGCGCGTAGTCGGCAAATTGCAGGTTGCCGGCACGGGCCGGTGCGCTCGCCGCGAGCGCGCACACGGCAACGCCAACGATGCCGTCGCGCACCAGCGATGTGCACGACAGCAAGGTCCGACGCATCGCCGCGATCACGTCCGACATGGTCCGCCCCAAACCGCACGACTCCACGACCGGTTTTCACCGTTCGCGAATCGAGCCACAATATCCCCTTCGGGAGTCAGAGCGGTAGAGTCCGAACCGTGAACGCAAACTGCATTGCGAAAAAATGCGTGGCGTTAACGTTTGCCGGCGCGTTTTAAGAAAATGAATCGGGCTTTGGCGCGGATTACCGCCCGGTCGAACCAAAACCGCCGCTGCCGCGATCGGTAGGCGTCAGCGATGCGGCGGCGACGAGTTCCGCGCGGACCACGGCCGCGATCACCATCTGCGCGATACGCTCGCCGCGGCGGATCGTGAACGGCGCATCGCCATGATTGATCAGCAGCACGCCGACCTCGCCACGATAATCGGCGTCGATCGTGCCGGGCGCGTTGAGCACGGTGACGCCGTGCCTGGCGGCAAGACCGGAGCGTGGCCGCACCTGCGCTTCGTATCCCGGCGGCAGCGCGATGGTGAGTCCAGTCGGAACCTGCGCATGTTTGCCGGGAGCGAGGATCATCGGTGCATCTTCCGGCACGGCAGCCAGCAGGTCGAGCCCTGCGGCATGCGCACTCTGATAGGCCGGCAACGGCAGGCCCTGGCCATGAGGGAGTTGCTGGACCTCGACTTTGATCGCGGCGCTCATGACGATTGCTCGACGGTTTCAGCGATGCGCGCCACCAGCGCGACAGCTACTTCGTCCTTGGTCATCACCGGCCAGGAATCAACCGCGATGCCGGCGCCGTCCCGCGTCAGCAGATGCACGGTGTTGCGGTCGCCGCCCATCACGCCGGTCGCGGGTGATACGTCGTTGGCGACGATCCAGTCGCAGCCCTTGCGCTTAAGTTTTGCCTTGGCGTTGTCGATCAGATGCTCGGTTTCGGCGGCGAAGCCAATTACCAGCGGCGGGCGCTTGTCCGATAATTTTGAGATGGTGGCGAGAATGTCCGGATTCTCCACCAGTTGCAGCGGCGGCATGCCCGCATTGGTCTTCTTGAGCTTCTGCGCGCCTTCGCTGGCGACGCGCCAGTCGGCGACGGCGGCGGCGAAGATCGCGATATCGACCGGCAGTGCGGCTTCGACCCGGTGCAGCATCTCGCGCGCGGATTCGACGTGGCTGACCGCGACGCCGGATGGATCGTTCAATCCGACCGGGCCCGAGATCAACACGACACCGGCGCCGGCGGCTTGCGCGGCAGCTGCAATAGCAAAGCCTTGTTTGCCGGAAGAGCGATTGGCGATATAGCGCACCGGATCGATCGGCTCGTGGGTCGGGCCCGCGGTAATCAATACGCGCTTGCCGGCGAGCGATTGCCTCTCGGGCGGCCGCAAAAACTTCTCGGCAGCGGCGGCGATTTCCAGCGGCTCGGCCATGCGGCCGACGCCGGCTTCGCCCGCTTCCGCCATTTCACCGGCATTGGGTCCGATCATTGTAACGCCGTCGCGCGCGAGTTGCGCGACATTGCGGCGGGTGGCGGCGTTATTCCACATCAGCGGATTCATCGCCGGCGCCAGCAGGATCGGACGATTGGCCGCGAGCAGAATCGCACTCGCAAGATCGTCGGCGTGGCCCTGCGCCATCTTCGCCATCAGGTCCGCGGTGGCTGGTGCAACCACGATCAGGTCGCAGTCGCGCGCAAGCCTGATGTGGCCGGCGTCGAACTCGCTCTGCGGATCGAACAGATCCGTGTAGCAGTGCTCATGCGACAGCGCGCTGGCGGAGAGCGGCGTCACGAATTGCTGCGCGGCGCGGGTGAGTACGCAACGCACGGAAAAACCTCGTTCTTTCAATCGCCTGATGAGGTCCAGCGCCTTGTAGGCGGCGATACCGCCGCCGATGATCAAGGTAACGCGCGATTGTCCAGCTGAAACAATGGGTTGAGATCCATGCCGCGGGTTTTGCGAGTCTTGCGGCCGCGTTGCGGCAAACCCGGGACGGTTTTGTGACGCGTCGCGCAGGATCACCCGCACCTCGTCCTCGACCGAACGTCCGTTGCGGGCGGCGCGCAGCCGAAGCTCGGCTTTGATGGCGTCGTCGAGTTTGCGGATGGTCAGGCTGGCCATGGCTTCTTCCGGGTATTTTGATAGCAATGCTATCAAATAACGATATCAATGCAATCAAAATTGCGTTCGAATCGCCCACAGGATTGCAATGATCGACCCCGCGATGATCCACAGCGCCGCGGTGCGCCAGCGGCTCTTGCGCCCCTCGGTCCGGCCCATCGCCGCGATGGTCTCCGGCGACAGCGTCAGGCCCTCGCGGGTCATGGTCTCGAACTGCTCGAGCACCACGACCGCCCGCGCGGCGATCGACGGCAGCCCGGAGAGTACGCGCGCCAACTCGCCGGTGCCGGACATCGCGCCCTGAATGCGCCCGATCGGTCCGAGGTTGCGTTCGATCCATTCGCGCACCACCGGATCGGCGACGGTCCAGATGTCGAGCTTTGGATCGAAGCTGCGCGCCACGCCCTCGACCACCACCATGGTCTTCTGCAGCAGGATCAATTCCGGGCGAGTGCGCATGTCGAACAGGCCGGTGACTTCCAAGAGCAGCGTCAGCAGCTTCGCCATCGAAATTTCTTCGGCGGTGCGATTGTGGATCGGCTCGCCGATGGCGCGGATGGCTTGCGCGAAATTCTCCACCGAATGATGCGATGGCACGTAGCCGGCTTCGAAATGCACCTCGGCGACGCGGCGATAGTCGCGGGTGATGAACCCGAGCAGAATCTCGGCGAGAAAACGCCGCTCCTTCATGCCGAGCCGGCCCATGATGCCGAAGTCGACCGCGACCAGCCGTCCGGCGTCGTCGAGGAACAGATTGCCGGGATGCATGTCGGCGTGAAAGAAGCCGTCGCGCAGCGCGTGGCGCAGAAAACTCTGGATCACCTTGCGCCCGAGATCGGCGAGATCGACCTGCGATTCCGCGAGCCGGGCATGATCGTTCAGCGCGATGCCGTCGATCCACTCCATGGTCAGCACGTTGTGGGTGGTGCGGTCCCAATCGACGGTAGGAACGCGAAAGTCCGGATCGCCTGACGTGTTCTCCGCCATCTCGGACATCGCCGCAGCTTCCAGCCGCAAATCCATCTCCATCGACACGGTGCGTGACATGGTGTTGATGACTTCGATCAGCCTTAAGCGCCGCGCCTCCGCCGAATATTTTTCCGCCTCGCGCGCGACAAAGAAGAAATCGCTCAGGTCGCGCCGGAACCGAGCGGCGACATTGGGCCGCAGCACCTTCACCGCTACCGCCTTGCGCACGCCGTCGCGTTCGGTCTCGCCGCGATGCACCTGCGCGATCGAGGCCGCCGCGACCGACGGGCCGAAGCTCGCAAACGCCTGTGCGACGGGGCGATCCAGCGATACGGCAATGACGGCCTCGGCCTCGCTCTGCGAAAACGGCGGCAGCCGGTCCTGCAGGCTTTCGAGGTCGCGCGCCATTGTGACGCCGACCACGTCGGGCCTGGTGGCGAGAAACTGTCCGAGTTTCAGGTAAGCGGGCCCCAGCCTCGTCAGCGCGCGCGACAATCGAGGCCCGGACTTGGCGCCGGGGCGTTCGATGATCCGCGCCAGCCGCAGCGCCAGCTGCCCGTGCGGCGGCACCAGAGAGGGATCGACCACGCCGAACACGCCTTCGCGCGCGAACACGAAACCTGCGCGGGCGAGGCGCGAAATGTGGGTTACAGCGGAAATCACAAACGCCAGCCCCAATGCAACGCCACGATGCCGCCCGAGAGCGTTTGATGATCGACGCGCAGGAATCCGGCGGCGCGGATCATCTCGGCAAACGCATTCGGCTTCGGAAATTTGCGGATCGATTCGACGAGGTAGCGATAGGAGTCGGCGTCGCCCGCCACCGCGCGGCCGAGCTCCGGAATCACCCTGAACGAAAACATGTCATAGAGCCGGTCGAGGCCGGGCACATCGACGGCGGAAAATTCCAGGCAGAGAAAGCGGCTGCCGGGTTTCAGCACGCGAAACGCTTCGCTCAGAGCGAGGTCGATCCGCGGCACGTTGCGGATGCCGAACGCGATTGTGTAAGCGTCAAAACTGCGATCCGGAAACGCCAGCGCCTCGGCGTTGCCTTCGACGAACGCGACCTGATGCTCGAGGTGGCGTGAGATCGCGCGCTCGCGGCCGACGGCGAGCATATCGGAATTGATATCGCAGACGGTGGCCTGAAATCCAAAGCCCGCGACCTTGGCGGCGCGGAACGCGATATCGCCGGTGCCGCCGGCGACGTCGAGCAGCGCGAACGGCTTGTCGTTGCGCGGCGGATTGAGCGCGTTGATCACCACGTCTTTCCAGACCCGATGCAGCCCCGCCGACATCAGATCGTTCATCAGGTCGTAGCGCTGCGCCACGCTGTGGAACACGTCGTTCACCAGCGTCTGCTTGTCGCCTAGCGGTACATCCTTGAAACCGAAATGCGTGGTTTGGTCCGGCTCACTCATGCTTTTACGCCCTCAAACTCGTAACGGCAGACCATAGCGCGCCCGCGCCAATGGCGCTATCACCTCAACGTCTCAAGGTGAATGACGCATGCCCGAATTGCCCGAAGTCGAAACCGTCCGCCGCGGCCTGCAGCCGGCGATGGAAGGCGCGAAAATCGTACACGCCGAGATCAGGCGCAAGGATCTGCGGTTTCCGTTCCAGAAGGATTTTGTCGCGCGGCTCGATGGCCAGACCGTGACCGGGTTGGGACGCCGCGCAAAGTACCTGATGGCCGATCTCGCATCCGGCGACGTGCTGCTGATGCATCTCGGCATGTCCGGCTCGTTTCGTGTCGTCGCAGGCGATGGGCAAAACACGCCGGGCAAATTCCACCATCCGCGCAGCGAGGATCGTGCGCACGATCATGTGCTGTTTCACATGTCGTCGGGCGCGACCGTGATTTTCAACGACCCGCGCCGCTTCGGCTACATGAAGATTTTCGCACGCGACAGGATCGACGACGAGCCGCTGCTGCAGGGCCTTGGCCCCGAACCATTAGGCAACGAATTCGACGCCGCGATGCTGGCGCGCGCCTGCGCCAACAAGAAGACCAGTCTGAAGGCGGCGCTATTAGACCAGCGCGTGGTCGCGGGGCTCGGCAACATCTACGTCTGCGAGGCGCTGTTTCGTTCGCACCTGTCGCCGCGGCGGTTGGCGGCAACCTTGGCGACGAAAAAGGCCAAGGGCGCTCGCGGAGGTGAGCCGACCGATCATGCCAAGCGTCTGGTCGGCGCCATTCATGCGGTGCTGAACCAAGCGATCAAGGCTGGCGGCTCGTCGCTGCGCGATCATCGCCAGACCTCCGGCGAGCTCGGCTATTTCCAGCATTCGTTCCAGGTCTATGACCGCGAGGGCGAAAAATGCCAGAGCCCCGGCTGCGGCGGCATCGTGCGGCGCTTTGTGCAGAACGGGCGCTCGACGTTCTGGTGCCCGAAGTGCCAGAGGTGAGTGCCCAAAGCGAAACGTCATTCTGAGGAGGCGCGTCAGCGCCGTCTCGAAGGATGGACCACGGGCGCCTGCGGCTCATCCTTCGAGGCGCGCAGAGCGCGCACCTCAGGATGACGTTGAGCTACGTTGAGGCCGCGATGTTTCCGCAATTCACCATCCGGAAACGATGCCCTGATACCATCGCGGCATGGACCGCTTCATCAAGCACGGTGTGCCGGCCTTGATCGCGCTCTCCACCATCCTGTGGGGGGCGGAGAATATCTATTTCATGAAGCATGCGTCAGCCCACGCGACCAAGGCATGCGTTGAAAAAGACTCGAAGTTTTCTGCGCTGTTCGATGGGCCGAATTCGTGTTACTGGTGCCTGCGGCGCGTCGAGGCCGGCGGCAAGCCGTAGAACTCCTGCCCCGGACGCAGCGCAGCGCGCTTGCGGTGCGCTGCTGAGCCGGGGCCGTTACGAACTGCGGCGTTTGGTACGGTCCCGGCTCTGCGGGAGCAGCGTGAAGTACGCTGCACCGCGTCCGGGACACGATACAATTTACTTCCGCACACAAATCACGCGCACGACGGAGGCCTTTGCATCGGTAGAGCCACCGCCCGCCGTGGCAACGCCATTGGCTTTCAAGAATTCGCGCACGGTATCCGCGCTCACCAGCGACGCGGACGCGGGCGTGGCGTTGGTGGTTCCTGCGATCAGGACTGGCTTCAACAGCGCAACACCCGCAAACACGCCATCGGCATCGAGCGCCGCGGCGCCTGAAAAGCCGAGGCCCGCCGCCGGCGACAACGGCTGCTCAGCGCCGCCGCTCTGCGCGGCCTGCGCCTTGAAGCTGCTTGCCGCCGCCCCGCCGCCCTGATTTTGCGGATCGGCAATGCCGGTGAGTTCGACGTTCGGCTTCGCCGTACCCGCGTTCAGCGCCAGCGGCTTCAATCCGCGCGCGCCGTAGATGCGCAGCAGCGCGAGGTCGTGGTCCTTGTCCTCCGCGGTGCGGTCGGCATTGCCGTAGCCCGCGACCACGATGGAAAGACAACCATCGACCACCTGGCGGTCGGTGAGAATCGCGCCGTCGTCGCTGAGCACGATGCCGGTGCCGTATTCGACGGTCTTGCGCGGCGGCGGTCCACCCGCCTGCGCGCCGTTGGGGAACGGATTGAACGCGCTCGACATTGCGATTACCACCGGCTCCATGGTGCCTTCGGTGGCCTGATCGTAGAGGATGGTGAGGATGCGGACTTCGTCGCCCTTGATCTGGCCGCGCAGGTAAAATTTCTTCAAGCCCTGCATGCCGGACAACACGAAGAAATCCGGCTTGACCACGGTGTAGTCGATTTTGCGCCCGGCGGGCTCCTTCTTCTCCTGCTCGGCGAGCTTTGCGGTGGTCGGGCTTGCTTCCTTGCGCCGCGCCATCTGAATCTGGATGGTGCCGGTCGAGGAACTCCATTTGACGCCGCTGGCGTCGCTGGATTGCTGCGGCGCCAGTTTGGTCGGCACGCCGAGCCGCACGCCGGTGCCGGCATCGAACACGATCTTCCAGCCGACAGCGTCCTGGCGCTTTTTCGCGGCCTCGGCGAGCACGCCGCGCTCCTGCGGATTGAGCACGCCGGTCTGTTTGCCGCCGCGGTCCTTCTGGAATTCCTTGATCGCCGCCACCATGCGGTCGCTGACGTCGCCATTGATGGCGCCATTGTAGTGCGCGGCCCAGGCCAGATCCGACTGGATCGCCTGGCGGTCCGCCTGCGCCATCGCTTTCGCAGTGTCGGCGGGGGTCTGCAACGCGGGCCGGATCGGGACGGTCGTGACTTGTTTCGGCTTGACGCCGGTCACGGTGGCCGTTCCGGACATCTGCGCCTGCGCGGAAACGGTCGCGGCCACGACAAAGGTTGCAGCGAGCATCGATCTCATGACAATTCCCAAGTTGACGCGGGCGCAATTAAGCACATCTGCTTGGTCGGCACCAACCGGGCAGGGGTTCACCGGAACAACCTCGTGCCCCGGACGCAGCGCAGCGCTCTTGCGGTGCGCTGCAGAGCCGGGGCCGTAACGAACGCCCGTGTCTGGTACGGTCCCGGCTCTGCGGAGCAACGTGAAGAACGCTGCACCGCGTCCGGGACATGAGAGTTAGCGAGACGAATACATGATGAGACCATGCTGACCCCGAACGAACTCGAACGCTACGCCCGCCATATCGTGTTGCGCGAGGTCGGCGGGCCCGGCCAGGCGGCGCTGCAGGCGGCTTCCGTGCTGGTGATCGGCGCCGGCGGCTTAGGCGCGCCGGTGCTGATGTATCTGGCCGCCGCCGGCGTCGGCACGCTCGGCGTGGTCGATGACGACATGGTGTCGCTGTCCAATCTGCAGCGCCAGATCATTCATTTTACGCCGGACATTGGAAGCCCCAAGATCGACAGCGCGGCTGCGAAAATTCACGCGCTCAATCCGCATGTGAAATTCGTGTCGCATGCGACGCGGCTCGACGCATCGAATGCGATGGCGTTGATCGGCGATTACGATCTGGTGCTCGACGGCTCGGATAATTTCGAGACGCGTTATCTGGTCTCCGACGCCTGCTTTCTCGCGAGGAAGCCGCTGATCACGGCGGCGCTCGGCGTGTTTGACGGCTCGCTCACCACCATCCGGGCGCATGAGAAAAATGCCGACGGAAAATTCAATCCGACCTATCGCTGCTTGTTTCCGGAAGCCCCGCCGCCGGGCACGGTGCCGGCCTGCGCCGAGGCCGGTGTAATGGGCGCGCTGGCCGGCGTGCTGGGATCGATGATGGCGCTGGAAGCGATCCGCGAAGTCGTCGGCTTCGGCGAGGGCCTGGTGGGGCGGCTGTTGATGATCGACGCCCGCGCGATGCGGTTCGAGACCTTGCGCTACGCCCGCGATCCGGCCAATCCGCTCAATGGGGATAAGCCGACGATCGTGGATTTGAGCGGAAATGGGTGAGTGACACGCATGCGGTTCAACCGTCATTGCGAGCGAAGCGAAGCAATCCAGAGCCGCGCACGTGGAAGGAACTGGATTGCTTCGTCGCTGCGCTCCTCGCAATGACGGAGAAGCGGTGGGAATTTCGTGAAACAGCCCTGCGTCTACATCACGGCGAACCGGCGCAACGGGACGCTCTACACCGGCGTTACTTCAAACCCGCCCAAGCGTGCTTTCGAACATCGCGAAGGTCTGGTGAAGGGCTTTTCGAGGAAATATCAGTGCAAAATGCTGGTCTGGTATGAGCTGCACGAAAGCATGTACGACGCTATTGCCAGGGAAAAGCAGATCAAGGCCGGCAGTCGTGCGAAGAAGCTTGCCCTGATTGAAAGTCTCAATCCTGACTGGAAAGACCTGTACGAAACACTACTGTGAAGCTCAGCTGTCTCCCCGTCATTGCGAGCGAAGCGAAGCAATCCAGAGCCACGCACGCGGAGGGACTGGATTGCTTCGTCGCAAGAGCTTCTCGCAATGACAGGAACACCTACAGCATGCTCGGCAGCACGCGGTCGGGCGGCTTGTGGTTGTCGAGGAAGGTGCGGATGTTGATGATCACCTTCTCGCCCATCTCGACGCGACCCTCGATGGTGGCCGAGCCCATATGCGGCAGCAGCGTGACCTTGCCGGCCTTGGCCAGCCGCACCAGTTTCGGCGAGACCGCGGGCTCGTTCTCGAACACGTCGAGGCCGGCGCCGCCGATGTCGCCCGCTTCGATCAGCTTGACTAAGGTGTCTTCGTCGATCACCTCGCCGCGCGCGGTGTTGACGATGTAGGCGTCCTTGCGCACCAGCTTTAAGCGCCGCGCCGACAGCAGATGGAACGTGGCCGGGGTGTGCGGACAGTTCACCGAGATGATGTCCATCCGCGCCAGCATCTGGTCGAGGCTTTCCCAATAGGTGGCGCCCAACTCCTCGGCAATGCGCGGCGGCACCGGACGGCGGTTGTGATAGTGGATCTGCAGGCCGAAGGCGCGGGCGCGGCGCGCCACCGCCTGGCCGATGCGGCCCATGCCGATGATGCCGAGCCGTTTGCCGCCGATGCGATGCCCAAGCATCCAGGTCGGCGACCAGCCCGGCCAGTCCTTGCCGTCGGTCAGGATCGAGGCGCCCTCGATCATCCGGCGCGGCACCGCCAGGATCAGCGCCATGGTCATGTCGGCGGTGTCTTCGGTCAGGACTTTCGGCGTGTTGGTCACGGTGATGTGCAGCGCATGCGCCGCCGTCACGTCGATATTGTCGACGCCGTTGCCGAAATTGGCGATCAGCTTCAGCTTGACGTCGGGCTGCTTGAGAATGTCCTCGGTGATCTCGTCGGTCACGGTCGGCACCAGGATGTCGGCGGTGCGGACCGCTTCGGCGAGCTGCTCCGGCGTCATCGGCGTGTCGTCGAGATTGAGCCGCGCGTCGAACAGCTCGCGCATGCGGGTCTCGATGGAGTCCGGCAGCTTGCGCGTGACGACGACCAGGGGTTTTTTCTTAACCGACATATCCTGCTCTCATGAGGCTGTTCAGTCCTCATTAACTTAGGTGTTCGAAACTGCCGCTGCGGCGCGGTCCCGATGTTTCCTTAAGGTTCCCTTTGGACCTTGGCGTTCAGTCCTCTCTAGCAGAAGGCCGGGCCAAGACAAGAACCCTAAGGCTGGGCGGCGGGATGGCAATCGGGGCTTTCCCTTAAAGAATTTGCCCTCAAAGAATTTGAGACTGGTTCTCGGCAGGAGACGAGTGAATGGCGTTCAGGCAAATCTTCATCGGCGCGATGTTCGCAGGTGCGTTTATGGGCGCATCGGTGAGCACCGGGCATTCGGCCAAGGATGCCGCGGTCACCACCAGCGGGCTGCCGGTGCCGCGCTATGTCAGCCTGAAATCCGATCACGTCAACGTCCGGGCCGGTCCGACCAAGGACAACGACGTGGCATGGGTCTACACCCGCTCCGGCCTGCCGGTGGAAATCACCGCCGAGTTCGAGAACTGGCGCCGGGTGCGCGATTCCGAAGGCGCCGAGGGCTGGGTGTATCATTCGCTGCTGTCAGGCCGCCGCACCGCGGTGATCACCATGAAGACCAAGGACGACCTGGCGTCGCTGTACGATCGCCCGGATGCGGCAGGCTCAATCTCTGCCCGGCTGCAGGCCGGCGTGGTGGCGCAGGTCAAGAAGTGCACCACCGGCTGGTGCCGCGTCACCGGCAACGGCTTTGACGGCTGGATCGAGCAGCAGCGGCTATGGGGCGTCTACGCCGACGAGAAGGTGGAGTAGCGCTCTCGTGCCCCGGACGCTGCGCAGCGCGAAGCGGTGCGCTGCAGAGCCGGGGCCGTTACGCACGCCGGTGCTTGCTACGTTCGGCTCTGCGGAGCGGCATGAAGAATGCCGCACCGCGTCCGGGACACGATTCTCTTTACACGTCGTCCCGGCGAACGCCGGGACCCATACGCTGTGCAGTAGCGTTGGGCACAACGGCCGACGCCTTCTTTTAATTATCGATGTCGGAGGTTATGGGTCCCGGCGTTCGCCGGGACGACAGAGACTCAGCGCTTCTTGCGCAGGCGCACGACCATGTCGACGCGGCTGATCTCGTAGCCTTCGGGGACTTCGGGCATCTTCTGCAACACGAGATGCGGATCGGGAATATCGACCAGCTCGTGATTGCCTTCGAGATAGAAGTGATGATGCGCCGTGACGTTGGTGTCGAAATAGGTCTTGGTGCCATCGACGCTGACCTGGCGCAGCAGGCCGGCATCGGTCAACTGGTTCAGCGTGTTGTAAACGGTGGCAAGCGAAACCGGGACCTTGGCGTGGGTGGCTTCTTCATAGAGCATTTCGGCGGTGAGGTGACGCGCGCCTTTTCCGAACAGCAGCCAGCCGAGCGCCATCCGCTGCCGGGTCGGACGCAAGCCCGCCGTCTGCAGCATCTCGTTGACGTCATGCCATGGGCAGCCGGTCAGCGCCGGCTGACGTCCAGCCGCGACTGCGACGCCATCGGCGTCGTCGCCCGAAATCGCAACGTTTTCACTCACATCCACTTGGGGCACCCCGAGGTATCGCGTTGGACTATAGAAACTAAAACCGTTAGATGCAAGTTTTTCGCAACTAGAACGTTTCCAGAGGGTGAACGTCCTTTAGCCCACTTCCACGTGACATGTAGATAGTTCCGGGCCATTTGTCCCGGCCGGGCAGGGCGCGCTTTGCCCGTTCACGGGCTTATGATAGAGAGCGCGCAAACCCGCCTGAGCGCGGTTCCATCGCTCAAAATGTTCCATTTTGTGCGAAATCGCGGTCAAGGATCAAAAGAAAATGGCTCCCAGCACGCATGTCCGGCAGAGCAGCTACGATTATGAAGATCTGCTGGCGTCCGGGCGCGGCGAGATGTTCGGCGCCGGCAACGCCCAGTTGCCGTTGCCGCCGATGCTGATGTTCGACCGCATCAGCGAGATCGCGGACAGCGGCGGAGAATACGGCAAGGGGCTGATGCGCGCCGAGCTCGATGTAAATGCGGACCTCTGGTTCTTCGGCTGCCATTTCAAGGGCGATCCGGTGATGCCGGGCTGCCTCGGCCTCGATGCGCTGTGGCAGATGGTCGGTTTCTTTCTGGTCTGGAGCGGCGGCGAGGGCCGCGGCCGGGCGCTGGGCCTCGGCGAACTGAAGCTCGCCGGCCAGGTGCTGCCGGACGTCCGCAAGATCGTGTACGGCGTCGAGGTGAAACGGGTGATGCGGTCAAAGCTGGTGCTGGGCATCGCCGACGGGTGGCTTTCCGCCGACGGCAAGATTATCTATCGCGCGAAGGACTTGAGGGTCGGCCTGTTCAAGCAGGGCGCCGCACCGCCGCCGGGAACGTAACGTTACGTGCCGGCTGCAAGGCGGTCCCGGTTGACGGCGGCCAACAAACAACGACGCAACGAAAGGGCGAGGCGACATGAGGCGGGTTGTCATTACGGGGATGGGTATCGTCTCATCCATCGGAAACAACACTCAGGAAGTGCTTGCGAGCCTCTATGAGGCGAAGCCCGGCATCACGCGTTCGGAAAAGTATGCCGAGTTGGGTTTTCGCTCGCAGGTGTACGGCAAGCCGACGCTCGATCCATCCGACATCATCGATCGCCGCGCCATGCGTTTTCTCGCCGAAGGGTCGGCGTGGAATCACGTCGCGATGGAGCAGGCGATCCAGGATGCCGGGCTCGAGCAAGCGGATATTTCCAACGAGCGCACCGGGATCATCATGGGCTCCGGCGGCCCGTCGGCCCGCACCATCGTCGAATCTGCCGATACCACCCGCAGCAAGGGACCGAAGCGTGTCGGCCCGTTCGCGGTGCCGAAGTCGATGTCGTCGATGGCGTCCGCGACGCTGGCGACCTGGTTCAAGATCAAGGGCGTGAATTATTCGATCTCGTCGGCCTGTGCGACCTCCAATCATTGCATCGGCAATGCCTATGAGACCATCCAGGTCGGCAAGCAGGACATCATCTTCGCCGGCGGCTGCGAGGAGCTGCACTGGGCGCTGTCGGTGCTGTTCGATGCCATGGGCGCGATGTCGTCGAAATACAACGACACGCCGGGCACGGCGTCGCGCGCCTATGACGTCAGCCGGGACGGTTTTGTGATCGCCGGCGGCGCCGGCGTGGTGGTGCTCGAAGAGCTCGAACATGCGCAAGCGCGCGGCGCGCGCATCTATGGCGAAATCATCGGCTACGGCGCCACCTCGGACGGCTACGACATGGTGGCGCCTTCGGGCGAAGGCGCCGAGCGCTGCATGCGAATGGCGCTGGCCAACGTCAAGACCAAGGTCGATTACATCAACCCGCACGCGACCTCGACGCCGGCCGGCGATCCGCCGGAGATCGAGGCGCTGCGCAAGGTGTTCGGCAACGAGGACAAGTGCCCGCCGATCTCGGCGACCAAATCGCTGACTGGGCATTCGCTCGGCGCCACCGGCGTGCAGGAGGCGATCTATTCGCTGCTGATGATGAACAACGGCTTCATCTGCGAAAGCGCCAACATCACCGAACTCGATCCGGTATTCGCCGACATGCCGATCGTGCGCAAGCGCATCGATAACGTCAAGCTCGGCACCGTGCTGTCGAATTCATTCGGCTTCGGCGGCACCAACGCCACGCTGGTATTCAAGCGGATGGATGCGTGATTGTTGGTCATGCCCCGCGAAAGCGGGGGCATCCAGTACCCGGCGGCCCCCGCCGTTCATCGCAACGCCTCGGATTACTGGATCACCCGCTTTCGCGGGTGACGACAACAGAGAAATGACTGGAGCGCAGCAACGATGCAGGACCTGATGAAGGGCAAGCGCGGTCTGGTGATGGGCGTCGCCAACGACCATTCGATTGCCTGGGGCATTGCCAAAATGCTTGCGTCGGAGGGCGCCGAGCTCGCCTTCACCTATCAGGGCGATGCGCTGGGCAAGCGCGTCAAGCCGCTGGCGCAATCGCTCGGCGTCGAGATGGTGCTGCCCTGCGACGTCGAAAACCTCGCCAGCGTCGATGAAGTATTCGAGACGCTGCGTACGAAATGGGGAGGGTTGGATTTTCTGGTCCACGCCATCGCATTCTCCGACAAGAACGAGTTGAAGGGACGCTACGCCGACACCAGCCGCGAAAATTTTTTGCGCACCATGCTGATCTCGTGCTTTTCGTTCACGGAACTGGCGCGGCGCGCGGCGGAGCTGATGCCGGAATCGGGCGGCGCGATGGTGACGCTCACTTACGGCGGCTCGACGCGGGTGATGCCGAATTATAACGTGATGGGCGTCGCCAAGGCGGCGCTCGAAGCCTCGGTGCGTTATCTCGCCGCCGATTTCGGCGTCCGCGGCATCCGCGTCAACGCGATTTCGGCAGGGCCAATCCGCACTCTGGCCGGCTCCGGCGTCGCCGGCGCGCGGCAGATGTTCGCCTTCCAGCAGCGCCACGCGCCGCTGAAGCGCACCGTCACCATTGATGAGGTCGGCGGGGCGGCGCTGTACCTGCTGTCGAATCTATCCACCGGCGTCACCGGCGACATTCACTTCGTCGATTCCGGTTACAACATCATTTCGATGCCGCACCCGGACGAGTTGAAGGCGGAGTAGCGTTCCGCCATCTCCACGAGTCGTCCCCGCGAAGGCGGGGACCCATAGCCTCCGTCCCCTCGAGTTAGCCGCGGTGGTAGACGCCTCTTCGTTTCTTCGTTGCGCCACCGGAAAGCAAAAGAAACCTCGGTGGTTATGGTCCCCGCCTTCGCGGGGGCGACACCGAGTCACCCCGCCGCGATCACGCTGGCGCGCTCGAAGGCCGGCCGCGCCGAACACGCCTCGATGTAGCGGTCGAACGACGGCCGCGACGGCACCATCTTGAACAGCTTGACCGCGAAGTTCAGTCCGGAGCCGATCGCGATGTCGGCCGCTGAAAAGGTCTCGCCGAGAATCCATGGTCCTTTTTCCAGCGCCTTGTCGAGCACGTCGAACACGCGCTGCGCCTCGCCCCAGCCGGCGGCGACCGACGGCATCTCGACCTTGGTCGCGACCTGCACCATCGCGGGCTCGATGCAGCTCGGCGCGAAGAACAGCCAGTACAGATATTTTGCGCGGCTTGGATCGCCCAATGGCGGCGCCAGCTTGGCTTCCGGATAGCGCTCGGCAACGTAGGCGCAGATCGCCGCGGCTTCGGCGAGCGTCGCAGCGCCGTCCTGCAGCGCCGGCACCTTTCCCATCGGATTGATGGCGAGGTATTCCGGTGTCTTCTGCGCGCCGGTGGAAATGTCGGTCAGCACGCGCTCATAAGGTTGCCCGGTTTCCTCCATCAGCCACAGCGCGGAGAACGAGCGCGTGCGTGGCGACCAGTACAGTTTCATCATGGGGCGTTTCCTTCCCTCTTCCACCGGTAATACTTCATCATAAATCCGGTCTTGGGTTCGACCTCTTCCTTTTCGAATACAAACTCTTCGCGCTCATACCAGCGCCAGGCCTTGTCGTTTTCGCGAATGCAGCGCAGCCGGATTTCGTCGGGCAGATGCTCGCGCGTGAAGGCGAGCAACCGCTTGCCCAGGCCCTTGCCTTGGTATTCGGGTGCTACAAAGAGTTGATCGAGATAGCGGTCGGGCAGATGCAATGCCAGCATCGCGGCAATTTTCCCATCGTCATCGGCAACATACAGGCTCCAGCCTTTTTCGATCTCCATCGGCACGCGCGCGCGCAGATTGGCCAGCAGATATTTGCTGCCGTCCTCGAGCCCGACCGATACCCAGCTCTCCATCCAGACCCGCGCGACTTCGTCATATTCGTCAGGTCGTGCGGGACGTATTGTCGGCGGCTGCATCACGGGATTCCCAAACAAAAAAGGGGCGCTCTCGCGAGCGCCCCTTTCAATCAGAGATCAGGCAAGATCGAAGCGATCGAGGTTCATCACCTTGGTCCACGCCGCCACGAAGTCGCCCACGAACTTCTGTTGCGAGTCCGCGCACGCATAGACCTCCGCCAGCGCGCGAAGCTGCGAGTGCGAGCCGAAGATCAGGTCCACCCGCGTGCCGGTCCACTTGACCGCCTTCGTCTTCCGGTCGCGCCCCTCATACACGCCATCGGAGCCGGCCGGCTGCCACTCCGTGCTCATGTCGAGCAGGTTGGCGAAGAAGTCGTTGGTCAAGGTCTCCGGCTTCGCGGTGAAGACGCCGTGCTTGGACTGTCCGGCGTTCGCGCACAGCACGCGCAGGCCGCCGACGAGGACCGTCATCTCCGGTCCGGTCAGCCGCAGCAGTTGCGCGCGATCCACCAGCGCCTCCTCGGGCGCCATGAACTGCGGCTTGCTGCTGACATAGTTGCGGAATCCGTCGGCGCGCGGCTCGAGCGGCGCGAACGACGCCGCGTCGGTCTGATCCTGCGACGCGTCCATGCGTCCAGGCTTGAACGGCAGCTTCACATCGGTGCCGGCGTCCTTGGCGGCCTTTTCGATCGCCGCAGCGCCGCCGAGCACGATCAGGTCGGCGAGCGAGACCTTCTTGTCGGTCTGCGCGCCGTTGAACTCCTTCTGGATCGCTTCGAGCTTTGCGAGCACCGTCTTGAGCTGTGCCGGCTGGTTGACCTCCCAGTCCTTCTGGGGCTCGAGGCGGATACGCGCGCCGTTGGCGCCGCCGCGCTTGTCGGAGCCGCGGAATGTGGACGCCGATGCCCAAGCCGCCCCGACCAGTTGCGACACCGAAAGGCCTGAGCTGAGTATCTTCGCCTTCAGCGCGGCGATGTCCTGCTCGCTGACGAGCTCATGATTGATCGCCGGGATCGGATCCTGCCAGATCAGCGTCTCCTTCGGGACCAGCGGGCCGAGGTAGCGCACGATCGGACCCATGTCGCGGTGGGTCAGCTTGAACCAGGCGCGAGCGAATGCGTCCGCGAACTGATCCGGATGCTGATGAAAGCGCCGCGAGATCTTTTCGTAGGCCGGGTCGAACCGCAGCGCGAGGTCGGTGGTCAGCATGGTCGGCACATGCTTCTTCGACGCGTCATATGCGTCCGGGATCGTGGCTGGAGCGCCTTTCGCCTTCCACTGCTGGGCGCCCGCCGGGCTCCTGGTCAGTTCCCATTCGAAACCAAACAGGTTGTCGAAGAAGGAGTTGCTCCACTTGGTCGGCGTCTGGGTCCAGGTGACTTCCGGGCCGCCGGTGATGGCGTCGGCGCCGAAGCCGGCGCCATGCGTACTCTTCCAGCCGAGGCCTTGATCCTCGATCGCGCCGCCTTCCGGCTCCGGGCCGATCAGCGACGGATCGCCGGCGCCGTGGGTCTTGCCGAAGCTGTGACCGCCGGCAATCAGGGCTACGGTTTCCTCATCGTTCATCGCCATGCGGAAGAACGTCTCGCGGATATCCTTTGCGGATGCGACAGGATCCGGCTTGCCGTTCGGGCCTTCCGGATTGACGTAGATCAGGCCCATCTGCACCGCGCCGAGCGGCTCGCTAAGCTGGCGCTCGCCGCTGTAGCGTTCGTCGCCCAGCCAGCTCCCCTCGGGACCCCAGTAGAGCTCTTCGGGCTCCCAGACATCGGCGCGGCCGCCGGCAAAGCCGAAAGTCTTGAAGCCCATCGACTCCAGCGCGACGTTGCCCACGAGCACGAACAGGTCGGCCCAGGAAATCTTTTTGCCGTATTTCTGCTTGATCGGCCACAGCAGGCGGCGCGCCTTGTCGAGGTTGGCGTTGTCCGGCCAGGAGTTGAGCGGCGCGAAGCGCTGCTGTCCGGCGCCGGCGCCGCCGCGGCCGTCGGTGGTGCGATAGGTGCCTGCGCTGTGCCACGCGAGGCGGATGAACAGTCCGCCATAGTGCCCGAAGTCGGCCGGCCACCAAACTTGCGAATCCGTCATCAACGCATGCAGGTCCTTGATCACGGCGTTCAGGTCGAGGCTCTTGAACTCCTTTGCATAGTCGAAGGCTTTGCCCATGGGATCGGCGGAAGGGTGGGCCGTATGGAGCACACCGATGTCGAGATGCTCCGGCCACCAGTCGCGATTGCTGTGTCCGCGGCTGCCGCCCGTAAACGGGCACTTGCCCGCGCCGTCATCGGTCTTTTTGTCCATGTTTTTTCTCCGATCGTTCGCTGACCTACCCGACCTTGGAAGATATATAATATGAGGTCCAGTCGAATTGTGTTGGGCTCCTGATAAGTTTATCCGATCGCCCGCAATTCACCACCCCGCCATCGGCGAATGGCTGCACGCCGAATCTATCGGCGGGCCGGCCAATCCGTAAATTCTCGTGCCCCGGACGCAGCATCGAGGATCGTCGTTGCCGGGCTTGACCCGGCAATCCATCTGTCTTGAAAAAATTTTCGAATCGATGGATGCGCGGGCCTTCGCCACGCCGAAGGGGCTTCGGCCCCGCAGGCGGGTCAAGCGGCGCGCATGACACTGCGGTGGGTCCCGGCTCTGCGGAGCGGCATGAAGAATGCCGCACCGCGTCCGGGACACGTGCATGAGCGGATCAATCACTCGTCGCGATTGGAAGGCGGCGCGTCGCTGGAGCGGCCGAATATCCCGCCGAACAGATTGATCCGCGGCTCCTCGCGATCGAAGGCGAGTTCGGCGCCGTCGGGCTTCTGTTCGTCCAGTTGCCGCTGCTTCATCCGGATAAAGGCGACGCCTCTGGCTTTCTGGTCGTCGTAACGTTTCTGACGTTCGGCCCTGCGTTCTGCTCTGCGCTGCTCGCGCTCGGCTTTGCTTTGTTCCGCCTGACCGTCCCGTTTCGCCAACTCGGCTGGCCCGGATTTTTCCGGTTCTTTTACGGTATTGGGTTCCTTAGGAACATCGGCAACCGTTTTCGCCGGCTCCGGAGTTACCTGCTGCGCCGGAGCGGGCGGTGCCGCAGCGGCTTGAACGGGTGACGCGACGACCGGAGTTATTGGAGCAGGAGCGGGCGGCGCGGAAGCTGCGATAGCCTCCACTTTCGGCGCTTCCACCTTCGTCACTGTCAGCGGTTCCGAGCGCGCGACGCGTTCCACGCGGGTTGGCGGCTGCGGGGTATCCTTGACCGCGGTGTTGGTCAGCAGGATTCCGCCGCCGAATCCGAGCACCAGCGCACCGGCGACGGTTCCAACTCCTGCAAAAAAAGAAGGCATCGAAAGCGGCATGGCAATCTCCTGTGTCCCGCAAAACGAACGCGCGACGCGCGGTGGAGGTTCCGTGTGTAAGCGCACACTCGGCGGGGGAACACGTGCCCCGGACGCAGCGCAGCGCGTAGCGGTGCGCTGCAGAGCCGGGGCCGTCACGAACGCTGGTGCTCGGTATGGTCCCGGCTCTGCGCAGCGGCATGAAGGATGCCGCACCGCGTCCGGGACACGGGTCGCTCACCACCGTCATTGCGAGGAGCCCTTGCGACGAAGCAATCCAGTCTTTGATGCCACTGGATTGCTTCGCTTCGCTCGCAATGACGAAAGGGCGGCCTTTTGGGCCGCCCTTTCGCTACTCGCTACTCGCAGCGATCACTCCCCCGCGGCTTCGCGCGGGGCTTCCGCCTTTTGCTTGGCCTCGAGGTCCTCGCCGGTGGTCTGGTCGACCACCTTCATCGACAGCCGGGTCTTGCCGCGGTCGTCGAAGCCGAGCAGCTTGACCTTGACCTTGTCGCCTTCCTTGACGACGTCGGAGGTTTTTTGCACGCGATTCGCAGCAAGCTGCGAAATGTGGACGAGGCCGTCCTTGGCGCCGAAGAAGTTCACGAACGCGCCGAACTCCATCACCTTCACGACAGTGCCGTCATAGATCTGGCCGAGCTCCGGATCGGAGGCGATCGACTTGATCCACTTGATCGCCGCCTTGATCGATTCGCCGTCGGCGGATGCGACCTTCACGGTGCCGTCGTCATCGATGTTGACCTTGGCGCCGGTCTTCTCGACGATCTCGCGGATCACCTTGCCGCCGGTGCCGATCACTTCGCGGATCTTGTCGGTCGGAATCTTGAAGGTCTCGATGCGCGGCGCGTATTCGCCGAGTTCGGCGCGGGCGTTGGTCAACGCCTTGGCCATTTCACCCAGGATGTGGATGCGGCCTTCCTTGGCCTGGCCGAGCGCGACCTTCATGATCTCCTCGGTAATGCCGGCGATCTTGATGTCCATCTGCAGCGAGGTGATGCCCTGATCGGTGCCGGCCACCTTGAAGTCCATGTCGCCGAGATGATCCTCGTCACCGAGAATGTCCGACAACACCGCGAAGCGCGCGCCTTCGAGAATGAGGCCCATGGCGATGCCCGCCGTCGGCCGCTTCAAGGGAACGCCGGCGTCCATCAGCGCGAGCGACGCGCCGCACACCGACGCCATCGACGACGAGCCGTTGGATTCGGTGATCTCGGAGACTACGCGCACCGTGTAGGGGAATTCGTGATGCGGCGGCAGTACCGGGTGGATCGCGCGCCAGGCGAGCTTGCCATGGCCGATCTCGCGGCGCTTGGTGCCGCCCATGCGTCCGGTTTCACCGACCGAGTAGGGAGGGAAGTTGTAGTGCAGCAGGAACTGCTCCTTGTAGGTCCCCGACAGCGAGTCGATGTATTGTTCGTCCTCGCCGGTGCCGAGCGTGGTCACCACCAGCGCCTGGGTCTCGCCGCGGGTGAACAGCGCCGAGCCATGGGCGCGGGGCAGCACGCCGACTTCGGCGATAATGGGCCGAACCGTCGTCAGATCGCGGCCATCGATGCGCTTCTTGGTGTCGAGGATGTTCCAGCGCACGATTTTGGATTCGAGCTCCTTGAACACGCCGGCGATGCGGAGCTTGTCGTATTTCGGCTCCTGGCCTTCCGGGAAGTAGTGCGCCATCGCCTTGACCTTGACGGCGCCGACGGCAGCGTAGCGGTCCTGCTTGATCGGGATCGCGTAAGCCGAACGCAGTTCGGTCTCGACCAGGCCGAGCATTTCCTTTTCGAGCGCACTGTCGTCGACGGTCTTGACGTCGCGCGGCTCCTTGGCGGCTTTTTCCGCCAACTCGATGATCGCCTGGATCACCGGCTGGAAGTGGCGGTGACCGAACATCACGGCGCCGAGCATGATGTCTTCGTTGAGCTCCTTGGCTTCGGATTCCACCATCAGCACGGCGTCGGCGGTACCGGCGACGACCAGGTCGAGCTGGGTGTCGACCATTTCGTCGAGTGTCGGGTTCAGCACATACTCGTCATTGATGAAACCGACGCGGGCGGCACCGATCGGACCCTTGAACGGCGCGCCGGAAATGGTCAGCGCCGCCGATGTGGCGACCAGCGCCAGAATGTCGGGATCGTTTTCCATATCGTGCGACAGCACGGTGACGACGACCTGGGTTTCGTTGCGCCAGCCATCGACAAACAGCGGACGGATCGGGCGGTCGATCAGGCGGGAAACCAGCGTTTCCTTCTCGGTAGGACGTCCCTCGCGCTTGAAGTAGCCGCCGGGAATGCGCCCCGCGGCATAGGTCTTCTCGATGTAGTCGACGGTCAGCGGCAGGAAGTCGATGCCGTCCTTGGCGGTCTTGGCGGCGACGACGGTCGCGATCACGACGGTCTCGCCATAGGTGGCGACGACGGCGCCGTCGGCCTGACGGGCGATCTTGCCGGTTTCAAGCTTGAGCGGACGGCCACCCCAGTCGATCTCGACCGAATGAATATTGAACATTGCGTTTTTCTTTCATGGTTTCCCGAAAGAAGAGACGCCTGAAAACGCAAAAACCATGCGCAAGATTGCGAGACGCTGATCGCGATGATGTCGCGGTCTCAGCGTCCGGCGATCCTGCCATGGTTTTCAAGTCTAAAATGGCGTCCATCCTTCCGATGGTACGGGCGTTTTACCCGTTATCGCCCAGCGGCCGGATTGCTGCTGGACACGCCGCGCGAACTTTTCAAGCCCGCGCGCTTATAAAATGCATGATCTGAATCGGAAAACCGGAAGACCACTTTTCCGGATCATGCGTAAATCGCACGCGACGCGTGCGAGAACTTTGTTAGCGGCGAATGTTATGCTTTTCGAGCAAGGCCTTGTAACGGGCCTCGTCCTTCCGCTTGATGTAATCGAGCAGCGAACGGCGCGTCGCGACCATTTTCAAAAGGCCGCGGCGTGAATGATTGTCCTTCACGTGGCTCTTGAAGTGGTCGGTGAGGTTGTTGATGCGTTCCGACAGGATCGCGACCTGAACCTCGGGCGAGCCGGTATCGCCGGCCTTGTTGGCATTGGTCTTGATGACTTCCGCTTTGCGTTCGGCGGTAATCGACATCGTCAAACTTTCTCGTTGCGGCCGGAACTGGCAGTCAGTCCGGTCAGGTTGAACACACGCTTGGGGATGAGTTCGCCATTGCCAATTTCAGCAAGCGCCAAAAGACGGCCTGCCACCGTGACATAGACTGTGCCGCTACTATTGGGCGCATCCCGTCCGCGCAACAAAACGGCCTGGCCCCGGTGGAGCCTTGCCGCATCAGCCCGTGTGACGGCCAGCGCCGGGATGTCGTCCAGCGCGGTCTCAACGGGCAAAAGCGCGTCGGCGAGGCTTCCCTCGCCAGACGCGGCTCTATCGCACAAAGCCTCCAACTGTTCCAGCGGAATCATGTCTTCCTCGCCGAACGGGCCGACCAGGGTCCTTCTCAGCGCGCAGATATGGCCGAAACAGCCCAGAATCCGGCCCATATCGCGGGCCAGCGCCCGCACATAGGTTCCCTTGCCGCATTCGGCCTCGAATACCGAATGGCTGCTATCCGGCTGTTCCACCACCGTTAATTCGTGAATTTCGACCGGGCGGGGCTGCAGCGGCACGATTTCGCCGTCGCGCGCCAGGTCATAGGCGCGCTCGCCCGCGATCTTGATCGCGGAATATTGCGGCGGGGTCTGCTCGATCAGGCCGGTGAATTGCGGCAGCAGCGCCCGAATAGCCTCCGCGGAGGGTCTGAGCTCGCTTACTTGCGTGACCCGGCCCTCGGTGTCGTCGGTGTCGCGTTCCTCGCCCCAGGCGACGGTGAAGCGATAGCGCTTGCGGCCGTCCATCACGAACGGAACCGTCTTGGTGGCCTCGCCGAGCGCAATCGGCAATCCCCCGGACGCCAGCGGATCGAGCGTGCCGGCGTGGCCTGCGCGCTTGGCGGAAAACAGCCGCTTGATGATCGCGACCGCGTGGGTCGAGGTCATGCCGATCGGCTTGTCGAGAATGACCCAGCCATGGACGTCGCGCTTGTCGCGCCGCGGCTGGTTGTTCTGGCGCTGCTGCTTGCCGCCATTCGGATCGCGGCTGTCGCGCGGGTCGTTGTTCCCCCGCGCATGGCGAGTGGAATCCGGAAAATTATTTTTTTCCGCGCCATCCAATTCATTATTTTGCGGATCGATGACGCTCCCTGGCATCGTCACGGCCATCATGTGTCGTCCGATTCTGGCTTGAGGTCTCGTTGCACCGCGGGTGTTCTCAGTAATTTCTCGATCCGTTCCGCTTCGTCGAATCGTTCGTCGGTGCGGAAGCGGAGATCAGGTGCGAATTTCAGGTTAACGCGATGCGCGACTTCGCCGCGCAGGAATTTCTTGTTGCGCGCAAGTGCTGCGATCACCTTCTCGGTGTCCTTGCCGCCAAGCGGCATCACATAGACGGTCGCGAGTTTCAGATCCGGCGACATCCGCACTTCCGGCACGGTGATGATGTGGCCCTCGAGATCAGGATCATGCACCGCGCCTTGCGCGAGCAAATCCGCCACCGCATGGCGCACAATCTCGCCGACGCGCAACTGGCGCTGCGAGCCGCCGGGGGCGGAGGATTTTTCGTGGTGCGCTCGGCTCATTCCACTATCGCCTTTAGTTCGAGGACGCGTCCGCCTGAGACTCTTTCGTTTTCGTCGAACTGGATTTCGATACCCCACCGGGACTGGAGCGAACTCGCTTTACAGACCAACATTTCGCGATGGTTCGGGATGGTCATAGGTGAGCACTTCATTCCTTCCGACGAAAGCATCTCAAGGGCGTCGGTACGCGATGAACCGATAGGCAGCCGTTTGAGCAGGAGATCATCTCTTTGCTGGTCGAGTTCCGCGGGAGGTCTTGTGATCGGAGGGTGAGGCAATTCATTCATTGATCGCAACAGAGGATGCTCGTCATAGAACCGTGCTACCTGCGCATCCACGTAGCGGCCGTAAACAACGACTCCGATGACCGGAATCAGAACCAACGCAGTCAAAATAATTAGAAAGACCTTGGACAAGCGCATCAGGCTTACTTTCCGGTCATCCTGGATGATAGCGGCGGGCATTGTCGTCTCTCAAAGTCGTCATGCCCGCGCTTGTCGCGGGCATCCACGTCTTGTCTGTTGAATTAAGGTAGACGTGGATGGCCGGAACAAGTCCGGCCATGACGCCCGCTTTCAGTTTATAAAATCAGCTCTCTTGCAAGACTTGGACTTACAAAGAGCGCTGGATCGTCTCCACGCGATAACATTCGATGACGTCGCCGGCACGCATGTCGCCGTAATTCTCGAACGCCATGCCGCATTCCTGCCCCGACGCCACTTCCTTCACTTCGTCCTTGAAGCGCTTCAGCGTCGACAGCTTGCCTTCATGCACGACGACGTTGTCGCGGATCAGGCGGACATTGGCGCCGCGTTCCACTGACCCGTCGGTGACGCGACAGCCCGCGACCTTGCCGACCTTGGAAATGTTGAACACTTCCAGGATCAGCGCATTGCCGAGCATGGTCTCGCGCAGCGTCGGCGCGAGCAGGCCAGACATCGCCTTCTTCACGTCGTCGACGAGGTCGTAGATGATGTTGTAGTAGCGGATTTCGATGCCGTTGCGCTTGGCCGCGGCCGCGGCTTCCTTGTGCGCACGGACGTTGAAGCCGATGATGGCGGCGCTGAAACCTTCCGCCAGCGTCACGTCGGATTCCGAGATGCCGCCGACACCCGCGTGCAGGATGCGCGCGGTAACTTCGTCGGTGCCGAGCTTATCGAGCGAGCCGAGGATCGCTTCCAGCGAGCCTTGAACGTCGGCCTTGATGATCAGCGGGAAGTCCTTGCGGCCCGTAGTCTTGAGCTGCGACATCATCTGCTCGAGCGAGCCGCGCATGCCGGAAACGCTGGCAGCCGCGTTCTCGCGCTTCTGATGGGCGCGGTAGCTCGTGACCTGGCGGGCGCGGGCTTCGTTCTCGACCACGGCCATGCGGTCGCCGGCTTCCGGCGGGCCGTTGAAGCCGAGCACCTCGACCGGCACGGAAGGTCCGGCCTCGTCGATGGTGTCGCCCTGATCGTTGATCAGCGCGCGGACGCGGCCCATCTCGGCGCCGGCGACGATGATGTCGCCGACCTTCAGGGTGCCGCGCTGAACCAGCACGGTGGCCACCGGGCCGCGGCCGCGATCGAGCTTGGCTTCGATCACGGTGCCTTCGGCCGGACGCGATGCGTTGGTCTTGAGATCCAGCAGTTCGGCCTGCAGCGCAATCATTTCCAAGAGCTTGTCGAGATTGGTCTTGTTCTTGGCCGAGACCTCGACATCGACCACTTCGCCGCCGAGCGATTCGACCTGCACTTCGTACTGCAGCAGTTCGGTGCGCACGCGCTCCGGCTTGGAATCGGGCTTGTCGATCTTGTTGATCGCCACGATCATCGGCACCTTCGCCGCCTTGGCGTGGTTGATGGCTTCCACCGTCTGCGGCATGACGCCGTCATCGGCCGCGACCACCAGGATCACGATGTCGGTGACCTTGGCGCCGCGGGCGCGCATCGCGGTGAACGCGGCGTGGCCCGGCGTGTCGATGAAGGTGATCTTCTTGCCGCTTTCCGGCGAGGTCACCTGATAGGCGCCGATGTGCTGAGTGATGCCGCCGGCTTCGCCGGACACCACATTGGCATGGCGCAGCGCGTCGAGCAGCGAGGTCTTGCCGTGATCGACGTGGCCCATCACGGTCACGACAGGCGAGCGCGGCTCGGTGTCGGTTGAATTGTCGACGATGTCGAACAGGCCTTCCTCGACGTCGCTTGCTGCCACGCGCTTGACGGTGTGGCCCATTTCTTCGGCGACGAGCTGCGCGGTATCGGCGTCGATCACGTCGGTGATCTTCACCATCTGGCCCTGCTTCATCAAAAGCCGGATCACGTCCACGGCGCGCTCGGCCATGCGGTTGGCGAGTTCCTGGATGGTGATGGCTTCCGGGATCGTCACTTCGCGAATGAGCTTTTCTTTCGGCTCGTTCGACTGATGGCCCTTGAGGCGCTGGGTGCGGCGGCGGAACGACGCGATCGAACGCTCGCGCACGTCGTCGGCGTTGAGCGCGGTGACCAGCGTCAGGCGTCCGCGCTGCTTTGCAGGCGCAGGCTTGGCGGTGGTCTTTGGCGGAACGGCGGGGCGGGCGACGCCGCCGGGACCGCGGCGGATCTGGCGCGGACCTTCATCCTCGTCGCTGCCGTCGGCGGCAACGCCGGGCGCGCGTGCGGTCGGCAGGGCTGCGCGAGCGGCCGCCGTGGTCGTGCGGGCTTCCTTGGCTTCGGCTTCGCCGAAACGCTTCTTGGCTTCGGCTTCGGCCTTGCGCTTGGCTTCCTCGTCCTGGCGATGACGATCTTCCTCGGCCTTGCGGCGAGCCTCGGCGGCTTCGCGCTCGGCCTGCTCGATGCCTTCCTTGCTGTTGCGGCGTTTTGCCTCTTCTTCCGCGAGGCGTCGTTCTTCGACGTCGCGGACTTTTGCATCCGCCAGCGCACTGGCGCGCGCGGTGCGTTCGTCTTCGGTCAGCGTCCGCAGCACCACGCCGGAATTGCTACGTGGCGCCGGCGCGGCAGCCGGGCGAGTCAGCACCGGCTTGGCGGGGACCGCCTTGGCGACCACCGGCTCGGGCGCATGCGCCGCATCGCTGCCGGCGTCGCCGCCGATCCGGCGCTTGCCGCGCTTCTCGACCACCACCTGCTTGGTACGGCCATGGCTGAAGCTCTGGCGCACGGTGCCCGTCTCGACGCGCGGCTTGAGCGTCAAGGTTTTGGTCGGGACACTCAGTGTCTTTTCGCCAGGCGTTTTCGTATCGACCATTCAGCAGTCCCAATCTTGTTCAAGCTGTGCGTGTCCGCACACTTCGTGTCAGCAAAGTAAAGTCGTCATTAGCTAGTCTTGGCCGTACGGCCGGCAGTCTTGTCGTCGTCGGCCATCCGGTATCGGACCAGAATCTGGCTGCGTGACAGGAATGTCTTGCCCGCCGCGCCCGCGAGCAGGGCTGCATGTATCACATTTGACCGCCCAAGTGCCAAATCCAATTGTTCGGAAGCGAGCATATCGACGACCGGAATTTCGCGCGATTCGCCGTCTTTTCCGGTGTTTTGCCGGGCGATCGCGTCCAATTTGCGGATTCCGTCCGCCGCCCCGTCCGCCGCGTGGATCAAGGCCACGGCCTGGCGCTGCGCCAGCGCGCCTTCGACTTTGGCGAAACCGGACACCGCCTGGCCGGCCTTGGCGGCCATGGCGAGCGCCTCGATCACACTGCGAATCAAGAGGTTTTCGGTGTCCTCAGCCAGTGTCGGCGAGACCCGCACGTCGCGCTTGAACCCTTTGCCGAAATGGTTACGCCGGGCCGCTTCCGCAACCGCTCTGCGCGACGCCGAAACCCATAACCCCCGGCCGGGCAGCTTGCGCTTCAGATCCGCGATCACCTCGCCCGAGGGGGCGACGACAAAGCGGATCAGTTCGTCGATCGGCCGCACAGCCCGCGTGACCGCGCACATCCGCATCGTCCCGGACCTGTTGGTCCGCGGTCCGTTGTCGAGATCCGCTGGGTCAGCGAGGGCAAGCATGCGTGACGTACGTCCTTGTCGCAACGATCCTGGAATGTCATCGCCCGGCTTGACCGGTCGACCCAGTAATCACGACGCCCGAGTTCAAGATGCGGCGCCTGCGTATACTGGATCCCCGCCTTCGCGGGGATGACGATGAGATTCACGTCCCTTAAACCGGCTGTTCTTCAGTGGCTTCCTCGGCCACCTCGGCGTTTTTCGCCAAATCCGCCTCGGTGATCCAGCCGGCAATGACGCGCGCCTGCATGATCATGCCCTCGGCGTCTTCGCGCGTGGTTTCGTTGGGGTCGAGAATGCCGGGATGCTTGGTCGGCTCGCCGCCTTCCTTGCGCTCGGTCCAGCCGACGAGGTCATCGGTGGCGCAGCCCGCCAGATCCTCGACGGTCTTGATGTCGTTCTCGCCGAACTTCACCAGCATCTTCGAGGTCACGCCGGGTACCGTCTTCAAAGCGTCATCCACACCGAGTTCCTTCCGTTTGGTTTCAAGCTCGGCTTCCTGCTGCTCGAGATATTCGCGGGCGCGGCTCTGCAATTCGTTCGCCGTCTCGTCATCAAAACCTTCGATGCCGGCGAGTTCGCGCACATCGACCAGCGCCAGCTCTTCCACCGAGGTAAAGCCTTCCGACGCCAGCAATTGCCCGACCACTTCGTCGACATTGAGCGCTTCCATGAACACCCGCGTCGAGTTCTCGAAATCGGCCTGGCGGCGCTCGGATTCTTCCTGCTCGGTGAGGATGTCGATGTCCCAGCCGGTGAGCTGCGAGGCGAGGCGCACATTCTGGCCGCGCCGTCCGATCGCCAGCGAGAGCTGGTTGTTGGTATCGGGCACCACGACTTCGATGCGCTCGCGCTCCTCGTCGATCACGACCTTGGCGACTTCAGCCGGCGCCAGCGCATTGACCACGAAGGTCGCGATGTCAGGCGACCACGGGATGATGTCGATCTTCTCGCCCTGCAATTCGTTGACCACGGCCTGCACCCGCGAGCCGCGCATGCCGACGCAGGCGCCGACCGGATCGACCGAGGAATCCCTTGAAATCACGCCGATTTTCGCGCGCGACCCGGGATCGCGGGCGACCGCCTTGATCTCGACAATGCCGTCATAGATCTCGGGCACTTCCTGCGCGAACAATTTTGCCATGAACTGCGGATGGGTCCGCGACAGGAAAATCTGCGGGCCACGGGTCTCGCGGCGCACGTCGAAAATATAGGCGCGGACGCGGTCGCCGTTGCGGAACACTTCGCGCGGCAGCATCTCGTCGCGGCGCACGATGGCTTCGCCGCGGCCGAGATCGACGATGACGCTGCCATATTCGACGCGCTTGACGATGCCGTTGACGATGTCGCCGATGCGGTCCTTGAATTCCTGATACTGCCGGTCGCGCTCGGCTTCGCGCACCTTCTGCACGATCACCTGCTTGGCGGACTGCGCTGCGATGCGGCCGTATTCCAGCGGCGGCAGCGTGTCGGCGATGGTGTCGCCGACTTGCGCGCCGGGATTGGCGCGCTGCGCGTCGATCAGCGAAATCTGGTTCGAGGCGTTCTCGACCTGGTCGACCACCAGCATGTGGCGCGACAGCCGGAGCTCGCCCTTCTTCGGGTCGATCTCGGCATGCACGTCGGTCTCGCTGCCGTAGCGGGCGCGGGCCGCCTTCGCGATGGCGTCTTCCATCGCCGCGATCACGATGCCGCGGTCGATGGATTTTTCACGCGCGACCGCGTCTGCGATCTGCAGCAGTTCGATTTTATTGGCGCTGACAGCTGCCATGGCTCAGTCTCCTTCGGTGGGATCGATTTGGCCTGTCCGCCGTCGCTCGGCGGCTGCAAGCCGGTGTTCCTTGGTATTCTTCGGTGCGGGCTTTTTCTGAAGTTTTAGCTTCGGCTTCGGCGCGTTGCTCTTGGTCGGATCGCTCTTCTTGGCATGCGGCGGTGGGGGCGGCTTGAGCCCGAGATTCTGCTTCATCTCGCGCTCGGCGATCTTGCCGCGCCGCATCGATTCCGCGATCAGCTCGTCGGTCAGCACCAGCCGCGCATCGGCGATGTCTTCCATCACCAGCACGACCTCGGCATCTTCGCCGTCGCGTATGTCATCGCGATGTAAATGCACGGCATCGCCTTCGATACCGCCCAACAGGCCGCGAAACCGCTTGCGGCCCTGATGCGCCACCGCCATCTCGATTTTCACCAGATGGCCGGCATAACGCTCGAAATCGGATCGCCGCACCAGCGGGCGGTCGATCCCGGGCGAAGAAATCTCCAACCGGTAGGCGCGGTCGATCGGATCGGCGACGTCGAGCACCGGCGACAGCGCCTTGGAGATCGCCTCGCAGTCCTCGATCAGCATCGATCCGTCGGGCCGTTCCGCCATGATCTGCACGGTGCAGCCCTGCTCGCCGGACACCTTGATCCGCACCAGCCGATAGCCCATGCCCTGCAGCACCGGGCCTGCGACCGCGGACACGCGTGCGCCCAAGCCCGGTTCGGTAACCAGGCGCGGCTCGGCAAGCAGGTCGAGGTCCACGGAACCAACGGTCGGATCGGTCATGTCAAAGGTCAAAAGGCGCTTCTTGCTGGGGTTGCCCGCACGGAACCCAGCATCGCGGGTGTGGGGTCCGTTCAGGTAATAAAAAAGAGCGGGTCCGGTGGGGCCCACTCTCAATACGTGATGTATGAGACGATTAAGTTGCGCCGGATATAGCGGTTTTCGGGGTGTCCGGCAAGGGCCGGACAGCCCAAAGCGATGATTTTGCGCCGCTCGAATCCGGTTCCAAACCTAACCCTTCCTTCACGAAGCCGACCTAACTTGCCGAAAAGTTGCGTTTCGAGTGTCGCTTGATGGCAGTTGCTCCCTCTTTGATCCCGGGCCTCGATGACATCGTCAACAACGGCGACCCCAAACGCCGTGCCGACGCCGCGCGAAAAATTTCCGAATTATTTTTGGCGGGCGCCGCGCAATTCCGCTCCCACCATGTCGATCTGTTCGACGGCATCCTCACCGGGCTCGTCCCGCATACCGAAATCGCTGCGCGCGCCGAGCTTGCCAAGCGGCTGTCGCTGCTCGGCAACGCGCCGCCGACGCTGGTCGGACAATTGGCGCGCGAGGATGAAATATCGATCGCAGGTCCCTTGTTACGGCGCTCGCCGGTGATTGTGGAATCTGCCCTGATCGAAATTGCGCGCATGAAAGGGCAGGGCCATCTGCTGGCGATGTCGGAGCGGTCGCAATTGTCGCCCGGCGTTACCGACGTGATCGTGCGCCGCGGCGACCGCGAGGTGGTGCGGCGCGTCGCCGGCAATGTGGGTGCGGCTTTTTCGCAAACCGGTTATTCGTCGCTGATCAAGCGCGCCGGCGGCGACGGCGTGCTGACGCTCAGCGTCGGCCAGCGTAACGATCTCTCCGCGCCGCAGTTGAAGGACCTGCTGGCTGGCTCGGTCGACATCGTGCGCCGGCGCCTGTTCGAGGTGGCGAAGCCCGACAAGAAGGCCGCGATCAATCAGGTCATGGTCGAAATCATCGGCGCGCCAAAGCAGTCCGCAATCCGCCGCGATTTCGCACCGGCGCAGCGCGCGATCCTTACGCTGCATCACGCCGGCGGGCTGCACGAAGCCGCACTGCTCGGCTTTGCCAAGGCTCACAAATACGAGGAATGCGTCGCAGCACTTTCGGCGCTGTCGGGCGTGCGCATCGCCACCATCGATCGGCTGATCATGGGCGACCGCCACGACCCGATCCTGATCATGGGACGCGCGGTCGGCCTCGAATGGGCCACCACGCGCGCGCTGATCGTGCTGCGGCTCGGTCCCGGGCGCGTGCCCTCGGCCACCGACATCGAGGAAGCGCGATTGAATTTCGAGCGGCTGGCGCCCCCGACCGCGCAGCGCGTGCTGAGCTTCTGGCAGACGCGGCAGTCGGCGTAATCGTCATTGCGAGCCAACGGGTCGGCGCGAAGCGCCGCCCGATGACAGGCTCCGCGAAGCAATCCAAAGACCGCGAAGGAAGACTGGATTGCTTCGTCGCTCCGCTCCTCGCAATGACAGGGATATTGCGTCATGCGCGGGCTTGACCCGCGCATCCATCTAAAACAAGAGTCTCCGCATGCAGATAACGGAGTCCAACCCTTTCGATTCAATGACCATGCTCGCCGGCATCCGGCGCTGGGTCGAAATCGAAACGCCAACCGAAGCACCTGAGCAGGTCAACAAGCTCGTGAGCGTGGTTGCCGGGGGCTATCGCGATTTGCCGGTTGCGATCGAGCGCATTCCGGGCCGCGACGGCCGCGGCGATCATCTGATCGCGCGCTCAGGCTGGGGACAGGATCAGCCTGGCATCCTGGTGCTCAGCCATCTCGATACGGTGCACCCGCTTGGATTCATCGCGCGGCTACCGTTCCGGATCGAGGGTGACAGCGCATTCGGCCCCGGCATCTACGACATGAAGGGCGGCGCCTACATCGCCTGGCACGCCTTCGCGCAGCTTTGCGCAGGCAGCGAGCGTTCGCCGCTCGGCATCACGCATCTCTACGTCTCCGATGAAGAGATCGGCAGCCCCACCTCGCGTGCGCTGATCGAGGCCGAGGGCCACAAGGCCAAATACGTGCTGGTCACCGAGCCCGCGCGCGACGGCGGCAAGATCGTCACCGGCCGCAAGGGCGTGGCGCGATTCGAGGTATTCGTGCATGGCGTACCCGCGCATGCCGGCTCGCGGCCGGAGGACGGCCGCAGCGCCATCCGTGAGCTTGCCAATGTCATCCAGACGCTGGAAGCGTTGACCGACGTCAAGCGCGGCGTCACCGTCAATGTCGGTGTGATCAGGGGCGGCACCAAGCCCAACGTCATTCCGGAAGAAGCTTATGCCGAGGTCGATCTGCGCGTGATGACGATCGCGGACGCCGACGAATTCGTTCCAAGAATCCTCAATCTGAAATCGCGCAGCGAGGGCGTGACGGTGAAAGTGGTCGGCGCGTTGAACCGCCCGCCTTACGAGAAGGGTAACGCGGGTGCCGCGCTGTATGAGCACGCCAAAACCCTCGCCGCCGAGATCGGCTTCGATCTGGTCGATACCTTCACCGGCGGCGGCTCCGACGGCAATTTCACCGCACCGTTCACGGCGACGCTCGACGGCCTCGGCGTCGACGGCCAAGGCGCGCATACCCATTATGAGCAACTGTACATTTCGTCGATCGAGCCGCGGGCGCGGCTGCTGCATCGGCTGTACCAGACGCTGCGATGAGCAGCGCCGCCCGCGATTCCGATTATCGCGACCCACCCGACGATGACGCCGCGGTTCATGCGCAAGGTTCGTTCTTCGGGCGGCGCAAGGGCCACAAGCTGCGCATCCATCAGGCCGACCTGATCGAGAATCTGCTGCCGCATCTGTCGCTGGACATCAGCGCTCCGACTCCGGCGGACATCGCGGCGCTGTTCGATCCGCCGGTGGAAAGCGTCCGTCTCGAGATCGGGTTCGGCGGCGGCGAGCATCTGATCGCGGAAGCGCAGGCTTTTCCGCAAACCGGCTTCATCGGCTGCGAGCCCTATGTCAATGGCATGGCGAAAATCCTCGCCCAGATCGAAGCGCAAAATATCGGCAACATAAAACTGTTCGCGGGCGACGCCGCCGAACTGCTGGCGTGGGCGCCGGCGAACTCGCTCGGTCGCATCGACCTGATCCATCCCGATCCGTGGCCGAAGCGGCGGCACTGGAAGCGGCGCTTTGTGCAGGACGTGAACGTGGCCGCGATGGCGCGCGCGCTGAAGCCGGCGGGCGAATTTCGCTTCGTGTGCGATATCGAGGATTACGTCGCATGGACGCTCAGGCATCTTGCGCGTTCGCCGGATTTCATCTGGACCGCGGAGCGCGCGGACGACTGGCGGCTGTCGTGGCCCGATTACACCATGACGCGCTACGGCCGCAAAGCGGCGCGCGAAGGCCGCCGCGCGTCGTATTTAAGGTTTCGGCGGGTTACCTCATCCTGAGGAGCGGCGTTTTCGCCGCGTCTCGAAGGATGAGGATGCCATGGTTCGAGACGCGCGAACACGCGCTCCTCACCATGAGGAATGACTCGCGGCAGGCTTAAGATGATTCAGCGACGATCCGGGAGTTCGCGCGCGGCAATCTGTTCGACCAGGTCCACGATGCCGCGCCGGAGCTTGGCGTCGGTGATACGCGTGAAGGCGCGGGTCAGCGCCAGTCCTTCCGAGGTCGCGAGAAAATCGGCGACATAGGCGGGTGACGATTCGTCGAAGCCGTCGGCATTCAGCGACGTGCCGGGCGCGCCCTCGAACAGAAACGACACCGGGATGCGAAGGATGTCGCTGATCTGCTGGATGCGGCTGGCGCCGATCCGGTTGGTGCCCTTCTCGTATTTCTGAATCTGCTGGAAAGTCAGGCCCAGCGCTTCGCCGAGTTTTTCCTGACTCATCTCCATCATCAGCCGCCGCATGCGCACGCGGCTGCCGACATGCCGGTCCACGGGATTGGGCGCTTTGGACGGCATCGACGACACTCCCTGGCTTTCTCTGCACGACCATCATTTGCAGAAACACCAACGAGTATGCCGTTAACGCTGTGATCGTCAAATTTTGCAGGGCCAACCGGTAATTGCCGCTGATTTAGTGCTCGGCAAACTGGTAAATCAAAGGACGATCTACCATTGCGAGAGTGTCCCGGGTTGTTCGTTCTCGTGAAACTTGTTTTGGGTGGTCGAAGGAGGCAATTTTCGCCGCGGGCCGCGAATCACATGGCAATCGCGGCGGTGACCATTTTCGGTGCGAATATCGAAATTTCCTAATTCAGCTTTTTGAACATCACCCATGCTGCGAAAGCGCGCCTGGCTTTAGCGGCACGTTCGAGAGCTCTCTAATCACCGTTTCGACAATGGCGATATTCGCGAGAGCGGCAGATTTATACATCGTGCATCCGGATCATAATCGGCTTCATGCCGCTTCAATTGCAACTGAACGAAGGCGTCGGAAAATTCCTGAATTTGTCGCGGAAATTTCGCGATCATTGTTTTGTTTGAGCAGGCCGTTTTCGCAACGCCGTGATCGAGAGCCCCGTAGACCTGACTCCACGCGGGTTTGCTGCTTCGAGCCCGAGCCACCGATCGATAAATCGGCGCAGCAGCGCGCCAGCGCGTGGAACATCGCATAATAGGCGCTGCTTACGGAACGCCGGAGATGGCCTTGTTTTGGTCGACCGCTGCGGGCGCTGACCAGGTCGTGCGCGGTATCCAGCAAATCAAGCGGAAGCACGCTTGCCGCGGTTATATTCCGCCCTCGAAATGAAGGAAAGCAGCGGCAGCGCCGGTTCGTGTATCTGCTCCAGCCTCGGCCGCAAACGCCTGATAAATCCGGCCAGTTTTTTGGCGTCCGGGTCCTTGGATGTGCCTTCAAAAATCACGTCGATGCGCAGTAGATCGTCGCCATCAAAATCGGTATCTTCGCGGACCCGCACATCGCTGACGCGAACATGGTTGAACAGGCGCGAAAACGTTTCGTTCACTGCTGCTTCACTGAGGTCAAATCCCGCATTTTCGATCCCGTACTTCAACAACAAGTATTTTTGTAAAATATTCTGTTGAAAAATGCACCCGCGGTATAAGTGTAATGTTCGACGCGAATCGCGAGGCGGAAGCCATGACAGACATGACGTATGACGCAGAGGCCGACGCGGTATATATCCCTCTCGGAAACGGCAAGATCGTGCGGACGAGAAAAAACGGTGCGTTCAGCTACGATGTCGATGCCCAGGGCCGTATCGTCGGCATCGAAATCCGGTCTGCGACCAAGATGTTGGCGCCCGGAGATTGGGAAAAGGCACGGCCGCCGAAAAGAAGCCCACGGGAACGCCGCGCGGAAACGACCCTGCACAAGGGCTTCCTTTTTATCAGGCGGACTTCGCAGTTCGACGACGAATTACCATGATCAATGCGATGGCGACGATCATCGCGGCGGGAATGTCGCCGACGCGAGCGTAGACGGTAGACGCAATCGCGCTTGGCAGGCCGGAATCCAGCACGCCTTCGAGGCCGAGGCCGAGCTGCGCGACGATGCGGCCAAACGGATCGATCACCGCGGAGACGCCGGTATTGGCGGCGCGCACCAGCGGCAGTCCCTCTTCAATCGCGCGAACACGCGCCTGCTGCAGATGCTGATAGGGGCCGGTCGAGATTCCGAACCAGCCGTCATTGGTGAGATTGACGATCCAGCCCGGGCGATCGTCGCGCGAGGCGATGTCGCGGGGGAACACCGCCTCGTAGCAGATCAAGGGCAGCATGCGCGGCGCGCCCGGCACGTCCATCGGCTTGCGGCGCAGGCCTGGAATGAATCCGCCCGAAACCTTGGTGAGCTGAATGAAGCCGAGCTTTTCCATAAAATCCTGGAACGGCAGATATTCGCCGAACGGCACCAGATGCAGCTTGTCGTAGACCGACAGCACGCTGCCGTCGTGATCGATCAAATAAATCGAATTATAGGCGCGGGTGATCGGCACGCCGGGCGGCACCTCCGGCGCGCGCACCGCGCCCGTGATCAGCACCGTGCCCTTGGGCAGCAGGTCCGCGATCTGCGCCATGGCGTCGGCTTCGCGGGTCAGGAAAAACGGGAACGCGGATTCCGGCCAAATCAGGATCGTCGCGTCGCGCACGCCGGTGGATTGCGGTCCGCTGGCGCGATCCGACAGGTTAAGATATTTCCGCATCACCTCGGCCTTGGCGGAATAATTGAAGCGCGCGTCCTGCGGCAGGTTGGGCTGCATGATGCGCAGTTTTACATTTGCGACCTGCTGGGTCGGATGCTGCGCGAGGCGAATGACGCCATAGACGCCCATGACGACGAGCAGCGTGAGCGCCATCGACGGCGCGATCCATGGCCTGCGCCCGCGTGAAACTCCATCGATCAGCACCGCGGGGCTGGCAAAAATCGCGACGCTGAGGAAGGTGACCCCCCATAGCCCGACCAGCGACGCGGTCTGCGCCAGCGCCAGCGGCTCGGTCAGCGCGTAGCCGAACGCGTTCCACGGAAAGCCCGAGAGGATATGGCCGCGCAGCCATTCGGCGATGGTCAGGCTCGCGGCCAGCGCCAGCACGCGCGAGGCGTCACGGGTCCAGATCAGGCGCGCCAGCGCAAAACCGAACGCGGTGAACAGCGCGAGATACGCCGGCAGGCCGAGGATGGCGAACGGCAGCAGCCAGGCGAAGGTCGAGGCGTCGACCAGAAACGCATAGCCGATCCAGTATAGCCCCGGCACGAAATAGCCGAGGCCGAACCACCAGCCGGCCATCGCCGCCGCGGGAATGCCGCGCCAGCGCCCGGCGGCGGCGCCGTCGATCAGCCACACCATCACCGGAAAGGTCAGGAACAGCACCGGCCACGCATTGAACGGCGCCATCGCCAGCGCCGACGCGGCGCCCGCGGCCAGCGCAATGGCGGCGCGTTTCCAGCCCCATGACAGGATGATGGCCGAGCCGATGCTGCGAATGCTGCGGGCACGCATCACGGAGTGCCGGCTCCGTCGCCGGGCGGCGAAGGGGGCGTATCGGTGGTCTGGGTCCCGCCTGTGTCCGGAGAAACTTCGCGGCGGCGCGTTGGGCGCGGCGCGGGGCGTTCCTTGCGGGTTGCGATGCGCAGCCGCTTGACCCGGCGCGGATCGGCATCGAGCACTTCGATCTCGAAATTGCCGGGGCCGGAGATGACCTCGCCGCGCACCGGCAGGCGCCCGACATGGGTCACGAGATAGCCGCCGAGCGTTTCGACTTCCTCGCCGGCCTCGCCGGTGACGAAATCCTCGCCGATCACCGAGCGGACGTCGTCGAGGCTGGCGCGCGCATCCGCGATAAAGGAGTTGTCCGACTGCTTCACGATCGCGGGGGGCTCGTCGCTGTCGTGCTCGTCGTCGATCTCGCCGACGATCTGCTCGACGATATCCTCGATCGATACCAGGCCGTCGGTGCCGCCATATTCGTCGACCACCAGCGCCAGATGTATCCGCGAGGCCTGCATCTGCGCCAGCAGGTCGATCGCGCGCATCGACGGCGGCACATACAGCAGCTTGCGGATGATGTTGGCTTCGCTCAGCGGCAGCGCGAGATCGACCGCGCGCAGATCGAGGCCGGCGGGCGGCGGCTTCTTGCGCTTGGCGGTGCTTGGTTTGGCCACCCGCGCCTTCGCGGTCATGAATGCGAGCAGATCGCGGATGTGGACGATGCCTTCCGGATCGTCCAGCGTTTCATTGTAGACCACCAGCCGCGAGTGCGCCGCGCTCTCGAACAGGCTCATCAATTCGCCGAGCGAAATATCGCGTTTGACCGCAACGATGTCGGCGCGATGCACCATGACGTCGGCGATGCGCCGCTCATGCAGGCCGAGGATGTTGCGCAGCATGGTGCGCTCGATCGCGGAAAAGCCGACCTCGTCCGGGGTCGAGGCGTCGAGCACGACCTGCAGGTCGTCGCGCACCGATCCCGGCTTCCATCCGAACAGCGCGCGGATCGCGCGCGTCAGCCAGTTGTCGGCGGCCGGACGCAGCACCTCGCCGTCCTCCACCACGGCCGGCAGGTTGGCGGTGATCTTTGGATTGTCGTGGGTCGGGTCGGAGTCCGGCATCGTCAGGTCACCCGATCCTGGTCCGCATAGGGGTCGGGAATGCCGAGCAGGCTAAGAATCTCGCGCTCCAGTGCTTCCATCGCTTCGGCCTCGGTGTCCTTTTCATGGTCGTAACCGACCAGATGCAGGAAACCATGGACGGCAAGATGGCTGAGGTGATGGTCGAACGGCTTTTGCTCGTCGTCGGCCTCGCGGCGCGTGGTCTCATAGGCGATCGCGATATCGCCGAGCATGCGCGGCGCATCGTCGAACTCGCGCCCCGCAGGCGGCTGCAGCGCCGGGAATGACAGCACGTTGGTCGGCTTGTCCTGTCCGCGCCAGTTTTTGTTGAGCGTGCGGATGCCGGCGTCGTCGGTCAGCATCACCGCGAGTTCAGCATCGCCGGTATCGGCATCGACCATTGCAGCCGCGGTTTCGACCATGAAAAG
>Ga0193726_1000289_pt1 | contig 61514 bp, 60 predicted proteins | sample H2c1metaG_FD_144928 | JGI IMG/M metagenome (GOLD analysis project Ga0193726, IMG submission 144928) | Soil microbial communities from a riparian zone of the East river system, Colorado, United States - H2c1 | ecosystem: Environmental > Terrestrial > Soil > Riparian zone | place: USA: East River... | reverse complement strand
CGTTCTCGGTGGTGGGGATGCCGTGAGTCGCCCAGCGGGTGTGGGCGATGCCGACGTGACCGCCGACCGGGGCGGCGTCGAGCGCAGCTTGGAGGGCCTTCACCTTGCCGACGGTCCGCAGGCGCGCGACGCGGCCGTTGTCGATCACCGCCAGCCCGGCGGAGTCATAGCCGCGATACTCGAGGCGGCGCAGACCCTCCATGAGAATGGGAACCGAGTTGCGCTCCGCAACCACACCCACGATCCCACACATATCGGTGCTCCGCTCGGGACTGAAAAAGGCTGCCTAGTGTGCCCGACCCAGACCGGAAGTCCAGCACGGGCAGGGAGTTAGGTCTCTAGTGGGAAGTAATTGGTGTTATTTGCTATCTACTATTAGTATCTATATAGTATTAGCTCATGGACGATAGCAACGCCAAGAAATTCCAAAAGGACCTCAACGGGGGCCTGGTGGGGCTGGTTCTGCTCGCGATCCTCAACCAGTCGACCGAAGATCTGTATGGCTATGAAATCGCCAAACAGCTGGCCAGCGCCAATGAGGGCGTGTCCATCTTCAAGGAAGGCACCATTTATCCCGTGCTTCGGGCCCTGTCGGCCGCGAGTTTGCTCACCAGCCGCATCGTGCCCTCGTACTCGGGACCGCCGCGCCGCTACTACCGCATTACCGATCAAGGTCGTCAGGTGCTCGCGGAGTGGAGCGCCATTTGGGCCGGAACCCGCAACTTCGTCGACCGCTTCATTGATAAAGGACCCTCGCCATGAATCGCAGCGCCCCTCGTTCCATCGACCAGTATCTCAAGGCACTGCGCGAGGAACTCGCCGGCGAGGACGCCGCGCTGATTCAGGACGCGCTGTACGATGCGGAGGAATATCTGCGCGCGGAGGTGGCGGCGCACTCGGATAAATCCGAAGCCGACGTGCTCGAGCTGATCGCCTCCACCTACGGTGCGCCGGATGAGGTGGCGAGCGCCTACCGCGACACGGAAGCCAAGGTGAAGGCGGCCATGACGACGCCGCGCAAGATTCCGACCAGCGGAGCCGGGGCATTTTTCGGCGTGTTCCTCGATCCGCGCGCCTATACGTCGCTGTTCTTCATGCTGCTGTCGCTCGCCACCGGCATCATCTATTTTACCCTGGCGGTCACCGGTCTGTCGTTGTCGGCGGGCCTCTCGATACTGGTGATCGGCGTGCCGTTCTTTCTGGTGTTCATCGCGCTGACCCGCGTGATCTCGCTGGCCGAGGGGCGATTGATCGAGGCCATGACCGGCGAACGCATGCCGCGGCGGCCGGTGCACCAGGGCGAGAGCGCAGGATTCTGGGCGCGCGTCGCACAAATGCTCAAAGACCGGCGCACCTGGACCACGCTCGCGTACCTGATACTCATGCTGCCGCTCGGCATCGTGTACTTCGTCGTTGCCATCGTGGGTGTTTCGCTCAGTCTGGCCTTGATATTCGCGCCGCTCCTCGCTGCGGCGGCGACCTACGGCTGGTTCGGTCTATCCGGCGAAATCGATTGGACTCCGGAGTGGCTGGGGTCCCTCTGGGTGCAGCCGCTGATGGTGCTGGCGGGCGTGGTGCTGCTCACCTTGCTCATGCACCTGGCGCGCGGCATCGGACGCCTGCATGCCATGTATGCGAAGGCCTTGCTGGTGGCGCCGACGGCGCCGGCGCCCTGAGCCTTCGGGTGCGCGCTTAGAATTTAACCAGCACCCCAGCCCCCCAGACCACTTCGCGGGTGCGAAGATCGGGAAACCAGTCGCCCGCCGCGCACTGATTGGTGGTCGGGTCGGCAGGTCCCCCCACACAGCTGCCGGGCGAGCCGTTGTTGCCGCCCGGAGGCGTCACGCCGCCGGATCCCGACCAGTAAGGCACGTTCGAATGCCGGAACGTTGCTTCGGTCCACCACGTGATCCAGTCCTTCGGCATGTACTGAAAATTCAACTGAGTGTCCCATTGATAGAGTTTCTGTCCCGGCTGTTGGGTGAAGTACGGTGAGCCGCTCGCGGCCGTCGCGCCGTTAATGGGCGGGGTCAGCGCGAGGTAGCGCCCCGGATTGCTCATGAACCCGCCGCCGATGGTGACGGCGTACAAGTCGTTGTGGAACCAGGTGCGGTCATACGCCATCGCACCGAAGAAGCTCTCCCGGTTTGGCCCGCTCGAACAGCTGACGCCGCCGCCGTACTCGCAGCCCCAGTCGACGGTGACGCTGAACGCCATCTTGGAGACGCCGGCGCCGCCCATGCCGTGCGCGTCGTAGTACTTGACCAGCACGCTGTCGTCCTCGTGAACTCGCGTCACGCGCGACCAATCGACGGGGCGCCCCGCGCCCACCAGCGAGCCGGCGGACGCATAAGGGTTGCCGCCGTTCTGCGGCTGGCAGAGCGTGTCGGTGGTGCCGCGAGCGGGATCGCCGGCGGTCTGGCAGTTCAAATTGTCCTGGCCGATGGAATAAGTGTTCAACACCAATTTGAATCGGTCATTGGGAATCCAGAGTATCTGCCCGCCGAAACCGGGCTTGCTGTTGAACTTGGCATAGGACTGCCAGCCGTTGATCAGCCAGGGTTCGATTTTCAGCGTCTGAGTGGGCCACCACTGAACGCGCAGGCCATTGAAGAACCACGGCGTATTGGACGACACGAAGGACGGCTGGTACGTCCAGTTATCGTAGTTGTAGTAGCTGAATAAACCGATGTAGGAAACGAACACTCCGAGATCGACGTTGAGGCCGTGATTGACATCGAAATGGTAGCCGGCATTCGCCTCGGAAAAATACTTATAGGCGCCCTGCAGGTCCCATTGGCCGACCGCGGAGCTCGCATCATTGCGCGGCGTCGTGGTCGCGAACATGCCGAACATCGAGAGAAAGCGCGCCTTCACGTTTTGCCAGTGGAAGTCGCCGCCGAAACTCACCTGCTCGATCTGAAATTCTCCGGAGCGGAACTCCTCGGTGGAACCGACGATGGTGTGGTCCTGCGGGTGGTTGCCGCTTTGCAGGTAGTTCATGTCGAGGCGGATTTCCGGCGTGAAGAACTTGGTGTCGAAGATCGGCGCCTTTTCACGCGGGGTGCCGTTCATCCAGCCCACGTACCCAACATTGGCCCATGGGGTTTGGGTGTCGACTTCGGGACTTGGCTCGGGCGCCTGCAGCGCCTCGGGCACCGTGGCTTGCGGAGCGGAGGTGGCGGCAACCGTGGGTGCGACGACAACTGCGGCCGCGGCAAGGGCAGGTTGCGCCGCGGACGGCGACGACTGATTCATCACGATGTCATGGCGAGCAGCCTTGCCGGCAACCACATCGACCGCAGGCACGGTCACGTCGGGAAAGCCCTCGGCCTCGAGGGTAAGCGACCATCGACCGGGCGGCAGGTCGGCAAAGGAAAACACGCCGTCGCTGCCGGACAGCGTCGCGCGGATGGCTCCGCCCTCCTGTCGCACGGCTGTGACCGTCGCCCGCGCAATCGGCAATTTGGCGGAAGTTTGCGCGACTCCCACGATGGCTCCAAAGGAATCCGCCCAGGCAGCGGGCATCGCCAGAACGCATGCCGCAACCGCGAGCAGAACAACTTGCAAGTATTTTTGAGCTTTCATTTGGCGCACCCGATTGCCGCGCCTGTCGTTCGACGCCGCACAGGCGGCGGACGGCAGCGCAGACTGTATAAGTTGATGCGTATCGTAGGAGGCGCCGGAATCAAAGGCCGTAAAAAGCGGCCGTCGGCGCGTAATGAAGTTATCAAATCAACCGGGCGGGCCTTAAGTGGGCGGCCGGTTTGACGGCGTCAGGCTTTGGGTTTTTTCAGCGCCGCATCGATGGCGGCCGCCTTGTCTTTCTCGCCGAGCTTTCGCGGCCGCTGCCATCCGCCCACGGTGGTTTGTTTGGCCCTGGTCAAGGTGAGCTCGCCGTCCGGCGCATTCTGAGTGATGGTGGATCCCGCGCCGATGGTGGATCCCGCGCCGATCCGTACCGGCGCCACCATCATGCTGCCCGATCCGATGAAGGCGCCGTCCTCAATGATCGTCGGCCACTTGTTGTGACCGTCGTAATTGCAGGTGATGCTGCCGGCCCCGATATTGACGCCGCTGCCCACGTGGGCGTCGCCCACATAGGCCAGGTGATTGGCCTTGCTGCCGGCGCCGATGTCGCTGGCCTTGACCTCGACGAAATTGCCGATGTGCACATCGTTGCTCAGCCGGCTGTTGGGGCGGACCCGCGCGAACGGACCGATGCGGCAGTTCTCCGCCACGATGGCATTGTCGACAATGCTGTTCGCAAACACCTCGGTGCCGGCGCCGATCTGCGAATTGGTGATGCTGCAGTTCGGTCCGATCTTGACGCCCGCACCCAATGACACCGTGCCGGTCAGAATGACGTTGACGTCAATGGACACGTCGCGCCCGACATCGACCTCGCCGCGTATATCGATGCGGGCCGGATCCATCAGCGTCGCGCCGGCAAGCATCAAGGCCTCGGCTCGTTCGCGCCGATACAGGCCTTCGACATTCGCGAGCTGGATCTTGTCGTTGACGCCCATGACTTCCGAGGTGTACGTGCAGCGCACCGGATCGACGCGATGACCGGCGTGCACTGCCCCTGCGACCACGTCGGTCAAATAGTACTCGCGCGCCGAGTTGTTGCTGCCCAAGCCCAGCAGCCATTCGCGCAGATGCCGCGCCGGTGCGGCCATGAGTCCGGTGTTGAGTTCTCGAATCTGCAATTGCTCCGGGCTGGCATCCTTGTGCTCGACGATGGCGCGGATCTGGCCCTCGGCATTCCGGACGATGCGCCCATAGCCGGTGGCGTCATCGAGATCCACGGACAGCACCGCCAGCGCGCCCGCGTCGGCCAGGGCGATCAGCTTTTTCAGCGACGGGGTGCGGATCAGCGGCACATCGCCGTACAGCACCAGGACCGTATGATCATCCGGTATGACGCACATGGCCTGCATGACCGCATGGCCCGTGCCCAGTTGTTCGGCCTGCAGAACCCACTCGACCGGCTCGTGCGCCAGGGCGGTCTGCACTTGCGCGCCGCCATGCCCATACACCACATAGATGTTGGCCGGTTCGAGGGCGCGGGCGGTGCGGATCACATGTTGCAGCAGCGGTTGCCCCGCCAGGGGCTGCAGCACTTTGGGCAAGTCGGAATGCATCCGCTTACCCTGACCCGCGGCAAGTATGACGACGGAAAGCTGCATGACAGTTCCGTGTGCGAGCGCTCCTAGCGTTTCTTACGCAGCCGTGCGATGAGCGCAATCTGCGCGATGGCGCGGGCGAGTTCGGCCTGCGCTTCGGCGATGTCCACCTTGTCGCGGCTGTTGCGGACGGCATCCTCGGCGCGCTGCTTGGCCGCCAGCGCGGCAGCCTCGTCCAGGTCGCGCGCCCGCGCGGCCGTGTCGGCCAGCACGGTCACCGCATGCGGCTGGACTTCCAATGCACCGCCGCCGACGTAAAAGGATTGCTCTTCGTGGCCTTCGGACTGCACGCGTACTTCACCGGCTCGCAGGGTGGTCAGCAGCGGCGCATGGCGCGGTGCGATGCCGAGTTCGCCCTGCGACCCCGGCGCGAACACCATGGTCGCCTCGCCCGAGAAGATCTGGCCTTCGGCGCTGACGATGTCGATGTGGATGGTGTTGGCCATGGCGGTGGTCTAGGCGAGCGACTTGGCTTTTTCGACGGCTTCCTCGATGGCGCCAATCATATAGAAGGCCTGCTCGGGCAGGTGATCGTATTCGCCGGCGATGATGGCCTTGAAGCCGCGGATAGTGTCCTTGAGGGAAACGATTTTGCCGTCCTGTCCGGTAAACACCTTGGCCACGTTGAAGGGCTGCGACAGGAAGCGCTGAATCTTGCGCGCGCGGTACACGGAGAGCTTGTCCTCCTCCGACAGTTCGTCCATGCCGAGGATGGCGATGATGTCCTGCAGTTCCTTGTAACGCTGCAGGATGGCCTGCACACCGCGCGCGGTGTCGTAGTGCTCATCGCCCACCACCAGAGGATCGAGCTGGCGGCTGGTGGAGTCCAGAGGATCGACCGCCGGATAGATGCCCAGCGAGGCGATCTGGCGCGACAGCACCACGGTGGCGTCCAAGTGCGCGAACGTGGTGGCCGGCGATGGATCGGTGAGGTCGTCTGCGGGAACGTATACGGCTTGGATTGACGTGATCGAGCCGGTCTTGGTAGAGGTGATGCGCTCCTGCAGCACGCCCATTTCCTCGGCCAGCGTCGGCTGATAGCCCACGGCGGAGGGCATGCGGCCGAGCAGCGCGGAGACTTCGGTGCCCGCCAGGGTGTAGCGGTAGATATTGTCGACGAAGAACAGCACGTCGCGGCCCTTGCCCGACGCCTGCTTCTCGTCGCGGAAATATTCGGCCATGGTAAGGCCGGTGAGCGCGACGCGCAGGCGGTTGCCCGGCGGCTCATTCATCTGGCCGTACACCATGGCGACCTTGGAGTTCTCCAAATTGTCCTTGTCGATGACCCCCGATTCGATCATCTCGTGGTAGAAGTCATTGCCCTCGCGGGTGCGCTCGCCGACGCCCGCGAACACGGACAAGCCGCTGTACTGCTTGGCGATGTTGTTGATGAGCTCGAGCATGTTGACGGTCTTGCCGACGCCGGCGCCGCCGAACAGGCCGACCTTGCCGCCTTTGGCAAAGGGCACCAACAGATCGATGACCTTGATGCCGGTGACCAACAGATCCTGGCCGCCCGCCTGTTCGTCATAGGCCGGCGCCGGGCGGTGAATGGGCAGGTATTCCTTGGTCTGCACGGGACCTCTTTCGTCCTGCGGCTTGCCGAGCACGTCCATGATGCGGCCGAGGGTGCCGGCGCCGACGGGCACGGAAATTCCCTTGCCGGTGCCGTTCACGGTGAGGCCGCGGCGCAGGCCTTCGGAGGGTCCCATGGCGATGGTGCGCACGACGCCGTCGCCCAGCTGCTGCTGTACCTCGAGGGTGAGGTCCACGTCATCGAGCTTGAGCGCGTCATAGACCTTGGGGATCTGATCGCGTGGAAATTCCACATCGATGACCGCGCCGATGATTTGCACGATTTTGCCGCTGGATGCCATTGATTAACCCCTCAACGGGGTTGCTTCGCAACCCCGAACTTTATGCGGCGCTGCGCGCCGATGAAACCTAAATCTGATCTGCACTAAACCGCTGCCGCGCCGCCGACGATTTCCGAAAGTTCCTTCGTGATCGCGGCCTGACGGGCCTTGTTGTAAATGAGTTGCAATTCATCGATGAGCTTGCCGGCATTGTCGGTGGCGCTCTTCATGGCCACCATGCGCGCAGCCATCTCACAGGCGACGTTTTCGACGGCGCCCTGGAATATCTGCGCCTCGACGTAGCGCATCAGGATGCCGTCGAGGATCTCCATGGCGTCCGGTTCGTAAATGTAATCCCAGCGCTCCTGCAGGTCGTCCTTGTCGACGGTCTGCAGCGGCAGCAGCTGCGAGACCACGGCCTTTTGGGTCATGGTGTTGACGAAGACGTTGTGCGCCAGCAGCAATTGGTCGACTTTGGTATCGCGATAGAAATCGAGCATCACTTTAGTGGTACCGATCAAGTCCTTGATGTGCGGCCGGTCCCCAAGATGAGTGACCGACGCGGCGATCTCGACCCCCGACAGCCGGCGGAAGAATTGCTGCGCCTTCGAGCCGATGACGCACAAGTAGACCTTGGCGCCCTGACTCTCTGCCGCGCGCACCGCGCTCAAGGTGGCCTTGAACAAATTCAAGTTGAGCGAGCCGCACAGGCCGCGGTCGGTGCTGATCACCACGATGCCGACGGATTTCACCGGCCGTTCCAGGGTGAAGGGATGCTTGTAGTCCAGGTTCACCTGGCGCAAGTGACCGATGATCTTGCGGATTTTCTCGGCATAAGGACGCGCGGCGCGCATGCGGTCCTGCGCCTTGCGGATCTTGCTGGCTGCCACCATTTCCAGGGCCTTGGTGATCTTGCGGGTATTCTTGATACTCGCAATCTTGCCGCGGATTTCTTTTGCGCCTGCCATTGCCGTTCCGTTGCCTTATCCGAGCGTCGCGAAGTAGTCGTCGCAGCACTTCTTGAGCGCGGCTTCGACGTCCTTCGACAAGTCGGGTTTGGCGTTGATGCCCTTCAGCAGATCCGCGTGGCTGGATCGCGCGAACGACTGCAGCCCGGTCTCGGTTTCCACCACCTTGCGGCGGTCGACCTTGTCGAAGTAGCCGTTGTTCGCGGCGTACAGCGACAGCGCCATCTCGGCCACGGACATCGGCGCGTATTGCTTCTGCTTCATGAGCTCGGTGACGCGCTGTCCACGCTCGAGTTGGCGGCGGGTCGCTTCGTCCAAGTCGGAGGCGAATTGCGAGAATGCGGCAAGCTCGCGATATTGAGCGAGGGCCAGGCGAATTCCGCCGCCCAGCTTCTTGATGATGTTGGTCTGCGCGGCGCCGCCGACGCGCGACACCGATATGCCGGCGTTGATGGCGGGGCGCATGCCGGCGTTGAACAGATCGGTTTCCAGGAAGATCTGGCCGTCGGTGATGGAAATCACGTTGGTCGGCACGAACGCCGTCACGTCGCCGGCCTGGGTTTCGATGATGGGAAGGCCGGTCAGCGATCCGGTCTTGCCTTTGACGCGGCCGTTGGTGAATTTCTCGACATATTCTTCATTGACCCGCGCCGAGCGCTCGAGCAATCGTGAGTGCAGGTAGAACACGTCGCCGGGGTAGGCCTCGCGGCCCGGCGGACGGCGCAGCAGCAGCGAGATCTGGCGGTAGGCGACGGCCTGCTTGGACAAATCGTCGTAGACGATCAGCGCGTCTTCGCCGTTGTCCATGAAGTACTCGCCCATGGCGCAGCCGCCATAGGGGGCAAGATACTGCATCGCCGCCGGCGTCGAAGCAGAGGCAGCGACGATGATGGTGTGCCCCATGGCGCCATGCTCTTCAAGCTTGCGCACCACGTTGGCGATCGAGCTCTGCTTCTGCCCGATGGCCACATAGACGCACTTAACGCCCGTGCCCTTCTGGTTGATGATGGTGTCGATGGCCACCGCGGTCTTGCCGGTCTGGCGGTCGCCGATGATGAGTTCGCGCTGGCCGCGGCCGATCGGCACCATGGAGTCGATGGCCTTGAGTCCGGTCTGCACCGGCTGGGACACGCTCTTGCGGAAAATCACGCCCGGCGCCACGCGCTCCAGGGGCGATTTCAACTTAGAGTTCACCGGACCCTTGCCGTCGATGGGATTGCCCAGCGCATCGACGACGCGGCCGAGCAGTTCCGGACCGACGGGCACTTCAAGAATGCGTCCCGTGGTCTTGACTGATGAGCCCTCGGAGATTTGCTTGTAGTCTCCCAACACCACCGCGCCGACCGAGTCGCGCTCGAGGTTCAGCGCCAGGCCGAAGGTGTTGCCGTCGAACTCCAACATTTCGCCGTAACGGGCGTCGGCGAGGCCGTGGACGCGGACGATGCCGTCGGTGACGCTGACCACGGTGCCGACATTGCGCGCTTCGGTGGCCGATGAGAATTTCTCGATGCGCGCCTTGATCAGGTCGCTGATTTCCGATGCCTTGATGGACATAATTACTTCCTAGCTTCCCAATTCTGTTGCGAGTCGTTCCAAACGGCCTTTCAATGAACCGTCGATGACCAGATCTCCGGCACGCACGATGGCGCCGCCCAAGAGTGCGGAGTCGACCGAATTCTGCATGCGTACCTGGCGCTTGAGGCGCGCGTTCAGCGCCTGCCTCAGACTTTCAGATTGCGCCGCGCTCAAGTTCACCGCCGAGATGACCTCGACGTCTACGGTGTTCTCCACCGCCGCGCGGAGTTCTTCGTACTGCGCCGCAATTTCCGGCAGCAGCAGCAGGCGGTGATTCTCGGCGAGAACGCGCACGAAATTCTGCATCCCGGCGTCCAAGTTGGCGCCCGCGACGTCGTTGACGAGGCCGGCCAGCTCCGCGGCCGTCAAGCTGGGGTTCCTGCTGAGTTCGGACACGCGTGAGTCGGCGGCGACCGCGGCCACCGTCGCCAGTCCGCGCGACCATTCGGCGAAACGCTTGGCCTCGCGGGCGTACTCGAACGCCGCCTTCGCGTAGGGCCGCGCAATGGTCGCGCGCTCAGCCACGGGCGATCTCGGCCGCCAATTTGTCCAGCAGCTCGGCGTGCGTCTTGGGATCGATCTCGCGCCCGAGCAGCCGCGAGGCGCCCTGGACCGCAAGCTTCCCCACTTCCTTGCTGAGCTGCTCGCGCGCGCGCGAACTTTCGCGTGCCACTTCGTCGCGGGCCTGGGCCACGAGGCGCTGCGCCTCGCTCGAGGCGGTGCCCTTGGCTTCCTCGACGAGTTCGTTCGAGCGCTTGCCCGCCTGGTCGACGATCAGTGTGGCGCGCTCGCGGGCGTCGCGCAGGATATCCTTCGAGCGCTTTTCCGCTTCGTCGAGGTCCTGCTGGCTCTTGCTGGCCGCCGCAAGGCCGTCGGCAATTTTTTTCTGCCGCTCGCTGATCTTGCCCATGAGATACGGCCAGAAGAATTTCATGACCGCCCATGCGACCAGGAAAAACACCACCCCTTGGATGATCAGCGTTACTGCTAAGTTCATACTTACCTCTTAGTCAGCGCCGTTCAGCGCCGACGCGGCAATTCCTACTTGAGACCCAAAGAGCCCAAGAAAGGATTGGCGTACAGCAACAAGAATCCGACGGCCACGCCGATGATGGGCACGGCGTCCAACAAACCGGCGACGATGAACATCTTGGTCTGCAGCATGTTGGTGAGTTCCGGCTGGCGCGCGGAGCTCTCCAGGAACTTGCCGCCCAGAATGCCGAAGCCGATGGCGGCGCCCGCACCACCGAGTCCGATCACCAGGCCCGCTGCAATCACGGTGGAGCTCATCAGCTGAGCGATTTGGGTCACATTGTCCATTGTTGTCTCCGGTCTTTAATGTCTTGAATGAATCGAATTTAGTGTTTCTCGGCCGAGATGCCCACATACACGATGGTGAGGACCATGAATATGAACGCTTGCAGAGTGATGATGAGGTAGTGGAACCCCGTCCATATGACTCCGGCAATGAACTGGCCGGTGCCGAGAACGTAGGTCGACACGTGATTGAGAGCCGCACCCAGCGTGAAGCACGCGATCAGCAGGAATATGAGTTCACCGGCGTACATGTTGCCGAACAATCGCATCGACAACGACAGCGGCCGGACCACTTCCTCGATCACGCGGAAGATGAAATTGATCGGCGCCAACAGTATCTTGATCACTATGTTGTGAGCGTGAAACGGCGCGGTAAACCATTCGCCGGCAAAGGTGCCGAAGCCCTTGTGCGTAATGCCCACCCATTGAATCAACAGGAATACGCCGAGCGCCATGCCGACGGTGGTGTTGAGGTCGGCCGTGGCCACGGTACGCAGATGCTCCACGCCGAACAGTTTTGCGGCGGCGGGCAGCGCATCCACCGGCAGGATGTCCATGAAATTTTCCAAAAACACCACGCAGAAAATCGTGATGGCGAGCGGCGCGATGAATTTATTCGAGCCGTGATAGGTGTCCTTCACCATGCCGTCGACAAATTCCAGAAGCAGCTCAACGGCCGCCTGCAATTTGCCCGGGACGCCGCTGGTGGCGCGTCGCGCAGCGATCGAGAGCACCAGGATGAAGATGAACGAGATAACGAGCGTGAAGATGATGCTGTCGAGGTGGTAGGCCCAAAAAGCGCCGTGTCCCGTATCCACGGTCAAATGCGTAAGGTGGTGCTTGATGTAGCCCGTCACCCCGCCCGATGCTTCTTCCTCAGCCATGATTCCAAAACGCATAAATCCCCAAGCGTCATTTGCGCCGAATTAGTCCGACCCAATATCCCAATTGCGTCGCCACTATCCCAATCAATAGCGGTGCCGCATCGAGTTTCAAGCGCGCGAGCGCAATATAGAGCGCCAGCGCAAACCACAGCCACTTCAACGCCACGCCGCTGTACATCGCCGTGCCGAGCACGGGCGCACCGGCGACTCCGGGCTTGAACGCGCGCCAGCCGAACAGTGCGCTTCCGACAGCCACAATCGCCCCGCCCACCAGTGCCGCAACGCCTTGGTGCGCGCCTTTAAACACAAGAAACATAGACGCGATCAACACCGCGCAGCCTGCTTGCAGGAGCACGATCCGAACGACCAGCCGGTAATTCCGGACCAGTACGTCACTCATCGCGAAGGGAACCGGACCGGCATCGGCTCATACGGCCGACGCGGCGCACGACGGCGCGCTACCCTCGATTTGCACATATGAGCCGTCGCCAGTCAAAATAGCCGGCGCATTATAGAGAGGCGGCCCCCCAGCATCAAGGCGTTTGCGCCCGGTATTTTCTCGGCTGTTTTTTACTGAATGTGGGCGAGAATGCCTTCCAGTTCATCCAGGCTGTTGTAGGCAACCACCAGCTTGCCCTTGCCTGAGGTGGTGTGCTGAAACAGCACTTTGGCTCCCAATTTATCGGCCAATTCGCGCTCGAGACGCTGGATATCGGGGTCTGCCGCAGGCGACTGTTGAGGGTTGCCGGCATGGGGATTTATGATGCGACGCACCAATGCCTCGGTTTCGCGTACCGACAGCGATTTCTTGGCGACCAAGCCGGCCACTTCGATCTGCTGGCGCCGGGTGGTCAAACCCAGCAGCGCGCGGGCATGGCCCATCTCGATGCGGCGCTGCTCCAACAATGCCTTGACCTCGTCTGCGAGTTCCATCAGGCGCAGCAGGTTGCTGACCGCGGCACGCGAGCGGCCGACGGCTTCGGCGGCGGCCTGATGGGTCATGCCGAATTCCTCGACCAAGCGCAGCAGCGCCCCCGCTTCTTCCAAGGGATTGAGATCTTCGCGTTGGATGTTCTCGATGAGCGCCATGGAAACCGCGGCTTCGTCGGGCACATCGCGAATGACGGCGGGAATCTCCTGCAAACCCGCCATTTGCGCCGCGCGCCAGCGCCGCTCGCCGGCGATGATTTCGTAGCGCTGCGATTCGCCCGGATTACGCACGCCCACGGGGCGCACCAGGATGGGCTGCACCAGGCCCTGTGATTTGATCGAATCGGCCAATTCGCTCAAGGACTCGGTGCGCATGTCGACGCGCGGCTGAAACTTGCCCCGCTGCAGCAAATCGAGCGGCAATTGCGCCAGGCGGTCGCCGGCGAGCACCGGGGCATCCAGCGCGGACATGGGGGTGGGCGCGGTTGCGCCGGCTCGCTTGGCGAGCAGGGGGCTCAACTCAGCGAGGCCGCGGCCCAGAGACGGTTTTTTGCCCGACATGAATTTGATTATACGGGGGCCGGCGGCAGCTCGTCGCGGCGAATCATTTCCCCGGCAAGGGCCAAGTAGGCGAGAGCGCCGCGCGACTCTTTATCGTGAAACAGCGCGGGCTTGCCGAAACTCGGCGCCTCGGCCAGGCGCACGTTGCGGGGAATCATGGTGCGGAACACTTTGTCGCCGAAGTGTTCGATCAGCTGCGCGGACACCTCGTTCGCGAGATTGTTGCGCGGGTCGAACATGGTGCGCAGCAACCCTTCGATTTCGAGCTCCGCATTGATGCTGGCCTTGATCTGGTCGATGGTTTGCACCAGGGAACTCAAGCCTTCGAGCGCGTAGTACTCGCACTGCATGGGCACCATCACCGAATCCGCCGCCACCAGCGCGTTCAAGGTCAGCATGTTGAGCGCCGGCGGACAGTCGATCAGGATCACGTCGAAGTCCTCGCGCACGGGTTTCAGCGCATTGCGCAATTTGAACTCGCGTCCCGTAATCATGCCGAGCAGGCGCACCTCGGCCGCAGTGAGGTCTTGATTGGACGGCATCAGCATGAAACCGCCGTACTCGACCGGCACCAACGCCTCGACCGCGGTGCAGTCTCCCAACATGACATCGCAGCTGGTGCGGGGCTGCGCGTGCTTGTCGATGCCGCAGCCCATGGTGGCGTTGCCCTGAGGATCCAGATCGATGAGCAGCACGCGCCGTTTGGTGGCCGTGAGTGAGGCGGCCAGATTGACGGCGGTGGTGGTCTTGCCGACTCCGCCCTTTTGATTCGCGATGGCGATGACCCGCTTCATGATTTGCTCGATTTGGGCCGGACCGGTGAGAGTTCCACAAGATGCCGCTCGTCGTCCAGCCCCGGCACCTTGAGACGATGCACCGCGAGCACCCGGAAGGCCTTGGGCAGCGCAGAAATCTGTTCGTCAGGCCGCTTGCCTTTCATCGCGAGCAGCCGCCCATCCGGAGCGCACAAATGTCCGGCATAGGCGGCAAAGTCGGCTAATGACGACAGGGCGCGCGCCACGACGGTATCGAATAGCTCGAAGGGCCTGTAGGTCTCAGCGCGCGAATGCACGACTTGCACGTTATCTACCCCTAGGCGCCCCGCCGTTTGCTCGACAAATCGAGCTTTCTTGCCGGTGGCCTCAACCAGGGTAAAGCGCCGCTGCGGATTGACCACGGCCAGCGGCAATCCGGGAAATCCGGCCCCGGTGCCGATATCGGCCACGCGCTCGCCGCGCAGATAGGGCTGCAGACTCAAGCTGTCGAGCACGTGTTTCCGCAGCATCCCCAGGCGGTCGCGAATGGCCGTCAGGTTGAATTGGGCATTGCCGAGTTGGAGTTCGTCCACGAGCTTGAGCAGCATCTCGCACCGGGAGTCCTCCAGCGTCAGTCCGAGGTCGCGCGCGCCCGCGGCGAGCAGTTCATGTTCGGACTCTCGGTTCACCAGCGGCGCCACCTCAAGGATCGGAAACACTCTCGAGCACGATCGACAAGGCCGATTCCTCCCCCAGTTGGGCGCTGAAGCGGATGTCGCCCGCGCGGCCTTCGCAGACGCCGGCCGCCGCCGGTGCGGCATGCTGCAGCCAGCTTGCGCAGGCCGCTGCGAATACCTCGGGAGCGTCTGCATCGCTCAAGCGCACCGAAGCGTGAATGCGCGCCAATCGATCCTGCTTGAAGCACAGCAGATACTCCTCCGGCGCGCGCCCGACGAAACGAGGCGCCGGGGAGTCCGGAGCATAGCACTCCCCATCATCGGCGGCGGCGCCATGCGCATCATCCCGAAACAGCAGCACCTCATGCAGCGTCGCGGGAACCTCCTTGAGCACGCTGCCGAAGGGAGCAATCACTAAAACATGCCAATCGTAGGAGGGATCGGCGGCCGCGCGCGCGTCCGGCGCGCCATGCGGCGCCGCCGCCCCAGCCGGAGGGCTCACCCGAGGGGCGGTCGAGTGGCAGGCGGCCACAGCCGCAAGCGCCGCGGCGGACAACCAAAGACGCAGTGGGCTTGAGCGGCGCGGACTCATTCACGCCGCAGTCAAGGCGCTCGCGAGGTGTTCGAGTTCCGCGGCAGCCTCCGGGTCCTGCGGGCGCTCGCGCTCGAGCACCCGCTTGAGCGCCTGCACCGCTGTGTCCTTCAGTTTGGCGCATGCGCTGGCATAATGAATCCGCCAATCCGCGATCAGCTCATGCTCGAAAATCTCGTAGTCGCGGTCATCGACGACGGCATCGAGGACCATGGCGCAGACGGCGACCTGCTGTACCCGGCCCCAAGACAGCGAGGGCGCCGAGCAGCCTTCGGCGAAACAGCGGCGCAGATAGGCCGGTGGATCCGCGCTCGCAATGTCATCGAGCTGATCGCGGATGTCGTAGGATTTCACCAGGTGTTCATAGGCGGCCATCGGGACCCATTATCGCTCTGACATGAGAACATAGGAATGATGACTCGAATTTATATATGGCTGTTGCTGGCGCCGCTGCTGTACGGCGCCCCGGCCGGCGCTGCGCCGCGGGTGGAACGCGGCAATCTCATCTTCGACAACATCCCGGAACCGACGGCAGAGTTGGCCGAGAAGCTGGATGCGTATCTGAATGCGCGCCAGGCCACGCCGCTCGGCTTCTCGCCGAAGGGGCAGCTGCTCATCAGCACCCGCTTCGGCGACGTTGATCAGCTGCATTTGGTGGAGCGGCCCGGCAGCGAGCGGCGGCAGCTGACCTTCTTGCGCGAGCCGATCACCCAGGCCGCATTCTCGCCCGACCCCGGCCGCAGCGCTTTCGTGTACCTCAAGGATGTGGGCGGCAACGAAAATGCCCAGCTGTACTACCAGCGTTTGGGCGAACCATCCGCCAAACTATTGACCGACGGCAAATCTCTGAACGGCGGTCCGGTGTGGTCGAACGCGGGCCGCGAGGTTGCGTTCTTCAGCACCGCCCGTGACGGAGTCAGCCATGACATCAACATCGTCGATCCGGACGGCGGCTCGCTGCCGCGCCTCGCCATCGCCGGCGACAGCGCCGACTGGTATCCGCTCGATTGGTCGCCGGACGATCGCAAGCTTCTGGTGCTCAAATCCGTGTCGATATCCGAAGCGTATTTGTATGTGGTGGATGTGTACACCGGACAGCGGCGCGAGGTCGACCCCTCGCCCTCCAAGGTCGGGATCACCGGCGCAAGATTTTCCCGCGATGGTCAGGGCGTGTACTTGATTTCGGATCGCGACAGCGAGTTTGCGCAGCTGCGCTACGTGAATTTTTTTACCGGCGACAAGACCGTCCTGTCCGGCCGCCTGCCGTGGGACATCGAGGAATTGGCGATTTCGCGCGACGGCCATTATCTGGCCTATGTCAGCAACGAAGGCGGAACTAACAAACTCAATGTGCTGGATCTGCGCACCCATCAGGACCTGATTCCGCCGCGGCTGCCGGCGGGGGGAATCATCGGTTCCTTGAGCTTCGATGCCGAGGGCAAGCGCCTGGCCTTTGCGTACGCCGCAGCCAATCAGCCGCGCGACGCCTATGTGCTCGATATCGCGGCCAACGCTCTCGAGGCCTGGACCCACAGTGAGGCGGGAGCGGTCAGCTTGGCCAAGTTCGCGACGCCGCGGCTGACGCAATTTCCGACGTTCGACCGCAATGATGGTCAGGCGCGTCAAGTGCCGCTGTTCGTTTACGAGCCGACCTCGCCGGGTCCGCATCCGGTGTTGATCGTCCTGCACGGCGGTCCTGAGTCGCAGTTTCGGCCCGGCTTCGATCCCTGGCTGCAGTATGTGGTGAATGAGCTCGGGTTTGCCGTGATGGCTCCCAATGTGCGCGGCTCGTCCGGCTACGGGAAAACCTACCTGGAGCTCGACAACGGCATGCTGCGCGAGGATGCGGTCAAGGACGTCGGTGCGCTGCTGGTGTGGCTCGGCCTGCAAAAGGCGTACGACGCCAAGCACGTGGTGGTTTCGGGCGGTTCCTACGGCGGCTATCTCACGCTCGCCGCGCTGGTGAATTTCAGCGACCGCCTGCGCGGCGGAGTCGACGTGTCCGGCATCACCGACTTCGTCAGTTTTCTGACCAATACCGCGCCGTACCGTCAGAACCAGCGCCGCGTGGAGTATGGCGACGAACGCGACCCCGACATGCGCGCATTCATGCGGCGCATCTCACCCCTGACGAATGCCGAGCGCATCAGGCGGCCGCTGCTCATCGTGCATGGCAAGAACGATCCGCGGGTGCCGCTCTCCGAAGCGGAGCAGATCGTCAATCGGGTGCGCAGCAAGGGCGGCGAAGTCTGGTACTTACAGGCCGTCGACGAAGGCCACGGCTTCCGGAAAAAGCAGAACCGCGACGCCTATTACCGCGCCTTCGCGCAATTCCTGGCGGCCTCGAGCAAGTAATCCGCTACTTGCTGTCGGTGCTCGCGGTGGCCAGCGGCGATGCTTGATCGGCGAAGTACGCGGCGGCGATTCTGACGTCTTCGTCCGAGGTGAGCAGCTGCGCCATGCCGTCCATCACGACGTTCTTGCGGCGGCCGTTGCGATAGGCCGTCAGGGCCTGCTCCAAATAGTCGACGTGTTGGCCGGCCAGCAGCGCCGGCTTCGGCGTGAGAGGAGCCTCGACGCCGAGCCCATTGTCGCCGTGACAGGCGACGCAGGCGGCCACTTGTTTCGGCGCCTTGCCCTTCACCGCGGTGCTCGGTTTCGCCGGCTCAGGCCCCTGCAGGTAGGCCGCGATGTCCTCAATGTCCTGGTCGGACAAGGAGGCAGCCTGCGCATGCATGGTGGCATGCGGCCGCTCGCCGCTGCGGTACTCTTGCAGCGCCGCGACGATATAGGACGCGTGTTGATGGCGAAGCTTGGGAACGCTGTAGTCCGGGTAGGCGTTCCGGTAGTTGTCGATGCCGTGGCATCCATAGCAGGTGTAGAACTTCTTCTCGCCGAGTGCCGGATCGCCTGCTGCATGCGCGCCAAGTGACCAACTCAAACTCAGCGCCGTGCTTGCGAGCCATGCCAGGGCATTCAATCGAGAAAGCATCTAATTCTCCGAGCCGCGGGGTTCAAATGGAGCGCTGATGTTAAAGAGTGGAGGGATAAAATGCCACTCGCCCTAGAGAACGTCGGCCAGATCCTGCAAAAATACGGCATCCGTCGGCTGGGTGGCGGGCGGATAGCGGCACGCCACCCGTCCGTCGCGATCGATGAGAAACTTCTCGAAATTCCAGCCGATGTCTCCCGGAAAGCCGTTTTCCTTGGCGGTCAGCCACGCATACAGCGGATGCCGGTGCGCACCGTTCACCTCGATTTTCTCCGTCAACGGGAAGTTCACGCCGTAGTTGAGCGAGCAGAAGCTTTGAATCTCGGCCGCGGTGCCGGGTTCCTGCGCGCCGAATTGGTTGCAGGGAAATCCCACCACGGCGAAATTCTGCGCCTTGAGCTCCTGATAAAGCTGCTCCAGGCCCGTGTATTGCGGCGTGTAGCCGCAGCGGCTGGCGACGTTGACCGCCAAGGTTACCTTGCCGCGCAATGCGGCAAGAATGTCCTGGCTGCCGTCGAGTCCCGCCACCTTGAAGTCAAAAAAGAAGGCCATTGACGTCTCCCGGGCATCAGGCCGCGCGGTCGCGCTTCTTGAGATGAACCAGCAACAGCGACAGGGCGGCCGGCGTCAGGCCGGGAATCCGCGCGGCTTGACCCAGGGTTTCGGGGCGCACATCGCGCAGCCGCTGGCGCACTTCGTTCGACAGTCCGCCGACATCGCCAGAGTCGATATCGGCGGGCAGACGCAATTGCTCGTGGCGCAGCTGACGCTCGATTTCCTCGTGCTGGCGTTTTAAATACCCCGAATATTTGGCTTGTACGTCCACCTGCAATTTTACTTGGCTGGCCAGGCGTTCATCGGCGCGCCAGCCGTCCGGCGCCTCGGACTCAAGGTCCGTGCACGGCGCAACCAGGTCCAAGTCGTCATAGGCCAATTCGGGGCGGCGCAATAAATCCAGGGCATGCGCTTCGCGCAACAGCGGCGCTCCCAATTTGGCGAGCAGCTCGAGGTCCACGCTGGCCGGCTGGACCACGGCCGCAGCCAGGCGCGACAGCTCCGACGCGACGGCGGCGCGCTTCTGCTGAAAGAATTCCCAGCGGCGGTCATCCACCAGACCCAACCGTCGGCCTTGTTCGGTGAGGCGCAGATCCGCATTGTCTTCGCGCAAACTCAAACGGTACTCGGCGCGGCTGGTGAACATCCGGTAGGGTTCCGGTGCGCCGCGCGTGATCAGATCGTCGACCAGCACGCCGAGATAGCCTTCGCTGCGTGCCGGCCACCAGGCGTCGCGTTCGCAGGCCATGAGCGCGGCATTGGCGCCGGCCAGCAGTCCTTGCGCCGCGGCTTCCTCGTATCCGGTGGTGCCGTTGATCTGACCGGCGAAAAACAGGCCCGACAGGAACTTGCTCTCCAGGCTGTGCTTGAGATCGCGCGGATCGAAGAAATCATATTCGATGGCATAGCCGGGACGCGTAATGTGCGCACGCTCGAACCCCGCGATGGTACGCACGAACTCGCATTGCACGTCGAAGGGCAGACTGGTCGAAATTCCGTTGGGATAGATCTCGTGAGTGTCGAGTCCCTCGGGCTCGACGAAGATTTGATGCGAACGCCGGTCCGCAAATCGCACCACCTTGTCTTCCACCGAGGGGCAGTAGCGCGGGCCGGTGCCCTCGATCAATCCGGTGAACAAGGGCGAGCGGGCCGTGGCGCCGCGAATGATGTCGTGGGTGCGTTCGTTGGTGGCCGTGATATGGCAGGGCAGCTGCCGCGGATGCGCAGCGCGAGTCTCAAGGTACGAGAACACCGGCCGCGGCTCGTCGCTGTGCTGTTCGCGCATCACCGAGAAGTCGATGCTGCGGCCGTCGATCCGCGGCGGGGTGCCCGTCTTCAAACGGCCGACGCGCAAGTTGAGCTCGCGCAGCCGCGCCGCCAGATGCAGCGACGGCGGATCACCCGCGCGGCCGCCGGCATGACTCTCGAGGCCCACGTGAATCCTGCCGCCCAAGAAAGTGCCGACGGTCAACACAATGGCGCGCGCCCGAAATGCGATGCCGCTTTGCGTGACGACACCCACCGCGCGATCGCCCTCGATGGTCAGATCAGCGGCCTCTTGTTGAAACAGGCTGAGATTCGCCTGAGTCTCGAGCATCCGGCGGATGGCGCGCTTGTAGAGTTGCCGGTCCGCTTGCGCACGCGTGGCGCGCACCGCCGGTCCCTTGCTGGCATTGAGCGTGCGGAACTGGATGCCGGCTTGGTCGGTCGCCATCGCCATCGCGCCCCCCAGGGCGTCGATCTCCTTGACCAAGTGTCCCTTGCCGATGCCGCCGATGGCCGGATTGCAGCTCATCTGCCCCAGCGTTTCGATGTTGTGGGTCAGCAGCAGGGTGCGTCGTCCCATGCGCGCAGCCGCCAGCGCGGCCTCGGTGCCTGCATGGCCGCCGCCGATCACAATGACCTCGTATTCAGTGCCGAAACGCATCACGCTGAATCCACTCGATTTTCAGGAGGCGCCACTGTAAAGGGGCGGCGCTCAAAGCACCAGAAGTAAAGGGAACCTAACACCCCGCGGCCGCGCCTAAGAAACTCGTAGCGTCCGGCGTTGCCGCGGAAACGTCGGCGGAGACATCCATGAACAGTCCGGCTGGCGCCCTTCCTCATGCCCGAACCTCCGCCCTGGCCGCGCTGCTCCTGGGAATCATCAGTGCCGTCGGTCTCGCGGGCCACGCGGGGGCGAGCGGTTCGGTGCAAATCGGGCAGGCGGCACCTGCGTTTACCACCACCGACAGCAAGGGGAACCCCGTGTCCCTCAATCAGTACCGCGGCAAAACCGTGGTTCTGGAGTGGACCAATGCCGACTGCCCGTACACCCACAAGCACTACGCCAGCGGCAACATGCAGGCCATCCAGGCGCTGGCGCAGAAAAATGACGTCGTCTGGTTGACCGTGATCTCCTCGGCGCCCGGCAAGCAGGGCTACGTCAACGGTCCCGCGGCCGACGCGCTCACGCAGTCGCGCAGCGCCGTGCCGACGGCCGTGCTGCTGGATCCGTCAGGGAGCCTCGGACGTTTGTACGGCGCGAAAACCACGCCGCATATGTTCGTCATCGACAGGGCCGGAATGCTGCAGTACATGGGCGGCATCGACAGCATCGCCACCGCCGATGCCGGCGACATCCCGCATGCCGAGCCGTATCTGAAGGAAGCCATGCTGGCGGTGACGCAAGGCGCGCCGGTCGCTCACGCCGTGACCCGGCCCTACGGTTGCGCCGTCAAGTACTGAGGCGTGCGCCGCTGGGACTACTCAACGGCCACCGGGATGCCGGCAAACTTGCCCGCCCAGGCCTTGGGTCCGGTCTCGTGCACGGATTCCCCGTCCGAACTCACCGCTACCGTGACCGGCATGTCGCGCACCTCGAATTCATAGACGGCCTCCATGCCGAGTTCGGGAAAGGCCACGATGCGGCTGCCGCGAATGGCGTTCGACACCAAAAAGGCGGCGCCGCCCACCGCGATCAGGTAGGCCGATCCGTGGCGGCGAATGGCCTCCACGGTTTCGGGGCCGCGCTCGGCCTTGCCGACCATCGCCAGCAATCCTGATTTGCCCAGCATGGTGTCGGTAAACCGATCCATGCGATTGGCGGTGGTGGGACCTGCCGGACCTACCACCTCGGTGCCGACGGGATCGACCGGCCCAACGTAGTAAATCACGCGGCCGTGAAAATCCAGGCCCTCCGGCAGCGGCTGCCCCGCATCGAGCAAGGCGCAGATGCGCTTGTGAGCAGCATCGCGGCCGGTGAGCAGTTTTCCCGACAGCAGCAGGCGCTCGCCGGGTTTCCAGCTGGCGATCTCCTTCCGGGTCAGACCGTCGAGCGACACCCGCCGCGAGCCGGCAGCGGGCGCCCACTTCACCTTCGGCCACAGATCCAGGTTCGGCGGCTCGAGCACCGCAGGACCGGAACCGTCCAGATTGAAATGAATGTGCCGAGTGGCGGCACAGTTGGGAATCACGGCCACGGGCAGGGATGCGGCATGAGTGGGATAGTCCAGCACTTTCACATCCAGCACGGTGGTGAGGCCGCCCAACCCTTGCGCGCCGATACCGAGCGCATTGACCCGCTGGAATATGTCCAGCCGCAGCTCTTCTAGCTTGCTGTTCGGGCCGCGCGCGATGAGATCGCCGATATCGATGGGTTCCATCAGCGATTTCTTGGCCAGCAGCATGGCCTTTTCGGCGCTGCCGCCGATGCCCACGCCGAGCATGCCGGGCGGACACCAGCCGGCACCCATGTCCGGCACCCTCTCCAGGACCCAGTCGGCCACCGAGTCGGACGGATTCAACATGGCGAACGTGGCTTTGTTTTCGGAGCCGCCGCCCTTGGCCGCGACGGTAATCTCGAGGCTCTCGCCGGGAACAAACTCGGTATGGATCACCGCCGGCGTATTGTCGCGGGTGTTGGCTCGCTTGAAAGCGGGATCGGAGACGATGGACGCCCGCAATTTGTTGTCGGGATGAAGGTAGGCGCGACGCACGCCTTCGTTGATCATCGATTCGAGATCCAGCGCCGCGTCCCAGCGCACGCCCATGCCCACCTTGACGAACACCACCACGATGCCGGTGTCCTGGCAGATGGGACGATGGCCTTCGGCGCACAGGCGCGAATTGGTCAGTATCTGCGCGATGGCGTCGCGGGCCGCGGGACTTTGCTCCATCTCATAGGCGCGCCCCATGGCGCGAATGAAATCGGGCGTGTGGTAGTAGGAGATGTATTGCAAGGCGTCGGCGACGCTGGCAATGACATCGGCTTCGCGAATCACACTCATGACAAACCTTCACATAGAATCGAACTGGGCCGCAAGGAAATTCGCATGGAGCGAGCGTTGAGAACCCTGGCGTTGATTGTCTACGGCATCTGTTGGACCGCGAGCGGCCTGTGGCTTCAGGCGGCTGCGGCCGCCGCGCCCGTGCCGAGTCTGTCCCTGCATGAATGCCGCCTCGAACACCCGCTGCGCTTGAGCTCGGTGGCGGCACGCTGCGGCGTGCTCAAGGTGCCGGAGGACCGGAGCGCGTCGAACGGTGCCACCATCGACTTGAGCATCGCGGTGGTGCCTGCGCTGAATCGCCGCACCGCGGCGGCGCCGCTGTTTTTGCTGGCCGGCGGTCCGGGCCAGGGCGCCACGGCCATGTATGTGGGATTCTCGGCGGCCTTCGCACGGGTGAATCGCGACCACGACATCGTGCTGGTCGATCAACGCGGTACCGGAGGATCCGGCGCGCTGTCCTGTGATTACCCGGAAGACTGGCGCGCGGTGGACGACGTCATGCCGGTGCTGCGCCAGGCCACCGCGGCCTGTCTGCATAAATATGGGGAACGGGTGCGTTTCTACACCACCAGCGCGGCGGTGGCCGACCTTGCAGCCGTCCGTGAGGCGCTTCAGATGCGGACCATCGATCTGTACGGTGTCTCCTATGGCACGCGGGTGGCCGAGCTCTATATGCGGCGCTATCCCGACTCGGTGCATGCGGTGATCTTGGATGGGGTTACCGTTCCCGAACAGGCGATCGGACCCGACACTCCGCTGGACGGCGAGCGTGCCTTGGATCTCATCATCACCCGCTGCAAGTACTCCAGGGATTGCGCCGCCGCCTATCCTCAGTTGCAGCAAGACCTGGACGGCCTGCGCCGGCAATTCGGTCCGCAGAAATCAACCCTGGTCATCGATGATCCGAACGGCGCCCTGCCGCTGACCTTGGAATTCAATCGCAACCTGCTGAACGCCAGCTTGAGATTCTTATCCTATAGCGCCACCCAAGCCTCGTTGCTGCCCACCTTGATTCACCGGGCGGCGCAGGGCGCCCTGGCGCCGCTGGCCGCGCAGACCGTCATGACCGCCCGGCAAGTCCGCGATCAACTGGCCATCGGCATGCAGAACAGCGTTATCTGCAGCGAGGACGTACCGTTCTACCCCGGCAGCATCGACCGGGCGGCCATTTCCCGCACCTTCCAAGGCACAGATCAATTGGATGCATTCCTGGAGATTTGCAAGCTGTGGCCGCACGGACCCGTGGATGCCGATCTGCACAGTCCGCTGCGCAGCGAGATACCTACCTTGCTGCTGTCCGGCGAAGCCGATCCGGTGACGCCGCCCGCCGATGCGGAGCGCGCGGCCCGCGGATTTGCGCACCATCGGCACCTGATACTCAGCGGCGAAGGACATGGCCAGGTGGCCACCGGCTGCGTGCCGAAACTGATGGCGGAGTTTTTGAACGCGGCGGCGCCCGAGAAACTCGATGCAGCCTGTCTCGAGCAGCACCAGCCGGCGCCGTTTTTCGTGAGCATGACGGGGCCCGCGCCATGATCGAAGCGTCGAATCTGAGCAAGCGATTCGGCGCCATTGAGGCCGCCAAGGACGTCTCCTTCACCGCGCGTGACGGTGAAATCACCGGCATCCTGGGCGCGAACGGCGCCGGCAAGTCGACCTGCCTGCGCATGCTGTACGGCGTACTGACGCCGGACAGCGGCAAGGCATGCATCGACGGCATCGACATTCTCGGCGAGACCTCGAAGGCGCGCGCGCACCTCGGGGTGCTGCCGCACGCCGCCGGCCTTTACGGCAATCTGACGGCGCGCGAGAACATCCACTACTTCGGTGCGCTGCAGGGTATGGGCGGCGAGCGTCTGACGCTGCGCACGGCCGAACTCGCCGGCATCCTCGGCATGGAAGGCTTCCTCGATCGCCGCGCCAAGGGCTTCTCGCAGGGACAGCGCATCAAGGTGGCGCTGGCGCGGGCATTGGTGCACGACCCCGGCAACATCGTGCTCGACGAACCCACCAACGGGCTGGACGTGATGGCGATCCGCAATCTGCGCGACCTGTTGCAGGAACTGAAGCGCCAAGGCCGCTGCGTGCTGTTCTCCTCGCATGTCATGCAGGAAGTCGCGGCGCTCTGCGATCGGGTGGTCATCATCGGCCACGGCAAGGTGTTGGCGGACGCGACGCTGCAGTCCATTCGCGAGCGCAGCGGCTTGGGCTCGCTGGAAGAGGCCTTTCTGCAGGTGCTCGGCGATGCAGAAGGGGTGAGCTGAGATGGGTGCCTTATTCACGGTCTTTCGCAAGGAATTCTTGGAGAATCTGCGCGACCGCCGCACGCTGCTGTCAGCCCTGCTGTTCGGACCTTTGTTCGGGCCCCTGCTGTTCGGCTTGATGGTGTCGCGCATGCTCGAGCAGAGCGTGGCCGAGTCGGATGAACCGCTCAAGATCACGATCTCGGGCAGCGATCATGCGCCGGGGCTCACCGCTTATCTTAAAGCCCATGGCGCCAAATTGGCGCAAGCCAATCTGTCGGAGGACCAGGCGCGCGCCGCCGTGCGCGCCGGCCGGCACCAAGTCGTGCTCATCATTCCCGAGGATTTCGCCGCGCGTTTCAGCGCCGCCTCGCCCGCGCCCGTGCTGCTGGTGGCCGACAGCGCGGACTCGCAAACCCGCAAAATCGCCGATCGCGCCCGTGCCGTGCTGGGAGGCTACGGCAGCGCCATTGCGCAGCTGCGGCTGCAGGTCCGCGGCGTCAATCCGCTGCTCGCGGTGCCGGTGGCGGTCAATGAAGTCGATGTGGCGACGCCGGCCGGCCGCGCGGTCGTGGTACTGGGCTTCATGACCTACTTCGTGCTGTTCGCGGTCTTGATGGGGGGACTGTACCTCGCCATCGATTCCACGGCCGGCGAACGGGAACGCGGCTCCTTGGAGGCGTTGCTGAGCCTGCCGGTGGCACGCTCGAGCCTGGTCGGCGGCAAGATCCTGGCGACCTGCGCCTACATGTGCATCTCGCTGGGCTTGAGCCTCACCGCTTTCGTTTGCGTGTTCCGTTTCGTACCGCTGGAAAAGCTGGGCATGAGCGCGAATTTGGGCGCCGGCACCGCGCTGACTTTCTTTGCCATTTGCCTGCCTTTCGTGCCCTTGGGCGCGGCCTTGATGACCTTCGTCGCCTCGTTCACCCGCAGCTATCGCGAGGCCCAGACCTACCTCACCGCGGTGTTGCTGGTACCGACACTGCCGATTGCATTCGCCAGCATTTACTCACTGAAGACCCAGAGCTCATTGATGTTCATACCCTCCTTGAGTCAACACTTGCTGATGACCAGTGTGCTCAAGGACGACCCCATCGCCGCCGCGGATGTGTGGGTATCGGCCGCGGCGTCGCTCGCGCTGGCCGTGATCCTGATGGTGTTGACCGCCCGGCATTGGCGTCGAGAAACCATGCTCGGATAGTCGAGTGACGTTAAGGGTCTTTACTATATGGTCGTTTAGCAAGAGTCCCTGTATAAGGGTCTCGGAGTTAGGCACCGATCGGGGGATAAAGGCATGACCGACTCGTCGCACCACGCGCGAACGAATATCGTCGCTCTACTGGCAATTTTGGCGCTGTCCGCAGCCACCATGGTCTGGCTGTTCTGGCGTTTCCCGGTAATCACGGCTCTGGTTACTCTGGCCATCCTGGCGGTTCTCGGTCTTTGCGCCCGCCTTGCGCGATTGACCGATACCGACATGATCGAGTTACAGAGGCGCAAGCAAAGCGTTTGACTTTGCTCGCGGGCGCGATCGGCGATGCGATCCATCGCCCCCAGGCCTTATTTCCCTATACAAAAGCTGCCGAAAATCTCGCCGAGCAAATCATCGCTGGTGAATTCACCGGTAATTTCGCCGAGCGCTTGTTGAGCAAGGCGCAGATCCTCGGCGAACAATTCGAACGCGCGCGAACTGCGCAAAATCTCGGCGGCATCGTCTACATGCCCGCGCGCGCGCTTCAGCGCATCGAAATGCCGGCGCCTGGCGGTGAAGGCCCCGGACTCGGCACCTTGGTAACCCGCGCTTTCCTTGAGGTGGGCTCGAAGCAAGGGCAGCCCGGCGCCGGTGAGCGCGCTCAAATGAACCTGTGGCGGTGAAGCCGCCGCGTCGACACCGGCCGGCAGGCCGGCCAAATCGATTTTGTTGAACACCAGAGTGACCGGAACCCCCGGCGGCAGCTCCTCGAGTTCCGCGGCAGCCGCGGGAATCCCGGCGTCCAGCACGTATAGCACCCGGTCGGCGCGGGCGATTTCACTGCGCGCGCGCCGCACGCCCTCGGCCTCGACCACGTCGGATGCGGCGCGCAGGCCTGCGGTGTCGACCAAGTTCACGGGCAGTCCGTCCAAGTGCACTTGCCGGCGCAGGACATCGCGCGTGGTGCCGGGAACGTCGGTGACGATGGCAACCTCTTCCGCCGCCAGTTGGTTCAACAGGCTGGATTTACCGGCATTGGGTTTGCCCGCGATCACCACCGTGAGTCCCTCGCGCAGCAGCGCGCCCTGGCGCGCGGCCGCGGTGATCGACTCGAAGCAGGCTGTCACCGCATCCAATCGTTCGCTCAAGGCCGGCGCCGACAGAAAATCAATTTCTTCGTCGGGAAAATCGATGGCTGCCTCGACATAGGTACGCAATGCCGTGATCGCGGTCTGCAGCTCGGCGATGCGCGCGGAAAATTCACCCTGCATGGAGCGCACCGCCGCCCGCGCCGCGGCGGCGGTGCCCGCGTCGATCAAGTCGGCAATGGCCTCGGCCTGAGCAATATCAATTTTGCCGTTGAGGTAGGCGCGTTCGGTGAATTCGCCCGGCCGCGCCATGCGGCAGCCGAGCTCGAGCAGGCGCTGCAAGACCAAATCGACGACCAATGCGCCGCCGTGGCCCTGCAACTCGAGCACATGTTCGCCGGTGTACGAGGCCGGTGCCGGGAAGTACAGCACCAGACCTTCATCGATGCTGGCGCCTCGAGCATCGAGAAATCGGCGCAGGGCGGCGCGGCGCGGTTTGGGCAGCATCCCGAGAATGCCTTCGGCAATCTGCGGTACCTTCGATCCTGAAACCCGGATGACACCGACGGCACCGCGCCCGGGAGCACTGGCGACGGCGACGATGGTGTCCGCGGGAATCACGGGATACCGCGGCTAGGATCTCTGCTTGGAGGCCTCGGCTTCCACGACTTGGTTGACGCGCCACTGCTGCAGAATGGTCAACAGCGTATTGGTCAGCCAGTAAAGCACAAGACCGCAGGGGAACCACGCCATCATGCCCGTCATGACCAGCGGCATGAATTGCATGATCTTCGCCTGCATGGGATCCGCCGGCGGGGGATTCAGCTTGAACTGCGCGTACATGGCGGCGCCCATGAGCAAGGGCAGCACGAAGACCGGATCGCGCGAGGACAAATCATTGACCCACAGCATGAACGGCGCCTGGCGCATCTCGACGCTCTCGAGCAGCACTCGATAGAAGGAGATGAAGAAGGGGATCTGCACCAGCATGGGCAGACAGCCCGCCAATGGGTTGATCTTTTCCTTCTTGTACAGCTCCATCATGGCGCGGCCCAATTTTTCGCGGTCGTCCTTGAAGGTGTCCTGGATCTGCTTCATGCGCGGCGCGACGGTGCGCATTTTCGCCATGGATCGGCCGCTGGCCTGGCTCAAGGGATAGAAAATCAATTTGATCAGGGCCGTGACGATGATGATGGCCCAGCCCCAATTGCCGACGAGACCGTGGACCCAGTTGAGCGCCACGAACAAGGGCTGCGCCAGCACAGTCAAGATACCGAAGTCGACGGTGCGCTCGAGGTGCGGGCCGGTGGCCGCCAGTTGCGACTGCAATTTCGGACCAACGAAGAGTTTCTCGCGGATTTGCGCCTTGCCGCCGGCGGCCACGTCGATGGTAGCCCCGGTGGCGCTCAGCAGGTATTCGTTGCCGCTCACCTGCAGCTGGTATTTGAAGGGTTGATCGGCCGCAGGAACGATGGCGGCGACGAACTGATGCTGCAGCGAGGCCAGCCAACCGTTGGTGATGACCTCGGAGAATTTACTGTCGGTGTCGTTCTCGACATTCAAGTCGCGCGACTTGGCGCCGTCATACACCGCCGGTCCCTTGAAGGAATAGGTCTCGACATCGAAGTAGGATCGCGACGGGTGTACCCAATGACGCAGAATTCGCGAGAAGGGCACCAAGTTGCGGGCCGTTGCGCCGGTGTTCTGCACATCGTAAATCAGATCGACAGCATACGAGCCGCGGGTGAACACGAAGGTCTTGGTCACGGTCAACCCTTGACCGTCTGTCCAGGTCAGCGGCACGCGCAATTCCTTGGCGTCCGGAGCCAGCACGAAGGACTTTTCGGCCGCGGACCAGTTCGCCTGAAGGGCGGGCGCAGCTTCGCCGGCGACGCCGTTGAGCCCGGTCTGCAGCAGGTAGCGCGACTCGGGCGGTTCGCGGCTCAGCAGCCGGACCGGAATGTTCGGTGCATCCTTGCGCAGCGGATACTTCAAAAGATCAGCTTGATCGAGCTCGCCGCCTTTCAGATTGATCGCGACATCGAGGACGTCGGTGACCACCTGCAGCGGCGGTCCCGAAGGCGTGTCCGTTGCGGGAGCCGTGGCCGGCGGGGTAGCGAAAGAGTCGGGCGCGGCCGCTGCCGGTGCGACTGCGGCTGGTGCAGCGGCCGGCGCTGCGCTGCTCGCAGCCTGCGGCACCGAATCGCCGAGCGAGCTCGGGGCGGGGCCCGCGGACTGCGCCGTGGGCGCGCCGGTGGGCGGATAGTCGTGCATCCAGATCTGGTAGCCGTAGAAGAGCACTGCGGCCAGCGTGCCCCACAAAGCCAAGCGGAAATTAGGCATTGATGATTCTCTTGTCCGGCACGGGGTCGTAGCCGCCCTCGTTGAAGGGATGACAGCGCAGCAGACGGCGCAGCGCGAGCCACGCGCCGCGCACGGCGCCGTGTTTCTCGATCGCGGCGTGCGCATAGCAGGAGCAGCTGGGATAGAAACGGCAGCGCGGGCCCAACCATGGGCTCACCAGCAGTTGGTAGGCACGGATGATCCAGAGCAGGAGTTGGCGAAGAGTCAACATCGTTGAGTGATCGACTTCCAGTGCTTGTCGAGGCTCGCGCGCAAATCCTGCGTCGTGGCTTGACGCGCCGCCTCGCGTGCGGAGACGGTGACATCGACCGGCGGGAGTGAGTGTTGGTTCAAACGAAAGGACTCTCGTGTGAGGCGCTTGATGCGATTGCGCGCAACTGCAGTGCCGAAGGTTCGCGTCGCGATGCTCAACCCCAGGCGAGGAAAGGTTTCATGATTGGCCAGGACCGACAAACTAAAAAATGCATCGGCGAATTTCTTGCCGCGCCGCTTGATGTCGCGAAATTCGGCCGGCTGGTGCAAACGCTTGCGCGGCTCGAACGTCAGTTTACGGATCGTTAGTCAGTCCTGAAATGGTATCAGGGACAGAGGCGCTTGCGCCCTTTGGCGCGGCGGCGGGCGAGCAATGCGCGGCCGCTCTTGGTGGCCATGCGCGCGCGAAAGCCGTGGGTACGGGCACGATGTAAATTACTGGGATTGAAAGTACGTTTCATAGCGCAACTCGAACAAAAACCACGGGGTAAATCAATGGATTGGGAGATTTACGAAAGGCGGCAAGGGTACTGAGCAAGCATGGATGTGTCAATAGACGCCCCTCCAAGTTGGAGCTAGACTCGCTGCCCTTTCGATTATTCTGCCCTGCCTGAAGCTTGAGGAGAGCGCTCTTGTCGGAGTCGCTATGGAACCGTTGTCTGCGAGTGCTCGAGAGCGAACTCCCGGAGCAGCAGTTCAACACCTGGCTTCGGCCCCTCCAAGCCATTCAGCGCGACGGCGAGCTTAGGCTACTGGCGCCCAATCGTTATGTCATTGAATGGTTGGGTCAGAATTGCCTGCCGAGGATCAAGGAACTGGTGCGGGCGTTCGCCGAGTCGGCCTTGGAGGTGGTGCTCGATGTGGGTACGCGCACCGGGGTGACGGTCCCTATCGCGGTCAACGGTGCCCTCGAAACCGCCGCCAGCGCACCGCAGCGAGCGCGCCGCCTGGGTCCGTCCATCCTCGGCGCGCCGATCAATTCCGGTTTCACCTTCGACAGCTTCGTCGAGGGAAAGAGCAATCAGCTTGCCAAGGCGGCCGCCATTCAGGTGGCGGGGAATCCCGGAAAAGCCTACAACCCGCTGTTCATTTATGGCGGCGTCGGCCTCGGTAAGACGCACCTCATGCACGCCGTCGCCAACAAGCTGAAGGAACGCAATTCCGAGGCGCGGCTCGCCTATGTGCACAGCGAGCGATTCGTGAGCGACATGGTGAAGTCCCTGCAGCACAACACCATCAATGATTTCAAAACCGCGTATCGCTCGCTCGATGCGCTGATGATCGACGATATCCAGTTTTTCGCGGGAAAAGACCGCTCACAGGAAGAGTTCTTCCACACCTTCAATGCATTGTTGGAAAGCCAGCAGCAAGTGATCTTGACCTGCGATCGCTATCCGAAGGAGGTCGACGGACTCGAGGAGCGCTTGAAGTCGCGCTTCGGTTGGGGCTTGACCGTTGCAATCGAGCCGCCCGAACTTGAAACCTGCGTGGCCATTTTGATGAGCAAGGCCGCAGTGGCGCTGGTTGATTTGCCGGAGGAAGTGGCGTTTTTCGTCGCCAAGCGCATTCGTTCCAACGTCCGCGAACTGGAGGGCGCGTTGCGCAGAATCGTCGCGACTTCCGAATTCACCGGCCGGCCCATCACCTTGGAGCTGGTGAAGGAAGCCTTGCGCGATGTACTGGCGCTGCAAGAAAGACTCGTCACCATCGAAAATATTCAGAAGACGGTCGCGGAATACTACAAAATCAGAATAGCCGAGTTGCTGTCGAAGCGGCGCAGCCGTTCGATCGCTCGGCCACGCCAGGTCGCGATGGCGTTGGCGAAGGAATTGACCAACCACAGCCTGCCGGAGATCGGCGATGCGTTCGGCGGCCGGGATCACACCACGGTGTTGCATGCTTGCAGGCGGGTCAAGGAGTTACGCGAGACGGATCGGCGCGTCGGGGAGGACTATATGAACCTGTTGAGAACCCTAGCGGGATAGGGTAGGAGAAACTGTGGATGACGCTGTGGATAAAGATATCCACAGATGGATGACAAGTTGCGAGCCGACCTTGGACAGGAGTCAAGGTGTAGTTGCAATAGTTACAATTTGTTGATTGTTATGAGTTTATCGGAGTTATACCGAAAAGTCGGCTGCTTCATAATCATAGTAATAATCTCTTTTAAGAATCTAAATCTAAGATTGGTCAGACGGGTGTGCCCATGAAATTGACGGCTGAGCGAGAGAAATTGTTGGCCCCATTACAGGCGGTAATTGGGGTGGTGGAACGGCGGCAGACCATGCCCGTGTTGGCGAATGTATTGCTGGGGGTTCGCGAGGGCCAATTGTTCATCACCGCCACGGATCTCGAGGTCGAGTTGGTGGCATCGACGGAAGTGACGGTGCAATCAGCGGGCGACATCACCGTGCCGGGCCGCAAATTCTTGGATATTCTGCGGGCGCTTCCCGAAAAGGTATCGGTGTCGCTGACGGTTGAAGGGGAAAAAGTGGTGATCAAGGCGGGGCGCAGCCGCTTCAGCCTATCGACTCTGCCGGCCACGGAATTCCCGGTGATCGACGACATCAACTCGCAGCAGACCGTGCAGCTGCCGCGCAAGGAATTGTTGCGTTTGCTGGAGAAGACCCACTTTTCGATGGCACAGCAAGACGTTCGTTACTATTTGAACGGAATGCTGTTGGAGATCGATGGTCAGGTTCTGCGCGCGGTGGCGACCGATGGACATCGCTTGGCGCTCTGTGAAGCAGCCCTGGCCACGAAGGCCAAGACCTCGCAGCAGGTGATCGTGCCGCGTAAGGGCGTCCTCGAACTGCAGCGGGTACTGACAGACGAGGGCGTGGCCGATCTGGCGATCGGTACCAATCACGTTCGCGCGCAAATCGGCGATGTTCGCTTCACATCGAAGCTAATTGACGGGCGATTCCCGGAATATTCCCGGGTGATCCCAGCGGCGCCGGCCTCCGCGATTCGCGCGGATCGCGACGTTTTGCGTCAAGCGTTGCAGCGGACCGCGATTCTTTCGAACGAAAAGTACCGCGGTATTCGAGTCACGGTGAAAAAGAACGTGATCACCGTGCAGGCCCATAACCCCGAGCAAGAAGAGGCCGAAGAGGAAATTGAGGTGGGCTACGACGGCAGTGACCTCGAGGTCGGATTCAATGTGAATTATCTGCTCGATGCCCTGGCCGCCATTGACGGCCAGGAAGTCGAGTTGGGTCTCACCGATAGCAACAGTAGCTGCCTGATTCGCTCGCCGGGTACTGCCTCGGCTCGTTACGTCGTGATGCCGATGAGGCTTTGAGTCGTGTCGATTCGCCGGGTGCAAGTAACGGATTTCCGCTGCTTGCAGTCGGCGGCACTGGATCTCGATCCCCGATTCACGTTAATCAGTGGGCCTAACGCCTCGGGCAAGACCAGTTTGCTTGAGGCTCTCTATGTCCTGGGCCGAGGCCGCTCGTTTCGCACGCGGCGCCTCGAACACTTGATTCGGCATGGGGCACAGCAGTTCATCGTGTTCGGCGAAGTCGAAACCCCGGATCGACGAATTCCGCTGGGGGTGGAGGGGAGTGCCAGCGGTGTTCGCGCGCGAATCGGCGGCGCTCGCGCTCCCTCGTTGGCGGAACTGGCATTGGCGCTTCCGGTGCAGATTATCGATCCTGAAGTGCACCACCTCATCGAAGAGGGTCCGAGCCGGCGTCGGCGCTTCCTGGATTGGGGAGTGTTCCACGTGGAACAGACCTTTGTCGTTCAGTGGCAGCGGTACCGTCAAGCACTCAAGCAACGCAATGCCGCGCTGAAGTCAGGCCACGAGGCTGGGGTTGTGTCTGCCTGGGACGGTGACTTAGTGCAGTACGGGGAGCTGCTGACCCAAGCACGGTCGCGCTACGTCGGTCTGTTGGCGGAGCATGTTGCCGTCATTGGCCGGAACCTGCTCGGAATGGATCTAGCGCTGAGCTATCGAACGGGCTGGGCCCGCGACCAAAGTTTTGCCGAGGCGCTTCAGCAGAGCGCTGCCCAGGATCGGCTGAACGGCTACACCCAAGTGGGGCCTCACCGGGCGGAGCTCAGCATTCGATTGAACGGGATGGGGGTCAAGGATCGGATCTCCCGTGGACAGCAAAAGCTCTTGGCTGCGTCCTTGCTGATCGCGCAGCTCAAATTGTTTCCGGAGGACGCGCCGGTGCAGCCCAGCCTCTTGCTGGACGACCCGGCGGCGGAGTTGGACGACGACAGGCTTGCCGGACTCATCCGTGAGGTGTCGGGACATTCCGTGCAATTGATCGTGACCACTCTGCACGGAGAGTTTTCGGCCTTCGGCACCCCGGGGCGCCGATTCAGCGTCCAAGAGGGGCGGGTAGAGAGTCTTTAACGTTCCACGTGGAACATCGCCACGGAGGGCGAGGAATTAACCCACCGGCGGCGGTCAGTGGAAGGGTCGTCAGTCGGTTGATGAGGTGCACCTGCAGATCCCATGCAACGAGGGTCCGCCCGGCGCTCTATCATCTGCCTTCTAAACCAGCCCGGTGGACGATCGTCACGCCTCTCACAACTGAGGATGACGTTAGGCGGCTCTCGCATTGGACCGCAGTGACAGGCAATAACCGAGCGCCGCTATCCGCGCCACGACCGCGCCGATTCCGCCGATGACAGCCACTGGGATCGGGGCGAACGTCCACAGTCCAGCATAGATAGATGAGCCCGCTCAGCACCATGGACCAGCGCGCAACCCGCGCCCTGCTGGCTCGCGAAACTCGCGCAGAGTGCCACGAGTACAACGGTACCGCCCCCTGCGGGACCTTCCTTCAGCTCCTGTTTCATCGTGTGAACTCCTTCTTGGAATTCTGCGCACGGCGAAGTGTGCGGACATCGTCGGCCTGGAGACATTGAATTGGTCGCTGAGTTAGCTCGTGCTCCATCGGTCCTTTCGGCAGGAGCTGCAGCAACGGCAGGCGAGTGGGATCGGAAAGGGCCTTGAACACCTGGGCCAAGACACGATGGTTTAAGATTACTAGATCGATATTGTCGCTGTGGCGCCGGCACACCTCATCACATCAGAAAGTCAGCTATAACTAGCTGATTTTAATAACATTTTTGAGACACAATGATTCGTCATTATTGGCGGAAGCTGTTAGAATGGCGGGTCATCCACCAGGATCAATTATGTCTGATAACGACGTTTACGATTCCAGCAAAATCAAGGTCTTAAAGGGGCTCGACGCGGTTCGCAAACGTCCCGGAATGTACATCGGCGACACCGACGATGGCAGCGGTCTGCATCACATGGTTTTTGAGGTGGTGGATAACGCCATCGATGAGGCGCTCGCCGGCCATTGCGACCGAGTGGTGGTCACCATCCACGCCGACGAGTCGGTGACGGTATCGGACAACGGCCGCGGCATCCCTGTGGATATCCATGCCGAGGAAGGGCGTTCCGCTGCCGAAGTCATCATGACGGTGCTGCACTCCGGCGGCAAATTCGATGACAGTTCGTACAAGGTATCCGGCGGTTTGCACGGCGTCGGTATTTCCGTCGTCAACGCGCTGTCGGATTATTTGGAATTGCTCATCCGGCGCGACGGCAAGCTGCACCGTCAAGAATATCGGTTGGGTGAACCGCAGGCTCCGCTCGCCGCCATCGGCGACACCGATGAGAAGGGCACTACGCTGCGCTTCAAGCCGAGCTCGCAAATTTTTACGCACATCTCGTTCAACTACGACACGTTGGCAAAACGTCTGCGCGAATTATCCTTTCTCAATTCGGGCGTGCGCATTGAATTGAATGATGAGCGCGATGAGAAGAGCGAAGTGTTTCAGCACGAGGGCGGCCTGAAGGCCTTCGTCACTCACTTGAACCGCAGCAAGACGGCGGTGCACCCCACGGTGTTGTGGTTTCAAACGCGCGACGGCAACACCCAGGTGGAAGTCGCCATGCAATGGAACGACTCCTACCAAGAGAGCATGTATTGCTACACCAATAATATTCCGCAGAAGGACGGCGGCACGCATCTCGCCGGTTATCGCGCGGCACTGACCCGCACGCTCAACAATTACATCGAGAAGGAACTCGCGGCCAAGAAAGAGAAAATTCAAACCACGGGCGACGACTCGCGCGAAGGCTTGACGGCGATCTTGTCGGTGAAGCTGCCCGATCCGAAATTCTCTTCGCAGACCAAAGATAAATTGGTGTCCTCGGAAGTGAAGGGAGTGGTTGAGTCCGCGGTGGCCGGCCGCCTCGAGGAATTCTTGCTCGAGCATCCGCAAGAAGCTCGTGCCATCGTCAACAAAATTCTGGAAGCCGCGTATGCACGTGAGGCCGCGCGCAAGGCGCGCGAGATGACGCGGCGAAAGGGTGCTCTGGACATCGCGGGCTTGCCGGGCAAACTGGCCGACTGCCAAGAAAAAGATCCGGCTCTCTCAGAAATGTTTTTGGTCGAAGGCGATTCCGCCGGCGGCTCGGCGAAGCAGGGCCGCGACCGGCGTACCCAAGCGATCCTGCCGCTCAAGGGCAAGATCCTCAACGTCGAGAAAGCGCGCTTCGACAAAATGCTGGCGTCCGCCGAAGTTGGCACTCTCATCACAGCGTTGGGATGCGGCATCGGGCGCGACGATTTCAACGTCGACAAATTACGCTATCACCGCATAATTATTATGACAGATGCTGACGTTGACGGGAGCCATATCCGCACGTTGCTGCTGACATTCTTCTATCGCCAAATGCCGATTCTCATCGAGCGCGGCCATATCTACATTGCGCAGCCGCCGCTTTACAAGGTGAAGAAGGGCAAACAAGAAACCTATGTCAAGGATGATCTGGAACTGAATGCCTTGCTGCTCAGCACCGCCATCGACGGCGCGGCATTGCACGTCAATGCCGAGGCACCGCCGCTATCGGGATTGGGCCTGGAGTCCTTGGCCAGGAAGTACGTCGAGGTGCAAGCCATCGTGCGCCGCTGGGCGCGCCGCTACGACGAGCGCTTCCTCGAGCAGCTGCTGTACATGCCTGCACTCAGCACTGAATCCTTTGACCGGGTCGATGCACTGCGCGACTGGTGCAGGAACCTGGAGCAAAGGCTCAACGCGCTTGACGATGTGTCGCGCAGCTACCGCGTCGCGGTTGAGCCCATGGCCGGCGGCGGGCATCGGGTCACTCTGCAGCGTCTCGAACATGGCCTGACTTCGGAGAAGCACATCCCGCGGGAGTTCTTCGAGTCCGCCGAATACCTACGGATCGCCGAGCTCGCGCAGACTTTGAGCGATCTCATGGGAACAGGCGCGTTCATCCAACGCGGCGACGATCGTCAGGACGTAGCGAGCTTCAAAGTGGCCATGAGCTGGCTGTTCGAGCAGGCCAAGAAGGGTCAGAGCATTCAACGCTACAAGGGTCTGGGTGAGATGAACGCCAGCCAACTCTGGGACACGACCATCAATCCTGAAACCCGCCGGCTCATGCAGGTGCGGATCGAGGACGTGGTGGCGGCCGACGATATCTTCACGACGCTGATGGGAGATGCGGTCGAACCGCGCCGCGAATTCATCGAAAAGAACGCGCTGCAGGTATCGAATCTGGACGTGTAGTAAGGCAGCCTATTTCTTGGCGTGATCGCTGCCGAGAAAGGCTTCTAGAACCCGCAAGTACTTGTCGGGCTCTTCGTAGGCCGGCAAATGTCCGCTCTGCTCAAAGAACACGATCTGTGCGCCGGGTATGGCGTGTGCGATGCGCCAGGCCGTGAGCGGGGCGACATTCATGTCGAAGCGGCCGGTGATGACCAGGGTGGGACACCGAAACCCCGCAAGCTTGGGTGTCAAATCAAGGTCGGCCGTTGCCTTCTGCACGGCGGCGGAAACCGCGGGAACGAAGCCCAGGTCTCCCATGTGCGCAACGTAGGCATCGCGCTTTTGCGCCGAGTAGAAAATCATGCGCATGTGATTGACCAGGCCGGCCTGCGCGGCGGCCTCGGGGTCTTTGGCGGCCAAGGCTTTTTGTTCCGCGGCACCTTGCTCTTCTACATCGGGAAAGACCTGCGGCAGGACATGCTCCAGGGTCTTCCAAGAGGGCGCGCCGGAGTCTGAGAGAACCAGACGCGAAATATGTTCCGGGTGCACGGCGGCATAAGCCATGGCGATCATGCCGCCATAGGAGTCGCCGACGATGGCGACGCGGTCGAGCTTGAGCGCGCCGCGGATCGCGTCCAGATCCGCGACTTGGGCATCCATGGTCTGAGGCGCGTTGGTCGCTAGATGCTTTGATCCGCCGGTGCCGCGTTGATCGTAGAGGACCACCAGGCGATGCACCGCGACCCGCTGCCATAGGTCGTTCTGCACCATATAGGCATGCGACAGACCCGGGCCGCCGTTGACGGCAATGATGGGAATCCCGGGGCTCGGGATACCGAGCAATTCGTAGTGCAGGTCGACCTCGGCCGTGTGAACCGTGCCGGAGCGGTGCGGCGTCTCGGCGCTGAGCAAGCCGGGCAGCAACCAGATCGGCAGCAGCGCGGCCGCGGTGAAGCCATGTCGAGAGCGGCGGCTCATTTTAACTCAGGGAATTTCGCCGGGGCGTGGCGATGCCGGGTCGCTTGCTCGTAGGCATACGCATACTTGATCAAGAGTCCCTCGGCGAAGCTGGGACCGAGAAAAGTCAGCCCCGCGGGAAGCACGTCCTGGGTGTATCCCATGGGAACGCTGATCGCCGGAAAGCCGGTCTGCGGCGCAAGGACTTGGCTGTTGTCGCCGGCGGGGCTGCGCCCATCGCCCACCTTGCGGGGTGCATTGCTCCAGGTGGGATACACGATAGCATCGACTTTGTGCTGCGCCATCGCCGCGAGGATGGCGTTGCGGAAGGCGATTTTCTTGTCGTCGTGGTAGACGTCCGGGCAGGGCGTGCCGTCAGTGTCCGTGGCCGCCTTGGGCGCCGCCGCTTCCTTCAGCCTGGCTTCGATGTAGGGCAGGTACAGCCCGGAGCGGATGATTTCCGCGAGATTCTTGTACGGCGCCCCCTGGCCGTGCTTGGCAAGATAGTCATTCAGGTCGGCCTGAAAATCGCCGCAGAAAATATCCTGAGTCAGCGCCTCGAAATCCGGAATCACGAAAGGATCGACAATGTCGGCGCCCTGCGCCTTCAAGTCCTGAATCGCTTTCTCGGTCAGCGCCTTGATCTCCGGATCCCCGGACGGTGCGTCGACATAGGGCCGGAATACTCCGATGCGCGCGCCACGCAGTCCGTTCTTGTCGAGAAACTGGGCGTAGGTTGTCGGAACGTGCCCCACGGATCGCTCGGTGATGGGGTCCGCCGGGTCGTAGCCCGCCACCACGTCCAGCAACAGGGCCGCGTCCTCGACGCTGCGCGCAATCGGCCCGCCGACGTCGGCGCCGAGGATGAGCGGTACGATGCCGTCGCGGCTGGTCAGGCCAATGGTCGGGCGAATCCCAACCAGGGCATTGTGCGAGGAGGGTCCGCGGATCGAGTTGCCGGTGTCCGTGCCCAGCCCCACCTCGCCGAGGTTCGCCGCCACCGCCGCGGCGGTTCCGCCGCTCGAGCCCGCGGGCACATAGTCCAAGTCGTAGGGATTGCGGGTGACGCCGGCGATCGAGCTTTCGGTGAGATAGGGGCTGAACGCCCATTCGGCCATGTTCGATTTGGCGAGAATGATGGCCCCGGCGGCGCGCAGCTTCTGCACCATGAACGCATCCGTGGCCGGAATGAAGCCCTTCATGGCCAGCGAACCCGCGGCGGTTTGCAGGTCCTTGGTGTCGTAATTATCTTTGACGATGACCGCGACGCATTGCAGCCCGCGCAGCTGCCGGGTACGGGCAAAGTCGGCATCGATTTTGTCGGCCTCCGCCAGGGCATTGGGATTGACGACCACCAGCGAGTTCAGGCGGGTGCTCTGGTCATAGGCCTGTATGCGGTTCAAGTACGCCTGCACGATGCGCCGGCAGGAGACTCTATGGTCGCGGATGGCCGCCCGAGTTTTTGCAATCGTGGTCTCCATGACGTCGAATTTATCCTCAGCCGCGGCGGCGGTCTGCCCGGCGCACGCCAGCAGCATTGAAGCGGCGGCGATGAGGCCTAAGGACATCGGGCGCGTGCGGGTGGTGGTCATGTAGCCTTGCTTCGCGTTAGGGTGCTCATTATTCTATTCTCATGAACGACGCCGAATCTCCCCAGCGCCGAGTCGTTGCGGCTCCGCCGCCCAGCCGCCCCGAGCTGCGATCGATGGTGCTCACTGTCGATTGCGCCGACAACGAGGATGTTGAATGGCAGTGGACGGAGACGGTCGACGGTCGTTTCGTTTCCGGTTACCGCATCGTAGCGCGTCAGGTCACCTCACCTGTTTAACCTCGACGAGTTGGCAACGGCCGCGGCGCTGGTGCGCGGCGTCGTTCCGCCCACCCCGCAATACGCCTGGCCGAAGCTCAAAGCGCGCGCCGGCTGCACAGTGTGGGTGAAGCATGAAAATCACACGCCCACCGGCGCATTCAAGGTTCGCGGCGGACTCGTGTACCTCGATCGGCTGCGCCGCGCCGAGCCCCACACCCGCGGAGTGATTACCGCCACCCGCGGCAATCACGGTCAATCGATCGCCTTTGCCGCCGCGCGCACCGGCCTGGCGGCCACGATCTACGTGCCGCGAAATAATTCTCTGGATCAGAATTCCGCGATCGCCGCCTTCGGCGCCCGGGTGGTCGAGTTCGGCCAGGATTTCGACGAAGCGAAACATGAAGCGTTTCGAATCGCGGCCGCCGACGGGCTGCACTTCGTCCCGTCATTTCATCCGGACTTGGTGATCGGGGTGGCGACTTACGCGCTGGAGCTATTCCGTGCGGTGGCCGCTGTCGACGCCGTCTACGTCGGCGTGGGCATGGGGTCCGGCATCTGCGGCCTGATCACGGTGCGGGATCTGCTCGGTCTGACAACGGAAATCATCGCCGTGGGCGCAGCCGAAGCGCCCGCGAGCGCCCTGTCGTTTGCCGCGGGCCGGCCGGTCAACGCGGCCTCTGCCCGCACCTTTGCCGACGGGTTGGCGACGCGCGAGCCCCACGCGGCGGCAATCGCGGCTATTTGCCGCGGTGTGACGCGCTTCGTGCAGGTCAGCGAGGACGAAATCGCCGAGGCGATGCGAATCTATTACGACGACGCCCATCAGGTGACGGAAGGGGCCGGCGCCGCGCCGCTGGCGGCGCTGCTGCAAGAACGCGGCAGGATGGCGCACAAGAACGTCGCGGTGGTCTTGAGCGGCGGCAACATCGAGCGTGCCCGTTTCCTGCAAGTCCAGAGCGGCACCACCCCCGCGGTGCCGTAAACCGGGCAGACGCGCTCAGCTTGCGACCGAGTCCGCCGCCCGGCGGACGGCGGCGGACCGCTCGACCTTGGCGGCATTCAAGCGCTGCAAGGCGGCGCTCACGATGTGCGGCCGCGCCCGCTCCGGCCGTCCCGAATCAAACGGCGGCTCCGGTGCGTACTCGATCGCCAGCTGCACGATCTGCGCATAGTCCTCACCCGCGATCTCCGCCATCACCGACAGAGCCATGTCGATGCCGGCGGTCACACCGCCGCCGGTAATGATGTTGCCGTCGCGAACGATGCGCGCGGCGTCCGGCACCGCTCCGAATTCCGACAACAGCTCGCGCCAGGCCCAATGGCAGGCCGCCCGTTTTCCGCTCAGCAAGCCGGCGGCCGCCAGCAGCAGCGAGCCCGTGCACACCGAGGTGACGTACTGTGCCTTCCCGGCCAGCCGGCGCAGCTGCGACAAATAGGCCGAGTCTTCCATGGCGGCGACGGTGCCGAAACCGCCCGGCACGCACAGCAGCGCGCATTCGGCCGTGTCGGCCAAGCGCACCACGTTGGAGAAGGTGATGCCGCCGTCGCCTTGGATCGTGCCGCCCTCCACCGACGCCAGTACACAGCGAGCGCCCGGCAAACGGGCGAAAATCTCGAAGGGTCCGGTGAAATCGAGCTGGGTGACGCGCGGATAGAGCGCGAACACCACCGGGAAATCGCTCGCCATGAATTTTCTCCGTGGTTTGACGGTGCCTACGATAGCCGAGTAGGCTTCGTCTCAAATGACGTTAAACCCTCGTTTTCCGCCATGACGCGCCGGATCGCCTTTCTCATTTATCCCGACTTCCAGTTGCTGGACGCGGCCGGCCCGATCGCGGCCTTCGAGATTGCCGCGCGCCACGTACCGGACGGCTATTCGCTGCGGGTGGTGGCCGCCAAGTCCGGACTCATCGAGAGTTCCTCCGGCGCGTCCATGCAAGCCCACCCGTTCGGCAGTGCGCGCAGCATCGACACGCTGATCGTTGCCGGCGGCGACGGATCGCGCACCGCAATGCACTGCCCCAAGACGCAGCGGTTCATCCAAGCCTGCGCAGTCCACGCGCGGCGCACCAGCAGCGTGTGTTCGGGTTCGTACCTACTCGCGGCCGCGGGGCTGCTCGACGGCAAGCGAGCCACCACTCACTGGAGCCGCGCCGCGGATTTCGCCCGAAAGTTTCCGCGGATTCGACTCGAGCCCGATTGCATCTTCATCAAGGACGGAAGCCTGTGGACTTCCGCGGGCATCAGCGCCGGAATCGACCTGTCGCTCGCGATGATCGAGGCCGACCTGGGCGAATCCGTCGCGCGCCGCACGGCGCAGCAATTGGTGGTGTACTACCGCCGCCCGGGCGGTCAGTCGCAGTTTTCAGCGCTGTTGGAGATGGAGCGGGCCAACGGCCGCTTTGCCACGCTGCTCGATCATGTGCGCAATCATCTGGACAAAAGGCACAGCGTGGCGGACCTCGCCGAGCAGGCCTGCATGAGTCCGCGGCATTTTTCGCGCGCCTTCCAAGCAGAGACCGGCATGACCCCCGCCAAGGCCATCGAACAATTGCGCGCCGAGACGGCGCGCGGCGCCATTGCCGGCACCGGCCGATCCGTGCAGGACATCGCGCGGACCTGCGGTTTCGGCAATGCCGAGCGCATGCGGCGCTCCTTTTTGCGGTTGTTCGGCGCGCCGCCCTCGGCCGTGAAGTATCACGGCCGCTGACTACAGCATGACGATGACGGCAACGAACAGCGCATACAGAGCGGCGAGCGGCATCAGCCAGCGGGCGTTGACGGTGTTTTTCGAGAACAGCGCCAGCAACACCGCCACCGCTGCCATGGTGATGACTCCCGAGACGACCAGTGCGCGCGAGAACACCCAGGACGTAAAGAACAAGCCCAGGGCCGTGGGCACCGTGGCCTGTATCATCATGGCGCCTGAAATATTGGCGAGCGCGAGCCGCTCCTTGCCCTGCCGAACCCAGATGAGCGCATTCATGGTCTCGGGCAGTTCGGTCGCCACCGGACTCAACAGCAGCGCCACCAGTTGCGGCGACAGGCCGGCCCAGATCCCGATGGATTCCAGCTGACTGACGAACACCTTGGAGGCAATCGCGATCGTGAGCAGCGCCAGCGTGGTTTGCAGCAGCGGCCACCATAGACCGGGATCGCCGCGCGGATGCAGCGTGAGCGGTTCGAGCGTCTCCTCGCTCAAGATCTGCGCGCCGCGCAGTTCGCGCAGCAAATACACCCCGTAGGCCAGCAGGAACAAGGCGCCGAGCCAGGGCTTGTAGCTGAACACGACGAGGCCGAGCCCCACCTTGGCGATGAACAGGCAGAGAAACCAGGCCTGATCGCGCCGCAGCCGGCGCGAGTCGCACTCGATGAACGAGGTTGCGCGGCCGAGCCGCCGCTGGTTCCACAGCATGGCGGCGCCGACCACGGCGTAGGAGATGGTGGCAAGCACCATCGGACCGCCGAGAGCCGCGCCGACGCCGATATCCTTCTGTGCTGCGGTTCGGCCGAAGACCACCGCCACGAAGGTCACCGCACTCTCCGGCAGCGCAGTGCCGAAAGCGGCGAGGATGGTGCCGGTGGCGGTCTCGCCCACGCCCAGCTTGCGGCCCAGCCACTCCACGCCGTTGACGAAAAACTCGCACGCAAAATAGATCGCCGCGGCGGATCCCAAGAACAGGATGACTGTGAGCATGGATGCCAAAAGTATACGATAGCCGGCGGTGAACGAACTCCAACATCGCGTTGTGACCGCCAACGGCATTCGCATGCATGTCGTGGAGCAGGGAGCGGGACCGCTGCTGCTGCTGTGCCACGGATTTCCGGAAGGCTGGTATTCGTGGCGCGACCAACTGCCGGCGCTCGCCGCCGCAGGCTTCAGGGTGGTCGCGCCGGACATGCGCGGCTACGGGCGCAGCGATGCGCCGCCCGACATCTCCTCGTACAGCATCATGGACATCGTCGGCGACATGATCGGACTCGTCGGCATGCTCGGCGGCCAGCAGGCCATCATCATCGGACATGATTGGGGCGCCAACATCGCGTGGCATGCCGCCTTGTTCCGGCCCGACGTGTTCCCTGCCGTGGCCGCTCTCAGCGTGCCGTTTCGCCCGCGCGGCCCCGCGCCGCCGCTCGCCATGCTGCGCAAGGCCGGCCTGCTCACTCACTATTGGTTTCACTTTCAAGAACCCGGGGTGGCCGAGGCCGAGTTCGAGCGCAATCCGCGCGCGGCTTTACGGCGCGTGCTGTACTCGATTTCGGGCGACGCACCACCCGCGACCCGCGAGTTGACCTTGCATCCGGGACAGGGATGGCTGGCCAACACCCTGGATCCCGAACACTTGCCGGCGTGGTTCACGGAGGGGGATCTCGACCACATGACCGCGGAATTTTCGCGCAGCGGATTTCGCGGCGGACTCAATTGGTACCGCAACATCGATCGCAATTGGGAGTTGACGGCGCCCTGGGCCGGCGCCTCGATCCGTCAACCGGCGCTGTTCATCGCCGGCAGCGTGGATCCCATCATTGCGGGGGGCTTCGGCGCAGCAGCCCTGGCGGCGCTTCCGGCCTCGGTGCCCGGATTGCGGCGCACCGTCCTCATCGAGGGGGCGGGACATTTCATCCAGCAGGAGCGCCCGCAACTCGTCAATGCGGCGCTGCTCGAGTTTCTGCGCAGCCTGCCGGCGCAAGACCGCCATGTTTAAGAGCGGAAAATAGTGATGGCAACGGTCGAGGAACATTACGCGCAGCATCTCGGGCTCGTGTATGCCTGGATGGTCGGCGACATCGATGCCGCGCTGGCGCGCAGCGATCTCGAACTCGACGCGCTCAATGTGGCGACGCGGGGGACCGGCACGGCGATCGACCTCGGCGCCGGCATCGGCCTGCACGCCATACCTCTGGCGCGCCGCGGATTCAAGGTGATCGCCATCGACAGCGATGAACTCTTGCTGCGGGAACTCGCGTCGCGCGCCGCGCCGCTGCCGATCCGCACCATCAAGGCCGATCTCATGGACTTCGGCGCACAGGTACAAGCCGCGGCCGACATCATCCTCTGCATGGGCGACACTCTCACGCACCTGCCGAGCCGCGCCGCCGTGGCATCGCTGCTGAAGGATGCGGCGGCACATCTCACTCCCGGCGGAGTATTCGCGGCCACCTTTCGCGACTACGCCACGGCGCCGCTGCAGGGCGATGCGCGGTTCATCCCGGTGCGCAGCGATGCCGAGCGAATGCTGACCTGTTTCCTCGAATACGCGGACACCACGGTGACCGTGCATGATCTGTTGCATCAACGCGAGGGATCCGCGTGGCGGCTTCGCGTCAGCAGCTATCCCAAGTTGCGGCTGGCGCCGGCGTGGGTCGCCGATCAATTGACGGCGCTGGGGCTCAGCGTGCGCCGCGACACGGCAGCGGGCGGGATGATCCGCATCCGCGCCGCCGCCGCATGAAAATCGCCGTGCTGTTCGGCGGCACCAGCGAAGAGCGCGACGTGTCGATTGCGAGCGCCGCGCAAATCGTGCCCGCCCTGCGTGGTCTCGGCCACCAAGTGTTCGCGGTCGACACGGCAACGGGGCGTTTGAGCGCGGCGCAGGAACGGCAATTGTTGTCGGCCGCGGTCGGCGCTGCGCCGCCGCCCGATACCGAAATCGCGCGCATGCGCGGGGGCGCCATCGCCCTGTCGCCCGCCGCGTTCGACTTTCGCGAGGCGGAAGTGGTGTTTCTGGCGCTGCACGGCGGCGCGGGCGAGGACGGCCGCATTCAAGCGGTGCTGGATCTCGCCGGAATGGCCTATACCGGCAGCAATCACATTGCGAGCGCGGCCGCGATGGACAAGGATTTGAGCAAGCGGTTGTTTCGCTCGGTCGACGTGCCGACCGCGGATTGGCTGATGGCGCCTGCGACGGCGGATGCGGTGCAGGCGGCACTGGGCTGGCCCGTGGTGGTGAAGCCCAACAAGCAGGGCTCGACGGTGGGCCTTGGCGTGGTGCGCGAACCGGCTGAGTTGCAGAATGCCATCGATGGCGCGCGGCGCTTCGACGACGAGGTGATGCTGGAGAAGTTCATTGCCGGACGCGAATTCACGGTGGGGATACTCGACGGCGCCGCGCTGCCGGTGGGCGAAATCATCCCGCCCGGCGAGGTGTTCGACTACCAGTCCAAATATCAGGCAGGCGGCGCGCGCGAAGTATTTCCCGCCGACCTCCCGGCAGCGGACTCCGCGCTGCTGCAGGACTACGCGCGGCGTGTGCACGCGGTGCTGAAGCTCGGCGCCTACAGCCGCTCGGATTTCAGACGCGACCATGCCGGCGCGTTCTGGTGCCTGGAGGTGAACGCGCTGCCGGGCATGACGGCGACGAGTCTGCTGCCCCAGGCCGCCAAGGCCGCCGGCATCGAGTTCGCGGAATTGCTGGAACGCATCTGCCGCGGCGCGATCAACGCCCGCCGCTAAATTGGGGTCGGGGTCGAGGCAATGCGCGCGAGGCCGGCTTCGATGGCTTGGCGCACTTCCTCATTCAAGTCGCGGGGGTTCTTGCCCGCGGACTCGATGGGATCGCCGATCACCACGCGAATCGTCCCCGGCCTTTTCACGAAGCCGCGCCGTGCCCAGTACACGCCGGCATTGTGCGACAGCGGCACGACGCTCTTGCCGGAGGCGATGGCGAGCAAAGCGCCGCTGACGCCGAACTTGCGGGTTTCACCCGCGATCACCCGGGTGCCTTCGGGAAAAATGATGATCCACAAACCGTCCATCAGGCGCGCCTTGCCCTGCTCGACGACTTGGTTCACCGCCCGGTGCCCCTCGCCGCGGTTGATGGCGATGGGACGCAACAGCTTCAGTCCCCAACCGACGAAGGGTATCCACAACAGTTCGCGCTTCAGCACCCAGACCTGCGGCGGAAAAATCAGGAACTGCGCCACGGTCTCCCAGGCCGAGGTGTGATTGCTCATCACGATGTGGTTTCCGGAAGGGATGCGCTCCCGGCCCTCGACGACGAACTTAAGACCACACAGGCGTTCGAGCACCCACAGCAGGATCCGCGCCCAGGAGCGGGCGATCGCGAATTGTGCACGGTACGGCAGCCAAAAACCCAGCGCCATGACGCCGCCGAACACGCAGGCGGACAGCATCATGTAGGTGGTGAAGAGCAGCGAACGAAACAGTTGCACGGCGTCGGTTCAACCCGGCAGGCGCGACAGATCGGCGACGCCGCCGAGCAGCAGCTGCACATCGCGCAGCAACGCCAGGCGATTGTTGCGCCGGCCGGGGTCCTCGTCCATGACCATGACGCGCTCGAAGAATTCGTCCACCGGCGCGCGCAGGGCCACCAGCAACTGAAGACTCTCGGCATAGCGGCGCGCGGCGGTGGCCTGCGCGACCGGAGTGCGAACCTCGCCGAGAACGCGGTGCAGTTGCCGTTCGGCCTCCTCGGTCAGCGCGGCGGCGTCGACCGCGGCGCCCGGGCCGGTGGAGGTCTTCTTGAGAATATTGGCGATGCGCTTGTTGATGGCCGCGAGAATGCCGGCATCGGGCAACAACAAGAACTCGCGCAGCGCTTGCAGTCGAGTGACGGCATCGAGCGGCGAGCGCGGGCGGTTGGCAAACACCGCATCGAGCATTTCCACCGTGGTGCCGGCCTCTTCCAATAACAAACCACGCAGCCGCTCGCCGATGAAATCATAAACCTCATCGGCGACGCCGGGCCTCTGCACCGGTTGCGCGGCCGCCGCGGCCCCGAGCAATTCGACCAGATCCAACTCCAAGCGGCCTTCCAGCAGGATGCGCAGCACTCCCAATGCGGCTCGCCGCAGACCGAAAGGATCCTTGGCGCCCGTCGGCCGCTGCTCAATGGCAAATATGCCCGCCAGGGTATCGATCTTATCGGCGAGCGCGAGCGCCTGGCCGGTCTTGGTCGAGGGCAGCGCATCGCCGGCATATCGCGGACGGTAGTGCTCCTCCAGGGCCAGCGCCAGTTCTTCCGGTTCGCCCTGCGCCAGGGCGTAGTACCGGCCCATGGTGCCCTGTAATTCCGGAAATTCACCGACCATGGCGGTCATCAAGTCGGCTTTGGCCAGCCGCGCGGCACGCGCCACGTGCTCCCCGGCGCCGATCCGGCCGCCGATCCATTGCGCGAGCGCCGTCACGCGCAAAGTCTTGTCGGCATAGCTGCCGAGCTTCGCCTGAAAGGTCACGCCGCTCAACCGCGCCGCGTGCCCCTCGAGCGGGATCTTGCGATCCTGCTCCCAAAAAAAGGCGGCATCGCTCAAGCGCGGCCTGACCACCCGTTCATTGCCTTCGCGAATCTTGGCCGGGTCGCGGCTCTCGATGTTGCTGACCGTGACGAACCAGCCGGACAGCTTGCCGTCGGCGCCCTGCACCGCGAAATAGCGCTGATGATCCTGCACCGTCGCGATCACGACTTCGCGCGGCAGACTCAAGAATCGCTGCTCGAAGCGGCCGGCGATGGGCACCGGCCACTCGACCAGGGCGGTCACTTCGTCGAGCAGCGCCGCGTCGATCAGCGCGGCACCGCCGACGGCCGCCGCCGCTGAATTCACGCCGTCGCGAATCAACTCGCGGCGCGCCGCGAAGTCGGCAATGACCTTGGCGCGGCGCAGGCGTGCCGCGTAACCCCTGGCGGATTTCAATACGATGGGTGTCGGCGCATGAAAACGGTGGCCGTGAGTCACTCGTCCGGCCGCAAGCCCCAGCACCTCGGCCGCAACCACGGCCTCGCCATAAAGAAGAACGACGCTGTGCACCGGTCTGACGAATTCCGCCGTGCGATTGCCCCAGCGCATGCGTTTCGCGATCGGCAAGGCAGCAACGGCTTGATTGACGATGCCGCCCAGCAAGCCGATGGTGGGCGCGCCGCGCTCGATGCCGCGGAAGATCAGCCACTCGCCCTTGTCGGTCTTGAGCTGAGTGAGTTCGCTCACCGGCACGCCGCAATTCCTGGCGAAGGCGGCGGCGGCCTGCGTCGGCGCGCCTTGTGGGTCGAAGGCCGCCTTGAGCGGCGGTCCGCGCTTTTCCACTTGTTTATCGGGCTGCTGTTCGGCCAATCGCTGCACGTGCACGGCGAGGCGCCGCGGCGTTGCAAAGCCATGAACCTTGCCATGCGCGATACCGGCGGCATCCAGCCCCGCGAGCACACCCTCGGTCAGCGCGTTCGACAGACTCAGAAGCGTGCGCGGCGGCAGCTCTTCGGTGCCCAGCTCGAACAAAAACTCCTGAGTGCTCATCCGGCGACAGGCTCGGCCGCGGCGTTCTTGAGCAATGGAAAGCCCAGCGCCTCGCGGCTGGCGCGATACGCTTCGACCACGGCGCGCGCCAGAGTGCGTACGCGAAGGATAAACCGCTGCCGTTCGGTCACGGACACCGCGTGCCGCGCGTCCAGCAAATTAAACGCATGCGACGCCTTGACCATTTGCTCATACGCGGGCAGCACCAACTTGTCCTCGAGCAGCCGGCGGCAGGCGGCCTCATGCGCGTCGAAGTGCGCCGCCAACACCGCCGTGTCGGCCTTCTCGAAGTTATAAGTGGATTGCTCCACTTCGTTCTGGTGGAAGACATCGCCGTAGGTGACCGTGCCAAACTGACCGTCGGTCCATACGATGTCGAAGATGCTCTCTTTGCCCTGGATGTACATTCCCAAGCGCTCCAGGCCGTAGGTGATCTCGCCCATCACCGGCCGGCAATCCAGGCCGCCCACTTGCTGAAAGTAAGTGAACTGCGACACCTCCATGCCGTTCAACCACACTTCCCAGCCCAATCCCCAGGCACCCAATGTCGGTGACTCCCAGTTGTCCTCGACAAATCGGATGTCGTGAGTCAGAGGATCAAACCCCAGGCGCCTTAGGGAACCCAAGTACAGTTCCTGAAAGTCATCCGGAGACGGCTTGATGCACACCTGGAACTGATAGTAGTGCTGCAAGCGAAACGGATTGTCGCCATAGCGGCCGTCGGTGGGCCGGCGCGAGGGTTGAACGTAGGCCGCGCTCCACGGCTCGGGCCCGACGGCGCGCAGAAACGTGGCCGCATGGAAGGTGCCGGCGCCCATTTCCATGTCGTAGGGCTGCAGCACAATGCAACCCTGCTCCGCCCAGTAGGTTTGCAGCGCAAAAATGAGATCTTGGAAGGTGCGGGGCGGCTTAGGAGCTCGGGCCATCAGGTGCTCGCGGCGGGGCAAAGGCCGGGAGTATAGCGACGCGATTCCCCACTGTCTTATGGTTAACCGTGCACTCAAATCGCTCATTGCCGTTCCCGACAGCGGTAGTGCACCAAAAAGGGTCGCGAAATAACCCCCTCCGATCCATTATGATGCACGTCTGGTGTCGCGCCGATCGCAAGTGCTTGATCCCACGATGCATCGCAATGGCACATTAACTGCAATGGCAGAGGACCCGGCCTATGCCGGCGAGTTAACAACTTTCGCGAGGACGCACATGACTCCCGCCGATGTTCTGAAATTGATCAAAGAAAAAGAAGCGAAATTCGCCGATCTCCGCTTTACCGACACAATCGGTAAGGAACAGCACGTTACGATCCCAACGCGCTTGGTCGACGAGGGCTTTTTCAAGGACGGCAAGATGTTCGACGGCTCTTCCATCGCGGGTTGGAAGGGCATCAATGAGTCCGACATGATCTTGATGCCGGACCCCGCCACCGCCGTCATCGATCCCTTCTACGAAGAGACCACGGTCAATTTGCGCTGCGACGTCATCGAACCCATGACCATGCAGGGGTATGAGCGCGATCCGCGTTCCTTGGCGAAACGCGCGGAGGCGTATCTTAAGTCCACCGGCATCGCCGATTCGGCGTTGTTCGGTCCGGAAAATGAATTCTTTATCTTCGACAACGTCACCGTCAGTTCGGGCATGAATGGCTGCTCCTACGAGGTCGACGCCTACGAAGGAGCGTGGAACAGCGGCAAAACCTATGAGGACGGCAACAAGGGTCACCGTCCCGGCATCAAGGGCGGCTACTTTCCGGTGCCGCCGGTGGATTCGCAACAGGACATTCGCACTGCGATGTCCATGGCCTGCGAAGAAATGGGTTTGAAATTCGAAGTTCACCACCACGAAGTGGCGACCGCAGGTCAGGGCGAAATCAATGTCGCCGCGAACACCCTCACGAGGAAGGCGGATGAGGTGCAGATTCTGAAATATGCACTGCAAAACGTCGCGCACGGCTACGGCAAGACGCTGACGTTCATGCCCAAGCCCCTCGTCGGCGACAACGGCAGCGGCATGCATGTGCATCAATCATTGCAAAAAGACGGCAAAGCCCTGTTCGCCGGCGACAAGTACGGCGGCCTGTCCGACATCGCGCTCTACTACATCGGCGGCATCATCAAGCATGCGCGCGCCATCAATGCCTTCACCAATGCCAGCACCAACAGCTACAAGCGTCTCGTGCCGGGATTCGAGGCGCCGGTGAAGCTGGCCTATTCCGCGCGCAACCGCTCCGCCTCCATCCGCATCCCCTGGATTTCCAATCCCAAGGGCCGCCGCATTGAAGTGCGCTTTCCCGATGCCACCGCGAATCCCTACTTCGCGTTTGCCTCCATGTTGCTGGCCGGCATCGACGGCATTCAAAACAAGATCCACCCCGGCGACCCGGGCGACAAGGATCTGTATGACCTGGAGCCCGAGGAGGACAAGAAAATACCGACGGTGTGCCATTCGCTCGACATGGCACTCGACTATCTGGACAAGGACCGCGGATTCCTCAAGGCGGGGGGCGTCTTCACCGACGACCTGATCGACGCCTACATCGAACTGAAGATGAAGGAAGTGACCCGCGTGCGGATGACCACCCATCCGATCGAGGTGGAGATGTACTACAGCTTGTGAGGTTCCGCGGCGGATAGTGAGGTTTCCAAGGGTGCTTAAGGGCCTTAAGGTGTGGTCGGTCACAACCTCCACACCTGGTTTTGTGGCCGGGGGGCGTTAGGGCTATGCTTTCGACTTATGCACGCTTGGAGACCATGGATTGTGCTGGCGAGTCTCGCGGCCTTCGCGGGACAGGCCGCCGTGGTCTACAAATGGACCGATTCCGACGGGGTGGTTCATTATTCCGACCAGCCGGTGCCGGGCGCCCAAAAGATCTTTACGGCGGGCGGCTCCAGCGCCAATTCGTCGCCATCCGACTCCCCCTCAGACTCGCGGCCGGCGACCCAAAGCCAATCGTCGCCCTTGGGCTATACCGAGTTTTCCATCACGTCGCCCGTCGCCAATCAGACTTTCTTTGGCGACGACGTCGTCAGCGTCCATCTGAACCTCGAGCCGGGTCTGCGACCGAATCAATCCATCGTCTGGCATTTGAACGGCAAGCAACTCGAGGAACAAGGCTTCCAATTCGCTCTGCCGCACCTGGATCGCGGCGCTTACGTGCTTGCGGCCACCATCACGGATCAGGCCACGGGCGAATCGCGGACCAGCGATGGTGTGACATTCTTCGTCCGCCAACCGTCAGAATTGTCGCCCCAGCACAGGAACTAGTTTTCGTCCCGAGCCAAGCGCTGCTCGCGACTCTTGCGGACGCTCCCCGTGGCCGCTGAACTCAAGTTGGACCCCTTGTCTATCGAAGGCACTGAGCTGCTCGACAGCCTGGTGACCAGCGTGTTCCTGCTGGACCAGGAACTGCGCGTGCTTTACTTGAATGCAGCCGCGCAAACGTTGCTGGGACTCGGCGCCAACCAAGCACTGGGGAAAAGCATCACCGATTTGACGCGCGGCTCAGAAACGCTGATGCCGCTGTTCGAGCGCGCGCGCCAGGGCAGCGAGGGCGTGGTACAGCGCGAACTCGCATGGCCGGCGCCGGGCGGAGTGGACCGCATTCTCGACTGCGCCGTGACCCAGGTGACCCTCGGCCAGGAGCATTTCCGGCTGCTGTTGGAAATCGAGGACATCACGCAGCATCGGCGCCTGACGCGCGAGAACGCGCTGCTCGCGCAACTGGGCGGCAGCCGCTTGATGGTCCGCCAGCTCGCGCACGAAATCAAAAACCCCCTGGGCGGAGTGCGCGGCGCCGCGCAGCTGCTGGAACGGGAGCTGCTCGATCCGGCCTTGCGCGAATACACCCGCGTCATCATCAGCGAAGCGGACCGGCTCACCAATCTGCTCGACTCCATGCTGGGTCCCGGCCGCCCGCCCGCCAAGCAGCTGATCAACGTCCACGAACTGCTGGAGCGGGTGTATCACCTGTTGCGCAGCGAGGCCTCCGAGGGCGTGACCGTCGATCGCGACTATGATCCGAGCCTGCCGCCGCTCACCGTGGATCCGAATCACATCATTCAGGCCATGCTGAATCTCGGCCGCAATGCGCTGCAAGCGCTCTCCGGCGGCAACGTGCAAGCGCCGCGTCTGGTGCTGCGAACCCGCGCGGAGAGCAATGTGAGCGTCGGCGCCCGGCGCCACCGGCTGGTGGCATCGATTCAATTCGAGGACAACGGTCCCGGCGTGCTCGCCGAAATCCGCGACACGATTTTCTATCCGCTGGTCTCGGGCCGCGCCGACGGCACGGGCCTGGGACTCGGCATCGCTCAGGATCTGGTCAGCCGCCACGGCGGCCTGATTGAATTCGACAGCGCTCCGGGCAGGACCATTTTCGTCATCTCGCTGCCCATGGATTCGGCATGAACGCAAAGCCTCTGCAGGTCTGGCTGGTCGACGACGATGCCTCGATTCGCTGGGTGCTCGAAAAGGCGCTCAAGGGCAGCGGCATGTCGGCCAAGTGTTTCGATCAGGCCGACAATGTGCTGCTGGCGCTGCGCTCCGAGGCACCCGATGTGCTGATGACCGACATCCGCATGCCCGGACGCAGCGGCCTCGAGTTGCTGAAGGAAATTCAATCGACGCGGCCCGGCCTGCCGGTCATCGTCATGACCGCGCACACCGATTTGGACGCCGCCGTCGCCGCCTATCAAGGCGGCGCCTTCGAGTATCTGCCCAAGCCCTTCGACATCGACAAAGCGGTGGATCTGGTGCGCCGTGCCGCGCAGCAGGCCACCATTTCCATCGACGCTGAAGCCGCACGGCGCAGCATTCCGGAATTACTCGGCCAAGCGGCGGCCATGCAGCAGGTGTTTCGCGCCGTGGGGCGGCTGTCCCGCTCCAGCATGACGGTGTTGATCACCGGCGAATCAGGCACGGGCAAGGAACTGGTGGCGCGCGCGCTGCATCGCCACAGTCCGCGCTCCAGCAAGGCTTTCGTTGCGCTCAACACCGCGGCCTTCACTGCGGATCTGTTGGAGTCGGAACTGTTCGGCCATGAGAAGGGCGCGTTCACCGGGGCCGACGCGCTGCGCCGCGGGCGCTTCGAGCAGGCCGACGGCGGCACGCTGTTCCTCGATGAAATCGGCGACATGTCGCCTGCGCTGCAGACACGGCTGCTGCGGGTGCTGGCAGAGGGCGAGTTCTATCGGGTCGGCGGCCAAACACCGGTGAAGGTCGACGTGCGGGTAATCGCCGCGACTCACCAGGATTTGGAAACGCGGGTGAAATCCGGGCATTTCCGCGAAGATCTGCTGCACCGGCTGAACGTGATCCGCATTGAAATTCCGCCGCTGCGCGAGCGGCGCGAAGACATTCCCGAACTGCTGCGGCATTACCTGGCGGTGGCGGGCCAGGAACTCGGAGTCGAGCCGAAATTGCTGACATCGCCGGCCGAGAGCGTGCTCGTGGCCTTCGACTGGCCGGGCAATGTGCGCCAGCTGGTGAACGCCTGCCGGCGACTGACCGTGACCGCGCCCGGGCGCGAGATACGCGCCGAAGACATTCCCGCCGATCTCGGCGGCGTGCCGGCCGGCCATGCCGCGAGTCACGATTGGATGGCGAAGCTGTCGCATTGGGCCGAGCAGGAACTGGCCGCCGGGGCGCAGCGGCTGCTGGATCAGGCGGTCCCCGAGGTCGAGCGCATCCTGATCCGCGTGGCGCTGCGCAAGGCGGACGGCATGAAGCAAGATGCCGCCAAACTCTTGGGCTGGGGCCGCAATACGCTGACGCGCAAGATGAAGGAGCTGGGCATGGAGGATGTCAGCTAGCGCCGCGGCGCGGCGCGGCGCACTCCGGCGTTGCGTCTATAATTGCCCGCATGGGCGACTACCTGTCACACAAAATCGCAGCACTGCAGCGGCTGCTGCTCGGCAATTCCTTGATGGATTGGCTGGCCGCCGGGATCGTGGCCGTGGCCGTGTGGTCGGCGCTGTGGATTTTGCAGCGCTTCGTTGCCGCGCGTTACAAGAGGTACTCGACCGGCCATCATGCCGTCCTCATCCAGCTGATCGCCTACCTGATCAGCAATACCAGGCAGCTGTTTTTCTTCGCGGTCGCCGTGTACGCCGCGCAGGAGATTCTGACGCTGCCGGCGCGAATCGAACGCGCGCTCTCCAATACCGTGCTGATCCTCATTCTGGTGCAGATCGGATTGTGGGGCGGGCGGGCCCTGCGATTCTATCTGGACATGAAGGAACGCGAGCGCGGGGTCGACCGCTCCTTGACCGGCTCTCTGGACATCATCAAATTCATCGTCCATATCCTCATCTGGTCGATATTGATTCTGGTGGCGCTCAGCAATCTCGGCGTCAACATCACCGCCCTGCTTGCAGGGTTGGGGGTCGGCGGTGTAGCCGTGGCGCTGGCGCTGCAAAATGTGCTCGGCGATTTGTTCGCCTCGATGTCGATTGCTCTCGACAAACCCTTCATCGTCGGCGACAGCCTGACGTTGGACACGTTCACCGGCAAGGTCGAGCACATCGGCATCAAGAGCACGCGGCTGCGCAGCGACTCCGGCGAACAGATCATTCTCTCGAATGCGGACATTCTGAAAAGCCGCGTGCGCAATTTTGGCCGCCTCCCGGAGCAGCGCGTCCTGGCGACGCTGCGCGTGAGCTACGACACGCCGCTCGACAAACTGCGCAGCATACCGACGGTGCTCGAGAGCATCGTCCGCGAGCAGGTGAATGCGCGCTTCGAACGCTGTCACTTCAAGACCCTGGGCGATTCGGCGCTGTACTTCGAGCTGTCGTATTTCGTGCAGCAGCCGAGCGTGAATCCGCTGCTGGACCTGCAGCAAGCCGTCAACCTGCGCATCATCGAGGAGTTCCGCCGCCTGCAAGTCGAATTCGACTATTCGACGCAGCGGGTGATCCTGGCGCAAACGCGCGGCGCGGCCGACTGATGATCCAGGTGGTGCTGTTCGAGCCGGAGATTCCCCCGAATACCGGCAACGTGATCCGGCTGTGCGCGAACGCCGGCGCGGCGCTGCACTTGGTGAAACCGCTGGGATTTCGCCTCGACGATAAAAGCCTGCGCAGATCCGGTCTCGACTACCACGCTCTCGCGTCGGTCAAGGTGCATGCCGACTTCGACGCCTGCCTCGCCGAGCTCGGCGTCGCGCGCGTGTTTGCCGTGGAGACCGGGGGGCGGCATTGCTACAGCACGATTGAATTCCGCGCCGGCGATGCGTTGTTGTTCGGTCCCGAGACCCGCGGCCTGCCGCCGGCCGTGCTCGAGCGGGTGGGGCCCGACCATTCCTTGTACATTCCCATGCGCGCGCAAAGCCGCAGCATCAATCTCGCCAATGCGGTGGCGCTGGTCGCGTACGAGGCGTGGCGCCAAGCCGGCTTCAGCGGCGCGGCCGCGCTCTAGTGCCGGGCCTCGCTCTACCCTACAGGTCCAAGGTGCCTTCAAAGACGGCAACACAATTGCCGCCGATGTAGGTGCCGAGCACGGTCCCCTGATTCTTGGGGGTGCGTCCCCGCAGCAGACTGGGACGGCCCATGTCGACGCCCTGATGAATGCGCCACTGAAGTTCGGCGCGGTCGCGCGGGTCGAGCGTCGCCAACAGCGCAATGGCCGCGGCGCAGGCGCTGCCCGTGGCCGGGTCTTCGATGATTCCATCCAGCGGCGAGAACGTGCGCGCATGCAGCACCGCCTCCTCCGCCGAGGATTCGTCGCGCGCCCGGAAGTACGCGAACACCGCATCCGAGCCGTCGAGCGGCAGCAGTGCGGCGTGCGCGGCGAAGTCAGGCTTGGAGCGACGCAGCGCCTCCCGGCTCGCGAGTTCGACGGTGAGAAAGGGCAGCCCGACCGAGATGATCTGCGGCGGGTGCGCGTGCACCGCGATGTCGGGCGCCTGCAGCGACAGGCACGCCGCGGCCACTTCCCGCGGCACGATGCTCCGGCGCGACAGGGCCTCTGGCGCACGCAGCTCCGCGCCGACGGTGCGGCCGTGTTCGCGCTTGAGCTTCAGCGGCACGACCCCCGCAATCTCCTCGAATAGAAATATTCCGCCGGCCGAGGCGGCGGCCTGTGCCGCAAACGGACTTTCCTGCGCCAGGACGAACGCCGTCCCGACATTCGGATGACCGGCGAAAGGCACTTCGGTGCGAGGCGTGAAGATTCTCACCCTGGCGGTGTTCGCGGCATCGTCCGGCGGCAGCACGAAGGTGGTTTCTGAATAGTTGAACTCCAGAGCAATGGCCTGCATTTGCGAGCTCGAGAGGCCGGCAGCGTCCAGTACCACGGCAAGCGGATTGCCGCCGAACATCCGGTCGGTGAACACATCAACGGTGACATAGCGTCGTTTCATTCGGTTTCGGAACGCACTTCCCGTCCCATCAGTGCCTGCACGGCGGCGCGAACCGGCTTGGCCTCATGCATGATCCGGTAAATTTCCTGGCAGATGGGCATGTCGACCTCCAGGCGCAGGGCGACCTCATGGACGGCGCGCGCCGCCGGCAGTCCCTCGACCACTTGATGAATGCCGTCTTGCGCGAGGCTAATGGATTGACCGCGGCCCAATGCCATGCCGAAGCGGCGATTGCGGGATTGATCATCGGTGCAAGTGAGCACCAAGTCGCCGAGACCAGCAAGCCCCATGAAGGTCTCGCGCGCCGCGCCCAGCTTCACGCCGAGCCGCGTCATTTCAGCGAGGCCGCGGGTGATCAGGGCCACCCGAGTGTTGGCGCCGAAGCCCATGCCGTCGGCGATGCCTGAGCCGATCGCGATCACGTTCTTGACGGCGCCTCCGACCTCGACGCCCATGATGTCTACTTGAGTGTAGGCGCGGAAACTGGGCCCGGACAGGCGCAATGCCAGCTCTTTGGCGAACGCTTCATCCGCGGAGGCGATCGTCATGGCGGTCGGTAGTCCGGCGCCGACTTCCTTTGCAAAGGTGGGACCGGACAAGACCGCTCCCGGCCGGTCGCCCAACACCTGGCGGGCCACTTGGTGCGGCAAAATCCCGGTTGCAATCTCGAATCCCTTGGTGGCCCAGGCGATGCGGGTGTCCGGGTTCAAGTGCGGCTTGATGCTCTCCAAGGTGGCGCGAAACGCGTGCGACGGCACGGCGATCAAGACATCGCGCGGACCCTCGAGCGCCTGCTCCAAGCGCGGCGTCGCCAGCAAGGCATCGGGAAATGCTGCGCCGGGCAAGTAGCGTTCATTGCGCCGCGCCCGCTGCATCTCGCCGAGCTGCGCGCCGTCGCGTCCCCACAGCCGGGTGGGATGACCTTCTCGAGCCAGATGAATGGCGAGGGCAGTGCCCCAGGAGCCGGCGCCGACGACTGTCATCGGTTCTGCGCGCCGGTGCTGCATATTTCCTTGGAGGACCCGGCCTAGTTGACCAGACCCTGTTGCGGCGGGGTCTCGGATGCCTGAGCGAACAACGCTTCAAAGTTCACGAGGGGCAGCAGAAAATTCGGAAAGCCGCCCTTGACGATCAAATCGGAAATGACTTCGCGTGCGTAGGGAAACAGAACGCTGGGACAGAAGCTGCCGAGAAGGCGCTTCAAATCGTCCATCGATGCCCCGGTAATCGAGAACACTCCCGCCTGCTTGACTTCGACCAGGTACAGCGTCGCCTCGCCCTGCTTCGCCTCGAGAGTGATGGTCAGCAGCACTTCGCGGATATCCGCGGCGAGATCTTCGACCGACGTGTTCATGTTGAGCTGAAATTTCGGCTCCCACGCTTGATTGTTGGGCAGCCGCGGCCCGTTCGGCGATTCATAAGAAGAATCCTTCAAATAAACGCTTTGCAGGCTCACCTGGACGCCCGCGATGGTCGTTTCCGGTCCTGCCGTCGTAACTTCGTTCATCAAGCCCCCTGAAGTAATCGATCGAGTTCGCCGCTGCGATCGAGTTCGAAAAGATCGTCGCAGCCGCCGACATGCTTGTCGCCGACAAAAATTTGCGGAACCGTGCGTCGATTGCTGCGCGCAATCATTTCCTCGCGGAACTTGAGGTCATCCTCGACATTGATTTCGCTGAAACTCACCTTCTTCTGCGCCAGGAGATCCTTGGCTCGCCGGCAATACGGGCACCAATCCGACACGTACACCGTCACCCCCGGCGGGCTCATTTGGAGCCCTTGCCGGACGGCAAGGTTTTCGCCAACGGCAGATTGTCCTTGACCCAGGCATTCAAGCCGCCCTGCAGATTGAATACCTTGGTGAAACCGAGCTTGATCAAGGTGCGCGCGCCGCTCGCGCCGGCGGCGCCGCTGTCGCAATAGGTGATCACGGTCTTGTCGCGCCACTTCTTCAAGCTGTCGGCCTGCGACGGCAGTTCTCCCGCGGGCACGTTGCGCGCATCGCCGATATGGCCCGCGTCATAGAGGTCCTTGCCGCGCAGGTCCAGGACCAGGGCGCCTTGATTCATGAGCCGCACGGCCTGCATGGTGCTCAAGGCGGCAAACGCCTGCAGGCGCTCGCGAATTTCATAAAAAGCCACGGCAATGGCGGCCAGTAGGGCGGCGCTCGCTAGATAGGGGTGATTGCCAATGAACTCGAACAGTCGCTGCATGCGTCGCACATATAGAATTTTCGGGCCGGTAAGTATAGCAGCGGGCATAAGGCTTGTATGCTTAGCCCAAGAATGAGCCTCACCCGCAATCGCCGCTTCCGGCGCTCCTGCGCAGCCATCGTGGCGGCCGCCCTTTGCTGCGCGGCAGCCGCGGCGACGGCGCCGGAGTCCGCCGATTCCGCGCAAGCCAAAGCCAAACTTAGCGTGGTGCGCGCGCGCATCGCCGCGCTGACGGTGCGCCTCGGCGACGAACTCAAGCAACGCGACGCGCTGAGCGCGCGCCTGCGGGAGGCCGAACTCGTCATCACTGCGCAGCGTCAACGGCTGGATGCATTGCGCGCGGAGCAGGCCGCGGTGGAGCGCCGCCGAGCCGAACTGCGCAGCGAACAGGCCCGCGATCAGGACGCGCTGCAGGCGGAGCGCGCCGCCCTGGGCCGGCAAGTGCGCGCCGCGTACATGATAGGCCGGCAGGAACAGCTCAAGTTGTTGTTGAACCAGAGCAACCCGGCCGGCCTCGGCCGCACGCTCACCTACTACGGCTATTTCGCGCGGGAACGCAGCGTGAAAATCGACGCCATCCAGGGACAGGTGAGCCGTCTGCTGCAATTGGTCGCGGAAATCGATCAGCAAGGCGCACAGCTGGCAGCCCTCGAGAGCGACGCGGCCCGCGAAATGGCCGGCCTGCAGCATGCCCGCACGATGCGCGCCGACACGCTGGCGGCGCTCACCCAGCAAGTGGCGAGCGGCAATCAAGAACTCGCCAAGCTGCGCCGCGAGGAGCAGGCGGTCGAGTCCCTGGTCGCGGATCTGTCGCGGATGCTGCAGGATTTTCCGGTCGATTCGACGCAGAGTTTCGCGCACATGCGCGGCAAGCTGCCCTGGCCGGTGCTGGGCCGGGTGACGGCGCGCTATCAGGAGCAGCACGCCAATTCCGCTCCCGGCATGCGCTGGAACGGTGAAATGATCGAAGCGGCGCGCGGCTCCAAAGTGCGCTCGCCCTATTTCGGGCGCGTGGTGTATGCCGATTGGCTGCAGGGACTCGGACTCTTGCTCATCATCGGACACAGCGGCGGCTACATGACCTTGTACGGTCATGCGGAAGTGCTCTACAAATCGGTCG
>Ga0193726_1000288_pt1 | contig 61703 bp, 63 predicted proteins | sample H2c1metaG_FD_144928 | JGI IMG/M metagenome (GOLD analysis project Ga0193726, IMG submission 144928) | Soil microbial communities from a riparian zone of the East river system, Colorado, United States - H2c1 | ecosystem: Environmental > Terrestrial > Soil > Riparian zone | place: USA: East River... | reverse complement strand
TAGCGCTCACGCCCGCGCAAGAGATCGTGCTGATCGAGGAATATCGCCACGGCGTCGAGCGCCTCTCCTTCGAGCTGCCCTGCGGCACGCCCGAGCATGAGGGCGAGGACGTGCTCGAAGCGACGCAACGCGAGCTCCTGGAGGAGACCGGCTATGGCTCCGAGGAGTGGCACAGCCTGGGCTCGTCGACCGCCAACACGGCGCGCCAGAACAATCGGGTGCATGCCTTCCTCGCGCTCGACGCCCACAAGATCGCCGACCAGAAGCTCGATCCGGGCGAGATGATTCGCACCCACGTCGTGCCCTGGCAGAAGTTCGTCGACGATCTCGCCGACGGACGGCTGGAAATTCCCGGCCTGCACCTGGCCGCGCTGTGGCAGCTCAGGACCTTCGCAAAAAGAACGCGCGATCCGCGACTGCTCGCCCTCGCGCTTTAGGCCGCGACCGCGGCGGCCGCCTGGGTGCGGACGCGCCGCGCCTCATAGGCGGCGAGATGGGCGTGGGCGATGTGCAGCAGCGAGCGGTCGCCTGTGGCCTCGCCGCCGCGGCGCAAGAGATCGCCCAGGACATGGTCGAATTCCGTCCGCGCGCCGCGCTCGACGTCGCGCAGCATGGACGCGGTGAGACCGGAACCCGCCGTCGTGAAAGTGGCGCGGCTGCGCTGCAGCGAGGCCGCGCTGGGCGCAAAGCCCTGACGCGCGGCAATGCCGGCGCACTCCTCGAGCAGCGACACGGCGAGATCCGCCGCGCCTGCCGCCACGATATCGCCGATCGTCGAGCGCATGAGGCAGGTGATGCCCGCGCCGGTGGCGATGAACACCCACTTCTCCCACATCTCCTGCAGGATGGCGTCGCTGCGGCGGGAGTCGAAATTGGCGCCGGCAAGACTTTCGGCGATGGCATCGAGCCGTGCCGAAGGGGCGCCGTCGCGGGCGCCGAACGACAGATTGTGCGCCTCGGCGAGATGCCGCACGCGGCCTTCCTCGTCGAGCGTGGCCGAGATCAGACACTGGCCACCCAGGACCGCCGCGCTGCCGAAACGCCGTTCGAGAAGGTCGAGATGGGCCATGCCGTTCAGCAGCGGCAGGATCGCGGTCTCCGGCCCCACCGCCGGGGCGAAGGACTCCATGGCCTCGACCAGGTCGTAGGCCTTGCAGCTCAGCACGACGAGGTCGTAGGGCGCGCGGAGCTGATCGGCCGTGACCGTCGGCGCGGCGAGGTCGGCATCGCCGCGCGGGCTGCGGATCGCGAGGCCCGTCTTGGCCAGTTGTGCCGCCCGGCGCGGGCGGACCAGGAAGGTCACGTCGCGGCCGGCCTGCAGCAGGCGGCCGCCGAAATAGCCGCCGATGGCGCCGGCGCCGACGATCAGGATGCGCATGTCAGACGAGCTCCAGGTTCAAATAGTACGCTTGCGGCGTCGACAGGCTGCGCTTGATGGCATTCGTTTGCTCATCGGCCAGCACCTCGTCGCTGCCGTTCTCGAGCCCGTCGAGCGTGCGCGCGGCGACTTGTCGGGGATCGATTTTCTTGATGTCGAGCCCCTTGGTCAGGTCGGTGTCCATGTACCCGACATGCAGGGCAAGCACCTGCGTGCCCTTCTCGCGCAATTCGATGCGCAGCGCGTTGGTAAAGCTCCAGGCTGCGGATTTCGTGGCCGAATAAGCCGCCAGCACCGGTTGCGCAAACCAGGTGGCATCCGACAGCACGTTGATGATGGCGCCGCCGCCGTTTGCCGAAATGACCGGGGCAAAGGCTTGGGTGGCGTGGATCATGCCGTAGAAGTTCGTCTCGAAGATCTTGCGCGCCGTATCGGTCAACGCCGGATCGAGAGCCCCGGAACTCGGCCGGGCGATCCCGGCGTTGTTGACCAACAGCGTAACGTCCCCGCATCGGGCGGCCGCCGCCCTCACGGAAGCGGGATCCGTGACGTCCAGCCTGACCGGCACGAGGCCCGGCACGTCGAAGCCATCCGGGTTCCGCACGCCGGCGTAGACCGTCTTCGCGCCTCGGGCGACCAATTCGCGGGCGAACGCCAAGCCGAAGCCACGATTGGCGCCCGTGACAAAAGCGATCGAGTTCCGGACTTTCATGACAATCCTTTCAATGACGATCGTCATCTATTGATGTTTTTAATGGCGATCGTCATATATAATGTCAAGGGGACCAGGAGGCTTTCATGCGGGTCAGTCGGGAAAAGGCGGCGGAAAATCGCGAGCGGATCGTCGATGCGGCGGCGCGGCTGTTCCGCGACAAGGGCTTCGACGGCGTCGGCGTCGACGCCATCATGAAGGACGCCGGTCTCACCCATGGCGGCTTCTACGGCCACTTCGCCTCGAAGGAGGCGCTGGCAGCCGAGGCGGTGGCCTGCGCATTCGGCCGCAGCGCGGCGCGGCAGGGCGACATCGGCAGCCTGGGCGAGTTGGTGTCCGATTATCTTTCCGAGCGCCATCGCGCCGATCGCGCCAATGGCTGCGCGGTGGCGGCCCTGGGCGCCGACTACGGCCGCCAGGCTCCGGCGTTGCGCAATATCCTGACCGCCAGTGTGCGCCGGCAGTTCGATCGTCTCGCCTCACTGCTCAAGCATGGCGGCCCGGCCGCTCGCCGCCGGCGCGCCATCGCCAGCTATGCGGGCATGGTGGGGGCGCTCACCCTGGCGCGCGCCGTCGACGATCCGGCGCTGGCGCGGGAGATTCTGGCCGCCGCGCGGGAAGTCTTCGGCAAAGAATCGTCGTCCTAGGGATAGGGCGACAAAGCTTCCTCTTCCGTTCGGCGCGCATTCGTGCGTAGCTTGGGCATGGATCGCAGACGACCTGCTTCGGGTTGGCGCGCAGCGACATTCGCCGCGGCGCTGTTTGCGATCACCCTCAATTTCCTGCAGCCGCTCGCCCATGCCGCGCTGATGCGCGACGGCGGGCCGATGGCCGTCTCGCTCTGGACGTCGATGTGCACGCCCAGCACCGGCCAGGACGATGCGCAGGATTCGATGCCGGCGGCCGGCAAGATGCACGAATGCTGCCTGGGTCTTGCCCATGCGCCGACCCCGGCCGCGCCCCCGACAGCGTTCGTCGTTGTCCAGCCCGGTGCCGTTACCGTCGAGCGCCCGCTCGTCGCTCTCGACGCCCTGGCGCCCGTCGGCATCCGCGACGGGCCCAGCCAACCCCGCGGACCGCCCTCCTTCGTCTGACTTGTGAAGCCGTTCGTGTGCACGCCTGCCCGGCGTGCGCGCCTCGTCGCGTCAGTCGAAGGAAATTCCCATGTTGTCGATTCTCAGGGCGACCACTGTCGCCTTTGCGGGGCTTACGCTCCTGCCGGTCCTCGCGCACGCCCACACCACCGCCGTTCCCGACGAAGGCACAGCCGGCGCCTATCAGCGCACCGCCTTTCTCATCACCCATGGCTGCAAGGGCTCGCCCACGACCGCCGTGACCGTCCGCATGCCCGACGGCGTGATCCTGGCCAAGCCGATGCCCAAGCCCGGCTGGACCGTCGAGATCAAGACGCGGCCGCTCGAAACGCCGGTCGACAGCGGCCACGGCTTCAAGGTTCGCGACGCCGTCACCGAGGTGACATGGCGCGGCGGACGGCTGGAGAATGCGCAGTTCGACGAGTTCGTGGTGATGCTGCGCCTGCCCGATCTGCCTGAGAGCAAGACGGGCGAGACGATCTATTTTCCGACGGTGCAGGCCTGCGAAAAGGGCGAGAACAACTGGACCGGCATCCCGGCGGCCGGCCAGACCTGGCACGACCTGCCCGAGCCCGCCCCGTTCGTGAAGATCAGGAAGGGCGCGGGCGGCCATGCGCACTAGGACGCTGGCCCTCGCGGTGCCTGTCCTTCTTGCCCTGGCGGAATCCGCCGCGGCCCAGCAGGACGCGCCAACAACGGCGTCCCCTCCGGCCCAATCGGCGGAGCCGGCCACGCTGCCCGCGGTCACGGTGACCGCCCCCGCCGGCGGACCGCAGCCTGCGATCTCGCCCGACGTGGAAAAATTCGCGCTGCCGCAGACGATCGAGAGCATCGACCAGAAGAAGATCGCCGACACGATCAACATCGTCGACAGCGAAGACGCGCTCAAATACATGCCGAGCCTGTTCGTGCGAAAGCGCAACTACGGCGACACGCAGCCGACCTTCTCGACCCGCACCTGGGGCATCAATTCGAGCGCGCGCAATCTCGTCTATGTCGACGACATCCCGATCTCCGCCCTGATCGCCAACAACAACACCAACGGCGCGCCGCGCTGGGGCATGGTCTCGCCCGAGGAGATCAAGGGCGTCGACATGCTCTACGGCCCGTTCGCGGCCGCCTATCCCGGCAACTCGATGGGCGGCGTGCTGATGATCACCACGCGCATGCCCGAGACGTTCGAAGCGACGGCCAAGCAGACCGGGGCGTTCCAGACCTTCGACATGTACAAGACCAACGGCACATTCGGCACGTCGAACAGTGCGGCCACCGTCGGCGGCAAGCTCGACCGTTTCTCGTTCTTTTTGGCGGGTGACCGGCTCGAGAGCAGCAGCCAGCCGCTGGCCTTCGTCACCAACGGCACGACGCCCGGCGGCACGACGGGCACGATCCCGCAATTGACCAAGAACGGCCTGGTGGCAAACGTCGTCGGCGCCGGCGGCCTGCTGCGCAGCAGCATGAACAACCTGAAGGCCAAGGTCGCGCTGGATGTGACGGACTGGCTGCGCGCCACCTACATGGTCGGCTACTGGACCAACAACACCCAGTCGTCGGTGCAGACCTACCTGACGGATGGCGCCGGCAATCAGACCTTCGGCGGCGTCTCGAGCTTCGCCAGCAACACGTACAATCTTCAGGAGCAGCATCTGATGAATGCGCTCTCGCTCAAGTCCGACACCAAGGGCGCGTGGGACTTCGAGGCGATCGCCACCTGGTACAGCTACATGCAGGATATCCAGCGAAACCCCGCCGGTGTGCTGAGCGGCGCCAACTACACGACCAACGGCCTGATCGCCCGGCTGGATGGGACCGGATGGTCAACCCAGGATCTCAAGGGCATCTGGCGTCCGTTCGGCCCGGGCGGCGCCCACGAAGTGAGCTTCGGCTTCCATCACGACCAGTACACCTTGAATAATCCGACCTACAACACGCCGAACTGGATCACCTCGTCGGACAGCGGCAACGGCACCCTCTTCACCTACGGCAAGGGGGCCACCGAAACCGCAGCACTCTGGCTGCAGGACGCGTGGAACATCACGCCGGCGGTGAGGCTCACGCTGGGCGCTCGCGGCGAACAGTGGAAAGCCTATGACGGGTTCAATTTCGCCGGGACCCTGGGCGTTTTGCAGCCGCCGCAGCAATCGACCAACTTCTCGCCCAAGGCGTCGGTCGCCTGGCAGTTCGATCCGACCTGGAACTTCAAGCTCTCGTTCGGACAGGCCATCCGCTATCCGACGGTGACCGAACTCTATCAGATCGTTTCGACCGGCTCGGTTTTCGCCGTCCCCAATCCCAACCTTCTGCCGGAATCCCAGCTTTCCTTCGAATTCGCCATCGAGCGGCAGACAAAGAACAGCCGGGTTCGCGTCTCATTCTTCGAGGACGACACCTCAAATGCGCTGATCTCTCAAACGAACCTGATCAACAACAATTTCGTCACCACGTTTCAGAATGTCGGCCTGACGCGCAACCGGGGTGTCGAGGTGGTGGGTGAATTGAACAATCTGTTCATCCCCGGCCTCTCGCTGTCGAACAGCCTGACCTACGTCGATTCCCGGATCATCTCCGACGCAGGCTTCCAGAGCGCTACCGGGACGATCGCGACGGGACAACACGTTCCATACGTTCCGGCGCTGCGCAACACGACGGTGGCGACCTATCGGCCGACCGAGTCGGTCGCCCTTACGTTAGGCGCCCGCTACCAGAGCATGATCCAGTCGTCGCTGGACAATACCGACAGCGTGTCCCACGTGATGGGCGCGTTCGACAGCTTCTTCGTCGTCGACGTCCATGCCCGCTATCAGTTCAACAAAGGCGATATCGGCCGACCTGGGCGTCGACAATCTCAACAACGACAGCTACTTCCTGTTCCACCCGTTTCCCGGCCGGACCTTCATCGCGAGCCTGAAGGTCAAACTCTAGCCGCCATGGAGCCCCCATGATCAACCGCCCCATTCTGCTGCTGCTGGCGCTCACGCTCCTCTGGGCCGGCAGCGCCCTGGCGCTCGACTACAAGCTCGGCGCCATCGAGATCGGCCATCCCTGGTCGCGCGCCACGCCGCCCACCGCCGAATCAGGCGGCGGCTACCTGGCGATCACCAACACAGGCACGACTCCCGACCGGCTAATCGCGGTCAAAAGCCCGGCCGCCGACAAGGTCGAGATCCACGAGATGAAGATGGACGGCAACATCATGCGCATGCGCGAGGTCGAGAAGGGCATCGAGATCCCGCCGGGCGCCACCGTCGAGCTGAAGCCCGGCGGCTTTCACGTCATGTTCATGGGCCTCAGGGCGCCGTTCGCCAAGGACGCCAGGGTGCCGCTCACCCTGGTGTTCGAGAAAGCGGGCAGCATCGACGTCGAGCTGATGGTCCAGGCGATGGGCGCGCAGCCGCCGCCCACGCATAAGCAATAAGCGGCCCTACAGCGCCTGCAGGAGCACCCAGGCGATCATCACCATGCCGATCACGCTCACGAACCAGGCGAGCGTGCGCAGCCACGGGATGCCGATCAGGTAGATCACGGCGTAGGCCAGGCGCGCCCAGAAGAAGATCATGGCGCCCATCGCCGTCGTGGCGTTGGCCTTGCCGGAGATGGCCGTGATCAGCACCAGGGCCGAGAACAGCACCAAGTTCTCGACCATGTTGAGATGGGCGCGCCGCGCGCGGCCGGCCCAGCCGACCATGTCGGGCAGATCCTCACGGTTGCCGGCCAGCGTCGGCAGGCCGACCTGCGTGTTGGCGCCGGTCGCGGCGATCAGCATCTGCACGAAGCACAGGATGACCGAGAGCAGAAGATAGAACAGAAGAGCGTGCAGATCCGGGCTCATCGCGTTTCTCCCCCGCTATTGGGCTCGTTATTTGGTCCCGAAGAGGCGGTCGCCCGCATCGCCCAGGCCGGGGACAATATACCCGTGATCGTTGAGTTTCGCATCGATCGCTGCCGTGAATACCTGCACATCCGGGTGCACTTCCGCGAAGGCCCGCGCGCCCTGCTCCGAGCCCAGGACGCAGATGAACTTGATCCGCTTGGCGCCCGACTCCTTCAAACGATCCACCGCCGCGATCGCCGAATGCGCCGTCGCCAGCATGGGATCGCAGACGATGACGTCGCGGTCGGAGATGTCCTGCGGGATCCGGAAGTAATACTCGACGGCCTGCAGCGTGCGCGGATCGCGGTAGAGCCCGACATGGCCCATGCGGGCGAGCGGCACGAGATCGATGATGCCCTCGGCCAGGCCGAGCCCGGCGCGCAGGATCGGCACCACCACCAGCTTCTTGCCCTCGAGCAACGGCGCCTTCGTCGCCTCGATGGGCGTGGAAATCTCGCGCTCGACGAGCGGCAGATCGCGCGTGGCGTCATAGCCCAGCAGCAACCCCATCTCGCGCAGCAGGCGGCGGAAATTCGTGCTCGACGTCTCCCTGTCGCGCATCTTGGTGAGCTTGTGCTGGACCAGCGGGTGGCTGACGACGTGGATCGAGTGCGGCAAGGACATTGGTATCTCCCCCAAGAAATAACTGTCATCCCGAGGCCGAAGGCCGAGGGAGCTTTAAGGCCTCAGGAAAGGTCCCTCGCTACGCTCGGGATGACAACTTTGCCCGTCCTGACGAGCGTGACTCAAAACACCGTCCCATCGCTCGCAACCGCAATCGGCGGTCCCCCGCCCGGGCGGCGTTCAGCGGCCAGCGCGCGGCCGGCGAACCAGGTGCCCGCCTCCAGCACCTTGACCAACGGCAGGCGCGCCGCATCGAGCCCGAGATGGACGCGCACATGCTGGGCGATCCGGTCGAGCAGCGCCACCGTCAGCGCCCGCCATTCGACGATCGGCTCGTCGCCCGCGGCAAAGGTCTCTTCGAGGAGCGCCCGCTGCTTGGGCCTGAGCGCGCCCGCATCGATCAAGAGCCCGCCATTGCGGTATTCGGGCAGGCCGGTGAGCTGGTCGAGCTCGACCACTTTCAGGCCGGCACCCTCGAGTGGCTCAACCAGCGAATAGGAAAGCCACTGCGAAAGCTTGTGGAACGGCACCAGGCCGATCGCCGGATGCGGCCACACGTCTCCCATCGGCAACGGCCAGATCGGCGACAGCTTGTCGAGCACGGCGGCGAGGATCGATGCCGCCTTCACGTCGCTGCCGCCCCCGGATCCTGGCGCCACGATGTCGAACAGTGCGCCGGGTCGATCCAGGCCGACCCCGCCCAGCTTGCGCAAAAGTTCGGCGCGGCCTTCCAGGCCGGTCAGCGGATTATGGGCGCGCACCTGGAAGCCCATGGCGATGTCGGCCGGCGCGAGCGCCGCCAACCGCTCGGCATCGGCGCGCAGCGGATCGCCCTTGGCATCGCGGCTGAACGCGCCGTTGGCAAACATCTGAATGCTGGCGACGCCCAGCCCCTCGGAGCGCGCGTAGGTCTCGCCGGTGCCGGGCTCGCGATAGGACCAGGCCGGGCCGGCGCCGGCGTCGAGCAGGACCGAAACGACGGCGAGGTCCATGCGACGGCGCGCGATCTCTTCCTTCGGCAGCCCCTTCAGCCGTTCGGCGAGTGCCGCCCAGCGGTCGCGGCCGCCCGCCTCGAATTGCCGCCAGCGCGAATGGAAGGGAATTTCGGACGGATTGGGGAAGCGCTTGCGAGTCACCTCGAGCGTCGCCTGCACCGCGGCCTCGAGGCCGTTGCCGTCGAGCGCGAACCAGGACGACTTTCCATCCTCGACATAGGTCAGCATCTTCTCCGCCCGCTCGCGAATCGCCGCGGGCGTGCGGAGGTAAACAAGGGAGTCGTTCATCGCTGGGGGCGCGCCACTCCAGTGGCGCGATCATCATTGACGCAGACGAAGACGCGCCACTGGAGTGGCGCGCCCCCAGCGCTACTCATTCAAACCCCGCCCCTTGGGCTTCACGAGATCGGTCGTCCCGGGCTTGGTTGCGCTGAAGTAGCCCGCGGCCTTCTTGGCATCCATCTCGACCTGGGCGTCGGCGGGGATCAGCTCGTCGGGGATCGCCACCTGCTCGACGATCTCGATGCCCTGCTCCCGGAGCGCATCGGACTTCATGTTGCTCATCGAGGCGAAGCGGTCGATGCGCGAGATGCCGAGCCAATGGAACACATCGGGCATCAGCTCCTGGAGGCGCATGTCCTGCACGCCGGCCACGCATTCCGTGCGGTTGAAGTATTGCGCCGCCGAATCGCCGCCGGGCTGGCGCTTGCGTGCGTTGTAGACCAGGAACTTGGTGACCTCGCCCAGGGCGCGGCCTTCCTTGCGATTGTAGATGACCACGCCGACGCCGCCCTTCTGCGCCATCTCGATGCAGATCTCGATGCCGTGCGCAAGGTACGGCCGGCAGGTGCAGATGTCGGAGCCGAACACGTCGGAGCCGTTGCACTCGTCGTGGAGGCGGCAGGCGATTTTGGTCTCGGGCTTGCCGAGCTTCGACACGTCGCCGAAGAAATAGATCGTCGAGCCGCCGATCGGCGGCAGGAAGAGCTCGAGGTCGGGCCGCGTCACCAGCTCGGTGTACATGCCGCCGGTCTGCTCGAAGAGCGTGCGGCGCAGGTCGACTTCCTTGACGCCGAAGCGCTCGGCGATGCCGGGCAGCCACCACACCGGCTCGATTGCCGCCTTGGTCACCTTCACGTCGCCGGAGCCGCTCAGGATGTCGTTGTCGGGCTTCAGCCGGCCGGCGGCCATGGCGTCCATGATCTCCGGCATGTTCACATGCGCCTTGGTGACGGCGATGGTCGGGCGGATGTCCCAGCCCGCCGCGAGCTTGTCGGCAAACACGTCGGCGATCATGTGGCCCCACGGGTCGAGCGACACGATCTTCTTGGGATCGAACCAGCTCTCGAAGGGCCCGATCCGCTCGGCCGGTGAGGTGTTGGTGAAGTCGGGCCGGTGGTCTGCCTTGAGCTCCTGCGCGGCGATCGCCAGGGCGCGATAGATGCCGTAGGAGCCTGAATGCACGCCGATGGCGTTGCGCTTGGCGGGATCGCCCACGGTGCCCACGACGGGACCGCGAATATTGGGGTCGCGCGCGCCCCAGATCACCGGGGGAGCCGCTTGGCCGCCCTGGGAGGGGTGAGTGTTCAGTCTGATGTGAGCCATGTGCTTTCCGGTACGCAACGAGCGGGAAAGCGATGCATTTTAAGCCTTGTGGATGAAGAAAGAAAGACGCCGAAAGAGGCCATTTCGGCCCGGAATCACGCCGCTTTTGGCTTGCCGCGACCGCCTTTGAGGCTCTGGGCGAACATTTCCTTCGTGGTCACCGGCTGGCGATGCTTCTTCAGCAGATCGCCGATCGCTTCGTCCAGGAGATCCTGCAGGCTCACCTTGCGGTCGGCCGCCAGCAGTTCCAGCGCCTTCAGGGCGGCGGTATCGATGTTCACCATCTTGCGCATGCCACGCCTACCTCGCGAGGATCCACTCGCCGGCGATCATCGCATCAACCGGCGTGCTTGGCGACGATGCGCGCCAAAAGTTCGGCCTGGGCCACCGGCGATTTCGACTTCTTGGTGCGCTGGAGCGCTCCGGCCTCGAAGGCTGCGATCACTGCGTCGTGGACATAGGACGTGCGGCAGACCGTCGGCGTGTTGGCAAGTTCCTCGGCGATCTCGACCACGGCATCGCGCACCTGGCGCCGGCGCTGGGCGGCGCTGTCGGCCGGGATCGTCGCCACCAGCGCCTGCACGGCGCCCGCCGAGGCGACCAGCGTGCGAAAATCTTTCAGCGAAATGCGCCGGCCGGCGACCTCCTGCAGGAAGGCGTTGACCTCGCCGGCGCGCACCGTTCGGACCTCGCCCGAGGAATCGCGATGCTGAAACAGGCGACGGCCGGGCAGCTCGAGCAGGCGCGCGATGGCGGCATGGAAGCGTGGGCTCTTCACCTCCTTGGCGATGGCCTTGCCGCCCTTGGCCTTGAAGGCGAGCGCCACGACGCCCTTGTCCGCCAGCTTGACGTTGGATTTCAGCAGGGTCGTGGCGCCGCGCGTGCCGCGCTCGCGCGCATATTCCTCACCGCCGGCGCGAATCGCCGTGAGGCAGACCAGTTCGATCACGCAGGCAGCGACGAAACGGCGATCGACCTCGTCGGAGGACAGTCCCCGGCCGACCGCCCGCCGGATCGCCGGCAATGCCTTGGCGAGACCGGCGAGCCGCTTGGCCTTCAGCACCTCGCGCACTTCGGTCCATTTGGGATGATAGCGGTACTGCAGCCGCCCGGCCGCGTCCTCGCCCACCGCCTGCAGATGGCTTGCCGCATCGGCCGAGAAGCGCACGTTGATATAAGCCGGCGGCACGGCCAGCGCCTTCAGCCGCTTGATCTCCGCCGCGTCGCGCAGGACCGCGCCGGACTCGGTCATGAACGCGAAACCCTTGCCGCGACGTTGGCGGCGCAGCGTCAGCGCATCGGTGCTGACGATCACGAGGCCTTTTTCCTCGGCCAGCCGGGCGACGACGGAACGTTGCGACATGGCAGGGCAACGCCTCGGACCTTGCCGGCGTTCCATGACCCTGCAACCGCGCAACCTCGATCCCGTGGGCCTTTACTCGGAACCCCGCACATGAGGTCGAAGCCGGGCATGCTTCGCCGGGACACTGGAGGATGCGATGCCCGATCTGTTTCCGACCACGGACGAAGCCGAGAAGGACCAGAACATTGCCGATGCCGCTGCGGGCAAGAGGAGCATCGTCAACCATCTCGGTCCCGACTCTTTCGAGAAAGATGGGCTGCGGCCCTTCTTCGACTATCGCCCGCTGGGGCTGAAGGAGCTGACGGACGGCAAGGTCGGCGCGCAGGTGATCCGCGCCAAGCCCGGCCAGCATGCCGACGCGCCGCGCCATACCCACGCGCTCGAGTTCCAGTTCATCTATGTGCTGAAGGGCTGGGCGATCTTCGACTACGAAGGCTATGGCGAGCACAAGCTGGTTGCCGGCTCGACCGTCTATCAGCCGCCGGGAATCAGCCACAAGGAGATCGATCATTCCGAGGATTTCGAAGTGCTGGAGATCACCCTGCCGGCGGATTTCGAAACCAGGGAGGTCAAGTAGCCCTTTCGTGCCGGCGCCATGGAGTGCAATTCTGTCGGCATGAAATATCTCTCGGCTCTTCTCGCGCTCGTCCTGCTGCCGCTGGCCGCTCTCGCCCAGGGAGTCACGCCCCTGCCGCCGATGTCGGTCATCACCTTCACGCCGGGCTCGAACACGGCAACGATGAACGGCCAAATGGTGCCGGGCGGCCGCGACCTCTATTACGTCCAGGCCAAGGCCGGGCAGACGATGAACGTCTCCGTCGCCTCGGCGGCCCCCGTCGCCTTTCAGGTCTACCATCCCGACGCCACCGTCGCCCGCGCGGCCGACGGCAGCCCGCTGATCACCGGCAAGACGCTGCCGGACGCCGGGCCGAACGACAACGCCCAGGCCTGGGTCGGCGCCATTCCGCGCGACGGCAAGTACCTGATCACGGTCGGCGCCAGCGGATCGGCGGCGCCCACGCCCTACAGCCTGACTGTGTCCCTGCAGTAACCTGCGGCAAAAAGGTGATTGCGGCTTGGCTGCAATTAATTCATAACCGCGACCGTCGCCCGGCGCGATCGTCGACAAGCGTTAAGTAGCGTGTGTGGAGTGCCGGCTGCTCGGGGTGGGTAGCCGGCACATCCGCTCTGCCGCCCATACTGTTGCGCGGCCGCCGTCCGCGGCAAGGAGAATTGAGTCTTTGCTGCGGGAACGCCACTCCAGTGGCGCGTCTTCTCATGATCACGCGACTGGAGTCGCACCCCCAGCGTCTAAGGCCGCTTGCAGTCGAAGGTGATCTCCCGCGGCGCAAAGACCGGCGGCGGCTCGTTCGATGGCGCCACCTTGCGCGGCCAGGCGCCGCTCTTGAGGTGGCTCTCCACGATCGGCACCAGCAACTGGAAGAAAACCCAGGCGCGCACCCGCTCGCCGGCATAGGTCGTGTGGATGGCGTCGACGAAGAGGTCGGGATCGAACGGCGTGTGGCGCGCCACGTCGATGAAGTCGAGCTTGTGTACTTGCGCGTACTTGGCGAACACACGGTTCTCGAAGGCGGCCATACGCTCCAGGTCGCGATAGCGGAACGGCGCGTAGCCCTGGTTGAGATACTCCAGGATCGCCCGGTGGCGGACCGGATCCAGCACCATGCCGTCCTTCACCAGCCAGAAGAACGACGCCAGCACCAGCTCGGCCCCCGATTGCTGCGCGGCGCTGCGCATGGCGTCGAGATCGCCCAGGATCGTCGGGAGGTTGATCGGCAGATCGGGGCGTCCCACGTCGGGATCGCGTTCGTCGAGGCCGGCCGGCCAGGTCAGCTTGTAGTCGGGCTTGGGCCATTCGGCGCCGCCCGCGGGCATCTCGTGCGCGACGAACAGCGCACGCACCCGGCGCACCAGCGCGAATTCGTCGACAAGGCTTTGACCGAACCTCTCGAGCCAGCCCGGGCCGGCGGCGTTGCCGCGCCCGCCAGCGGCCGCTCCGGCGTTCCCGTTCGCCGGAGCGGCCGGCGGCGGCGGCGGCCGCGCGGGGCAGCTCTCGTCCGGCGCGAGCAGCATGCGGCTCACCGGCTTCTGCACCGCCCCCGGCATCATGGTGCTCAGCTGAAACTGGTTGGCGCCTTCGTAATAGACGAGCAGGTCGGGTTTGAGCGGCAGCACCTCTTCGCGCACGACATTGACGTTATCGGTCGAGGTGATGCTCTCGCGGCCGGCGTTCAGCACCTCGAACCTGACGTCGAACTTTTGCTGGGCGGCCCACAGGTTGAGCCAGTTGCCGACGAACTCCGGGTACGAATACGGGAAGAAATGACTGCTGACGGTGGTCGAGGCACCGATGAAGGCGATGCGTATTGTCTTGGGTTGCCGTTGAAACGGTACGGGCGGTCCGCGGAAGCCGTAGGCGTTGGTGGTGAGCCGAACCGGCGTCGTGGCGTTGGGCAGGAAGCGGTAGGGCGGCCGGTTTTCGCCGGTCCCGCCGGCATCCTTCGGCGGGTCATAGACGAAGAGGTGGCCCGGCGCGCCGCACAGATAGGCATGCCGGCAGGGGTCGCCGACGAACGCCGAGTTCCACGCCTTGAACATGTCGGCCCGCCGCGTGCCTTCAGTGATGCCGCTTTTCTCGACGTCGCGCACCAGCTCGCGCCATGCCTCGGGCACCTCCTTCCGGTTGGGAAGTGGCGGCGGCGTTTCGTAGAACCACGCGCGATCGACCCCGGGTGCAAGCGGGATCTCGTCGAGGTGCCGCGCAGCCGACCCGATCTCCCCGCCTCTATCCAGCCAGCGGACGAGGAACTCGGCCCGCGACAGCGGTCACGGCCACCGAGATGACCACCAGGAGGACGTTCAACCAGCTTTTTTGCACGGCAGAGTTACTACAGGATTCATCGATTCATAACCAACGAAGCGTAAAATGGGGGCAGTGGAGTGAGACGCGTATCTAGCCATGGTTAAAGCGCCGAAGCCGGGCAAGAGAGTCATTGTCACACCGCGCATGCTGCGTGCGGGAGCCTTGGCGCTCGCCACCATGGGCGCCGACACCAGCGAGTATGAGCTGGTGGGCCTGGTCTATCGCGCCATGGCGTCCGTTGCCCCGCAGACCAAGTCGCAGGACCACACGCCGCCCGCCAACTTCCTGGAAGTCATGCGGATCATGCGGGCCGGCCGCCGCGACGTCTGATCGGGCGTGGCCCCGGCCTAGTCGACGAAGTCCCAGCTCCTGCCGTTGAAGCGCTGCAGCTTCATGTACTGGATGACGCGATAGTCGGTCGGGCTGGTGTTGATCAGGCTGCCGGGCAGCAGCAGGCCCAGCCGGAAATCCTTCAGGCTCGCCGCCTGCTTCATGATGTTCTCGCGCGTCAGATCGTCGCCTGCCTGGCGCAGCACCTGCTCGAGCGTCTGGGCATAGGCATAGCCCGCGACATTGAGGCTGTCGTTGATGTCGGCCATCGGCAGGTTGTCCTTCATCCAGGCGAGCCAGGTCTTGACGTCCGGATCGTCGGCCCACTTGGGATCCGTCACGTCCTTCATGAAGCCTGCGGAAAGAATGCCCTTCGACTTGTCGAGGCCAGCCGGCTTGAAGGTGGCGCCGACCGAGGCGGCGCCGAGATGCAGGTAGGTCACGGGCTTCCAGGCGAGGTCGTCCATCTTGCCGATCGCCTGTGCAGCCTGCTTGGCATAGGTGAACAGGAACAAGGTGTCGGCGCCCGAGTTCTTGAGCGTGATCATCTGGCTGTCGATGGTGGGATCGGTCGCCTGGAAGTTCTGGGCGTCGACGATCATCGTCTTGGCCTTGTCGCCCAGCGCCGTGGTCAGGCCATTGAGCAGGTCCTTGCCGAAATCGTCGTTCTGGTAGAGCACCGCCACCTTGGCGTCGGGTTTGCTCTTCAGCAGGTGCTGGGCATAGAAGGTCGCCTCGGCCTGCAGGTTGGGCTGCCAGCCCATGGTCCAGGGAAAGTGCTGGGGATCGTTGAAGGTGGTGGCGCCGGCGGCGACGAACAGCTGCGGCACCTTCTTCTGGTTCATGTAGGGCCGGATCGCCGTGTTGAGCGGCGTGCCCAGCACGTTGAACACGACGGCGACCTGATCGCTCTCGACCAGCTTGCGCGCGTTCTCGACCGCCTTGGGCGGCGAGTAGCCGTCGTCGAGGGTGATGAAGGTGATCTTGCGCCCGTTGATGCCGCCCTTGGCGTTGAGCCACTTGAAATAGGCGTCCTCGGCCTTGCCGAGCTGGCCGTAGGCCGAGGCTGGCCCTGAATAGGCGATGGTCTGGCCGACCTTGATCTCCGTCGCCGACGTGCCCGGCCCGTATTTGGGCTGGGCGATCACAGACGTCGAGACGAGCGAGAGCGCAACGAGCGCCCCCAGTGCAACGAGCCGCATTGCGTTTCCTCCGCTTCTTTATGGAGAAAGCCTAGGCCCAGCCATTCAGTGGCGCGAGGCACGAATTTCGCAAGTCAAACTGGTGGGAGCGCGCAACTCCAGTTGCGCGTCTTCCGTCCCTGAGGCAACGATGGATGAGCGCCACTGGAGTGGCGCGCTCCCAGCGATGAGTCCCTATGAAATTCGGTTGGCTTACCCTCGCCATGTCGCCCTCGCCCGCCGAGGACTGTCAGCGCATCGACCAGATCCTCGAGCAGGCCTGCGCCGCCGAGCGCATGGGCTTTTCCGACGTCTGGCTCACCGAGCACTATTTCACCGGCGAGAGCGTCTATAACGACTCGCTGATGTTTGCCGCGGCACTTGCCATGAAGACCGAGAAGATCCGCATCGGCTTCGCCGTGGTGCAGATGCCCTTCCATCATCCGGTGCGGCTCGCCGTGCAGCTGGCGCTGCTCGACAATCTCAGCAAGGGCCGCATCGATGTCGGCATCGGCAAGGGCACGGTCTACAACGAGTACGAATTCGTGGGCCACGGCCTGCGCAGCCACGACAGCCGCGAGCGCATGGCCGAGGCGGTCGACATCATCGAGCGGGCGTGGCGCGAGGCGCCCCTCACCTATGACGGCAAGTTCCACAAGATCCACATTCCCGCGCTCAGGCCCAAGCCCGTGCAGCAGCCGGGGCCGCCGCTGTGGCGGAGCGTGATCTCGCCCGGCTCGTTCGCCGAATGCGGCAAGCTGGGCGTCCCCATCCTGACCGCGCGACTGCCTGTCGCGCGCATCAAGGAGCGCTGGACGACCTATGCCGAGGGCATCGACGCGGGCGGTCACGACGAGAAGACCAAGGCGCGGCTGCTCGCGCAAAGCGCGCTGTGGCGCAACGTCTATGTCGCCGAGTCCGACGCCCAGGCCGAGGACGAGCTCTCGGCCCTCCTGGTCGAGACGCGCACCCACATGATGCATGTGCGTGACGCCTACAATCCGTCCGATTTCCAGCCCGAGCCGGCGACACTGAACGCCTGGACCGATCCCAAGGTGCCCGATTCCGAGGCGATCCCCTTCGTGCTGCAGACCGGCTCGCTCTACGGCTCGCCGGCGCGGGTGCGCGAGCAGGTGGCCGAGCTCAGGGATGTCGGCGTGCAGCACCTGCTCTGCCAGACCGGCTTCGGCGCCATGAGCCACGACCAGAACATGGCCTCGATGCGCCGCTTCGGCGAACAGGTGATGCCGGCGTTCAAGTGAGGCACGGCAGACGCTAAGGCAACCCTGTCATCCCGAGCGCAGCGAGGGACCTTTGCCGTGGCCTTAAAGGTCCCTCGCTGTGATGACAGCTTTGTTGTTGGTCCGGCCTAGAGTCGATCACCGGCTGCTATATCGCCCATCGTCCAGGCCTGGACCGACGCACCAGTTGAGCTGGCTGAGCGGCAGATGCTGCGCCGACGCGACCATGGCGACCGCGCTGCGGTCGATGCAATGGCCGTTGCTGCGGTCATAGACCGGCGCCATCAGGTGGCCGCGCGGATCGTGGCCGGCGCCCAGCACGTGGCCGAGCTCGTGCAGCATCACGGCGGTGAGGTCGCGCGTGTCGAAGCGGTCGGCGATCACATAGACGAAGCCGCCGCCGCGGCCGCCCACGGTCATGGCGAGCGCCGTGCGCTCGCGCGCGGCGGGATGGCGGCTGTCGACCTTGGCCACGATCCAGGCGCCGGACCGGCGGATCTGCGCCAGGGTCTGGCCGGACGGATCGGGAGGCAGCAGGCCGGTGCGAAAACGCACGAGGCCGTTCAGCACATGGTTCCATTGCTGCAGCGAGAGGCCAATGCGTTCGCGCTCGGCGGGACCGAAATCGCGATCGACATAGACGGTGAGCGTGCGGATGCCGGCAGAGACGGCGGCGGGTGCCGGCTTGTCGGTATAGCGATAGGCGGAAGTATCGTAATCACGCGGCGCGGGGCCGGTCGCCGCCCGGGCGGGCGTGAAAGACAGGGCGATGCCCAACAGCAAAAGGGCCAGGCCCGAAATCACCAGACTCGCGACAATGCGCAGCGACAGCACCGACATCTCCGATATCTACGGTGGCTATACGCAGGCCAGGGCAGCGCCATCCCCTGCGAAACAAGGCGCTGTCGACGCCAAGGCGTTTTCATTCTCCTCTCCCGTCTTCGGGCAGGGCTGTCGCATTTGACAAAAAACTTCCGTCATCCCGACCGGAGCCGAGCGCAGCGAGGCGCAGTAAAGGAACCTGTTCTGTTGCTTCGATCCAGCGTACAGGGCCTTGGTTGTGACGGATTTGCGCATGTGAATCTCAACTCGTGCGTCTTGCTCAAGCGGCCTTCGTTCGCGTCCCTTGCCGTGTCGCAGAAGTGCCGGAAGCGGTCATTCGGCAGGCGGTCAAAGGGCAACCGCGATCAGCTCTTCGACCAGGGGGCCCCCGCCCACGGGAAACACGATGTACTGCTTGCCACCTGACATGTAACTGATCGGCGAGCCGGTCGCATTGGCCGGCAGCGGGATCTCTGCAAGCATTTCGCCGGTGGCCTTGTCGTACACCCACAGATGCGGGTCGAGATTGGCCAGGTCGCTCACTCGGCGATTGACTCCGCCCATCAGCCGCGGCGCCCCGTAATATCCCATCTGCACGACAACCATGACCGTTTTCGTCACCAGAGCCCAGCTGCGCAACGGCAACCCAAGCCGTTCGCGGATGCCAAGCTGGGCAATCGCGGGAAAGGCCGAGCTGCGTCCGACGGGAATGCGCCAGCGATGCTCTCCTGTGTTCATGTCGATGGTGATCATGCTGCCGAAGGGAGGCTTGAGCAGCGGCAACCCGCGAGGTCCCGGCAGGTAGCGGAATTCGCCGACGAAGTCGTACGACGCCTCGCCCGGCCTGGGCTTGCGAACGGTAACGAGGAAAGGCAGGCGATAGGTGCCGACATAAAGCATGCCGGTCTCCGGATCGATCGCGGCGCCGGACCAGTTCGCGCCACCGGCGACGCCCGGAACCTGGATCGTGCCGCGTTGCGACGGCGGCGTGTAGAGCGGACCGTGATCGTAGCGCGCGAGGATGTCGAGCGCCTCCGTGCGCAGCTCCGGCGTGAGATCGATCAGGTCCTCCTCGCGCACGCCTTGGATATCGATCGGCGCGGGGCGCGTCGGGAACGGCTGGGTTTTCGCCGCACTTTCGCCGGGAACGCCGGAGGCTGGAACCGGACGGTCCTCGATCGGCCAGACCGGCTCGCCGCTGACGCGATCGAAAACGTACACAAAGGCCTGCTTGGTGACCTGCGCCACCGCCTTGATGCGGCGTCCGCCGACGGTGATGTCGATCAGATTGGGCGCCGCCGGCGTGTCGTAGTCCCACAAGCCATGCCGGACGAGCTGGTAGTGCCATACCTTCTTGCCGGTCGCCGCGTCGAGGCACACGAGGCTGTCGCCATAGAGGCCGTCTCCCGGGCGATGGCCGCCGTAGTAGTCGTTGGTGGGCGTGCTGACCGGCAGATAGACATAGCCGAGCTCCTCATCCGCGCTCATCGGCGCCCAGACGTTGGCGTTGCCGGCTTCCTTCCAGGACTCCTGCTCCCAGGTCTCGACGCCGGGCTCGCCCGTTTGTGGAACCGTGTTGAAGGTCCAAAGCAGGCGGCCGGAACGCACGTCGAAGCCGCGCACATCGCCCGGCGGCGACGGCCGGTGCCCCCACCAATCCATGACGGATGAGCCCACCACGATCACGTCGCGGACGATCACCGGCGGCGAGCTCATGGTGTAGTAATCCCGGTCGACCGGCCGCCTCAGGCCCTGTGCAAGGTCGACCCAGCCGTCGCGGCCAAAGCTCGGCACCGGCTTTCCCGTCTTGGCATCGAGTGCAATCATGTGGGCGAACGCCGTGAGGATCACCACACGCTCGTCGTCGCCGCTGCGCCAGTAGGCGACGCCGCGATGAAGCCATCCGTCGTTGGCGGGGATGCCCAGGCCGTTCTCGTAGAGCTTGGGATCAAACACCCATTTTGTCTCGCCGGTTCGGGCATCGATGGCGGCAACCTGTGAAAGTGACGTGCTGGTATAGAGCGTGCCGCCGACCATCACCGGCGTGGATTCATTCGCGCGCGTCGGGCCAACACTCGGATTGCCGTCCTTGATGGCATGATCTGGAGACTTCCAACGCCAGACGACACGCATTTCCTTGGCGTTCTCCCGGTCGATCTGAGCGAGTGGCGAATAGCGGGCCGCTGCGTAAGTTCCCGCATACGCAGGCCATTCGCCGCGCGACAGTGCTGCGGTCGATTCAGGCAAGGCACCGGGAACAGCCTGCGCGTTCACCGCAACCGGCATGCTCAACAGCGACAGAATTGCGCCAACTGTCTTCGCGAGCCTCAACCAGGCGTTGGCACGCCTCCTCAATCTTGCTTCACCCAATGGCTTCATTCGAAAGGTGCCTGCAATCATGTCGCGTCCGTGAGAGGACGAAACAACACGTTGTTGCAGGGTATCGAATCGCTCCCGATCGGTCACCAGGCACAGCGAGCATAATGAGCATTTGCAACCGAACCGCGGACCTAACGTCTCTTCCGGGTCAGTCTGAGACCAACGGACCGTCCAGCATAACGACAGCTTTGCCCTCGGGACCGGTTCTCCACGCTCCAGAGATCGTCGGCTTTGTGCTAAACCCGGACAGACGCAATCTGCGTCGCCGGGAACACGTTGTCGCGAAGTCTCGCCTTAGGCCGTACGGCCCGCCAATAATGACGTGCGCCACCGTCTCGCTGTGATAAAATGCAGGGTCCCAACGGGCGTCTGTTGCCATGAACCAGAGCATCAGATTCTGCACGACCCCGGATGGCGTGCAGCTCGCCTATGCGGTAAGCGGCGAAGGTCCGCCGCTGGTGATGGCGGCGACTTGGCTGACCCATCTCGAGCATCAGTGGGAGAGCCTTGCCTGGCGGCCTTGGCTCGACGCCTTCACAAGAGAGCACAAGGTGTTGCGCCACGATTCTCGAGGCTGCGGGCTCTCGGATCGGAGTACCAAGAATCTTTCATTCGAGACCTGGGTGCGCGATCTCGAGTGCACGGTCGAGGCCGCTGGCTTCCGGCGATTTTCCATGGTGGGGACCTGCTGGGGCGGTCCAATCGCAATTGAGTATGCGGCCCGGCATCCCGAGAAGGTGACCCATCTCGTCCTCTACGGCACCTATGCGCGGGGGACCCAGCGGCGCGGGAATTCGCCGAATGACAAGGCCAGAGCGCGGGTCATGTCCGATCTCACGCGGCTCGGCTGGGCACAGGAGGACCACGCCTTCCTGCAGTTATGGGCCTCGCGGTTCCAGCCGGGCGGGACGCTGGACCATCGGCGTTCATGGTGTGACCAAATGCGCGCCGCGACGTGCGCCGATACCGCCATCCGTCTGTTCCAGATAGGTGGCAACGTCGATGTGCGCGAAGCCGCGCGCAAGATCAAATGTCCGGTTCTGATCGTGCACCCCGAACGCGACGTCAATGTACCGATCGATGAAGGCCGATTGCTCGCAAGCCTCATTCCGCATTGCCGCTTCGTCCAGCTCGACACCGAAAACCACATGCCGCTCGCCGACGAGCCGGCGTGGGAAAAACTCGTCGCCGAGGTGCGAAGTTTTCTCGCGCAGCCGGAGGACGGCCTTGCCACAGGGCACAAATGCCCGCCGTTTGGCACGCTCACCCCGCGTGAGCGCGTCATTCTGGAAGGCATCGCCGAAGGCCTCGGCAACGCGGAGATCGCCGGATCACTCTGCCTGTCGGAGAAAACGGTCCGCAATCATATTACCCGTGTCTTCGACAAGATTTGCGTCGAACATCGATATCAAGCCATCGTGCTCGCCCGCGAAGCGGGCTTCGGGAGAGCCAGCAGGCTCGTCAACAAGCGCTGATACGGGACATTTGTCCCCGATTCCGGTCGCAGTCCCAGGGCCCCGCCGGGACACTGGCCTCAATACAACAGCCTTAGCCTGCCCCAGAGTCCTGACAGGTCGTGCGTTTCGTGTACTCACACGCAAACCAAAGTAAGCGCGACGCCGCGTACGAGGGCCTCGGGCGGAAAGCGATACCGTCCGCAAAAAACGGGGTGCCGGTCTCGCAGGTCGATCCCGGAGCTGCGGATTGCCAAACATGAGGAGGACATCATGCATGCCGATGCTCGCAGCCTGCTCGTGGCCGCAGCCCTGACCGCCGCCGCGCCGCCGGCCTTCGCCAACGTCATCACCGATTGGGACGAAAAGGCCGTCGCTACTGTTGCGCCAATGTCCAGCCTTGACGGCACATCGCCTTACACGGCTGTGCGTATGATGGGGATGGTCCACGCCGCGATGTTCGACGCGGTCAATTCGATCGAGCCGCACTACCAGCCGTATCGGGTGCAGCTGCCTGCGGGCCCAGCGACGTCGAAGGAAGCCGCCGCTGCAGCGGCAGCCGCCTCGGTGCTGGCGACAATTGATGCAAAGGCAGCGGCTGAAATGAAAGCCACCCTCGCGACCTACCTTGCGTCGATCCCCGATGGCGTAACGAAATCGGAAGGGGTCAAGCTTGGCCAGGCAGTCGCGGCAAAAATTCTGGAGGCGCGGGCGAATGACGGCTCCGATGCGCCTGATGCCTACCGGCCGAGGACCACGCCAAGCGTCTATATACCGACCGCGATCACGCTGTCTTCAATGTGGCCGACCTTGAAGCCGTTTGCCATGACCAACCCAGCCCAATTTCGGCCAAAGCCGCCGATTTCGCTGGAGAGCGAGGCGTGGGCAACAGACTACAATGAGCTCAAGGACTATGGCGGAAAGACAAGCGCGAAGCGAACGGCCCAGCAGACCGAGACGGCCCTGTTCTGGACCAGTCCGCTCCTAGCCTATCAGCCCTTGGCACGCCAGCTGGTGACCGCAAAGCAGATGAGTGTTGTCGACAGCGCGCGGTTCATGGCGCTCGAAGCAGTTGCGCTCAACGACGCGATCATCGCTGTGTTGGACGCCAAGTACCATTACAACTTCTGGCGACCGATCACGGCAATTCGCAACGGCGATATCGATGGCAACCCGGCTACGGATCGTGAGGCAACCTGGCAGCCGGTCGCCAACACGCCGATGCACCCGGAATACCCGTGTTCGCATTGCATCCAGAGTGGCAGCGTGGCAGCTGTCGTCAAGGCGGTGCTGGGAGGCGTGGACATCCCCGAGGTCGCGCTGACAAGCCCGGCGACCCCGGGCGTCACCCACCGTTGGACCAACACGACGGCCTTCACCGAAGAGATTGCAAATGCTCGCATCTGGGCCGGCTTCCATTACCGCTTCTCGACCCGCGTGGGAACGCAGATGGGGTACGAGATCGGTGAATACGTCGTGAAACACGTGATGCAGCCGCTTGTGACGAGTTCACGATGAACGGTTTCTGCACCGGACTTCTACTAGCGAGTCCGGCGTAGGTCCGTTGCCGACACAATCCCAGTGATAAATGGTTCGCAGCTTTCGAGTTAGCTCGCGTATTTACGATTGGAACGCCGCGCCGACGTTACTCACGAATTTGGATATGAGTACACGCCTAGGGGCAGTCCCCAACCCTCTTTCCGCTCAGCACCGAGCTGCCTTTGACCGTCGTGCCGTCCTTGCTCTTGATCGTAAGCTGGCCCAGGCCCGCGTAGCTTGTCGGCGTATAGCTGATCTCGGCCTCGGCGGTGACGCCCGGCGTCTGGTCGGTGGCGGGGCACGCGGTGGTCGCCTTGAAGATCCCGTCCTGCTTCGGCCCCGGCGCGAAGCTGCAGCCGTGCTTGGCGAAGTCGTCGGGGGTCGGATAGATCAGGCGCTCGAGGGTTGCTTCGTTGGCCTTGACGCAGACCTGGCGGGAGGTCGACGGCATCGGCTGCACGCCCTCCATGGTCGTCTTGTCGGAGACCTCCCACAGGCCGGGCTGGATGGCGGTCTGCGCGTGGGCTGAACCGGCGGCCAACGACAGGCCGACGGCCGCCGCCATGACGAACGACTTCATCGATGCTCCTTGATTTCCATCCCTGAACGGGTGGCGGCTGGTTACCACGATCTCCAGCAAAAAGCCCGCGGGGACGATCACCGTCCCACGCGGGCCAATCGAGGGGCTGTTACGGAGGGCTTACCAGTAGGTCGGCGCGTTGTAGTACTTGTCGACCTGGCGGCCGTAATCCGGCGTCCAGCGGAAATCCTCGTCCATGTCGTAGGTCGGCGCGTTCTCGAGCATGCGCTTGTCGAGGTTGACGATGTAGCCGCCCTTGCGCTCGTCGTACTTCAGCGTCGACCACGGCAGCGGATGATACTTCTCGCCGATGCCGAGGAAGCCGCCGAACGACATCAGCGCATAGATCGCCTTGCCGCTCACCTTGTCGAGCATGATGTCGTCGACGGTACCGAGCTTCTCGCCCTGCAGGTTATAGACGTCGGTGCCTTCGACCTTCTCGGCGGCGATCAAGGTTCCGGATGTGATCTTCGTGATATCTGCCATGGTTTGGCTCCCTGAAGAAATGGTGGGTGGAGTGCTTCGCTTCGGGCTGGAAGCAAGCGAGCGCTGGATGAACGTCGGCTCCATTCGAACGGTTGCCGCCGCTGCTGTATTCTCAGGCGTCCTGCTCTCTTCGGCCGCAAAGTCGGTGGCCAGCTGGCGCGTACGATATCGGCAGCCCTGGCAGCGATGAATTCGTCGCCGTAGGTCCCCGTGCCCCAAGACGGCTCTGGCATCTCGCCGGGCTTTCCGTCAGGTGGCACGAATGTCGCGCAGCAAACAATGCTGGCAGTTGCCCAATGTCGGAACAGGGATAGATTCCGGGGCAACCGTAGACCTTCCTTCCGCGTTACAGTTCTAATGTCGGCTCAGCCCCGCCCGCTCCAGGGCCGCAAGATCTTGATCCTCGAGGACGAGGCGCCCATCGCCCTCAGCCTCGCTTCCGCCGTCGCCCAGGCAGGCGGCGTCGCGATCGGGCCGGCGGCCACGGTCGCGACGTCGTTCGCCTTGATGGCCGACCATACGCTCGACGGCGCCCTGCTCGACATCCGCCTGCGCGGCGAGACGTCGTTTCCGCTGGCCGACGTGCTGGCCGTGCTGGGCATCCCCTTCGTGTTCGTGAGCGGCCTGTCGAGCGCACTGATGCCTTATACGCACCGCGACCGGCCGCTGTTCGACAAGCCCTATGAAGTGCGCGACGTGATCGCCACCATGGCGCGCCTGCTGCAGCCGGCCGCGAGGCCGGCCCCCGCAACTTCCGGCGCAACCCCCGACGACAGCCCGCGTTGACGGGCCAGAGAGGTCGATCCATCCCTCTTTGCAGCCGGCGTCCGCGAACCTGACGACCGGTTGGCCCCGCCCGCCCGACCCTCCCCCGTTGGGCGGGCGTTTTTTCCGCCGCGTCGGGTTGGTCGGTCATGAACGGAAGAAAAAGAGAGCTACAACTCAGCGCCCAGGAACACGAGATCCTGCGCGCCATTGCTAGATCTCCGTCGCCGCCCCCGCCGCTCTCCTCCATGCAACGCCTGCGCTTCGAGATGCTGGGCCTGATCGAGGACCGGGCGAAGGGCGTCTGCCTCACCGAGCGCGGCCGCGAGGTAGCCCTTGGGCCGTCTCGCGCCACGCCGCCAGCGCCGCCCGCCGAGGAGATTCATCGCCGGGCGTCACGCGACAAAAGGGGCCGGCGGCTCGGCCACCAGCGCCAGAGCCCCTTTTAGCCTGGCCCCGGCGGCGGGCGCCCCCGTCGCCGCCCCCCGTCGCCGCTTGACAGAACTGAGCAATGTTGTGGCGTATCCCTGCCGACTCTCCCATGGCGTGGATCGGCATCATGTTCATTCACCTCGACGGTTCGGCGAGCGCGGGCTGCGCTAACTGCGCTAACTTCTGCATGCACTGCCGTCGCAACCCCTCGCCGAGCGGTAGCGGGATTTGCGTAAATCGCCCAACCCCTTTCTGTTTACGAAATACGGGCCCCTATAGCGGTACGAAAGAATTCCCGGTCGCCGCGGCCCGCGCAGGCGCACTATTGTTTCGTATCGCTGGCCACTCCAATCGCCGGAGGGTAGCGGAAATTGCGGAAACCCCGCGGCGGGGGATAACGGCCGGCGCCGTCACAATAACTTCACGCATTACCCTCGGATCGGTAACCTGACCTTCCGATGGTGCGCCGCGAAGCGTACCCAGCCATGTCCCCCCTCTCCACCCCATCCGACGCCGATTCCCGCCGTCGCCAGCGATGGCTTTCGCTGTTGGCGAAGGCCCCGGCCGCGCGCCTGGAGAAATTGTGGCAAGGGCTCGGCCCGGTGCCGGCCTATAACGTGCTGCGACGGCCCGAGATCGGGCTGGTCATGGTGCAGGGACGCATCTCGGGCAGCGGGACGGCCTTCTGCGCCGGCGAGATGACCGCGACCCGCACCGCCGTCCGGCTGGACAGCGGCGAGATCGGCATCGGCTATGTCGGCGGCCGGGCGCCGCGCCAGGCCGAGATCGCGGCCGTGATCGACGCGCTCGGCCAGCGCAGTGAATGGCGCGATGTCCTGGAAACCCGGATCATGGCGCCGCTCGCCGCCGAGGCCGAGGCGCGACGGCGCCTGACGGCGGCCCGCGCCGCCGCCACCAAAGTCGATTTCTTCACCGTGGCGCGCGAGGCCGGGACGTGAACCAGCCCGTGACCGTCCTTGCCCCGGGCTTTTCCGATCCCGGCCACGACGCGCACCGCCTGTTCCGCGCCGTACTCGACGCCTTCGCCCATCCCGGCCGCATCATGAGCCTGCCGGATCCTCCCGCCGGCCCGGGCACGATCTCGCCGGCGACCGCGGCGTATCTCCTGACCCTGGTCGATCGCGACACGCCGCTCTGGCTGGCGCCGGAATTCGAGCGGCCGGCCGTGCGCGACTTCGTGCGCTTCCATACCGGGGCGCCGATCGTGGCCCGGCGCGACGAAGCGGTCTTCGCCGTGCTGGCGCACGACACCGCATCGCTCGACGGCTTCGCCATCGGCACCGACCCCTATCCCGACCGCTCAGCCACCCTGGTGATCGAGGTCCCGGTACTGGGCGCCGGCGCGGCACGGCGCTGGCGCGGTCCCGGGATCGACGGACAGGCGGCCGTCGCGGTGGGCGGGTTCGGCGCGAACTTCTGGCAGGCGTGGGCCGACAACCACGCCCTCTTTCCCTGCGGCGTCGACGTCGTATTCGCCGCCGGATCGCAACTTTTAGCGCTGCCGCGCAGCATCGCCGTGGAGGGCTGACCATGTATGTCGCGGTCAAGGGCGGCGAGACGGCCATCGCCCATTCGCTCGATCTCATAGCCGACAAGCGCCGCGGCGATCGCGACGTGGCCGAACTCTCGCTGGAGCAGATCGACCAGCAGCTCGGGCTGGCGGTCGACCGCGTGATGACCGAGGGTTCGTGCTACGACCGCGCGCTGGCGGCGCTCGCCGTCAAGCAGGCGCGCGGCGATCTGGTCGAGGCGATCTTCCTGTTGCGCGCCTATCGCACGACGCTGCCGCGGTTCGGCGACAGCGTGCCGATCGACACCACATCCATGGTCGTGGAGCGCCGCATCTCGGGCACCTTCAAGGACGTCCCGGGCGGCCAGGTGCTGGGGCCGACCTACGACTACACCCACCGTCTGCTCGACTTTTCCCTGGCCGCCTCAGGCGCGCGGCCGCACGCGCCGACCGCGCCGGTCGACAGCGCCCAGGCCCTGCCGCGGGTCGGCGACATCCTGGAGCGCGACGGGTTGCTCGAACCGCCGCCGCCAGGAAAGTCCGAGGGCGAGACGGCCGAAGACCTCACGCGCCAGCCGCTCGCCCTGCCCGCATCGCGGCCGCTCAGGCTGCAGAACCTGGCGCGCGGCGACGAGGGCTTCCTGCTGGCGCTGGGCTATTCGACCCAGCGCGGTTACGGCAACAACCATCCCTTCGTGGGCGAGATCCGCTTCGGCAGCGTGCCCGTCTCGTTCGTCCCGGAAGAGCTGGGCTTCGCCATCGAGATCGCCGATATCGACGTCACCGAGTGCGACATGGTCAACCAGTTCGCGGGCTCGCACGACGTGCCGCCGCAATTCACCCGCGGCTATGGCCTGGCCTTCGGCCACGCCGAGCGCAAGGCGATCGCCATGGCGCTGGTCGATCGCGCGCTGCGTGCGCAGGAGCTGTCGGAAAGCGCCGATTCGCCGGCCCAGGACGAGGAATTCGTGCTGGCGCATTCCGACAACGTCGAGGCCTCGGGCTTCGTGCAGCATCTGAAGCTGCCGCACTATGTCGACTTCCAGTCCGAGCTGGTGACGGTGCGCGCGCTGCGCGAGGAGGTCGAGAAGCGCAACCGGCGCGCAGCACTCGACCAGGCGGCGGAGTGAGCCATGCCTGACTCCAATATCCAGGAGGGGGCCTACAACTACGCCTATCTCGACGAGCAGACCAAGCGCATGATCCGCCGCGCCATCCTGAAGGCCGTCGCGGTGCCGGGCTACCAGGTGCCGTTCGGCGGCCGCGAGATGCCGCTGCCCTACGGCTGGGGCACCGGCGGCATCCAGGTGACGGCCGCCATCATCGGCCAGGACGACACTCTGAAGGTGATCGACCAGGGCGCCGACGACACGACCAATGCCGTCTCGATCCGGCGCTTCTTCGCCAAGGTCGCAGACGTCGCCACCACGACCAGCACCGAAGAGGCGACCATCATCCAGACGCGCCATCGCGTGCCGGAGACGCCGTTGCGCGAAGGCCAGATCCTGGTCTTCCAGGTGCCGATCCCCGAGCCGCTGCGCATGCTCGAGCCGCGCGAGACCGAGACGCGCACCCTGCACGCGCTCAGCGAGTACGGCGTCATGCAGGTCAGCCTCTACGAAAGCATCGCCCGCCACGGCCGCATCGCCAAGACCTACAACTACCCGGTGATGGTGAACGGGCGCTACATCATGAGCCCCTCGCCCATTCCCAAGTTCGACAATCCCAAGCTCGATCGCAGTCCCGCCCTGCAGCTCTACGGCGCGGGGCGCGAGAAGCGCATCTACGCCGTACCGCCTTATACGCCGGTCAAGAGCCTCGACTTCGACGACCATCCGTTCGAGGTCGAGAGCTGGACCGAGTGTTGTGCGCTGTGCGGCTCGCGCGAGAGTTTTCTCGACGAGATGATCGTCGACGACGCCGGCAAGCGGATGTTCATCTGCTCCGACACCGACTGGTGCGAGCGGCGGCGATGAGCGGGTCTCTCCTCTCCGCCCCCATCCTCTCTGCAAGGGGCCTTACCAAGCGCTTCGGCGGCCGCATCGCCTGCCGCGACATCGACTTCGATTTGTGGCCCGGCGAAGTGCTGGGCGTGGTGGGCGAATCGGGCTCGGGCAAGACCACCCTGCTCAATTGCCTGGCGGGACGGATGACGCCCGAGGCCGGCGCGATCACCTACGATTCGGCGGCCTACGGTCCGGTCGACGTGCATGGCCTCTCCGAGGCGCGCCGCCGGCTGCTGTCGCGCACCGAATGGGGCTTCGTGAACCAGGATGCGCGCGACGGGCTGCGCATGGGCGTAAGCGCCGGCGCCAATATCGGCGAGCGGCTGATGGCGGTGGGCGCGCGCCACTACGGCGACATCCGCCGCACCGCGGCCGACTGGCTCGACCGGGTCGAGATCGAGCCGGACCGGCTCGACGACCGGCCGACAACCTACTCCGGCGGCATGCGCCAGCGCCTGCAGATCGCGCGCAACTTGGTCAGCAAGCCGCGGCTGGTCTTCATGGACGAGCCGACCGGCGGCCTCGACGTGTCGGTGCAGGCGCGCATTCTCGACCTGCTGCGCGGCCTGGTGGGGACGCTCAACCTGTCGGCGGTGCTGGTGACGCACGATCTCGGCGTCGCCCGGCTGCTGACCCATCGGCTGATGGTCATGCAGGGTGGCCGCGTGGTCGAGGATGGCCTGACCGACCAGGTGCTCGACGATCCGCAGCACGCCTACACCCAGATGCTCGTCGCCTCGATCCTCCCGGTATGACTCCAGAGGTATGACGATGCCCGCGCTCCGCGTCTCAGGCCTCACCAAATCCTTTGTCGTGCACGCCCAGGGCGATCTCGCACTGCCCGTGCTGCGCGACGTGGCGCTCGCCGTCTCGCCGGGCGAGTGCCTGGCACTGGTCGGTCCGTCGGGCTCCGGCAAGAGCACGCTGCTGCGCTCGCTCTACGGCAACTATCGCCCTGACGCCGGCTCGATCCGCGTCCGCCACGGCGGCGATTCGGTCGAGCTGGTGCGGGCCGAGCCCCGGACCGTGCTCGACGTGCGCCGCCGCACCCTGGGCTTCGTCAGCCAGTTCCTGCGCGTGATCCCGCGCGTCGCCACCATCGACGTCGTCGCCGAGCCCGCCATCCGCCTCGGCATGGGCAGCGACGAAGCGCGCCAGCGGGCCGAGTTCCTGCTGGGCGTGCTCGGCATCCCGGCCAAGCTGTGGTCGCTGCCGCCGGCGACCTTCTCGGGCGGCGAGCAGCAGCGGGTCAACATCGCGCGCTCGCTCTGCGTCGACTATCCCGTCCTGCTGCTCGACGAGCCCACCGCCTCGCTCGATCCCGCCAATCGCGACGGCGTGGTCGAGCTGATCCACCAGCGCCGCGAAGCCGGCGCGGCGATCGTCGGCATCTTCCACGACACCGCCGTGCGCGATGTGCTGGCCACCCGCATCCACGACGTCGCCCTTTCCGGAAATTCTGTTGGAGTCCCCGCATGAACGTCGAGGTGATCCTGACCAACGCCCGCATCGTCACCTCCGATTCGGAGTTCGACGGCACGGTGGTGGTGCGCGACGGGCTGATCGCCGAAGTCGCCGACTGCCGCTCGCACGTTGCCGACGCCCTCGACCTCGAGGGCGACTACCTCGTGCCCGGCCTGGTCGAGCTGCACACCGACAACATGGAGAAGCACTTCGCGCCGCGCCCCGGCGTCAGGTGGCCGAGCCTGTCGGCGGTGATGGCCCACGACACCCAGATCGCCGCCGCCGGCATCACCACGGTGTTCGATTCCCTGGCGCTGGGCGATGTGCGCGGCGACACCGACCGGGTGCTGAATCGCGAACGCATGATCGATGCGGTGCTGGCCGCGAGCGAGCGCCGGCTGTTCCGCGCCGACCACCGTCTGCATTTGCGTTGCGAGATCGTGGCCGACGACGCCGTCGACGCGGTGGATCGCTGGATCGATCTGCCGCTGGTCGGGCTGCTGTCGATCAACGACCACACGCCGGGCCAGCGCCAGTTCCTCGATCCGGAGAAACTCAGGCTCTATCACACCAAGAAATACGGCATGACCAACGACGAGTTCGAGCTGTTCAGCGCCCGCGCGACGGCGCTGCATCACAAGAACGCCGCCCGCCATCGCCGCGAGATCGTCGCCCGCGCCCAGGCCCGCGCGCTGCCGCTGGCCAGCCACGACGATGCCACGCACGAGCACGTCCAGGAGGCGGTAGAGAACGGCATGACCATCGCCGAGTTCCCGACCACGCGGGAGGCCGCCAAGGCATCGCGCGAGGCGGGCCTCGCCGTGCTGGTCGGCGCGCCCAATCTGGTGATGGGCGGCTCGCACTCGGGCAACATCGCCGCCATCGACCTTTTGCGCGACGGCCAGGCCGACATCCTCTCTTCCGACTATGTGCCGGCGAGCCTGATGGAAAGCGTCTTCAAGCTGCGCAGTGCCGACGTCGGCATCGCGTTGCCCGAGGCGGTGCGCGCGGCCTCGCGTACGCCGGCGCGCGCCGTGGGCCTCGGCGATCGCGGCGAGATCGCGCCACAGCGCCGCGCCGATCTCGTGCGCGTCCGCGAATCCGAGGGCGCCCCCGTGGTGCGGGCGGTGTGGCGCGTCGGTGAACGCGTCGTCTGACATGGCGGGGGCCCTGGTCTACGTCATGGGCCCGTCCGGCGCGGGCAAGGACTCGGTGCTGGGTCGCGCCCGGGCGATGCTGTCGATCGATCTGCCCGTTGTCTTCGCCCACCGCTACATCACCCGTCCGCACGATATCGGCGGCGAGAACCATGTGGCGCTGAGCCCGAGCGAGTTCGCGTTGCGCCGCGCCCATGGGCTGTTCACCTTCCACTGGCAGGCGCACGGCAACGATTACGGCATCGGCCACGAGATCGAGGCGTGGCGCGATGCCGGCCTCGCCGTCGTGGTCAGCGGCTCGCGCGAGCATTTTCGGACGATGGACGGCGTCGACAAGGACACCGTGCCGGTGCTGATCACCGCGCCCGCCGAGCGGCTGAAGGAACGGCTGCTGAAGCGCGGTCGCGAGGATGCCGACGCAGCGGCCGAGCGGCTGCAACGCGGCCTGGCCTACGATCTCGATGTGGCCGGCGCGGTGACGATCACGAATGACGGCGCGCTCGATGAAGCGGCCGAGGCCTTCGTCAGGCTGCTCGCCACGCTTCGGCACTCACCCGCCGTCCGCCGCCGAGCCTGAAGCGCGCCAGCACGGCGAACGGCCGGCCCGGACCGGGCTGGCGAAAGACGCAGAGGTCGTTGACCGGCAGCGGACGATCGGTGAAAGCGCCAAAGCGCTGGCGCAGCAGCGCTGCCATCGCCGACCGTTCGGCCGCGTCGGGCAGGCGCGCGGTCAGGGTGAGATGGAACCGCCATTGCTCCAGCACATAGGGGTAACCCCAGCGCATCAGCAGCTCGTCCTGCCGCGGGCTGAGGCCGGCGCCGCGCCGGCGCGCCAGCTCCTGCTCCTCCGCGGGCCGGCGGAACTCGTCGAACTCCACGACGCAGCGGTCGGCCAGGTCCTGCAGCTCGGCGCAGCGCGCCGCCGGCACGAGGGCGAGAAAGCCCGAGATCTCGGCAAGTTCGAGCGCGGGAATCGCGAAGGTGCGGTCGCTCGCCGCGAACCGTCCGACGGCGTCGAGGAAATCGCGCTCGCTGGCTTCGTCGACCAGCGCGATCGGCGCCTTCAAGGTGCCGTGGAAGCCGTAGAGCCGCGGCTCGGCCGTGATCTCGACCAGCCGGTCCATCGCGATGCCCGGCACCGGCCGCAGCCCCCGCGTCTGCCCGGTTTCGGGATCACGCCCGAGCCACTGGCTCGCCGTGACAGCGAGTCCCTCTCCGGGCCGCGGCGCATAATAGAGCGCGTAGCGTGGCGCGGGTGCGCCCTCGCCGTTCAAGTCATGGCTCCGCGCCGGCCGATCATGGCGAAGCGCAGCTTGCTGGAGACGAAATCGATCAGGGCGACGGCAATCAAGATGAGGACGATGATAAACGAGGTTTGTTGCAGTTCGAGGGTGCGGATCGCTTCGGCAAGATGCAAGCCGATGCCGCCCGCGCCGACAATGCCGATGATGCTGGCCGAGCGCGTGTTCGATTCGAAATAGTACAGTACCTGGCTCGCCAGCACGGGAAATATCTCGGGCAGGATGCCGAAGCGGATGCCTAGCGCATGGCTGCCGCCGGTCGACATGATGCCTTCGACCGGCTTCCGGTCCGCCGCCTCCATCGCCTCGGAGAAGAGCTTGCCGAAGGAGCCGATGTCGGCGGTCATGATGGCGAGCGCGCCGGCGAACGGGCCCAGCCCGACGACGTTGATCCAGATCAGCGCCCATACCAAGATGTCGACGCTGCGGATGGTATCGAGCGAGCGGCGGGAGAAAAAGCGCACGACGCGCTGGGCGGTGACGTTGCGCGCGGCCAGCAGGGCCAGCGGCAAGGCCAATACGGCCGCCGACAGTGTGCCGAGGAAGGCGATGGCGACGGTCTCGAGCAGCGCCACGCCGAACGTCCGCGCATGCGCCCAGCTGCCCGGGTCGGGCGGCAGCATCAATCCAATGATCTCGATCAGGCGCGCGCTTCCGGAAAGCAGGGTGCCGCCGAAGAAGCCGAGTTGCGCCAAGCCGAACAGCAGCAGGGCGAAAGCCGCGATTCCCGTCAGCAAGATCAGCAGGCGCTGGCGGTCGAAGCGGGCGAAATGCTGCGGATGGCGGTCTCGGATGGCCACCAGATCGATCGCGGGACGGCGTTGCATCAGCGCCTCTCCTCCCGGCCGATCAGCTGGTGGCGCACCTTGGAGGTGAGCGTGTCGATGATGGCCACCGTGACCAGGATGAGCAGCAGGATGGCCGAGACGTCGGAATAGTAGAACTTGCGGATCGCCTCGATCAGGTCCTGGCCGATGCCGCCGGCGCCGACGAAGCCCATGACCGCCGATTCGCGCACGTTGATCTCGAAGCGCAGCAGCGTGTAGCTCACGAAATTCGAGGTGACCTGCGGCAGGGCGCCGTAGCGCATGGCGACGTGCCACGGCGCGCCGGTCGACGACACGCCCTCGACCGGCTTCATGTCGACGTTCTCGACGACTTCGGCGAACTGCTTCACCAGCGCGCCCAGCGTATGGATGATGACGGCCAGCACGCCGGCCATCGGTCCCAGCCCGAACGCGATCACGAACAGGAGCGCGAAGACCAGCAGCGGTATGGTGCGGCACAGCTCGCAGACGCGCCGTACGGCGAAGCGCAGCCAGCGGCTGGGCCCGACGTTTGCCGCGGCCAGGAAGGAGAGGCCGAAGGCGCCGATCGCCCCGAGCAGGGTGCCGACATAGGCCATCAGCAGGGTCTCGCCCAGAAGCCGGAGCCAGCGCGGCAGGCCCCAGAACCATTCGGTGAAGTCCGTCCAGGCCGGCTGGCCGCTCTCGAGCTGGAACAGGCGGATGATGTAGCTCGGGAAGCGGCCGATATTCTCGATCAGGCGCGCCGGCGAGACCTCGGCCGACACCGACGCCAGCAGCATCGCTGCCACGATGCAGGCGAGCACGAACAGCGTGTGCAAACGACGCGTCCGGACCGACGCGTCGTAGGCGGCGAGCAGCGGCCGGAGTTGCGCCTCCGGCAGCTGGACGACGGGCGAGCTCAAGTCAGCGTCGCCGCTTGCGGACGTCAGCTCTTCTGCTTGCGCAGCGAGTCGATGAACTTGATCAGCTCGACGACAGGCTCATAGGCCTTGGCATCGACCTTGATGAACTCGCGGTCCTTGCCGTCCGACAGCTTGTCGAAGGCGGCCTTGGCCTTGGTCGGCGCCTCGGCGAAGGCCTTGGCGATGGCGGCCTTCAGGTCGGGCGGCAGGTCGGCGAGATAGGCGTAGGGCGAGTTGGGGATCAGGTCGGACTTGGAGATGATGCGGAAGTCATCCTTCTTGGCCAGCCCCTTCGACGCCATGCGCGTCAGGTTCGAATCGTCCTCGGCGTTCCACCAGTTGGCGGCGACGTCGACGGTCTTCTGCTGCAGCGCCAGGACGGCGTTCTCGTGGCTGCCTGTGTAGGTGACGTGCGCGAAGTAGCTTTCCGGCACGATCTTGAGCTTGTTCAGGATGAAGCGCGGCACGTTGTTGCCCGAAGTCGAGTTCGGATCGACCAGGCCGAGATTCTTGCCCTTGAGATCCTCGATCGACTTGTAGGGGCTGTCGCTGCGCACATAGAAGACCGAGTAATAGCCGATCGTGCCGTCGTTGTTCACGGTGGTGCAGAACGGCTCGACCTTGACGCCGGTGACGACGGCGCGGGCGTAGGATGCAGGGCCGTAGCCCGCGATCTGGATGCTGCCGTTGCGCTGGCCCTCGATGACGGCGGCGTAGTCGTTGGCCACGCGCAAGGTGACCTTGGTGCCAAGCTCCTTGGACAGGTACTCGACGAACGGCGCGTAGCGCTCGGTTACGCCCGAGGCGTTCTCGGCCGGGACGACGGCCATCACCAGCTCGGGGTACTTGGCTTTCCAGTCCTGTGCGTGGGCAGCGCCGGCAAGAGCGAGCGTGCCGGCGGCAAGGGATGTGCTGAGGATCAGTCGACGGGTGAACATAAAGGAATCTCCTTGCTGCGAGGGGCGATGACGTCAGGACCCGGCCAAGGCCAGGCCGGGCTGGGCGCCGGGAACGAAGTCGGGCTGGGCCGCGTGGCCCAGCACGTCCGCCGATTCCAGGCCATAGAGTTCACGTGCCACGTGGTCGGTGAGTGCAGCCGGCGCGCCGTCGAACACCACCCTGCCGGCGGCCAGGCCAACCAGGCGGTCGCAGTATTTCCGCGCCAGGTCGAGGCTGTGCAGGTTGCAGATCACGGTAATGCCGAAGTGGCGGTTGATGTGCAGCAGTGCGTCCATCACCACTTGGGTATTGCGCGGATCGAGCGAGGCGATCGGCTCGTCGGCCAGGATGATCTCGGGTTCCTGCACCAGGGCGCGGGCGATGGCGACCCGCTGCTGCTGGCCGCCCGACAGCGTGTCGGCGCGCTGGCCGGCCAGGCGTGCCATATCGAGACCCTCGAGCGCCGAGAGGCCCATCGCCTTTTCCGCGTCGGTCCAGAGCTTCAGCAATGCGCGGGTGGGAGGAACATGGAAGGCGCGGCCCATCATCACGTTGGTCAGCACGTCGAGGCGGCCGGCCAGATTGAACTGCTGGAAGATCATGGCGCAGCGCGCCCGCCATTGCCGGAGCGCCCGGCCGCGCAAGGCCGTGACGTCGGTGTCGCCGAAGCGGATCTGACCGGCCGTGGCATCGCCCAGCCGGTTGATCATGCGCAGCAGCGTCGACTTGCCGGAGCCCGACTGGCCGATCACGCCCAACAGCTGGCCCGCCGGCACGACGAGCGACACCTGGTCGACGGCGCGCTTGCCGCCAAAGCTTTTAACAACGCCCTCCAACCGCAGCATCGAGCCCCTCGACGGTTCGCCTGATTGGGCAGTACCGGTCGGCTGCTGCGGAAAGGCTACTCTTTGGTTACAGAATCAAGACGCGCTGTGGGGGATTGCGGAGCTCCCTGATCGAGCCAGCGCTTGGTTATGGCGGCCGCCATGTCGTCGACCCGCGCCGCCAGGATACGCTCGCCCTTGAAGGCGTCCGCTCGCGTCGGATCGCCGGTGGCGCCGGTTTTCTCGAAAGGACCGTCGAGCGCGAGGCGGTCCATGCGGACGCTGCGAGGCTCCAGCGCCAGCATCACCGAGGTCTCGCGCTCATCGGCATGACCGCCCGTCGGGGCATCTAGCAGGCGATCGGCCGCCGCGCCCAAGCCGCGCATGTGCAGGACCAGAAGGTCGGTCGCGCTGGCCGCCAACTCGTCGATCGGCTTTTCGGTCGAGACGCCGGTGTTCAGCAGAACGATGCGATTGACGCCGTGGCTGCGCAGGCTGCCCAAAAGCTCGGTCAGCAACGCCTTGAAAGTGACGGCCGAGAGATGCTGGCTGCCGGCAAAGGCGGTGAAAGCCGGATAAAAGCCAAAACCCACGACGGGGGCGGCGATCACGGGCAGGCGCTCGATCAGCTTCTGGGCGAGCGCGCGAGCCGTGAGCGCGTCGGTCTTGAGCGGCAGATGTGGGCCGTGCGCCTTGGACGCCGCGCCGATCGGGATCACGACCGGCATGCCCGCCTCGAAGCGGGCCTTCGCTTCAGGCCAGGTGAGATCCTCCAGCCAGACACCGGTGTTCGCGCTCATGCTCAGACGCTAGCATGCCCGGGGACGCAAAGGAGACCGTGATGAAAAGCCTCGCTCTCGTGCTCGCCCTGCTGGTCGTGGGCGCCCTGCCCGCTCGTGCCGATCCGGAAGCGAACAAGAAGGCCGTGCTCGAGTTCTACGACAAGGCGCTGAACCAGAAGGATTTCGAGGCAGCATCGAAATATCTCGGGCCGCACTATATCCAGCACAATCCCGGCGCGCCCGACGGCATCGAGGGCCTGAAGGGCTTCATCGCGCTGCGCAAGGAGAAGTTCCCGAGCGCCAAGAGCGAGATCAAGCGCGCCTTCGCCGAGGGCGACTACGTGATCCTGCACGTGCACGGTGTGCGCGAGCCCGGCGAACGCGGCGTGGCCATCGTCGATATCTTCCGGCTGGAGAACGGCAAGGTCGTCGAGCATTGGGACGTCGTGCAGCCGATCCCGGAGAAGACAGCGAACGACAACGGAATGTTCTAGGACTCCCACGGCAGCTTCACCCGCTTGGGCGGGTGACTGCCCGGCACGATCATCTTGCGCCATTGCGCGGAAGGCGCCGAATCGTCGAGCGCGATGCGGCCGCCGACCACCGAAACGCCAAGTTCTTGCCAGAGGGCGGCGAGATCGACGGGTTCGGCCATGTTGAAATGGCGATCGACCAAGGTGCTCATCGCCGTGGTGCCGGTGGCGCGGTCGCAGGCGGCGGCATAGTCGGCGACGCCGGCGCGCTGCCCACCGTCGAGTCCGGTCCACAGCACGCCGCCCAGGCAATCGTCGAGACCCTTCGCCCCGTTGCTGGCGCGGCGGATGGCGAGGTCGGCCAACAGCATGAAGGTGGCACCGGCCCAGTAGTTCTGCCGGCCCGAGGCATTGGCCAAGCCGCGCGAGAAGGCTTCGATGCCTTGCGGCATGTTGTCGACCCACTCGCGCCACACTTCCTCTTCGGACTTCCAGCCGGCGCGGGCGCGGATGATCGGCTCGACGTAGGTGGCGGCGCCCTCCATCAGCCAGGTGCCGCGGCCGCGGATGTAGGGCATGCCGGTGTGGATCAGCTCGTGGGTCAGCACCCAGTCGTTGAACAGGCGGCGGCGGTCGACATCGACGCCGACCTCGACCATCACCGTGACGCCGCCGCCCGAGACGGTGCGGCCGTAGCCCACGCCGCGCCTGTTGGCGACGGGCACGAGGCCCAGCAGCGCCTGCCTGGCGGTGAAGCCCTGCCAGTAGTTGGCTTCGGCTTCGGCGGTGCGTTCCGCCCAGTCGAACAGATCGGCGAGGCCGCCCTCGCTGATTCCGTCGAGGATCGCCACCCGCAAAACGGCATCGGCCTTGGGCTGGCCGGGACGCAACGAACCCGGCGCGGGGACAGCCAGCTCGCGGTAGGCCAGGCGGCCGAGCGCGGTGTAGCCGGCGAACCGCACCGAGGTGCCGCTCAATCGCCAGGCATCGCCGACCTTGGGCAGGCCGGTGGCGAAGATCAGGCCGGAACCTGTGGTCATGCGGATGTCGATGGCGGGCACGCGATCATAGCCGCTCGGCTCGAGCAGCCAGCCGCCCAGGGTCGCCAGCGCGCTGTTGCCGCGCAAGACGGCGACCGACGTCGAATCGACGGCGCGGGCAAAGCCTGAGAGGTCGAAGCTGTAATGCGCTTCGGCGACGCCGTCCCTCTGCTCGACCTTAAGATCGGAGACGTATTGCGCGGCACGGTCTTCGGTCGGCTGGAAGGAGAGCGGCTGAGCTGCACGGCAGCGATAGGTGACCTCGAGCTTCAGCCCCTCGCTGTCGCTTAACACGCCGTCGACGGTGCAATCAGGCACCGCGACCGGCTGGGCAAGCGCGGGGGTCGTCGCCAGCAGGGCAGCGATGAGGGTTCGCCGGAACATCCCGGACGCTACCATGTGCTAGGCTGGCTTCAATGAATCCGGTCGTTCACGTTTTGCGGCGTATGGGAGGCCGCGCCACCACGCTCCTGCCTTTCTCGCTGGCGATCGGGCTTTTGTTCCAGAACCTGTCCGCTGCCGCGCGGCCGCTGCTGTGGCCGCTGGCCGTTGCGCTGCTGATGCTGGCGCTCGCCCGTACAGACTGGGCGCGCGTCGGCACGCTGTTGCGCCGGCCCGGCCTCGCCATCACGCTGGCGCTCGCCAACCTGATCGTGGTGCCATTGGTCGTATGGCCGGTATGGCAGGCGCTCGGCCTGTGGCCCGGCCTGATCGCCGCCCTGTGCTTGAGCGCGATGGCGCCCGGGATCATTTCGGCCGCGACCACCGCCACGTTCCTGCGGCTGGATTCCTCGCTCGCCTTGCTGCTGACCCTGTTCACCAATTTCCTCGTGCCCTTCACCTTGCCGCCCCTGGCGCTCTGGCTGCTGGGCCTCGACCTCAGGATCAGCGCCGTCGACCTCAGCCTGCGGCTCGCCCTGATCGTGGTGCTGGCGCTGCTCGGCGCGATCGCCATCCGCCGCTTTCTCGGCCCCCGCCTGGTCGATCACAGCGCCACGCTCGATGGTCTCTCCGTCATCGTGCTGATGATCTTCGCCATTCCGCTGATGGACGGCGTCGTGGTGCGTGCGCTCGCCGAACCCTTCAAGCTCGCGGGCTTCGTCGGCGGCGCCTTCGCCGGCATGCTGCTGTGCAATCTCGTGATGGCCGCGGGCAGCTGGCCGTTCCTCGACCGGCGCGACGCGCTCACCGCCGGCTACTGCGCCGGGGGAAGGCACAATGCCCTGCTGATGGCGGTGCTGCCAGCCTCGGCCGATGCCGACATCTTCCTGTTCATCGCCGCCGTGCAGTTTCCGCTCTACCTCATGCCGACGCTGCTCGAGCCGCTTTATCGCCGGCTGCTGCCGCGCTGAGTCACCGGGGCGGTTCCGGCCATTTCTTCTGCAGCCCCCGCACCGTCTCGAACCAGCGCGAGATCCGCATCACGCCGAGATCGTCGAAGCGGCGGCCGGCGATCTGCACGCCGATCGGCTTGCCCTCCTGGGTGTAAGCACAATTGACCGAGGCGGCTGGCTGCTCGCTCATATTGTAGGGCATGGTGAAGGAGATGTGCTCGAGCGGGCGGTGCACGTCGTTGGTCGGCGTCTCCCACTCGGCGCGATAGGTCGGCACCGGCGAGACCGGCGAGAGCACGTAGTCGAAGCCGTGCGTCGCCTTCACCGCCGCGGCGCGGATCGCCATGTAGTTGTTGACGGCCTTGACGACCATGGCGCCCGAGACATCGGCGCCGCCGCGGCACCAGTCGGCGATGAAGGGCAGCACGCTCGCCTGCCTGGCGTGGCTAAGGGCGGAGAAATCGACCCAGCTCCGCACCCGCCAGAAAAGATCCTGCAGATGCAGCATCTCGGGTGACAGGAACGGCGCCACCGGCTCGATATGGGCGCCCGCCTTCTCGAACAGCTTGGCCGCCGCTTCGACCGCCGCCTTCACCTCGGCATCGACCGGCAGGCCGGAACCGGCATCGAGATGCAGGCCGATCTTCAGGCCCTTGGGCTCGAGCGGGCCGGCGCTCCAGTCGATGTAGGAAACCGGCAGGCTCATGTGATCGCGCGCATCGGGCTTGGCCAGCTCGGCCAGCAAGAGCGCCGAATCGGCCACGCTGCGCGTCATCGGGCCGACCACCCGACCGAAATAGGGCGGATCGACCGGCACCCGGCCGAGGCTGGGCTTCAGGGTGAAGATGCCGTTCCAGGTGGCCGGCAGACGCACCGAGCCGCCGATGTCGGTGCCGAGATGCAGCGGACCATAGCCGGCTGCCGCCGCCGCACCGGCGCCAGCGCTCGAGCCACCGGGATTCCACGCGAGGTTCCAAGGATTGCGCGTCAGCGGATGGAACGAACTTCGCCCCGAAGACAGCATGCCGTAGTCGGGCATGGTGGTCTTGGCCAGGATGATCGCGCCGGCTTCGCGCACCCGCGCGGCTGCCGGCGCATCGGCCGCCGCCGGCACCAAAACGGTCGCCGCCGTGCCCAACGGCACCGGCACGCCCTTGGTGGCGATGTTCTCCTTGACGGTGATGGGCACGCCGTCCAGCGCACCCTGCGGCTTGCCCTGCTGCCAGCGCTTCTCCGCGGCCTGGGCCTGCTTGCGGGCCTCCCCGAAATCCGGCGCATAGAGCGCCTTCAGCCTGGGCTCCCAGGCCTCGATGCGGGCGATGACGGCGTCGATAGCTTCGACGGGAGAGAGTTTCTTGGTCTTGTAGGCGGCGAGCAGTTCGCCCGCGGACATGTCATGGATTGCGGTCATCGGCCCAACTTACAACGCACTGCCGCCGGATGCATTGATCCGTTTGGCGATGAACTTGGTCAGGACGGGCGCGAGGAACATAACGGTGATCATGCGGAACGTCTGCATGGCCATCACGAAGGACACGTCGACATTGGTGGACGCAGCGATGATGGCAATCGAATCGGACCCGCCCGGGCTTGTGGCAAGGTAGGCGGTCAGTGGATCGACTCCGGCGCCCACGACCATCAACGCGGCGACGGCGCCGCAAATGGCGATCAGCACCAACGTGCAGCCAACAATGAGCGGCAACACCCGCGCGGCGTGCAGGAGCAGCGGGCGCGTGAAGCGCAGGCCGATGTTCCAGCCGACGAACGCGTAGCTCGCGGCCAGCAGCCAGGTCGGCAGCTCGATCGTCATCCAGCCGAGATGAGTGAGCACGGCGCCGCCCACCAGCGGCACCAGGAAGGCGCCGGCAGGTATACGCAACAGGCGCGCAATGAGCGGCCCAAGGATTGCGAGCGCGAGCGTCTCGGCCAGCGGCAACCAGGCGACCGGCGGGAACCAGACGATGGCTGAAGGCCCGTGGGCGGCGCTGACGCCAAACATCTTGGCCACCAACGAGGCGACCGCCGCCACGCCCACGACCCTCAGATACTGCATGAAGGCGACCAACCGGATGTCGGCGCCGTAGGACTCGGCCATGATGGTCATCACCGACGCGGCCCCCGGACTCATTCCCCACAGCGCCGTGGTGCCGGGCAGCAAGTGTAGGCGGGTCATCAGCCAGCCCATCAGACTGCAGGCGACGACGACCGACACGATGCCCGCGCTGAAGAGCAGCCAATGGCTAAGGATGTCGCCCAGGATCGACAGCGGCACCATGCGGGCGATCATGCAGCCGATGATGCCCTGCGCCACGACGAAGGCGGGCAAGGGAAAGTGGACCTTGCCGCCGCCGGAGGCGATGACGATTCCCGCGACCAAGGGACCGAGCATCAGCGCGGCCGGTGCATGCAGCCACAGCAGAACGGCGCCGATGCCGACCGACAGGACAATGAGCGCCGTCCATTGTGACGCGGGCCCGAGCCGGCTCATGGATTACTGGGTAAACTCCTCCGCCTCGCCGTTCATCTTGCGGATGGTGTCCATCAGCTCGACCGCGGCTTTCGCCAGCCGTGCATCATCCGTGCCGCGCAGCACCAGCGAGACGCTGGGCTTGCCGTTGCGGAAGGCTGGGTAGCTGCCGATATCGAGATCCTCGTAGCGTTTCTGCAGCGCGCCCAGTGGCTCGGCGATGATGCCCTCGGGCAGGTTGGTGCGCACCGTGCGCGACAACACCGGATCGCCGCCGACCAGTCGGTGCTTCATCGACTGGAACATCGCCTCGGCGACCTTGGGGATGCCGGCGAAGGTGAAGACGTTCTCCATCTGGAAGCCCGGCGCCACCGAGACCGGGTTGTCGACCAGGATGCCGCCATGCGGCACCCGCGCCATGCGCCGCCGCGCCGGGGTGAACAGCGCCGGGTCACCATAGTGCTTGGTCATGCGCGCCACCGCCTCGGGATGCTCGGAGATGCCCACCCCGAAGGCCTTGGCGATGCAATCCGCCGTGATGTCGTCGTGCGTCGGTCCGATGCCGCCCGTGGTGAAGACGTAGTCGAACTTCTTGCGGACCTCGTTGATGGTGGCCACGACCGTCGCCTCGACGTCGGGGATGATGCGGCACTCCCTGACCTGTACGCCCAGTACGCCGAGCTCGGTGGCGAGATACTGGATATTGGAGTCGCGCGTCCGCCCGCTCAGGATCTCGTTGCCGATGACCACGATGCAGGCGGTCACAGTTTTTGCCGACTCGGACATGCAGCACTCTTTTTCCTTTTCTTTCAGGACCCTAGCGGAGGCGTGCCAGGGGGCCAAGCGCCGCACGGCCTTGTTAGCGCCGATGTCGCATGCCAAATTTGCGGCATGAGCAGCCCCCGCGACTTCATCGACGACAGCGACGACTATTGGCGGCGCGACGAGCGCACCATCAAGATCCACGGCCCCGAGGGTTTCGCGGGCATGCGTCTGGCCGGCCGCCTGGCGGCCGAGACGCTCGACTTCATCACCCCTTACGTCCAGCCCGGCGTCAGCACCGGGGAGCTCGACAAGCTCTGTCACGACTACATCCTCGACCACAAGGCGATCCCCGCCCCGCTCGGCTATCGCGGCTACCCGAAGTCGATCTGCACCTCGATCAACCACGTGGTCTGCCACGGCATCCCGTCCGACAAGCGCCTGCAGGACGGCGACATCGTCAATATCGACGTCACCACCATCCTCGACGGCTGGTATGGCGACACCAGCCGCATGTTTTTCGCGGGCGAGGTCGGCGTGAAGGCACGCCGCCTCTGCGACATCACCTACGAGGCGATGATGCGCGGCATCGCCGCCGCCAAGCCGGGCAGCCGTGTCGGCGACATCGGCCACGCCATCCAGAGCTATGTCGAGGCCCAGCGCTTCTCCGTCGTGCGCGACTTCTCGGGCCACGGGCTCGGCCGCATCTTCCACGATGCGCCCAATATCCTGCACTACGGCAAGGCCGGCACCGGGCCGGTGCTGAAGCCCGGCATGTTCTTCACCGTCGAGCCGATGGTGAATGCCGGTACCTGGCAGGTGAAGGTCCTGAGCGACGGCTGGACGGCGGTGACGCGCGACAAGCAGCTCTCCGCCCAGTTCGAGCACTCCGTCGGCATCACCGAGACCGGCGTGGAGTTCTTCACCCTCTCGCCCATGGGCCTGGCCAAGCCGCCCTACGATCTCGGCGCGGCCAAGCCGGCCGACCAGCGCCAGGCGGCGACGGCCTGAAGACCTCAATCAGCGGGCTGTAACGATCTCGTCTGCCGGTTCGTCCTCCAATATGTGAAACGGCAGATCGAAACCCAAACGCGGCGCAGCACGGCGGCCGTTTCCAGGGCCGACGACGATGCCCTGCTGACCCTGGTGGCAGCCGGCTTGCGCCTTCAGTCCGGTGAGAACTGGTGGCGGGTGAGCGGCAACACCCTACCCCACCGCCAGCTCCTGCGCGACGGCGGCGGCAGCTGGAACAAATTCGACCAGTGCTGGGAGTTTTCCGGCGCCGACCCGACGGTCACGCTTGCCGCGGCCCTCGAGGCCCAGCCGGCACCCTGCGGCCACAACAGCGGCAAGTCGAATGGCGAGAAGCCGCAATATTTGGGTCATCGCGGCCGCATGCGCGAGCGCGTGCTGAAGGCGGGTGTCGAGACGCTGGCCGACTACGAAGTGCTGGAGTTGCTGCTTTTCTATTCGATCGAGCGGACCGACACCAAGCCCCTGGCCAACAGGCTGCTCGACCGCTTCGGCACCCTGGGCGACGTGTTCGCCGCCGAGCCCGAGCAGCTGCGCGAGTTCGAGATCGATCGCAGGACGCTGGTCCACTTCAAAGCGATGCGCGAGGTCGGCCGGCGGCTGGCCGAGCGCAAGGTCAAGGACATGCCAGTGCTGACGAACTGGCAGCAGCTCATCGACTACTGCCACGTGGCCCTCGCGCACGAGAAGACCGAGCAGTTCCGCATCATCTTCCTCGACCGCAAGAACGTGCTGATCGCCGACGAGGTGCAGCAGCGCGGCACCATCGACCATACGCCGGTCTATCCGCGCGAGGTCGTCAAGCGCGCGCTGGCGCTCAATGCCGCGGCCCTGATCCTCGTGCACAACAATCCCGCTCGATACCCGTCCTGCATGATTGATCACGCGCGATCAGTTTGGACTTGTGAGCCAGCCCGTCGCTCCAGCGTCGTCGAGACTTCCGAATCTGACACATTTGCTACCTCCCATGACGGTGAGGCCCGGCGGATAGATCGGATACCCGACGATGTGGTGATCATCGATGAACTACCAATGACAGCAACAGGCAAAGTGTCGAAACTCACCTTGCGCGATCGTTTCCGTGACCATCTGATCAAGTCGGCCGAAGAGCAGCCCAATTGCGCTCATGTAGCTAGTGCGCTGCGGTTCCATGATTCGTCTGTACGGTATGGGCGGCCAAGCGCTCGTGCGCTTCATGGAGTTTGGTTTATTGCCGGCCGGCGCCGTGAATATTCCATAGTCCCAAATTATGCGGTGCGAGCGACCTCTTGGGGTCGGGCCAGTAAATGGCCGTGAGGTTGGTTTAGGAGCTGCTGGCCCGATGATTAGGCCGATGAAACGTTAAAGCTCTCGTATCTCTACCTATTGTCGCGCGCGATCGAGTTGCCGCAGATGAAACCCCAAGTCATGTAAGGACCCAATGTCGTTCCAACCTGACTTGGGGTTCGCGTACCCATCGGGTTCGCCATGACATTTCCCGCACAGTACAGCCCTCCGATGACACTACCGTCGGGTCGCAGCGCCTGTCCCTTTTCGTTCGTCCGGACGCCGCCCTTCGTTCCGAGGATCGACGGCTTACCGCGGATCGCGACGAAAGGCGCGTGATCGATGGGCGTCATCAAGCCCACCGCCCGGCCGAGCTTTGCCTCGTAGTCGGAGCGACCGCGGCCGAAGTCAAGATCGTTGCCGCTGCGGGCGAAGCCATTGAAGCGCTCGACCGTCTCGGCCAGCCCGACCGGCGGCAGGCCCGTCTTGGCAGCCAGTTCGCGTGGCGTCCGCGCCATAGTCAGCCAGCTCTTGTCGTAGCGCCGGTACCAGCGGATCAACGGCGTGCGCTTGACCATCGGCCAATGGCTGATGATCCAGGCCGGCAAATGCTTCGGCTTGCCCGTGACCGGATCGAGATCCATCAGCTTCTCGCCCATGGCGAATTCGTATTCGCTGGCGAAGCGGCGGCCACTGCCATCGACGATGATCGAATCGGGTTCAGCGTGAATGCGCAGCGGCAGCCCGTGCAGATGGCCGTCATAGATGACGGGCGGTTGCACCATGATGTTGGCCTGATCCATGTGGGCCAGTGCTGCACCCGCCGCCGAAGCCATCTTGTGGCCGTCGCCTTCGTTGGTGCGCGGGCTACTGCGGTAGTCGATCTCGGCGGGAAAGTATTTCGCCAACATCTCGGCATCCCACTCGAAGCCGCCGGTCGCCATGATGACGCCGCGGCGCGCCGTAAAGCTCCGCCGCTGGCCGCGATGCTCGGCGACGACACCGCGCACGGCGCCGGTCTGGTCGAGCAGCAATTCGGTCGCGCGCGTTTCCAACTCCACTTGGCAACCATGATCGAGGCAGCCTTGCAGCAATCCGGTGACGAGCGCGTTGCCCTTGCCGACGGTGCGTGTCGGCCAGCGCCGCAGGAACGTCCCGGCATGACGCAGCGTGGCTCGGATCGGGCGGCGATAGAGATTGGACGACACCGACTCGGCATAGGTGAGCGTCTGTGGCAGCGTGGACCGCCGAATCTTGTTGGCGTATTTGCCAAGGCCGCGCTTGCTGATCGGCGCGAGCGACAGCAGGCGGCCCAGGGCCTTTGCGCCCTCTAGCTCCATCATCGGATCAGGCACATTGGCGATCGTGAAACGCACGGGCGAGTGTTGCAGGAGGAATTCGATCATCGGCCCGGCGTTACGGACCTGGGTCTCCCACAGACGGTCCTCCGTTTCCCGCCAGCCCGGCGGCGCGGCGGCGCGCATATAGGCGAGCGCTTCCTCCGGCGAGTCCTTCAAGCCCGCGGCCGCAGCGACCGGGTTCGCCGGCGCCCAGGTCATGCCACCCGACATGGCGCTGGTGCCGCCGATCCACTGCGTTTTCTCGAGAATGATAACGCGCAATCCGGCGACGGCGACGGTCAGTGCCGAGGCGAGCGCGGCGGCCCCTGATCCCAGCACGACAACATCGGCTTCTTGCGGCGTTTCCTCGTCGTCTCCGGCCGATTTGAGGACGCTCATGGCATCAAGCTCCGTCTTCTTTGACCGGCTGGGAGCAGATTCACGTTGCCAGCCTCCGGATCATCCTATTGGATATATGTTATATCCGTTTGCGGGAAAAGAGCCGAGATCATGACTCCCCTTCAGCCGTTGCTCACTAAAGCCGCGTGGAAAGGCTCTTCTTTCGACTTCAAGACGCGCGCACTGCGCCTGCTGACACCGGCGCAGATCGATGAAATGGATGACGGCCTTGCGACCTATGAGCGGCAGGACCAGCAAGACCTGCTAGCCATCGACCCCACGACCTTTCCGCTTCCCACCGTCGGTGCGTTCATGCGGGACCTGCTGTACGACCTGCGCTATGGCGCCGGCGTGGTCCTGCTGCGCGGCCTGCCGCGCGAGCGGTACTCGCACGAGCAGCTTGCCAAGATCTACTTCGCGCTCGGCACGCACCTCGGCGTCGCCGTCCCGCAATCCCATCAGGGCGAGCTGCTGGGCAGCGTCATCGACATCAGCGACGCCGATGCCGGCGTGCGCGGCTATCAGGCCGGCGGCCGCCAGAGCTTCCATACGGACGGCACGGCGTGCGACATCGTCTCGCTCATGTGCCTCCAGGCCGCGCGCAGCGGCGGGGCGAGTCGCATCGTCAGCGCGGTCGCGGTGCACAACGCGCTGATCGAACGCCGGCCCGACCTGGCGCAGATCTTCTACGACGGCTTCATCTACCGGCTGATGGACAAGGACGCCGCGGCCATGGGCATCCACCCGACCACGCCACATCCCGTCCAGATCTTCGCCCAGCACGAGGGCGAATTCTTCTGCAATCTGAACGGCGGCGACATCAGGCGCGCGGTCGAACGCGGCGACGTCGCGCTGACGGACCTGCAGGTCGAGGCCTACGACGCGTTCCAGCGCATCGCCAACTCCGACGAATTCTACCTCGACATGGATATCGGCGAAGGCGACATCCAGTTCCTCAACAACCGCACGCTGCTGCACAGCCGGCTGGGCTATGAGGACCACGACGAGGTCGGCCGCCGCCGCTACATGCTGCGGCTGTGGCTCGAGGTCGCCGGCTGGCCCGAGCGGCCCGAACGGCAGGTCGTCATGAGTTTCGAGAGGGCCCGGCGCTCGATCGCGCGGCGCGATCCGCGGATCGAGATGCCCTCCTCTTTCGTCGCCGCCAAGCAGGCGGAGCTGAGCGCCAAGCGGCAGGCCGGAGAGCACCCGCCGCGGCTGCGACCCTATCAGAATTTAAGCATGCGCGATTTCGTGACGTCGAGACAGGCCCATCGGGCCTAGGGATTCAACGCGGAGGGGGTAACGAAATGGGAAAATCGGCAAAGAAAACTCTTGGGCTTCTGTACGCTGGCGCGCTGGTATTGGGTACCGGCCTCGCGGCAACGCCCGCGAAAGCCGACGATGTCGTCTTCGCCTGCTACGGCGGCACGGTGCAGCAGACCTACGAGCGCTACATCATCCCCGCCTTCGAGAAGGCGACCGGAAACCGCGTGCGCTACATTCCCGGTGTCTCCACGCACTTCATCTCGCAATTGCAGGCCCAGCAGGCCAAGCCCGAGTACGATCTCGTCTGCATGGACGACGGACCGCAGTCGGTCGCGGCGGGCCGAGGCATGCTGACGCCAATCACGACGGCGGCGGTGCCCAACTACGCCGACACGATCCCCGGCGCGCGCGGCGCCGGTGACTCGGGCGTGGGCTACGGACTGCTGGCCATGGGCCTCGTCTATTCACCCGACGCGCTGAAGAAGGCCAATGTTGCCGCGCCCCAGGGCTGGAACGACCTGGCCGACACGCGCTTCAAGGGTCTGGTCGGCATGCCGTCGATCGGCACGACGCCGGGTATCTTCGCGCTCCTGATGCTGGCGCAGAGCAACGGCGGCAGCGTCGAGAATGCCGACCCCGGCTTCGCCAAGCTGAAGGCCGCGAAGCCCAACATCGCGGAATTCTCCGCCTCGAGCGAAATGAGCAAGCAACTGCAGCAGGGCGATATCGCCGTTTCGGTCTGGACCAATTCGGAAACGGCGCGCTTCGTCAAGCGCACGGGCTTCCCGCTCGTCTTCGTCTATCCGACGGAAGGCTCGCCGATCGTCATGCCGATGCTCAACCTGGTGAAGAACAGCGCCAATCCCAAGGGCGGCGCCGCGCTGATGAACTTCATCCTGTCGGAGGAGATCCAGATGGTGCTGGTGCGCGAGTCGCGCGTCGGTCCCGTCAACGCCAAGGTCAAGCTGACGCCCGAGCTGGCGGACGGCATCACCTACGGCGATGCGGCCATCAGCAAGCTGGTGAAGCCCGACTGGACGGCGATCAACAAGCAGCGCCCAGGCTGGACGGATCGCTGGAACCGCGAAGTCGAGCGCTGAGCCTGATGACGGATCAACGCGCAGCCGCTTCTTCCGCGGTTGCTCATCTTACCGTGGAGGGACTCGAACTCAGCTTCGGGTCCCATCGGGTTCTGAACGACGTCAGCTTCTCGATCGCGGAGGGGGAAAGGCTCTGCCTGCTCGGCCCCTCCGGCTGCGGCAAGACGACGACGTTGCAGGTGATCGCGGGCTTCCTCCAGGCGCGCGCGGGCTCCGTCCACGTCGCCGGCCAGGCGATCGACCGCCTGCCGCCGGAGAAGCGCAACATCGGCATCATGTTCCAGAACTATGCGCTGTTCCCGCACCTTTCGATCTTCGAGAACATCGCCTTCGGCCTGCGCATGCGCCGCTTGCCGTCGGCCGAGATCGCGCAGCGCGTCAACGAAGCCCTGCGGCTTGTCCGCCTCGCCCACGCGGCGCAGAAGCAGCCGCGGCAGCTCTCGGGTGGCGAGCAGCAGCGCATCGCCTTCGCGCGCGCCGTCGCGATCCACCCCAGCCTGCTGCTGCTCGACGAGCCGTTCAGCAATCTCGATGCGCGCTTGCGGATCGAGATGCGCGACGAGCTGCTCCATCTGCTGAAGCCGCTGCGGATCGCCACCCTGATGGTCACCCACGATCAGGAAGAAGCGATGGCGATCGCCGATCGCGTCGCGGTCATGCGTGCGGGGCGGATCGAGCAGATCGGCACGCCACAGTCGGTCTACAGCACGCCAGCCAACCTCTTCGTAGCCCAGTTCGTGGGCGAATCGAACGTGCTGGAGGGCACGGTCGTGGCGGGTACCGTGACGGAGACCCGCCTAGAGGCTGAGGGCCTTGGTCCGTTAAGCGCGAGGGCCTATGCGGGTCTGCGCCAAAAGGATCAGGTCAAGGTGCTGGTGCGGCCAGAGCGAATCTCCCTGCTGCCGGCGGGTGCAGCGAGCCGCGAGCCCGGTTGGAACTACGTGCCCGCGACGCTGGAGGAGATTGTCTTCCTCGGGCATCGAACGGAATGCCGCGTCGTGGCCGGCGCGCGGAAGCTCATGGCCTGGCAAACCGGCGGCGACATGCAGGCGCTTCGGCCCGGCGACCAACTGGTTGCGGCCTGGCGTCACGACGATACGCTGGTGGTCCCGAAGGACGTCCCATGATCCAGGCGGGATCGGCACGCGCGCGCCTCCAGTGGCTCCTGTTGATCGCCGTGCCGCTGCTGGTGTTCGGGGTCTTCTACTGCGCGCCGATCGTCAACCTGCTGCGGCTGAGCTTCGCCATCGCCGATTCCCCGACCGGCGGGAGCTACCTCCCACGCTTCGATCTCTACACGAAGCTGCTCGGCGACGAATATTTCCTCGAGATCGTCTGGCGAACGGTGCGGCTCAGCGTGCTGACCACCCTCGCCTGCGCGATCTTTTGCTATCCCGTCAGCCTCGTGGTGGCGCAGTCCAGGGGCTGGGCGCAAACTTGCCTGTTCATCGTCCTGTTGATGCCGCTGATGACCAGCGTCACCGTCACGACATACGGGTGGCTGATCCTTCTCGGCCAGGCCGGCTTTATCAACGCGGTGTTGATTGGAGTCGGCATCCTCGATCGACCGCAGCGCCTGCTGCAGAACGAGACGGCGATCGTCGTCGGGCTGATGCAGGTGCTGAGCGTGTTCATGGTGCTGTCGGTCGCGGCGGCGTTGCAAAGCGTCGATCCCAATCATGTGCGCGCGGCCCGTAGCCTCGGCGCCTCCCCGTGGTCGGCATTCTGGCGCATCGTCTTCCCGCAAAGTCTGCCGGGATTGCGAACCGGGTCCCTGCTGGTGTTCTCGCTCAGCATGAGCGCCTATGCGACGCCGGGCGTCCTGGGCGGCCCACGGCTGAAGTTCGTCTCGTTCCTGATCTACCAGCAGGCGATGCAGTTGCTGGACTGGCCGCGTGCCGCCAGCATGGCGGTGCTGTTGCTCATCGTGACCACCGGAATGTTGGGACTGGCCAGCGCCTATGGCCAGCTGAAGGCCTGGCGCCAGCAACGAGCCCAGTCGGCCGGGCTCGCCATGACAGCCACCAGCCAGGCCGGAGCGGCTTGAGATGCGAGTCATCAGCCGGATCTATACTGTCCTGTTCGCGGTCTTCCTGCTGGCACCGATCATCGCGATCGCCGGCGGATCGCTGACGACCACCAACTACGTAACCTTCCCGCCCAAGGGCCTGACACTGCATTGGTATCTGCAGATATTCCAGCAGCGCGAATCGATCGGAGCTCTTGGCCTCAGCTTGGCCGTCGGCGTCGCCGCGGCGACGCTGGCAACGATACTGGCGCTTCCGGTCGGCATCGCCCTCACGCGCTTCAAGACGCGGCTCAACAGCGTCGTCTACCTGGTGATCATGACGCCGGCGATGCTGCCCTCGGTCTTTCTCGGCCTCGCCTTCCTCGTGCTCTACTCGCCGATGGGATTGGGCGCCACGCCGCTCGGCCTGCTGGCGGGCCACGTGATGATCGCCACGCCCTTCGCCTTGTCACTGATCCTCGTGGGACTGTCGGCGTTCGACGGCACACTGGAGAACGCCGCCCGCAGCCTAGGCGCCTCGCCATCGCGCGCCTTCCTTCTCATCACTCTGCCGCAAATCTCCTGGAGCCTGGCGGCCGGCTGGGCCTTCGCCTTCATGATTTCGTTCGGCAGCCTGGAGATCTCGCTTTTCCTGTCGACGTCGACGTTGGTGACATTGCCGGTGCAGATCTTCATGGCGCTGGAATGGTCGCCGCTCGACCCCGCACTAACGGCGATTTCTTCCGGCCTGGCGATCATCACCTTGGTGGTCCTGGTCGTGGCCGCACGCTTCGTGAATCTCGAACGCTTCCTCAAGCGGGCGTGATACGGCAACGAAAGGGCCTGTTTGTGATGGAAACAGGGGTTCGGCTATTGAAAAGCCTGCTTTGGCGCCCGAGTGGTGTCCTTCGGAAGGAGACGTCGCGTTGAGTGCAGACAGCAGCAGAGCCAGTGCGCAGATCGTGCCCGCGAACGACCCCAATGATGCGGTCTCCTCTCTGATGCCGATCGGCCGGGAGAACCTCGCCGACCGCGCCTATGCCGAACTGCGCAACGGTCTGCTGCAGGGACGTTTCTGGCCCGGCGAACGTCTCAAAATCCGCGACGTGGCCAAGGCCATGCGTGTGTCGGAGACGCCCGTCCGTGAGGCCATGCTGCAGCTCGCGCGCGAGGGCGGCTTCGAGATCATCGCCAACCGGTCGATCCGCGTCGTGCGACTTTCGCTCTCGCAATATCTCGAATTGCGGGAGATACGGTTGAACCTTGAAGGCCTCGCCGGAGAGGTCGCCACGGCCAAGATTCGCCCGGACGAAATCGATGTGCTGGAAAAGCTTCAACGTCGTCTCCTGGATGCGCAAAAGCGGGAGGATTGGCCCGACGCCATCCGCGCGGGCTGCGAATTTCACTTTCGGCTCTACGGAACAAGCGGGATGCCCGAGCTGGTGAAGCTCCTCGAGCAGATCTGGCTGCGCACGGCGCCGTTGTTGAACCTGCTCTATCATGCCGGCCCCGATCCCCATCCAGACAAGCATTTCCACTTTGCCCTGATCGATGCGTTGCGCGCGAAAGACGTGGTCGCAGTGCGCCAGGCATTGAAGGACGATCTGGTGATCGGCGGTGCTCGGCTCGTGAAGCTTATGGAGGATATCGAGTCCGGTCGCGCTGTGGTGAACCGTCTCGCCCGAGGCGATGGCGTCGCGCTGCCTCCGGCCGAATAGCCTCCGGTCAGCCTTGCCGATCATGTGCGCCGCACCCATATCGGCCGGGTTCTAGGTGAAGACCGCGGGGGCGCCGCACTTCTCCTTTGTCAGACAAGGAAGATGTAGACCGTTCTTTCCTGCTCACCTGCGGAAATTTCCTGCTATGCGGCGGATAATTCCCAGGTCTGTTTCGGCTTAAATCTGAAGTGAGATCTGGCGAAGAGCCAGCATTTGCGGGCTTTCGGCGCCGCGATGTCGATACGGCCGCATAGCCAACCGACAGAGAGTGAGACGTGTCCGATCAGACGTTCCTAACCGTAAGCGAAGTCATGTCACGCTATCGTAATCAGGTCAGCGAGGGCACGCCGCGAAATTGGCGCTCAATGCGAGTGGATCCATCGTTCGTCAAACTTGGAAATGCGGTTCCGTATCCGCTCGTTGAACTCGAAGTCTGGGACCGACGCAATCTCGTCGTTTGCCGCTCGACGAGGGAACTACCGATTCAGGCAAATGTCTGAACGCAACGTCGGCATAAGCGACTTAGCAATCGAAGGGGCCGAACGTGTGCAATAGTCTTGGGATTCGGAATCCGTGCTCAAACGTGTTCGAGGGGAATCGGCGAAGCATGGTCGTGGTTGAGTGTGGAAAATCACGAGTAGACACGAGAAACATGCACCATTCCACGACCCCACCGAGCTTTGCAAATCGCCTAAGTCGCGACGGCCTAAGGCAAATTCGTATTCGCGTAGGACGATGCACAAACATCCCCCTCGATACCCATCCTGCACGATTGATCACGCGCGATCAGCATGGACCGATGAGCAAGCGTGATCCAACGCATCAGAAGATGCCTTGTCGGTTTCCAATCGCTCAAACGGGGTCGCCAGCACGCCGACATGCGTGTTCGAATAGCGAGCACGCAGCCGCCGAGACCGACACTCATTGATGGTCACCATTTGAGTGGTTGTTACTGCCGGCCCGCCCGGGCTATGGCGCCGCGCTAAGAGGCCGATAGAGCGCTGCCCTCCGAAGGCAGAGGTCGTGAGTTCGAATCTCGCCGGGTCCGCCATCTAACTCCTTGAATTTGATTCGAAATTTGCGTTGGCTGCCTTCCGTCGCCAGCGCGTCCCACAGCTCTGTCCCACACAAGTCAAATCGTCGCGGCCTATGAAGCGTGCCGCGAATTGAAAGCGCAACCATGGCAGATCTAGCCCCAGCGACAGCACCCACGGCTTCGGCCGAGCCGGAAACGCCGGCGACGTTCCTGAAAGCGTTGGCAGCGACCCTCAAGAGCTTGGATGGCGTCGACAGCGACCTCGCGGCGATACTCGCGACGCACGTCCTGGTCGCCGAGCCGGCAATGGATGCCGTCGCCAAGGCAAAGGCGGCGATCGTGGCGCTGGCACAAACGCGCGCCGTTCCTGCAAAGCAAGAGCCGGCCGATGGCTGACGCCCCTTACTTCCTACTGCGGCTAGCGCTGACCGCCTTCCGCGCGTACCTGCAACCGAAGGAATTCATCTTTGCGTTGAAGCGATCCCTCGCAGTCTTCAACCCCAACGGTTACGGCAAGTCGAGCATCGCAGACGGGGTCGAATTCCTGTTCTCGCCGGACGGCTCGCTTGAGCGTCTCGGTCAACGCGCTATCAACAACCAGGCAGGCCCGATTGCGTTGGCGCACAACGAAGCCGAGGCAGCGGGCCTCGAGCCAAGCGTCATAGCGGCTTTCGCGCGGGGAAAGGTGGCAACTCCGGATGCAAAGCGTGACGCCGCTGCAAAGTCGAAGAGGCTGATGCCGCAAGTCGCCAAGGCGGTGAAGGCCTGCTTCGTCGTCGATCCGATCATCCGGGGCTACTCGCTGCGCGCCTTTGTGGAATCGGAGTCGGCGGAGACGCGTTATGCCGCCGTCGCGACTTGGTTGCAGCTTGGCCCGCTGGTCGAGGTGCAAAAGAACCTGCGGCAGCTTCGGACCCAAGTAAAGGAGGCGTCAGAGAACCAGGGCGAGCTACAGCGGATCGACCGGCAAGTCCGCCGGCTGACGGATGCCAAGGTTGTCGCTTGGGATGAAGCGACAGTGGTCGCCTATGTAAACGAAACGGCGATCGCGCCGCTCGACGCAACGTTGAAGCTCACGACGCTCGTGACCGACGATGCCAGTTACCTAGATCTCGCGGAACGCGTAAAGGCCGAGGAAGGAAAGCTCGGGCTCGACGGCTTGCGCTTGCTACGCAGGACGGCTGGTGCCATCTGGAACAAAACAAAGGATGGCGATGACGAAAAGCTCGCCGGGACTCTGCCCGCCTTCGAGAGTGCCGCGACAGCGCTGATCGTCGCGGCCGAGCTGGAGGCAGCCGAACGCGCCAAGGCAAAGGACGCTGCCTTCGAAAAGCTGTGGCAGGCCGCGGCACCGCTCTTCAAGGCGGATGTCGAGATGCCCGATGCCTGCCCGGTGTGCACGACTCCGCTCGACAAGACATCGGCCGGTAGCGCCGAGGCGATTGGTAACCATATCAGTCAGCACCTCGCCGAGCTCGCCGCCTACGCCGCAGCGAGCAAAGAACTTACCACGGGCGAGAGGATAACTGCCGATGCTCGCCGGCGGCTATTGACGTCACTAGACAGCCTTGCGGATCTTCTTCATGAGAACCATGCCGCGCTCACGGCGCAAATCACGAAGTACCGCGGCGCCGTCAATGGGTGGGCCGCCGGCGCCGCTCCGGGTTCCGCCGAATTGCTCGCGGCGATCGCTGCTCTGGTTGGCGACGTCGACATGAAGATCGCGGCCATCGAAAAGAAGCAAGGCGAACACACCTACACGAAGGCGAAAGCAAAGGTCGATACCCTGCGCGAGCTGAAGACCGAACACGAAACCGCACTACGCACGCTCATCGAGTTGACGAAGTTGTCGGCGGCGCTCAACGACCAGGCGGCAACTGTATCGGCTGCGATCCGGGCTAAGGTCCAATCCCTGCTCGACCGCCTTCGCAACCCAATCAATGAGATTTATGCGCTTATCCAAGGCCAAAGCGCAGCCATCGTCCGCCTCGAGCTGCCACCGGAAGACGACACGAACCAGCAACGATTGAATTTGTTGATCGATTTTGCCAGCAACCGCGAGGGGGTCCCGCCAAGCGGCTATCTCAGCGATTCCCAAATTCACTCGCTGGCGCTGTCGTTGCGCCTGGCGGCGATCCTCGAATTCAACACGGCGGCGCCGATCGTCGTGCTAGATGACATCGTAACGTCCTATGATGCCGACCACCGACGAACTTTCGCGAAGATGCTCGCGGCAAAGTTCGCCGCATGCCAGCTTATCGTCGTCACGCATGACGAGCGGTTCTTCTGGTATCTGAAGGAACTGCTTGCGCCGGCGGACTGGCACTTCACCCGCATCACCGGAGTTGTGTCAGGACACGGACCGCGCTTCGCCGATGACATGGTGAGCGATGACATGATCGAAGCGCGGTGGACGGCCGGCCAATCGGCCGCCAATGAAATGAGGCAAGCCGAAGAGGAGTGGTTGCTCGCGCGATGCCGCGATTTCGGCGTCAACGTCCGGATCAGGCCGCTCGAACGAGCCCTACTCCTACGAACGAGCCGAGCTGGCCTCGGCCTTGGCAGGCTACCTGCGCAACGCCGGCCTGACGCCGCCGCCGCTACCGGGGATGCAGAACCGGTTCCTCTCGACGCTGGAAAAGGGCGAAGTCGAAAACTTCGGCAGTCACTTCCAGGATGCGCAGTATGGCGGCGGGTCGATCGGCGATGAAAAAACTCGCTGGGGAGAATTCAAGACCTTTCGCGCGCAATTCACCTGCAGCAAGTGCGGGCGTGTTCGCTTCAAGCGGCGGCCCGTGTTGAAGAAGCCGGTTTGCGCGCACGATAGTTGCGAGGCACAATTCGAATTCGTGCCGCTGGCGGCACCCGGCGCATCGGCCGCTGCTGCAGCTGAATAACGGGGCTGACTGTCGATGAACGACATCGCAGCCCGCCGGCCAGTCACCCAAACATACAACGCCGATTCGCGTTGTCCGTCCTTGCCGCGACGGGTCAGGGGCGAACTGCCGCCGCAGGCTGGTCGAGGAAGGCACGGGCGAGACTGCTCCTTCCTCGCAACGGAGGCCAGCCGAGCAGGTCGGGCGGGCAATAGCTGCGGTCGATGGCTCGGCATGGGAATCGCGACAACTGCTTCACGGCGTCGGCCGCCGAGCCTATAAAAAAAAAGGTCGTGGCAAAACCTGACGCCGCAGCTGAACTCGCCCGCCGATTCTGCCATGCCCTCACCGAGGAGACCGCAGGCCTGGCGCCCGGATCCTGCAGCATGATGCACGATATCGCTCTGCTTCCAGATGAGGCAGACGAGTTGTTCGACAGGGTGGAGTTGCCGGTGTCCTTTGAATTCGCGTATCTCCGCCTTCAGCGGGTCGCGAGTACGGTAGCAGTTCGGTAGTCGACCGAGTAAGGCACAGACAGAAACGTCCCAGAGGAGCCGCACGGGCCCGCGCCTATACCGCCCTTTGTGTTGTGCGGCTGGATCGTCGACGCCGTTCAGCTGACCCGGTTCCAGTGCGAGGCTGTGCCTTGAGCTCGAGCGGCCGCGCCCCGCGGCGAACGCCCTTCGGGCGGGCCGGCGCTCTCACCGACACAAGTACCAGCGTACCAGCACGACTGCGGATCAATCCCTATGGATTGACTTTCAACCTGGATGTTCTCATTTTGTTCTCTTCTCGAATCAAGAGGGAACGGCGATGCTCATGACGCTCCACGATATCGCGGTCAGTCGATCCCGCACGTTCACCGTGACGGCATTCCGGTCGCGCGCCATGGCCCACGTCTTTGTGCGGAACCTCTGACCGTGGTGAGGCGCAGGGAAAATCCGTTCGCCGCGAAGAAGGCGCGGTTGCTGCCCAAGGCGCTGCTGCGGCGCGAGGAGCCGCTGCGGCCGACAGACCGTGTCGAGCTGGAGGCCGTCACGCTGAGCATCGCCGCCGGCGGCGAATTTCTCATCTATGAGGGCATGCGAGGTGACGAGCTCGGCTGCTGCCTGATCGCCTTCGATGCGCCCGAGAAGGCGCAGGCGATGCAGGCTTGGATCGACACATCGCGCATCGCCGATCGGTCGCGACCGGAACCGCCACCCGACTATCCGCAGCTCAAGGTCGGATGAACGCCAGCAAAGGAAGGAGGCGACCATGGATCACGTTACACCGCTCTACCCAGCATCGAAGTTCGCCAGCGCATACTCCGACATGCAGGATGGCGAGCGGAACCTGCTCTATCTGTTCGGCCTGGCTGGACTGCTGGCGCTGGTCGAGCGCGAGAATGCGGCGGTGCCGGGCAGACACGCCCTCGATGTCCACGCCATCGCCGGTGTCGTGAGGGCCTGGGCAGACTGCGAAAGCGACATCTGGGCGGGCGGCTTTGTACTGGAGTTGAAGGACGGAAGTCGGGTGTATCTCGAAGGCTTCGAGAGCGATGGATGGGGCCCCACTCGGCTGCCTCTGTCATGCCGATGCCGGCCGGCAACGATCTTCCCAACCTGTCGAGCAACCACTGCGCAAACCTGTTCGGATGGCGCGAGGCGCCCGAGCTTGCCGGCTACCTGCGCCGCGTTGGTGCATCGTGGCCCGTCACGACCTCGCGCGAGGAGTAGCGCCGTGCTGATTCTGCTTTTGCCCCTCACAACCATCTGCGTTGCGCTGGCGGGCTTCTACGTCTGGCACCGGCAGTTGATCAGGAAGCGGCTATTCGAGGTTGCGGAGGCCGGGTTGTCCGCCTTCTCTCACGCCGAGGCGGCCGTGGCGTACGCGCGTAGGCCGATCCACGAAGCCGGCGAGGGCTCATCCAGGAAACGAGCGGCCGACGAGCTGCCGGCGCATCGCGAACTGCGGGACAGACTGTACGCTCCGCTGGAACGCCTAAGGCACCACAACGACGCCTTCGGAGAGCTTGAGCGGGCGGCCTTCAACGTCGAGGTGCACTTTGGTGATCAGGTGGCGCGTCACCTTCGCGAGCCTCTCAGGGCCTACAACCGCATTGCTGTAGTGACCTCGTGCCGGATGAGCCACACGGAGCTGCCCGCACCCGGCCAGGTCAGCTCCGGAATGGTCCGCTGGCGGGAAAGCGTCGTCTACGCTTCTGGCACAAAGTGCGGCGACTACAGCGAAGGCGGCTCTCGTGAGGTCGACCAACTCTCCATCGACATGGCCAGGGCCAAGGCGGCAGTCGAGACAACCCTCAGGCCTTATCTGGATGCGCCGACCTTTGGCGAGTTCCTGTTTCCGCCCGAACTTGTGAGAGCGATCCGACGGGTTTCCTCCGCGCTGCCGCAATCTATCGGCCGACGTGAGGAAAATCCAAGCCGCCCTCAACCGTTTCTCGCCGCTCGAGGGCGGCCCTATCAAAGCCCTGGTCGTTGACGGCATTGCGGGGAAACTGACCAAAGAGGCCATCCACCGCTTTCAGCGAAAGTTCGACATCAAGTTGCGCGGCAAAGACGTCGATGACGGCATCGTCGACGTCGACGGTCCGACAATCGAGCGTCTCCGGGCCGGTCCCGACGTTCTCATTCCCAACGCGCCGGCCTTCTTCTTGTCAGAGATTCCTCAGGTGATCGGCATAATCACGGCGGCGCAGGGAACACTGTCCCTAGCCTTGGCGCGGCTCGATCTGCCCAACCCACTGGGCGGCATCCCAGCGGGGCTCGAGAAGCATTTCCACGCGAAGACGAACGCCGAGAAGCGCAATACCATTCAGCTCGCTCAGAAGGTCTATTTGCGCATGCAAACCGCGATCGGCCATGTTCCGGTCGGCCGCGTTCTTGCCCTCGACGAGCCGCCAAAGACCGAGGTGCGTAGCTTCATGTTTAGCTTTATGGGGGGATTCAATCTCCCTTTCGATCCAAAGACGAAGAGGGTGCCGCAGTGGGAGGGGGTGGACGTGGATCGCATCTATGTAACGCCCAAGGCGCGGGCGATGACGTCGGAACAGTTCCGTTACGCCATGATCCATGAGCTGGCGCATTACGTCAGCGACGCGGACGGCATGCCGCCGATCGATGACTTCGCCTATTTCCACAGGCAGCGAGCGAAGTACGATGCCTTGAATAACTTCGCCTCCATCCGCAACGCCGACTGCTACTCGCGCTTCGCCTTTGAGGCAATCGGCCGAGGTGATCTGCAAATTATGCCCTGACGCAGGCTTTCCGCATGCAGTGCAGCTCGAATCGACGCGCAGCATCGACATCGAGAAGTTCGTGCCGCAGGCTTCCATCGGCGGGCGGCCGCGGGCATCAAGAAGAAACCAGGCGGCCGCAAGGCCGCGTGATGAACACACTGTTGCGCCTTCCCGCGGCATGGCGCTTTGGCGAGAGCCGGGCCGCGAAGCCGGCTAGAATCCCTGCGCGTCAACACTGTAGAGGACAAGGCAAACAGGAAATCCTCGAGACCCTCGCCATCAAGCACGAAATTGCCGTGAAGGACGTCGCCTACGCGATGGCGTATGCCGACGACGTGCTCGCGGACGCTATCTACACCGCGGAACGCGAGCTCGAGCGTGAAATCGAAGGCGAAGACCCGGTCTAAGCTCGCCGACGAAGTCTGTGGCCGGGTTGTCCTCGTTTCGAGCTGCTTGGGCAAGAGGGTGGCGCAGATGCAGGCGAAGGTTGCCGGGTCTTCGTCGCGACCACCAGTGAGTTTAGTCAGGCTTCTTCCAGCAGTACCCGAAGCTGGCGTAGTTTTCGATCTGGTCGAAGGTCGGGTCGAAATCGCGAAACTTGTTCCGGATGCGCTTGATGGCGGAGCGCACGTTCGCCCGATAACCGTTAGCCCCGTCTCCAGCAATGAAGCCTTCATGGTGCAGCCGGTCGTAGATCGCCCGGTATGTCACGTACCGACCCACGTTCGAAGCCAGCAGGTGGACGATTTTATACTCGCCGAGGGTGAGGCCGAGATCCGCGTCGTCCCAATAGGCCCGACTGACATCGGAATGCAGAATCAGCTTGCCGCAGATCACGGGGCCGCCGGACTGCAATTGGTCCAGGCGATTGAAAGCCTTGACCACCCTCTTGAGG
>Ga0193726_1000287_pt1 | contig 62352 bp, 85 predicted proteins | sample H2c1metaG_FD_144928 | JGI IMG/M metagenome (GOLD analysis project Ga0193726, IMG submission 144928) | Soil microbial communities from a riparian zone of the East river system, Colorado, United States - H2c1 | ecosystem: Environmental > Terrestrial > Soil > Riparian zone | place: USA: East River... | reverse complement strand
GGACGCCGCTCGGCCCGAGCGGCGTCCCAAGCGGCGTCCCCAGCGGCGTCCCCAGCGGCGGCCCCAGCGGCGGCCCAAGCGGCGTCCCCAGCGGCGGCCCGAGCGGCGTCCCCAGCGGCGGCCCGAGCGGCGTCCCCAGCGGCGTCCCAAGCGGCGTCCCGAGCGGCGGCCGCGTCCTTCCGCGACGCCAGCGCCACCGGGCCGGCAGCCTGCGCGGCCGACAGGTCCACGATCCTGCGGAGCGCCCGCAGCTCGGCCGCACGCTCCGTCAGCCCAGCCAGATCCAGCCACGCCGGGGTGTACGTGCGCACCAGCCAGTCCAGCGCCAGATACCCGCGCGCCTCGTCCAGGCCGTCACCGGCCGTGCCGACCATGCGCGGCACCATCGGCACCAGCAACTGCCGCGAGTCGTCCGGCAGCACGTCGTTCAGGCGGCGCCCGTAGCCGGCCAGCGTGGGGGACGTGCAGGCCGGGTGGTCGGAGTGGTCCTCGCCGGCGAACCAGGCGACGGCCTCCAGCATGCAGACGCCTTCGGCGCGGTCGTGGTGGTTGCCGGGCTTCAGGGTGAGGGCGGTCAGGTCGATGGTGGTCACTATGATCCTTCCGGGTCAGAGGTTGATCAGGATGAGGACGGCCATCACGGCCGCGAACAGGGCCCAGAACACGGGCTGTCCGAAGACGGTGCGGCGGTGCCGGCTCATCAGCCGGCGTCCGTGATGTCGCTCGCGTAGTCCAGTGCCTGGGCGACGGTCAGGCTGCCGTTCAGCATCTGCATGGCCAGCGACACGCGGGAGTACTTCGGGTCGTTGTGGTCCAGGTAGTCCACCACCTGGTCCAGCAGGTAGAACGCGAACGTGGCCGCGTCCTGCGGCACGGTCTGGGTCGGGGGCTTCATCATGTCGGCGGGTCCTCTCTCGGTCTGTGGTGCGGAGGTTTCCGCCTCCGACCCTTCCCGGTCTCCCGATCGCCGGCAGGCGTCGGGCCGGGGCCAGGTACTCCGCTCCGGTCAGGCGAACCGCTGCGGGGAATCGAACCCCGCACCCCCTTCCGCTCACCTCCACAGAGGCAGGTTGGTCGGGCTCCCGCGATAACGGCGTATCCACCGTGCCCGGTGGACTCCAGCTCCCCGCCCGTCGGCGGTAGCGTGCCCGGCCGGATGCGGTCCCCGGCTTACGCGTTCGGGCTAGCTGTGCGGTGGGTCAGACGGCCATGGCCTCGCGGATCTTGTGGACTCCCTTGCTGACCCGAGCGCGTCCGTCACGGACGTAGTAGCCGACCTGGCAGATGTTCACCTGGCGGACGCTGACGTTCCCCTCCACGTCCCGGAATCGACGCGGCAGGGAGACGGTCCACATCCGGTCACCCTCGGATAGAACTTCGCCACCCCGGGCGGCCACCTGATCGAACAGCTCTGTGAGCGTCTTCGGTGTTCCGGTGGGGTAGTCCATGATGTGCTCCCTGGTTCGTCCTGCGCTTCCCGACTGATTTAATTAAATCGCTATCCGGCCCCGGTGTCAACACGTGCCAGGGGGCCGGACCATGATTCTTCGGCCCGGCCCCCTGTCCCGCTGTCCTACCGGTGCAGTCCGATCACCGCCGCATGGTGCGCGGCCTGGGCGAACCGGCCGAACCACGGGGACAGGATGACGATCCGGACGCCGTCGAAGATGACACTGAGCATGGTGTTCTCCCTCTGTCTGTACTGCCGGTTGTAGTGTCCCGCTACCAGACGTCACCGCGTCCGGACGTGTTGCCCGTGGCCCACCACCAGAGCCAGGTCCGCTCCGGCAGGTGGCTGAACTGTGCCCCCGCTGTGACCATTTCATCCCAGCAGCCCCAGTCGTCGCAGGGGTTGTCCGGCGGGCCCTTCGGGCGGAAGCCCCCGGCCACGTCCCTGATCAGGGACGTGCGCGCCAGCACCGTGACCGGGACCGTGTTCCGCTCCCGCAGCACCGCCGGGTCGAACGGCACCCCGAACCGGTCCGGGAACGGGTCCCACCCGTTCACGACGTCGAACCATGGGTAGACCAGGTCAGCCCCCGTGTCCCGCTGGTGCTCGGTCAACCGCCGCAGGTGTGCCGGTCTCAGCTGGTCGTCGCTGTCCAGGAACGCCACCCACTCCGTCTGCACTGCTGCCAGGCCCCGGTTCCGGGTCACGGCCGCCCCGGCATGCGAGTGGTCGACCTCCACGACGACCGCGGCCGGCGGTGCCTGCTGCTCCCACACGCTGCGCAGTGCCCGGTCCAGCGTGGTGTGGAACCGGGGCGGGTGAACCGGGACGACGACCGTGACGCCGGGACGCAGGCTCATGACGGGGACCCTGTGACCATGTCGAACTGCGGCAGTGGGAACACCATGGTCCCGCCCGCCTCCAGGTACGCGCGCTCGCGGACCAGGAACACGTCCCGGAAGAACCACGGCGACACCAACAGGTAGTCCGGCGGGTCCGCCCGCATCACGTCCTCGCCGACGATCGGCAGGCCGGTCGCCGCCATCACCTTCCCCACCTTGTCCGGGCTCCGCTCCACCGCCTGTCGCAGGACCGACGGGCCTGCTCCGATCATCTGGAGGAAGGTCCCGCCCCGGGTGCTCGCCCCGTACAGGTCCACGGTCTTGCCGCGGTCGGTGACCGCGGACAGGAACCGCTGGAGCTTGCCGAGCTCCGCCCGGACCCGCTCCCCGAAGGTGTCCCACGTCACCGGGTTCCACAGCCCTGCCGCCGCCTCCCGCTCCAGCGCGTCGGCCACGGACGCGCTGACCGGCCGCTCCCCCCGGTGGGAGACCAGGGTCCGGAAGCAGCCCCCGTTGACCGTGCTGTATGTGACGTCGTTGACCTCCAGCCCGTGGGCGGCCAGCAGCGGCACCATGCTGGTCACGGACCAGTACGTCACGTGCTCGTGGCAGATGTTGTCCACCGCCAGTGACCGGACCATGTCCAGCGCGTAGTTCTGCTGGACCACCCATGCCCCGCCGGGGGCGAGCACCTCCGCCACCCCGGCCGCGAACGCGTTCGGGTCGTCCAGGTCGTAGAACATGGACACCGACGTGACCACGTCGAACGCCGTGTTGCCGACGTGCCGCAGCCGCGGGGAGAAGTAGTCGGACACGACCCGGTCCGCGAACCGGCGCGCCTGCGGGGCGAGCTGGGACAGGGGGTCCACCCCGACCCGCCACACTGTGGGCGGCACGTTGGACAGCAGCGTGCCGTCGTTGCACGCGATGTCCAGCCAGGTTCTCGCGTCCGGGACCACGGTCCGGGCGTAGTTCACGACGTCGGTCAGGTCCGCGCGGACTGCCTCGTTGGTCCCCGACCGGAACCCGTAGCGGTCGTGGTAGAGCAGCCCCCGCGGTGTCGTCTGCTCCAACTGGACCAGGGTGCAGCCGGCGCAGATCACCAGGGACAACGGGTGGACGTCGGTCTGCCCGGTGTCGGCCGCGTAGTCCTGCGGTGTCGGGAAGTCGGGAAGGCGGTGCAGTCCCAGGTCCAGGACCCGGGTCAGGGACCCACTCCCGCAGCTCCGGCAGATCATCGGTTCCTCCAGTAGGTGAGCAGTTCGGACAGGGTCTGGTCCAGCGGGATCTTCGGGGTCCATCCGGTGATCTCCCGCAGTTTCTCCGCAGACGGCTGCGGCCACATACCCCACGGGGACGGGAAAACCAGGGCGGGGTCCAGCCGGAGGTCGGCAGGACCGACGGAGGACTGCTCCAACAGCAGGTCCATGATTTCGGACAGGGGCAGGTTCTCCTCCGAGCACACGTTGTAGATCCCCGGGGTCGCCTCCCCCTTCGGGTCCAGCAGCCGCCGGTACGCGCGGACCACGTCCCGGGCGTCGGTCCAGTTCCGGACGGCGGACAGGTCCCCGTGCGGAACACTGTCCGCCTCGCCCCGCTCCACCGCGACGATGCGGCAGGCGAACGCGGACTCTGCGTTGACCGCCTGCCGGCCGGGACCGGTGTGGTTCCAGGCCCGGGTACTCACGACGTGCATGCCGTACCGCTGGGCGTAGACCTGGCCCAGGGTGGTGGCCGCCAGCTTGGACACCCCGTAGACCGTGGTCGGTGCGCAGGCCGTCCCCTCCGTGATCTCGTTCGATCCGGGCCGCTCCCCGTAGCCGTACTCCTCGGAGGTGCCCGCGATCAGCACGCGCGCGCGGGAGCCGGTGACCCGGACCGCCTCCAGGACGTTGAGCGTCCCGGTCACGTTGACGTCCATCGTGTGCCGGGGGTCGGACAGGGACTCGCCGGGCCAGGAGATCGCGGCCAGGTGGTAGACCTGGTCCGGCTCGAACCGGCGCACCACGTCGGTGACCGCGTCCGGGTCCCGGACGTCGTCCCCCGGGTGGTCGGCCCTGTCGAACACCCTGACCCGGTGCTCGCCCCCGGTCAGGGTCGCGGCCAGATGGCGGCCGACGAATCCGGAACCGCCGAAGATCAGAGCGCGCACGGGAATGCCTTCCTGATGGTCGCTATGGCGTGCAGTACCTGGGCCTGGTGGGGGGAGCCCCCGTAGTCCGCGCCGTGGGTACCGGCGCGGCCCTCGGTCCAGGTGGCGTCGGGTGCCCGGCCGGTCAGGTCGGGACGGTCGTGGAGCACGTGGACCGGGACTGCCGCGATCGTGCCCGTGGCCCGGCCGATGTCCTGCCACAGCGTGTCGCAGTGCGGGTTGTCCGTGGCGAAGAACCCCAGCGCCTCCACCGCCTCCCGGCGCACGGCCGGGAAGCAGCACAGACCGGGGGAGTGGGCCGACTGGAGGTCGGCCACCAGGACGCCCGCAGGCATGTGGACGTCCAGGGCCATGTCCCAGGTGGTGGTCTGCATGAACGCGTCGTCGTTCCACAGCAGCAGCCAGTCACCGCTGCCGCGCATGGCCAGGGTGTTGTAGTAGTGGTGCAGTCCTGCGTAGCCGTGCCGCTCGGAGACGGTCAGGGTGACCGCCCCCGGTTCCAGGCTCCCTGCCAGGTACCGGACCACGTCCTCCGTGGCCCGGTCGTCGTTGTCCACGGCCACGTGGCAACGGACGCTGCGCGGGTCCGCTGCCGTGGTGAACAGGGAGTGCAGGGACCGGACCAGCATCTCCGGACGGCCCCTGGACGGGACCAGCACGTCGATCATGAGGCGTACGCGGACGGGTCCACCGCGTTGACGAGACGGGTCAGTACCGTCTGCGCGTCCGCCAGCGTGGCCCACGTCCCGGTCAGGTACAGCAGTGCGTCGCCGGCCACGTCGTCCTCACTGGCGAAGACACCGATCTGGTACTCGTCCTCGCCCGTGTTCCGCACTCCGAGGACGGCCACCCGGTCCAGGTTGACCGCCGCACTGTCCCCGCTCGTCACCCATGTCATGTCAGTTCCTCTTTCTCTCGTTGACCGTGTTCCGGTTGCCGGTCACGGTGGTGCCCCCGCCGTGGACCAGGTGGCCGATGCCCGCGGCGGCCAGGGCCACGGCGACGACCAGCGCCACCGCCGCCCCTGCCAGGGCCTCCGCACTCGCGACCAGCGCCAGCAGCATGGCCATGACCATGGTGAACGCGTAGGCCAGGATCGCCAGCGACCCGCAGACGATGACCGCGAGCAGGCCCGCGATCAGCAGGTACGGCGCCATCGCGTGCAGCAGGTCCCAACCCCGCTGCTCCGCCGACACCTTCTGATCCGGGACGGCGGGTGCCTGGTGCAGGTGGATGTGCACCTGGTCCCCGCCCGCCCCGCTGCGCTGCGGCAGGTACGGGGCGACGTCCGGCCAGCGCCGTGCGATCTCCTCCCCGTAGGTCGGGTCACGCTCCATGGTGCGTCCTCTCTCAGTGCGTCAGGTGCTCGAACAGGATGCGTGCCGCGTCCCCGAAACCGATCCAGCCGATCAGCCGGCCGGACCACAGCCCCAGGAACGAGGGGCGGCGGCCAGCCATCAGCGCCAGCGCCGGTTCGGGGACGGACCCTTGCGGCCGGAGCCGAGCCAGAGCGCCCAGACCAGGGCCTGGTCCCCGGCCGCGCAGAGCGCGAGCCAGAGCAGGAAGCCGGGCACCGTGAGCCGTCCCGTACCGACGACCAGCACCCAGACAAGGATGGCCACCGCGTGCACCGCCGCGATCGTGTTCCTCATGATCAGTCCTCCGTGACATCGTTCCCGTGTCCAGGGCGGGACGTCACGCGAGGACTCCCTAAGGTCGGAGCCCCGTGACATGCCGTGACACTGCCCCGTGACAGCGTCCCTGTTACAGCTGATCTGTACCGGTTGGTACCGTCCGTGACACGGGGCTGTGACGCCCCGTGACACAGGCGCTGCTAACCGACAGCGGTGCCGTTCCGCTCCCTCGCGACGATCCGGTACGGGGGTTTTCCCGCCCCCGACACCGCGACCAGGCGGCCGTTCTCCTCCAGTCGCCGCATCGCCTTGTACATCCACCCCCGGCTGACACCGGACTCCGCCTGAATGTCCCCGATGTCCTGGTACGTGATGTGGTCCTGGCCGCCCTGCTCCAGCTTCGCCAGCCGCAGTTTGATCTTCCGGTACGCCCCCTCGAAGTCGACCGGTTCCGTGCGCGCGGGTGCCAGGACGACCCGCGGGCCGTCGCGGTCCGGGGCCGGGATGGGTGTGGTCACGTCGATGTCCCCTCCTTCTGCCGAAACCCTGGTCGGGTCGAACGCCGGTTCCCGGTCGTCGTCCACGTACACGGACACCTCCTCCTGGGACGGGGCCGGGTCCCGGGTGACCGCAGTCAGCCCGGCTACCACCTTGGCGTCCGGCATCGCGATCCCCGCCCCCAGGCGCATGGCCGTCCCCGGGTCCAGGCGGGCCCAGAACGGACGCGAGGTGTCCACCGCGGCCCGCTTCTCGGAGCGCTCCACGCCGTAGGCGCGGGCGTCCATGGACCACTCCTCCGGCGGCACCCCCAACAACTCCCCGTACAGGCTGCCGGGGTAGGAGTTCTGCCACTTGGTCGGGTCCGCGCCGGCCGCCAGGGTGTTGGCGTTCAGGGAGAACTTCGCGTCGTGGTCCTCGGTGCAGCCGTGGCACAGCGTGTTGGAGAACTGTCCGCGGGTCTTGCGCTCCATGTTCGAGTGGATCGCCGTCTGGAGCGAGGCACACAGGTGGATTCCCACCGACCGTGCCTTGCGAATGGCGTCGTCGAACTCGTCATCGACCGTGGACAGGACGTCGGTCGCCTCTTCGATATCGACGAACACGGCCGGGATGCGGTGCAGCGTCCAGCACTCGGGGACCCATTGCGAGTAGCCGCCGGACAGCCCGTCGGACCGCTCCAGCGTGCCGAGCAGTTCCGAGCGGTAGGTGATGGCGGCGGGCAGGTTCCGGACCAGCGCGTTCGTCTGCTGCCGCCCCTTGGCCGCGATCTCCAAGGCGTCCGCGATGGTGCCGAACGACTGCTCGAACTTCGCCGGGTCGGCCACCACGGGGACCATGTCGCAGGTCTCCCGGATCCGCAGGATGAGTGTGTTGATCGTCTCGGTCTTGCCGGACCCGGTCATGCCCGTGCAGAGTGTGTGGCCCAGTGCCCGGGGGTCGTCCATGTCGTCGTTGCCGACCATCCATATGGCCAGGTCGGAGCCGTCCGCCCGCTGCCCGATGACCAGCGGGGCGTCCGCGACGGAGCGGCCCAGCTCGCCCTGGACGAACCCGCGCACGGCCTTGCGCTGATCGGGGCTGGCGGAGAACGAGAGCATGACCCGGTCGGCCCGCTTGCGGTTGGGGGTGACGGTCACCTGGTCGGCACCCACCTTGGCCAGGGACGCGATCCGGCCACGCTCGCCCTCCACCCCCTCCGCCGTCTCACCCGGCTTGAGCTGGACGTCTGCCTCCAGTCGGCCGGTCTTGCGCCGTACCTTGTCGGCCACGGCACCGGTCAGGGCCCCGCCCACCGTGGACAGGTCCAGGTCGCCGGCCTTCCCGGAGGCCGTGTCGGTCTCGTGGGGCGCACGGTGCGCAGCAGAGGCGATGTTCCAGACGATGGACGCCAGCGCCCCGCCGAACTCCCACGCCTTGACCATCCCGGAGGACAGCGGGTTGACCGCCGTCCCGACCGAGATCCAGCCCGTGACCAGGCCTGTGTACACCGTGGCCAGCAGCCTGGTGTGCTCGTGGCGCCGGGACCACGTGGTGTGCACGGCCCCGGTGAGCAGGACGGAGCCGCCCGCCATCAGCTCCTGCATGACCGCGTCCCCGCCCCAGGCCGCATGCAGCACCACGGAGACGGGCATCGCGGCCACGGCCAGCCCCCAGGGGGCGAGCACCTGCTTGGCCCGGTCGCCCAGGTCCACGGTCGGGACCTTCGGTGTCTTCGGTGTCTTGGCGTTCACGGTGTCCGCCTCCTTTCGGGTCGTCTTCGCTGGTCAGGGGTCAGTTCGGGTTGATCCGGAACCCCTTGCGGGGAGCGGGCCTGGTGCGGGTGGGTGCCAGGTCTTCGGCGAAATCCTTCTCGAACGCGCGCCACGCGACGACCGCGCTGGCGCTCGCCCCCGCGAATCCGTCGGCCATGGTCCGCAGCGCCTTGAGCGTGCGCCTGATCTTCCGGTGGGTGCCGAACCCGACGGTCCCGAAGACGCTGCCGCCGCGGGCCGCCTGCTTGAGACCGGCCTCCAGTTCGGACCCGGTCAGCATGGACTCCATCGCGAGGCGGTGACCGAGCTTGCGGAACGCCTCCAGGATCGCGTGGAGGTCGTGCTGGTCCTCGATCTGAATATCGTCCAGCGCCCGGACCAGGGCGTCGATCCTGTCCGATCCCGTCCCCGTCCGTCCGACGGTCGGCTTGTGGGACGGTCGTGCGGGCTCCCGTTGGGCGTTGCTCGCGGACGTTCCAACCTGGGTAGTGCTCATGTCCGTGTCCCTCCTTAGGCCGCGCGCACGCGGCGGATCGCCTTGCTAATGCTGTCTGTCTTGGTGTCCGGTCCGAGCCGGTTCAGGACCATGTCCCGGACATCGGCGTTCGTGGCGTCCGGGCTGTCCGTGAGGATGTCCTTGACGACGGACGGGATGGAGCCGGACGCCATCTGCCGGACAACGGAACGGCGGACCGGGACGGACACGACGACCGGTTCGGCAAAGTGTCCGGACACCGTATCCGTGTCCGTGTCCGTGTCCGTGTCCGTGTCCGGCACGATGATCCAGGTGTCCGTCCGTCCGATGTCCGTCCGCACGGCCCGGTGTCCGTCCGTGTCCGCCACTGTCCGCAGCGGTGCGTCCGCACTGTCCGGGACGTCAGCCTGTCCGGTGTCCGCCACTGTCCGCCGGACGGACCGGACAGATCCCCCGGCGGCCAGGTGGAGCAGGTGTCCGAGGACCATGGGCGGGATACAGGAGACGACCACGACCAGGGGCCAGGGGTCGCCGTGCCAGATCCCGGTCACGAACAGGTGGCTGATCGGTTGCGCGCTCATGGCCAGCAGCAGGGACAGGATCGCCCCCACCACGGCCGTGCGCTTGCCGGGCGTGCCCTTGGCCCGCTTGGTGGCCACGACCGCGGCGATGCCCGTGTAGATGACCAGGCAGCCGGGCATGCCCCAGGCCAGCCAGTCCTCCCAGCCGGCCATGGCAGCCAGGTGGTGCTCCCCGGGTGCGCACATGATCATGACCAGTACGGCCACGACCGGGCGTCCGCCGTCCGTGAACCAGGACACCCAGACGGGCATGTCCGGTGTCCGGGTGTCCTGTCCGCTCTGTCCGCTGTCCGCGTCCATCGTGTCCGCCTCTTGTCCGGGGATTTGATTAAACCGATTTGATTAGATCGCCACTGTCCCATGTCCGGCGGACAGCGTCAAGCGGACAGTCGGACGGACACGGACATCCGGACAGGCGGACGGACAGGCGGACGGACAGGTGGACGGACAGGTGGACGGACACGGACATCCGGACATGGCGAAGGGCGGACACCGTGGACCCGGTGTCCGCCCTTCTGTCCGCGACCCTACATGTGTCCGCCCCGGACATCGTGTCCGCTGTCCGTGTCCGTCCGACTGTCCGCCGTTGTCCGCCACGGCTGTCCGGGATCCCCTGTCCGGACGTTGACCGTGTCCGTCCGCCACTCCCAGGACGGACGGAGTCCGGCCGTCCGCGCCTCCGCCTCCGTGTAGCCGTACAGGAGGGCGTCGTACCAGTCGTCCGTCCACTCATTGCGCCAGGAGGTCAATGCTCCGGTGTCCGGTCCTGGACCGATGAAGACTCCGTGTCCGCCGGCCGTGTCCGGGGTGACGGGAACGCTGTCCGGATCGGACGCAGCCGACCGGTAGACCTCCCGCGCGAGGGCGGACAGATTCGCCACGGGGTCCGGCTCCTCAGTCCTCTGTCCAGCCACCCCGTACCCGGACCGGCTGACCGGCGGGGTGTCCTCGGTCAGCTCGCCCGCCTCCCACCGCTCCAGCAGGTCCGCCGTCTGGGCGACGTCCCGCCGCAGCGCCTCCAGCCTCCAGGACAGCGAGTCATCCGCACGGAACGGAACGATGTCCGTGTCCGGCCCCCAGTGCATCATGTCCGTCATTGTGCCCGCCCCTTCCCCGCTGTGCTCTTCGGGTTGACGTACCAGTGCCACGTCGCCCGGTCCACGTGTTCGAACACGGCGCCCCGGTCCAGCAGGGCGAGCAGCATCCGCTCATCCTCCCCCTGGTACCGGCCGTCGGGGAGTGTGCGCCCCTCCGGGAACCCGCCCGCGTCCACCAGCACGTCCCGGCGGACCAGGTGCGTCATCGGGATGAACGAGCCGAGCCGGCGGATGTGGGCCGCGAACTCGTCACACCAGCGCAGGCCCCACGGCTCGGTGGGGAACACACCCTGATGGGTGACGGCGGCCGGGCAGACCGGTGCCCGGCGGAACGTGCCGTCGTCCTGGCGCGGCTCCATGATCGGAGACGGGTACACCAGGTCCACGTCCGGGCGGTCGTGCAGGATCCGGCCGCAGACGGACAGGTGGCGGTCACCCATCCAGTCGTCGTCGTCCAGCCAGGCGATGACGTCCCCCCGGGACCGGGCGAGCAGCTTGTTGCGGGTGGCCGCCGCCCCGTTGCGGTCCGGGTCCCGCTCCACCAGGATCTCCAGCGGGCCCCAGCCGGAGTCCTTCTGGCGGAGCACGGAGGCCACCGCGCGGCGGAGCTCGGTCTCGCGGCCGGGGAGGGTGGGGATGCAGACGGAGATCGTGGGCCGTGTCCTCATACCGGCACCACCCCCGGCTCCGGAGCCGACACCGGAGCACGGCACTCGGCCACGGCCTGTTCCAGGGCGACCAGGCGGCGGGCCAGGATCAGCGCGAAGTCGGACGTGACCGTGTCCAGCAGCGGGGTGCCCACGATCAGGTGCACCTCCGCCAGCTTGAGAGCGGCCGGCTCGAACACGGGCGTGAACCCACCGGAGACCGACGGAACACCCCAGCGACCGTCGTCGTAGTGAGACGCGTTGGCGGCCAGGAAGGCGGACACCTCCGCCCGGGTCGGAAGACGCTTCACCGTCCCGCCTCCCGTACGCGGTCGTCCGCGTGGTCCACCCGGACCCCGGCCCAGGTGGGCAGGAGCCGGACCCGCCGGGGCAGCGGCGCCGTGTACGCGGCAATGAAGGCGTCCATCGCCACCAGGGGGTTGACGACAGGTCCCGGCAGCGGTGGATCGTTCCTGCGGGCACGGTCCTGGGCGTCGTACATCTGCTGCCGCAGATGACGCAGGGCCCGGTCGGCGTTCGGCTTCCGGCTCACTGGCACTCCTCACCCAGCGACCAGGTGAGCTGGCGTCCGCGGCTGCGCGGCTGCCCGTCCACGTCCTCCGTCACCTGGACCGGTGCGCAGGTGCGGACCAGGCCCTGGTCCCGCAGCCGGTCCAGGGCGAGCCACACCTTCTGAGGGGCCTCCCCGGTGGCGTCCGCGATGGCGTTGCGGGTCATCCCCTCCGGGTGCTCCCCCAGCAGTTCCAGTATCCGGGCCTCGCGCTCACGTGCCCCGCTGTGGCCCGGCGGCCGGCCGCGGGGGGCCGGACCCTGTTCGGTCTCCATGGTCCACTCCTCTCGTCACCTGACGGTATCAGGATTTGATTAAATCGTCACGGCCCCGGACAGTACCCGGGAATGGCAGAGGCCCCGCCTGCCTCCGGGCGAAGGGAGGAAGACGGGGCCTCGCTCACCCGTCCGCCGGGGGAACCGGCAGCCGGGGAGTGCGGGGTGTCAGCCGAACGGGTTCCCGTTCGACGTGACCGGCGCGCCCCATCCGGAGGCGGTGACCGGTGCGGCGGCCTGGTCCCACGGGTTCTGAGCGGGAGCGGCCTGCGGCGGAGCCTGCTGGAACTGCGGGGCGCTCTGCGGGGCCTGCTGCGGGAAGCCGTCCGGGCCCTCGCCCGGCTGCCGACGACCGGCCGCGATGTACGCGCGGGCCGCCTGCTTGTCCTGCTCGGTCGGGTCCGCGAGGCCCCACGGGTTCCCCGCCCCCGCATTGGTGCCGGGCTTGAAGGTGTCGAGACGGCCCAGGATCATGAAGTGCTCTTTGAAACCCTTCATCAACTGGTCCACCAGCCGGGCGTTGGAGATGTACATCGACGTGAACGCGGTGACGTCGAAACCGGTGACCTGCCCGCCGTCCACCACGTAGACGTCCGCGGTCATCCGGTTCTGGAGCTGGACCACGCCGTTGCTGTCCTTGAAGGCGGACGGGATGCCCTGCTCGTACTTGGTGGGTGCGATCAGAAGCAGCCGGGTCCGGAGGCCCTCCAGCTTCGGGTACTCGCTGGGGATGGTGGCGGGTGCGCTGAACGGGTCGCCACTGGGGCTTCCGCCGGTTCCTGCGAAGGGGTCCACGGGTGTCTCCTCTTGTCTTTGGTCATTGCCATCGGGACGGTACCGGGCCCGTGCCCCGGGGGAGTGAGGCCCCGCAGGACCCGGTACCGCAGTGCGCCCCGTCGGATTCGGACCGACGACCGACCGCTTAAGAGGCGGTTGATCTGTTGCTGAGCTGGGGGCGCGGAATGCGGGCCGACGACGGGCCCGCCGAAGCGTCGTCGTACCCGCACCGGGCCCGGCGGGGCCCTTGGACCCGCCACCGGGTATGAGCCGGAGGGGTCCCGTGTACGGACGGGATTCGAACCCGCATCCCCCTGTTCCCAGGGCCTCTTCCGTTGAGGTACCGTACGCCACGTTTTCGGTCCGCCGACCTCTGACCGGATGGGCCGTTCGGGAGCGGTATCCGGTCCCATGGCATGGGCCGGGCCTATCCGTCCGGGTGTCGCGGTTCAGCCTGTGAGCCGGTCCCGCATCCCCCTCAGGAGCGGGTCCGGCAGGTCCCACAGTAGTGCCTGGACCGATTTAAGTAAACCGGTCCACGGGACTAGAACGGCGGCTGTCCCGCGATCGCGGACTGCATGACCGCCGTCAGGTCCCGGAGCCTTTCCGCCGTCATCCCGGGGGCGTTCTGTGCCCGGATGAACAGCTCGCCGGCCTGCTCCCTGGTCGCCACCCGGCGGGCCCACCCGTCCCACTCCGGGGAAGTCCCGTGCGCCACGGCGACCAGAGCGGGTGCCGCGACAGCGGCCAGGCGCGCGGTCAGCGCGTCCTGGAGCTGCTTCCGCAGTCCGTCCGGCATGCCCGCGTCCGCCGCCGCCTGGTACACGGCGTACGCCTGCTGCTGATCGGCCACGGCCGCCACCCGGTCTATCCACACCTGCATCGGGTTCACGGCGGGTGCGGCGGGGACGGGCTGGGACACGGGGGCCTCCACGGGTACGGGGACGGACGGCGGCGGCGGGGTCTTCGGCACGGTGACGGTACCGATGGGCTGGGAGAAACGCAGGGCCTGAGACCGGACCATCTTCGCCCGGTCGTACCCCTGCTGCACCAGGACGGCACCCTCACGGCCCCTGGTCAGGTTCAGGGAGTGCAGCGTGCACTTGCCCTGCTCCAGCGGAATGTGGACGATGACTCCCACGTCCTCACGAACGGTGACCGGACGGGTCCACTGACCGGTGAACGCGTCCCAGACGCCGGAGGTGTTGATCCCGTGGGCGTACAGCCACAACTGGATCCCGTGGGTCCCGGTGCCGTACGACATGTCGGAGCCGGTCTTCTTGTCCGTGACCAGGAAGTCGCCGACCGACAGGTCCAGGCGCCGGGACCAGTCCTGGAGTTCCACGACTTCGGTCACCTGGTCGAACGTCCCCGCCACGCCGTACTCCACGACCGCTGTACGCCGCTCCAGCAGGGCGGGAACGACCCGCAGGCCGTACGTCTCCAGGGCGTTGCGGTAGGCCGCGACGTCGGCCCGGTAGTGGTGCGGGACCTGCTCCCAGGCGTCCGCCTCCTGCTCCGCTGTCGGGGCCCGGTCCACGGTCTCCGTCAGCGTGTGGACGTAGGTGCCCTGCTCCGCCGCCGCGTGGACGCCGGACTCCGTCATGAGGGCTTCGGCCAGGTCGTTGAGAACCGACTTGTCGGCCCTGACGTCCATCTGCGCGTACGGGAGCAGCATCCCCGAATCCCGGGCCACCGCCAGGGCCGCACCCCTGACCAGGTGCCGCTTCTGCCACGCGTCCAGGTTGTACGTGTCGTCCAACTGGCTCGCGAACGTGGTGGCCCGGCGCCAGGTCTTCCCCTTGCCGGTCTTCGGGTTCGGCAGCACGTACCGGCCGTAGAGCGGCTCGCGCCCCCCGTTCTCCGCCGTCGGCTCCGGCTCCGCCGGGCGGTGGGCGTAGAGCGCGACCCGGTCCACGTCCGGGTTCGCCCGCAGCGGCTCCGGTACCGGCGTGACGCCCTCTGGTGCCAGTTCCGGCAGCGGGAACGCGGTGCCCGGCTGCTTCTCGTAATCGTCGTGGGCCGCGTCCGGTGCGTCCTCCGGCGGAGCCGCGACCGGGATCCGGTCGGCCTGTCCGCCCGCCAGTCGCTCGCGCATGGCCGCCACCGTCGGGGACATGGCCGCCGCCCGGTCCAGGACCGCCACCGCCTCCGGGTCGGTGCTGAACACGTGGGGGGTGCCCGGCGGGACCGCGTCGGTCAGCGTCCGCACGGCCTCCCGGCCCAGCGGCCCCGGCTCCCCGGGATCCGCCACGGCCGCGTCCACCAGCTCCAGTGGGACGGACCGGCTGCCGGGGCAGCGGACGCCGTTCAGCTTGTGCGTGCGGACCAGCCGGTCCTTGGTGACGGCGAACTGCTTCGGGCACTCCGGGCAGGAGAACTGGGCCGGTTCCGCCACTCGGTCGTCCGGCGGGGAGTCCCCGTACAGCCCCTCCGGGAAGCTCGGCAGCGGCAGGCGGCCCACCTCCACGGGCAGCACCGCGGCGGACTCCTCTGGGTCGTGGTCGTGGTCCACCGCCTCCCACCCGGCCCCGTCCGCGGTGGCGCGGATCTCGTCGCCCTCGTCGAACTCGATCCCGCACACCCCGCACTCGCCCTCGTACCCTGCGTTGATCGTGGGCCTGGACCGGGCGGAGTCGGGCTCCGGCCCCATGAACGGATCAGTCGGCACTGTCGGTCCCCTCTTCCCTCGTGTCTCCCGCGGCCCCCGGCCGCACGGTCTGTACCTGTCGGACCACCCTGGTCAGGACCGTCACCGGGACGTCCGCGGCCGGTCCCATGTCCAGGAACTGCGCGGCGTTCCCGATCTCGTTCAGCAGGATGTCCAGCTCTTCCCGGACGATCCTGCGCACGGCGTCCCGCTCCGATGCGAGCATGCCCGCCCCTTTCGCTGTGTCGATTTCATTAAATCAGTAAACGGGCTCCGGCGTCAGGCCTGCGGGACGCTGTCGCGGGGGACGAACCGGTCGATGACCCGGGACGCGAACGCCACGGAGATCAGGTCGGAGAGCTCCGCCTTGGTGGTGTCGGGGCTGTGCACGATCCGCAGCGACCGGGCCATGTTCAGCTGGGGCTCCGTCGGCTCCGCCTTCCGCTTGCGCCAGGACGCGCCCCGCATGGCGATGCTGCCGCCGCGGTCCTCCGCCTCCACCTCGCCCCAGGACATGGCCGTCTCCAGTGTCAGGTCCCCGTGCAGCCGCTCCCACTGGCCGCGCTTGGGGGCGGCGGCCACCGTCCACGACCCGTCCGTCTGCGGCCACAGCAGGACCACGGTGTCCCCCGCCGGGATGAACCACACCCCCATCACCGTGCGCAGCCACGCGGACCGGGAGGACGCGAACAGGTCCAGCTTCTCCCCGGTCCCCCTGAGCACCAGCGGGGCGTCTGCCTCCAGGACGCAGGTCCTGCACGGCCGGCGCCCCCCGCATCCCGCGCACGGGCAGGTGCACGGGGTCGTACCGCAGGTGCGGCAGGGCTTCCGCTCTGCGAACAGCCCCTCTTCGAGATCGATCAAAGTGGCGAGTTTGTTGGTCTCGCTCGCCCCCACCACGTCCAGGACCAGGGCGTCCGCCTTCCCCGGGAACGGGCGGAGCACCCGGCCCACCATCTGCATGTACAGCGGCTGGGAGGCGGTGGGTCGGGCGATGACGGCACACGAGGCGTGGGGCGCGTCCCAGCCCTCGGTCAGCACCATGCAGTTCGCGAGTACCTGCACCCTGCCGGCCGCGTAGTCGGCGAAGATCCGTACCCGGTCCTCGCGCGGCGTCTCCCCGGTGACGACAGCGGACCGCAGGCCCAGCGCCTCCAGCTCCTTCGCCGCGCCGTGGGCGGTGGCGACCGTCGGGGTGAAGACGACGCCGGGCCGGTCGGAGGCGTGCTCCCGGTAGGCGACCGCGATCCGGGCCAGCGCGTCGGACTCCTCCAGCGCGTGGCCCAGGCCCCCCGCCTGGTAGTCGCCCCGGGACTGCCTGACGCCGGACAGGTCCAGGTCGTCCACCGCGACCGAGCGTCCGGTGGGCGGGACCAGGTGGCCCTTGGAGATCATGTACGCCAGGGACTTGGTGTACACCACGTCCTCCCACGCGGTGCCCAGGCCGATGCCGTCCCCGCGTGCCATGGTCGCGGTGAAGCCCGCGTGCACCGCGTCCGGGAAGGCGTTGAAGATCTTTTGCCATGACGGACTCACCGCATGGTGCGCCTCATCAGAGATGATCAGGCCGAACGGCCGATACCGCTGCTGGGAGTCCAGCAGCCGGGCCATCCGGGACGGGCGGACGATCGTCTGCACGGAGGCGACGACCACCTGGGCGTCCACCTCGTCCACGCCCGCCTTGACCTTCCCCGCCGACAGGTGCGGCGCCACCGTGCGCAGCTTGGACAGCGCCTGGTCCGCGAGCTCGTCTCGGTGCACCAGGACCAGAACCCGCTTCCCGGTGCGCTCGTGGAACTCGGAGGCCAGGTGCGAGAAGACGACGGTCTTGCCGGCCCCGGTACTGAGCACGACGGCCGGCCGCCGCATCCCGTCCGCGTGCGCGCGGAACACGGCGTCGATAGCCTCCCGCTGATAGCCGCGCAGCGGCAGCATGTCCGTGCTCACAGCGACACCTCCGGGCCGTCCCCGGTGTGGCCCGGGAACCGCGTCCCGCACTCCGGGCACCTCACCGGGCACCCGCCACGTAGAAGAGGACGAACCCGGTCAGGCCTCCGACGATGATCCAGAGGAGTGCGGAGAACAGCAGGCCCCAGCCGATGCCGCGAGGGGCGTTTCCCATAGCCGTGTCCTTCGGTCGTGGTCGGATACTGATTTAATTAAAGCAGTTGCAGGAGCTCTGTGGAAGGGTCGGAGCCCACTCCGTCGCACCGGTAGCGCACCTCGTTAGCCACACCGCCGGTCCACTGGTGCGCGACGTGGCGGCGGACCTGCGGGCACTCGCCGTACCGGGGCCGTGTCATCTCGCAGTCCGCGTTCCTGCTCTCGGTCCTGATCCGTTCCTCCACTGGCTGAGCAGGAACCGGTAGGCGTAGGCCGCCTGCCGGGGTACCACACCGTTGCCGATGATCCGGAGCTGCTGGCTTCGGGGGGCCGGCGTGCGCGTGGCCGTGACGTGGCCGGGTGGCCAGCCCATCATCCATTCGGCGAACGCGGGTGCCAGGGACAGGCCTCCGCCGTGCCCCCTCGTGACGGGGCACGGCGCACCCTGCTGGAGCACCCCCTGCCAACGCTTGACGGCCGGACCGAAGTCCCGGCCGTCCGCACACACCCACGACCATTCACTGCCGTCCGCCGGGAGCAGGTGACCGGCAACGCCCGGCAGGTAGAAGTGACCGGCCGCGTCCCGCTGCGACGGGCCCCCGTGGGGGCCATCGCTCGCCTTCGGTGTGGGGAGTAGGGAGACAGCAGTCCGTAGGTTGATACCCCCCGTTCGCTTCGGGGACGTGCCCGGACCGCCCGTCCCGTCCGCGGCCGTCGGACTGGGCAGCAGACCAGTCCGACGGAGCGCGGTAGGCAGCCCCGGCGCGACACGGACGACGCCCCCGGTGAACATTCCGTGCATCGGCATCGGCTCGCGGACCGAGTCCCAACCCGGAAGCGGGGACTCCGACAGGGGCACGGCCACGGCGAACCAGCGCCTGCGCGGATGCGGTGCCTTGACGTCGGAGGCGTACACGCACACCCACCGCACCCCGTAGCCGAGGGCCGCCAGGTCGGTGACGACCGTGTCCAGGCCGCGGCCCCGGATGGCGGCCACGTTCTCCAGCATGACCAGGCGGGGCCGGAGCACGGAGACGGCCTCCGCCACGTTCTTCCACACCGACGACCTGGGTCCGGTGATCCCAGTCCTGGGTCCCGCGTCGCTAATGTCCGTGCACGGGAAACCGGCCGCCAGGACGTCCACTGCGGGCAGCGACGACCAGTCGGCCGTCGTGATGTCACCCACGTTGGGCACGCCCGGGAAGCGCTCCGCGAGGACGGCGACGGCCCACGGGTCGTTCTCCGCCAGCCACAGCGGGACCGCCCCGGTGACCTGGCTGACGGCCATCTCCAGGCCACCGGCCCCGGCGCACAGCCCTGCCATCGTCGGTGTGCTCACGGCTGTGACCGCCATCCGCTGAACAGGTTCCCCACCACGTACAGAACCTCCGCCACTGCCGCATCGGTGATCTCCACCCCCGACGTCTCCCGGACCGCCCCCAGCGCCCCGACCAGGTGCACCTCCATACGGTCCAGGTCCAGCGGGGGTGTCTCCGACTGCGAGAGGATCCGTGCATAGTCGTCCGCCCGCTTCTGGGTGGCACGGATCAGTCGCATGGTCCCGGATGTGGTGGCCCGGGTCGGGTCCATGCCCGCAGCCCGCTCCCGCAGCCGCTGCGCGGACGCCTCCAGCTCCGCATGACGCAACCGCAGTTCGGTCGTCGTGGTGTGTCCGATCATGATCGTTCCCTCTCTCGGTAGTCGGGGTGGCCCGGGCACGACCGGGGCCCCGGAGCGATGCGTGAGTACGTGGCGGGGTCACCCGTCCGCCCGCCGGCAGATCAGGGAGAGCTCCACCGGGTCGTGGAACCCTCCCTGGTCAGGCAGCAGGTCGTAATCCGCCTCCAGGCAGACGTGACCCAACTCCGGCGGGTGGCCCGCGGACAGGTCGCATCCGTGGGTGCCAAAGAACACGTTGCAGTACGCCGGGTACGACAGACCGGCCCGAAGCCAGTCAGCCACGGTCCAGTCCCCGCGTCCCGGGTCCGTCGTGACGGTGGTCGTAGCAGCGGTGGACGTGGTCCGCGTCGGACACCATGTCGTAGTCCCACAACTCGTGCTGGTCGAACAGGTGTCCGGCCGTGTCCACGGCCCACTGCATGATCTTCTGGTCGTTCGTGCCCCGGCTCTCCACCGGGTCCGCGTTGCGCATGTCCTGGCGGATCAGCAGGGACGCGATACCCCGCAGTGCCTCCCCCTGGTTACTGTTCGAGTCCAGGACCGGCTTCGGGTCCGTGTAGGCCAGCATCTCCACGACCACTTCCTCCGGACCTCCTAGGAATGCGTGCGTCCGCGGGTCCAGCGGGGCGGACGCCTGTGTGATGAACGTCTGCGACACCTCCGGACCCGCCGCAGCGCGGGCGGCCTCCACCTGGTTGCCGTTCAGGTCCTGGACCGGCTCTGTCTTGCCGTTGCACAGCCAGCCAACCCAATACCAGGTACCGTCCACGGTCGCGGACGACGTGCCCCGGTGCGGGGCGTGCGGGCCGGTGCGGTCGCAGCCGGCCAGGACTCCGACGCGCAGTCGTCCGGTGGTGCTCGGTGTCTCTGTCATGGGTTTGATTAAATCGGAGATCCCTCCTGACGTCAACTGGTGCGGACTGATCCGTGCTGCTAGTCTCCTCCCCATGACACCTACCGAGACAAGGACCTGGCTGACCCGCCAGGAGGCGGCCGGCCGGGCCGGAGTGGACATCCGCACCGTGGACGCATGGCTGGCGGACGGCACCCTGACCCGCTACCGCGTCGGACGCCGCGCCGTGCGCATCGACCAGGAGCAGCTGGACGCGCTGCGCACCCCGACGCCTGACGCCCCGCGCAGCGCGTAGCGTCCCCCACCACAGCACCTGAGAGGGGGCAGCATGACCACAGACGTGGACCCGTCGCTGAACGGACATGCCGAGGACGCGCAGACACGCGCCGTGGACGCGCTGGGGAACGCGTTCAGCCCGGCCGGACTGGAGGCGCTGGAGGCCGGGGGCATCCCGGTGGACAAGGCGCTGGAGTACGGCGTGCGGGCGGTGGCCCATCCGGACCACGTGCCGGACGAGATCGCCCGCTGGTGGGTGCAGGGGCCCGGCCGCGGGCCCGGGCTGCTGTTCGAGTGGCGCGACCAGGACCGGACCGTGGTCCAGTTCCGCCCCGACACACCCGTGGTGGACGACCGGGGGGAGGCGCACAAGTACGTCCTGCCGAAGGGCTGCGGAACCTTCCTGAACCACCTGCGCGCACCCGCCGGGGGCGAGGACCCGTACCTGTTCGTGGAGGGCACCAAGCAGGGGATCGCGGCGGCCGTGTGGGCCCCGGTGGCCTGGGGCGTGGTGGCGGTACCCGGCTGTGACTCCTGGGTGGGCACGGACCTGTCCTGGGCGGCCGGCCGGGAGGTGGTGGTGGTCTTCGACGGCGACGTGGCCACCAACCGCAACGTCCACGACGCGGCGGTCAGGCTCCAGGAGGCGTTGGAGCTCGAAGGGGCGGAGGGCGTGCGCTTCGCCAAGATCGCGGGGGCCAGGTCGACCGACGGCCTGGACGACGTCCTGGGACGGCGCGCAGCGGGCGGGCGGACGTCCTTCCTGGAGCAGCTGGCGAAGCTGGCCGTGGCGAAGCTGGGCCGGCCCCCGGGCCGCAAGGCCGCGTCCCCCTACATGACGGAGAAGGGCCTGCTCGCCCGGACCACGGCACTCGCCGTGCTGGAGGGCCAGCCTGCGGCGCTCGGCAAGGGATCAATGATCGCGCTGTACCGCGACGGGGCGTTCCGCGTGGACCGCGGCCGGGAGCCGCTGATCGACCGGATCAGCGACATGCTGGGCGAGGACTTCCGGCCCGCCCACCGGTCCACGGTGGAGGAGTACCTCGTGGGCGAACTGACCCGGCGCGGGCTGCGACTGGGCGACCGGGCAACGGAACCGGTGCTGAACTGCGCGAACGGGATGCTGGACCTGCGCACGGGGGAGCTGCTGCCGCACGGCCCGCAGTACCTGTCCGCACAGCAGATCCCCGTGCCCTGGGACCCTGGTGCCACGGCGCCCCATTACGAGGCATGGCTCCAGCAGGTGATCCCGGACCAGGGGCGTGAGCTGGAGGAGGTGGCGTCCACGATGCTGGACCCCTCCCGCACCCCTGCCAAGGCGTTGTTCGCGTTCGGCCCCTCCCACTCCGGCAAGAGCACCGCCCTGCGCATCCTGGGTGCTGTCGCGGGCCCTGAGAACATCTCGGGGGTGTCGCTGCACCAGTTGGCCGACAACAGGTTCATGGCCGCCGCGCTCTATCAGAAGATGGCCAACATCGCGGCGGACCTGTCCAGCGCGCACCTGACGGACATGTCCCTGTTCAAGATGATGTCCGGCGAGGACGTCGTGGAGGCGGACCGCAAGTACGGGCTGCCCTTCCGGTTCACCAACCAGGCACTGTTCGCGTTCTCCGCCAACGAGCCGCCGACGGTCAGCGAGACGTCCGACGCGTACACCAACCGGATCTCCCCGTTCAGGTTCCCGTTCAGCTTCGCCGGACGCGAGGACCCGACGATCGAGGACTCCATGATGCGCGAGCTCCCCGGGATCCTGGTCCGCTGGGTGGGGGCCTGGCAGGGGTTCCACGGGCGTGGCGGCTACCTGCCGCAGGACGCGGACGTGCGCCAGGAGTTCGAGACGCGCTCGGACCGCGTGGCCCGATGGGCGGCCACCCGGTGCGACGTGCACCCGGACGCCGTGGGACGGACGGTGGGGGCCGACCAGGGGGACACGATCACGTCACTCTACGTGGCGTTCCGGTCCTGGGCAGAGGACGACGGTACGGCCAAAGCCATGTCCCGGCCGAAGTTCGCAGAGCGGCTGCGGACGCTGCCGGGTGTGGGTGAGGTACGGCTGACCCACCGGAACAAAAACGTCGGCATGAACGTGACAACCCGCACGGGGGAGGACAAGGAAATCGGACAAACCACCCGTAACCGGGATGTGGCGGTCACCACGACGGGGGGGTCAAACGATCACGGTGTGGGCTCTGACCTGCGGAGTGTGGGTAGTGGTGTGGGTGCCGGAGATCTTGGTGTGGGTTCTGACCTGCGAAGTGTGACTAGTGTGAGTGCCATACAACCCTATGTGAGGGTTGGGACTGAAGAGAAAAAGATCATGGATACAGTCCCGACTCATAGACAGGATTGCGAACAACCCACACTCCCCACACCGCCCACACCTGCCGTCTGGGACCCGTTCGACGGCCCCGCGCCGGTCCCCGAGCCGCGGACCGACCCGTTGACTACTTATACGGAGAGTGACGGTGAACGTGTTCGTACCGCAGGTCCCGACCGTGACCGTGTACCACCGGATGCGGGAGTGCACGTCGATGGGCCGGTTCCGCAGTGGTCGGCAGGTGCTGGCGGTCCAGTTGGCGGAAGCGCAGGCGCGGGGCCTGGTGCCCTGCCGTCGGTGCAGACCGACGACGTGACGGGAGCGCCCAACCCGTTCGCCCCCGCCGATCCGGCGGCCGGGACCGACGACTTCGACTGGAGCGCGTGACATGGTGACGACCGCGTACTTCGACCTGGAGACCTGCTCCGCCGACGACCTGTTTCACCGTCCGGACTTCCTGCGGCTGGCCGGCGCGGCGGGGCCGGACGGCCCGGTCGGGGTGACCGCCGACATGGGGGTGCTCACCGCCTTCCTGGACCGGGCGGGTGCCGTGGTGGGCCACAACGTCCTGGGCTTCGACCTGCTGGCGCTGGCGTACCACCACGGGGCCGACTGGGAGGCGCTGTCCGCCAAGGCGGTGGACACCCTGATCCTGGCCCGGCTGGCGGACCCGCCGCGTGCCCGGGACACGGGCGGCAGCACGGACCGGTACGACCTGGACCACGTCGCGCAGAAGCTGGGCGTCGCCGGGAAGGTCACCGGGGACGGCGGCCTGGCATCGCTCAAGCGCGAGTTCGGGGGGTACGACGCCATCCCGGTGGGCGACTCCCGGTACGCGGCCTACCTGCGGGCCGACGTGGAGGCGACGCGCGCCGTGGCGGCCCGCTACCCGATGACGGAGTACGGGGCCCGGGAGCACCGCCTGGCGTCCCTTGCCGGGCGGATGACGCTGAACGGGTTCCGGGTGGACGTGCCGCTGCTGCGCGAGCGGATCGCGCAGGGCGAGGCGCGCAAGACGGAGGCCCTGGAGCGCCTGCACGCCGTGCACGGGCTCCCGCTGGGCCGGGACGTCCTGCGGGGCCGTGGCGCGGCCAGGAGGCCCGTCTGGGAGCCGTTCTCGTCCCCGTTGGCCACCCGGGAGGGGGCGGACTGGCTGGAGGCCGTGTACGCCCGCTACGGCGTCCTGTCACCCCCGCGCACCCGGACGGGGCTGTCCACGGCGGCGGAGGTGCTCAAGGGCCTGTCCGCCCACCCGAAGTGCCCGCCGGAGCTGCGGGAGGTCCTGGGCCTGATGGGTGTGGTGACCACGATCCGCACGGTCTACCAGACGGCGGCCAACCACCTGGAGGGGGACCGGGTCCACCCGAAGATCAACATGGGGCAGGCGTCGGGGCGGTGGTCGTTCACCGCGCCGGGGCTGACGGTCTACGGCAAGCGCGGCGGCAGGCACGTGGAGCGGGACGTCTTCCTGCCGGAGGCGGGCCACGTGCTGCTGTCCTGCGACCTGTCCCAGATCGACATGCGGGGCGTGGCAGGGCACTGCCAGGACCGGAACTACATGGACCTGTTTTTGCCCGGACGGGACGCGCACACGGAACTGGCGGTGCAGATCTTCGGCGACGCGTCCTTCCGGGAGGCGGCCAAGCCACTGGGCCACGGAGCCAACTACGGCATGGGCCCCAAGCGGATGATCGCGGACGGGCACGACCCGGAACTGGTGAACGCGTTCTTCGACGGCATGGCGCGGATGTTCCCGCGCAAGGCCCAGTGGACCGACGAGGTGAGGACCCTGGCCGACGCCGGGGAGCTGCTGGACAACGGTTTCGGCCGGCTCATGCGCTGCGACCCGGAGCGGACCTACACCCAAGCCCCCGCGCTGATGGGCCAGGGCACGGCGCGGGACCTGCTGTGCGACGCGCTGCTGCGGCTGCCGGACAGTTTCCGGCCGTACCTGCGGGCCGTCATCCATGACGAGATCCTGCTGTCCGTCCCGAAGGAGGACGCGGCGGAGGTCGCGGAAGTCGTCCGGGCCGCGTTCACCACGGAGTGGCGCGGCGTTCCGATCACCTGCGACGTCTCGAAGCCGGGACGGTCGTGGGGCGAGGTGAGCGCCAAATGATCTCTGTCGGGTGCCGGTTCTGTGTCCGGGCGGTCTGTGCCCGGTGTCTGTGGACCGGCATCCGGGCGACGGGGGAGTGTGTGTACTGCGGTGGCCCGTCGGAGACGGTGGACCATGTCATCCCCCTGGCCCGTGGTGGTTGGGAGCATGAAAGCAACCTGGTCCCAGCCTGTCGGCCATGCAATTCCGGAAAGAAAGATCGCTCATTGGCGGAATGGGACCCCGTCAAAGTAGCCAGGGCTATCCGAGTGAACGGAAAGGTGGCGACACTGTGCGTGTAATAGGAATCGATCCGAGTATGACGGGCACCGGGCTGTGCGCCTGGGACGGGACGACGTCCACGGTCAAGACCAACGCCAAGCAGCGGGACAACCGGCTGCGGGTGATCAACCGGGCGGTGGCGGCGGTCGCGGTGGTGCGGTCCCCGGACCGTCCCACCCTGCGGAGTCCGGAGACGATGGACCTGGCCGTGGTGGAGATGGCGCCCCCCGGTCTCAAGGGCCCGGCCATCGCGGCCCTGCACATGGTCCAGGCGGCCGTTCGCATGGCGCTGATGGACGCCGGGGTGCCGTACGCCCTGGTGAACCCGGCACATGTGAAGGCGTACGCGGGGTGGGCCCGCAACGACAAGGAAGCCATGGCCCGGTCCGCGTACAAGACGGACGGCAGCGTGTTCGCCACGGATGACGAGTGCGACGCCTGGTGGCTGCGGCAGATGGCGCTGGATCGGTACGGGCTGCTGCCGCTGGGCACGCGGCGGGTGAGCGCGCAGCAGCGGGCGTGGCTGGACAAGGTCGAGTGGCCGGAGTTGGAGGACGGATCGTGAGCACGGACCCGGAGGACTACAACGATCTCCAGGCGTACCTGGAGGGCGACGCACGGCAGCAGGACGCAGCGATGCTGCGGCTGGACCGGCGTGCCGTGGAGGCGGGGCAGATGTCCGTCGCCGTGTTCCGGCGGCTGCACCCGGACGGGGGCGGGGAGGACATGCCGGTTCCCGGTGGCGTGCTGCGTCTGCTGCCGTCCCAGGTGTCATACGAACAGGTCCCGATCTGCTGGCACCCCAACGCGGCGGAGTCCGTCAGTTGGGACCCGTCCCGCGCGACGTACCGCAAGACCTGGACGGGTGGCCGGCTGCGGGTCCGGCGCTGCCGCCCGGTCTCGTTCCGCGTGCTCCGCTGCCCGGACTGCCGCACGTGGGCCGGTCAGGTCGAGATCCCGGGCCTGGTCACGGACCTGCGGCTGCCGCCTTGTCTGCTTCCGACAACAGGAGCAACGCCACGAGTGGACAACGGGGCGGGACCATGCCCGTGATCTTCCTCTGTCTGCTGACCGGGGCGGTAGTAGCCCTGGTCAGCGGGCATACGCGGCTCGGCATGCTGCTGGCCCTGGTGGTCGGGATCATGATCGGTACCACCGACGCGGGACGGTCCCTTGTCGGGTTCCTACAACTCTGGAGATGACGTGTACATAGAATTCCGGACGGTGCTGCCCGGGGAGGTGCTGTGGGCGTGCTCCATCTGCTGTTCCCCGGCCCTGGACCGCGGCGAGCACGCGGCGTGGCACCGACGCAATGAGGACTGCGGCATCGGCGACGCCAGCTCCACCGGGCCCGCCTACGCCGTCCGTGAGCCGTCCTCCGGGTACGGGGCCGCCCTGACGGACCGGCAGGCCGTGGCCCACGGGCTGCTCGCGGACACGGGCCCGCAGGAGGTGCGGAGCCTCCAGCTGATGGACGGGTCCCACCCGTTCGCCGCCCCCGTCACCGGGGCCCTGCCGCTGGACCCGGAGGCGGAGCAGCGGACGGAATGAGTTGAACCGGTTGGGCGCTACCCTGGCCGCATGACGCCACACCTGCACCGCTACACCCCGACGGACGCCCGCCTGGGCCGGCACATCGCGCACTACCCGGAGTCACTGCGCTACGCCCACGGCGTGCTCCCCGCGTCCGCGATCAAGACCGTGCGCTGGACCCGGCGGATCCCGATCCTGGACCAGGGCCAGCTGGGGAGCTGCACCGGCAACGCCGCGACCGGCATGCTCGGCACCGACTCGGTCAACAGGACCGCGACCCCGACCGTGACGATCACCGCGGCCGGGGCCGCCGCGTCTCACGGTCGGTTCAGCGCGGGCACCTACCCGCTGGATGAGAACTTCGCCGTGGCGCTGTACGGGCTCGCCACCGTTCTCGACAACTACTCCGGCACCTATCCCCCGACCGACACCGGGTCCGACGGAGTTTCCGTGTCCAAGGCGCTCCAGGCGCTGGGCCTGATCACGGCCTACACCCACGCGTTCTCCGTCGCGGCCCTGAACAGCGCGCTCCAGGCGTCCAGCGTGATCATCGGGATCGAGTGGCTGGAGTCGATGTACGACACCGCCCCCGGCGGGACGTTCGTCGTCGATCGGAACAGCGGCGTCGCCGGGGGCCACGAGCTGGAGGTGATCGGCTACGACACCGCGACCGGGCTGTACGAGATCCCCAACAGTTGGGGCGCGTCAGGCTTCGGCATCGACGGGACCGGGTTCATGACCACGCCGGACATGACCTGGCTGCTCTCGCAGCAGGGTGACGTCACCGTGCCCTCCTTCGCCGCGCTGCCCGTTCCCCCGACGCCCCCGGTCCCGCCCGCGCCTCCCGTGCCCGGCCTCACCGCGCAGGGCATGTGGAACCAGATGAAGGCGCTGGCCGCCTCCGACGGGCTGTCATGAGCAACGCGCGCAGGGAGCAGCTCTACCTCCGGGACCGCGGCACACTGACCCCCGCGCAGCGCAGGCGGCTGCGGCACAAGATCCACCGGGAGCTGGGATGACACAGCAGCCGACCGGATCCCTGATCTACGCGGCGCACCTGGCCGCGACAAGTGCCCGCCGCGCGGCCGTCCACGACGCGCTGGCCAAGACACCGCCGCTGTCCCCGAACCTGATCCCGGACCTCGGCACCGTGTGGGACGTCGCCTGGGCCAATCCGACGGCGGCCCAGGTGAAGGCTGCCGGGGTGTCCGGCGTGATCGGGTACTTCTCCCACGACACGACCAAGAACCTGACCCCGTCCCAGGTGTCCGACTACGTGCTGGCCGGGATCGGGGTGTGCCCGATCTGGGAGACGACGGCGGGCCGCGCCAGCTCCGGCTACGCGGCGGGGCAGGCGGACGCCCGGGACGCGGTCACCCAGCGTGACGCGTGCGGGCTCCCCGCCCGCCAGCTGATCCGCGCGGCCGTTGACACGGACACCACCTGGGCGGCGGTGGCGGCATACTTCGAGGGGTTCGCCTCCGTCATCGGCAAGACGCAGACGGCGCCGTACGGCGGGTACCGGATCACGACCGCCGCCTACGCGGCCGGGTACCGGCGCTGCTGGCAGACCCTCGCGTGGTCCGCCGGTCAGGTGGACCCGCACGCCGTGCTGTACCAGAACGGCCACACCGCCCTGTCGGGGTCGGCCGACGTCAACACGATCCTGGCCCCCGACTGGGGCCAGTACCCACCCCTGGAGACCGACGTGAACCTGTCCGACAGGATGCCCGCGTACGCCGCTGTCAAGGTGCCCGGCAAGCCCGACTACATCCCGACCGTCGGCGAGTGCATCTCCGGTGCCCGCCAGGCGGACACCAAGGCGGACGCCCTGTCCGTCCAGGCGTCGGCCAACGGGGAGGCGCTGTCCGCACTCACTCTCAAGGTGGACCACCTGGCCGCCGCTGTGGCAGGGATCGAGGCACTCACCCTGACCCCGGCCCAGGTGTCCGCCATCGCCGCCCAGGTGGGCCCCGCGCTGGCCGACCTGCTGGCCGCACGGCTGGCGGGCTGACCCGTGGCGTCCAACCCGTTCCCGGGACCCGAGGACCAGGCGGACGCCGCGGCCAAGCGGCGCCGGGTGATCCAGGCACGCCTGGAGGGGGCGACCTGGGACGTCGCGGCGGTGGCCGGCGGGTACGCGGACCGCGGGTCCGCCTACCACGCCGTGACGGCCGCGCTCAAGAACGAGCGCGAGGCGCTGGGCCACGATCTTGTGGAGCTCCGCCAGGTGGAGGACGACCGGAACAACGACCTGCGGCAGCGGCTGTACGCGATCATCCGCGCGGACCACGTGGTCGTCTCGCAGGGCCGCATCGTCAAGGACGACGACGGGGTACCGCTCCGTGACCACGCCCCGGTCATGGCGGCCATCGCGCAGTTGGGCCGGATCGCGGACCGTCACGCGCTGCTCCACGGCCTGAACGCGGCCAAGGAACTGTCCATCGCCCTGGACGCGCGCAGCAGCGTGGAGGCGTCCGTGGTGGCCGACACCCTGTTCGCGGTGGCCGACGCCATGGGCCTGCCGCCCGACATGCGGCGGATGATGCTGGAGACCATGGGGGAGCAGCTGGCGAGGGTGGCCGACGACAGCGGCGCCGTGGGCTGACCGCCTGCGCTACGCTGCGGGGGCCATGACGCGGCCCCGCCCCGGCAGTCCCCACGCTGCCGGGGCGTCGTGCTGTCCGGGGTCGGGCATCCTGTCCCCATGAACCGTGATCAGCGCGAGGTGGCGGCCAAGGCGAAGGACGTGTTCTCCTCACGCCTGGCCGACCTGCTGTCCCCGCGCTGGACACCGCGCCCCCACCAGGTCCCGCCGCCGGGCGACTGGTACGGGTGGCTGCTGCTCGCGGGGCGCGGGGCGGGCAAGACGGACGCCTGCGCGAAGTACATCGTGGACCACGTCAACGGACCGCCGTGCCTGCCCGGCCGGGCTCCGCACTGGGTCGGGATCATCGCCCCCACCCTGGGCGACGCTGCCACCTCCTGCGTCACCGGGCCGTCCGGGATCATGGCCCACGACCCGACCGCGCGCATGGTCACGGTCCAGGGAGGCACCGTGGTCCGCTGGCCCAACGGCTCGGAGGCGAAGCTGTTCGGAGCCAACAGCATGGACGACACGGAGCGGCTGCGCTCGGGCGGTAACCGTTGCGTGCGTGAAGGGTCCATGATCCGTACGGAGCGCGGTCCGGTACCGATTGAGCAGGTGCGACCCGGTGACCGGGTGTGGACCAGAAACGGACTGAGGTTTGTTCTCCAGGTCTGGGACAACGGGGTGCGCCCGGTGTGGCGGTTCGACCACGATGCGGGGTCCACCTGGCTGACTCCGGACCATGAGGTCTGGACGGAGCAGCGCGGGTGGCAACAAGCCTCGTTCGTCCAGACGACTGATACAGTGTTGTCATGGGACGATACGGTGAGCCGATCACGTACGACGGGGTCCGGTGGAACGCGAACGGGCGGGATCCGTACTACCGGAACAGCAACCGGGGGCTGCTGCACCGATGGATGTGGACCAAGGAAGTCGGGGACATCCCGGACGGCATGCAGGTGCACCACAAGAACCACGACAAGCGGGACAACCAGGTCTCCAACTTTGTGCTGCTCCCACCCGGTGAGCACTGGGCAGAGCACGGAGCGGAGCGCGGGGAGGACTGGCACGCCAAGGGCGGTCGGGCGTCCGTCGCGGCACGTGTCTGGCGGGACTTCACCTGTGAACGCTGCTCCCGGCCGTTCCGTAGCCGCGCAGCCGCTGCCGTGGTCCGGTTCTGCTCCGCTGCCTGTCGTGACCATGCGTCACGAACACGGGAGCAACGGGTGTGCCGCGTGTGCGGCAACATGTTCGAGTGCCCTGCCCGCAACCCCACCAGCACCTGTTCGCGGCGGTGTACTTCGGTCCACGCCTACGCACAGCGTGGCAAGGGTCTACGACCTGACCGTTGAGCATGATCATGAGTTCTTCGCTGACGATCTCCTGGTCTCCAACTGCCTGGCCTGGTTGGAGGAGATCGCGGCCTGGCGGTTCATGGACGAGGCGTGGGACCAGATGCGGTTCGGACTCCGGTCCGGTCCGCATCCGCGCTGGATCGGGTCCACCACGCCGAAGCCGCGCGGACTGATCAAGCGCCTGGAACGCGGCGAGTTCCGGAACACGGTCGTGACCCGGGCCACGACGTACGACAACCCCCACCTCCCGCAGGAGATCCGCGACGCCCTGGAGGACGCGTACAAGGGGACGCGCAAGGGCGACCAGGAGCTGCTGGGCCTGATCATGGAGGAGGACGAGAACGCGCTGTGGACCCGCGACATGATCAGTGCCGTGCGCATCGACCCCGCGGACCTGCCCCCGCTGACCCGCGTCACGGTGGGCGTGGACCCGTCGGGCGGTGCCGGGGAGCAGGGCATCGTCGTCGCCGGGAAGAGCGCGCTGTGGACGCCTGAGGAGGGCGGACGCAAGACGGTGCACGGGTTCGTGCTCGCGGACTACACCTGTCATCTCAAGCCGGACGGGTGGGGCCGGCGCGCGGTCCAGGCCGCGATCGACCACGACGCGGCGGACATCACCGTGGAACTGAACTACGGCCGTGACATGGCCGTGTCCACGATCCGGTCCGCGGCGGAGGACATGGGCGTACCGATCAGGATCAAGGTGGTGACCGCGACCCGGGGCAAGCGGGTGCGGGCGGAACCGGTGTCCGCGCTCACCCAGCAGGGGCGGTGGCACTTCGCCGGTCGCTTCGAGCAGCTGGAGGACCAGCTGACCACCTGGACCCCGGAACTGGACTGGTCCCCGGACCGGCTGGACGCCATGGTCTGGGACGCCATCGGGCTCGGTGTGGCGCACCTGCGCGGCGGCAAGGGGGGCATCCGGGTGGGCCAGGGCTTCAAGGCCATGGACCGCGTCGTGGGCTGATTTGATTAAGCCGTGCCACACTTCCGGTAGCCGACCGAAGGGAACCGACCATGTCCACCCCCGTACGCGCTCCGCTGACCGGAGAGCCCGCGCTGATCCTGACGGTGATCAGCGCGGCCGTCTCGCTGATCGTCACCCTGAACGTGGGACTGACCCCGGAGCAGGGCGGCCTGTGGGTCGCCGTGGTCACAGCCGTGTTCGGCCTCGCTGCCGCGCTGCTCACCCGCCCTGTCGCCCCCGCCGCGTTCACCACCCTCGTGACCGCCGTCGGAGCACTGCTCATGGGCTACCACTTCCATGTGGACCCCGCTGTCCTGGCCCAGGTCAACGGAGTGGTCCTGTCCGTCCTCATGCTGCTGACCCGCCACCAGGTCACCCCCGTGGCGCGAGCCCGGACCCCGCTCGCGTGAGCCCCTGGCTGCTGCTCACGGTGATGGCACTCACCGTGTACCGGGCCACGCGGTTGATCACGACGGACGACTTCCCGCCGCTGCTCGCCCTCCGTGACCTGGTGTGCGGCGGATGGCGTCCGATGACGCAGCAGGAGATCGACCGGTACGCGGCGGCGGTCGCCGACGGTCGCACGTCCCTGGGATGGACCATGGCGACGATCAGTGACGTACGGAACCGCTACCTGGTTAGCGCACCCTGGTCGCCGTACTGGTTGGGCAAGCTGGTGTCCTGCGCATGGTGCGCGTCCGGCTGGATCGCAGGCCTGGTCACGCTGGCCACGGACCTGACCGTAGGGGTGCCCGCCCCGTTCCTCGCGGGTCCCGCCGTGTGGGCGGCCGGAGCACTGCTGGCATCGAAGGAGTGGGCATGAGCGGCCCCGTGTACGTCCCGCTGCCCGGGGACATCGGCCTGACCTCCATCCGCGGCTGGGCCGGACGCGGTATCCGCGTCGGCCAGTGGCTGGTGGGTGACGGCTTCTCCCGGTACGAGCACGCGTTCGTCTACGTGGGCAACCAGAAGATCGTTGAAGCGGAGCCTGGCGGGGCGTTGCTGTCCGACGTCAAGCGCTACGACCCGGCTGCGGTCATGTGGCTCCGCTGCCCGCAGCAGTTCCGGCAGGCGGTGTCCGTGGCCGCCAAGGGGTACGTGGGCGTGCCGTACAGCTGGCTGGACTACGTCTCCGTAGCCGCTGACCGGTTCCACCTGATCGTGCCCGGCCTGCGGAAGTACGTGGCGTCCAGCGGCCACCAGATCTGCTCGCAACTCGCGGACAAGGCGGCGGCCGACGGCGGCTGGCACGTCTTCGCCGACGGGCGGGACCCCGGAAACGTCACCCCGGGCGACCTCTGGGGCGCAGCGCTCGCGCAGACCACCGCGCGGGAGCAGGCGTGAGCAGGAAGCGGGTCGTGATGCGGCTGTACTGCCCGTCCTGCGGGGATGTGCGCGGGTCCACGGTGCCGCTGGTCCGCCCCACGGTGCTGATCTTGAAGCACTCGCGGGCGACAGGGGGCGGTACGGAGACGTGCCCCGGAGGCACGGCGGACACTGCGGCGGACGCGGCGCCGTAGCCGGTCGGCGGCCGTCCGGGGACGATGGCGGTACCGTGATCCCCATCCGACCCGGACGGAGGCCGCCATGGCGTGGTACGACGTGTTCACCGGCCGCAGGCAGACGCCCCCGGCGGAGCCCGCGGCACTGACCGCCGCAGCCGTCCCCGCCGCCGCCCCGCTCGCGCAGTACATCCGGGTCCCGGACCGCTGGCAGAACGAGGCGTGGACCTACTACGACACCCTGGGTGAGTTCCGCTACGGCGTGAACTGGCTCGCCAACATGATCTCCCGTGTCCGGCTGCGGGCCGGCGAGCTGGACCCGGCCTCCGACGAACCGTCCATCGTGGACACCGGCCTGCCGGCGGAGGCGATGGCCCAGCTCGGCAACGGCATCGGGGGCAAGGCGGAGATCCTGCGGCGCCTCGTGGTCCAGCTGTCGGTGCCCGGTGAGGGCTACCTGATCGGCGAGACGGTCAGGGGTGTGTCCACCTGGCAGGTCCGGTCCGTGGACGAGGTACGGGCCCAGGGCGGCAGGTACCAGGTCATGGATGAGGACACGGTGAACACCGGGGCCAAGTGGCGCGACCTCGCCCTGGACTCGATCCCGGTCCGCGTGTGGCGTCCGCATGACCGCTGGTACCACCTGGCCGACAGCCCCGCCCGCGCGGCCCTGACCGTGATGCGGGAGCTGGAGCTGGTCAACCGCCACATCACGGCCCAGTACCTGTCCAGGCTCGCGTCGTCTGGCATGGTGGTCTTCCCGGACGAGATGGAGTTCCCGGTCCGTGAGGAGTTCGCGGACGCAGAGGATCCGTTCACCATGGAGTGGATCGAGATCGCGGCCACCGGGATCTCGTCCCCGGGCACGGCGCGGGCGGCGATCCCGATCCCGATCAAGGTCCCTGCCGAACTGGTGGACAAGATCAAGTTCGTGGACTTCTCGTTGCGGATCGACGACAAGATCCTGGAGAAGCGGGACCAGGCGATCCGCCGCCTGGCCACGATCATGGATATCCCCTCGGACGTGATGCTGGGACTGGGCGACACGAACCACTGGACCGCGTGGGCGGTGGAGGAGAGCGGACTCAAGGCACACATCGCCCCGGTCGTGGAGCAGATCTGTTCCGCGATCACGACCGGCTACCTCCAGCCCCGGCTGGCAGCGTCCGGGACCGACCCCGCCGCGTTCGTCACCTGGTACGACATGTCGGAACTGACGCTGCGTCCCGACGGCTCCGCCAACGCGGTCAGCGCGTACGACCGGATGGAGATCAGCGGGGACGCCTTCCGCCGGGAGATGGGCTACAACGACGACGACCGCCCGACCACGGGCGACCTGGAGCAGATGGGGCTCAAGGCGCTGATCCGGGACAGCCACGGTGCGGCCCCCGGTGCGCTGGACGCTCTGGTCGGACGCCAGGTGGTCATCCCCGCGACCCAGGGACCCGGTGCGGCTGCCGCTCCCCAGGGACCGGTGGCACCCCCGGGACAGGAGCCGCTGCCCTCCGAGAAGACACCGCCACCGGCTCCGGCCGCTGCTCCGCCAGTTCCGGCCAAGGGCCCGCCCGCGCAGGCGGCGGCCAACGCCCGGATGCGCAGGTCGGTCCAGGCGCGGACCGCGCACCACGCCCGGTTCCTCGCGGACGGGCGTTGGGCCCTGTTCCACCCCGACGTGTGCGAGTCCGGGGCGTACTCCTGCCCGCACACCCACGCCGTGATGCGCAACGCCCCGGCGGGCACGCCCGGTGCGCCGGGTGCGTACCGGATCACGCTGGACGTCTTCGGCCGTGTAGTGGTCGGGGACCGGGACCTGTACCTGGACACGTCCGTCCTGGTGCCCACCGTGCTGTCCCCGTCCCGGAAGCCGGTGCCCAGTGCCTGACCTCCTGGCGGCGGCCGACGGCAGCCACACGTCCGGCTGCATGATCGCTCTCATGCCCACGGTCGCCGACGCCAAGGCGCTGGCCGTGGACGGGGGTGAGGCACCGGGCGAACTCCACTGCACCCTGTTCTACCTGGGTCCGGACGCCACTGCCTGGACCCCGGACATGCGTGCGGACCTTGTCCAGGGGCTGCACGATTCGTTCGACGGCACGGCCCCGGTCCAGGCCGACGTCTTCGGGGTGGCGCACTGGAACGGTGACGGTGACGCGGCCTCCTGGGTCTGGTCTGTGGGCGACGGCCCGGACAGCGGCCAGAGCCTGGACGCGGCGCACCTGGGCGCGGTCATGGCGCTGGAGGACATGCACGACCAGCCGGAACTGTCCGCACAGCACACCCCCTGGGTGGCGCACGTCTGCGCGCAGTACACCGATGACCAGACGATGGTCCCGGCCATGGAGCAGCGCCTGGGGCCGGTGACGTTCGACCGGGTACGGGTCAGCTTCGGCGACCAGAACACGGACATCCCCCTGGACGGCAGCACGGACCCGGACGACAGTCCGATGACCGCTTCCGGGACCGTGCTGCGCAGGAAGCTCACACCGGTCGAGCTGGCCAGTACCTGTGACTTCTCCGCTCACCAGGCCGGGTGGACGTCCGCCGTGGACGCCTCCGTGCACGACTGGGCCCAGGTCTCCGCAGGATGGCGCAACGAGATCCGGCAGCAGATGCTGACCGCGGACACCGCCCCCGAACTGTCGTCGCTCTCCGTGTCCACCGCTCACGGAGCGTCACTGCTGTACGCCCGCATGGAGGCTGCCGCGATGGCCGCCGGTAAGGCACAGCAGGCGGAGGCTGAGCGGCAGGGGGCCACCGTCCCGCACTGGGACCTGGGGGCCGACGCGGTCACCGCGGCCGGGCTGTCCGGTCGGCGGCTGCTACGCAACGTCGCCTCCGTCACCTCCGACGTGCTGGGATCGCGCATGGTCAACGCCGCGCGGCAGCGGGCCCGCTCCCTGTTCGGGGTGTACGACGGGATCCGGCTGGCCAGCGAGGTGGACCAGTACCTGGCTGACCTGTCCGACGCCTTCACCCGGGAGCAGCTGGGCGCGTCGGTCACGGCCGCGCAGAACGCCGGGCGGATGGCCGTCCTGGACGTCGCCCCGAAAGCGGACTACTACAGTTCGGAGATCCTGGACGGCAACACGTGCCGGCCGTGCCGGGAGGTGGACGGTAAGCAGTTCCCGACGCTGCTCCTGGCGGGGGAGGCGTACCCGACGGAGGGGTACCGGGACTGCCTGGGCGGGGACCGCTGCCGGGGCCTGGTCATCGCGGTGTGGGGCAGTGGCATCACGGCCGCTGCCGAGGAGAGGACGGACGACATGGCCACGGCCACGGAGCTGGGCGGTAAGCCGTCCAAGGGCACCAAGCGGGACAGGCGGCTGGAGGAGAACCCTGCCACGGCGACCAACGAGCCCTGCCCCACCTGCCCGGACGACGAGCACTTCGGCGCGTCCACGTCCAAGGACACCGGTCCCTGGGACGGGGCCGCGTCCCGGTTCGACGACAAGCAGTACCAGACGGCGTCCGCCGCCTGCGACCCCGGGGACGGCACGGTGAAGGAGCGCTGTTTCCTGCCGCACCACGAGCCCACGGGCGCGCTGAACGTGGCCGGTCTGCATGCCGCCGCCTCGCGCGCGGGCTCGCTCAAGGGGCACAGTCCCGAAGCCGTGAGCCGGGCCAAGGCCCACCTGCGCGGCCACTACCACTCGCTAGGGGAAGACGTGCCTCCTTCGCTCACCGCATCCGCCACCGCTGCCGCCGTCACCTGCCCCGACGGCTGGGGGCCGGACCCTGCCGGCGACGGGTGCGTGCCCGCAGGCTGGTCCCCGGGCGACAAGCAGCCCGCCTGCCCGCCGGGCATGGTCCGCGACCCCGACGGGGACGGATGCGTGACGGCAGCCGCCGCGACCGTGGAGCAGCTGGCCGCGCAGACGGCAGGGCCCGACACACTGATCGCACCGGACGCACCCACGGCCCCGTGGTCCGGGGTGCTCGCCGTGGAGGGTGTGACGACCGGGGACGGGCGCGAGTTCGCCCCGGACGCGCTCACCTGGTCCGAGCTCCCGGTGCCGCTGCGCTGGAACATCGAGGACTCCCACGGGGGCGAACCCCGGACGGTGGCCGTCAACGTGGGCCGGATCGACACCATTGAGCGGGTGGGCAGCGAGTTGCGTGCGACCGGTGTCCTGGACCTGTCTGACCCGAACGGTGTGGCGGCCCGGGACAAGATCGCGGGCAACTTCCTGCGCGGGGTTTCGATCGACGCGGACTCCATCGGGGACGCGCAGGTGGAGTACGTCTGGCCGGAGGGCGACGGCGACGGCGGGGACGACGACGACCTGTTCGCCATGCTGTTCGCGTCCCCGGAGAAGATGATCTTTCACGGGGGCCGGATCCGGGCCGCCACGCTGTGCGACATCCCGGCGTTTGCAGAGGCGTACATCGCGCTGACCGACGACACGGGCGCGGTCACGGCGGGCGGGGCGATGGACGCGCAGGCCTGGGCCGACGCGCAGCCGGTCACCGGGCAGCGGGCCGTCACCGCCCACGGCGCCCCCGCTGCCCCGCCCGCCGCCTGGTTCGCGGACCCCGGGCTGTCGCTGCCCACCCCGATCACGGTGGACGCGGGCGGACGGGTGTACGGGCACGCGGCCACCTGGTCCACCTGTCACATCGGCCTGGGCGGGGAGTGTGTCAAGCCCCCGCGCGAGAACGAGCACGCCTACTACCTGACCGGGGAGCTCTCCACCGAGGACGGCCGCTCGGTCAGCGTCGGGCAGATCACGCTGGGGACCGGGCACGCGGCACTGTCGGCGGGGCACCAGGCCGCCGCCGCGCACTACGACAACACCGGGACCGCGATCGCGGACGTGGCCGTGGGCAACGACGCGCACGGGATATGGGTGGCCGGCTCGGTCCGCGCGGGAGCGGACCCCGGCCTGGTCTCCGAGCTCCGGGCATCCGGGCAGGTGTCCGGGGACTGGCGGCGGATCGGCGGCAAGCTCCGGTTGGTCGGGTTGCTGGCCGTCAACGTGCCCGGCTTCCCGGTTCCCAGGCCCGCGCTGCTCACCGCGTCCGGGCAGCCCGTGGCCCTGGTGGCGGCGGGTGCGCCTACCATGGCACCGGGTATGAGTCAGGCAGACAGGGACCGGGCGGAGATGCGCGAGCGCATGGCTGTCCTGGCACGACGCGTCGAAGGAGAGTGATCCACATGTGCGGTTGCGGTGGACAGCAGCCCCCGCCCCCTCCGCAGGTTCCGGCCCCGGTCGAGCCCCCTGCGAAGTGATCCGAGCACGACCCGGGACCGGCCTGCGAATCGCAGGCCGGTCCTTTCATTTAATCGAATCAATAAGGTGAAATGCGCGGTGTGTGACGTTTTCCATGATCGGTGCTACGGTTCGGCCACACCCCGCCTTGCGCGGCTGACGGTTAGGGAGGCCATTCCGTGGCTGGAGAACTGTTCACACGTCCGGAGAACCTCCCGCTCCTGAGTGAGGCCGATCTCAGCGCGGCCCACGACCAGGCGTCGGCGGAGTTCACCCGGGTCCACGCGGACTCCGACAACTGGACGGCGGAGGTACTGGCCTATGCGGAGACGCTGGCCGGCGACCTGGACGCGATCCGGGCGGAGCAGGCGGCCCGCGCGCTGCGCGCCACCATGGCCTCCGAGTCGGAGCGCGACGGCGCCAACGCCACCATGGAGCGCCTCGCGGCGCGGGTGAACGGCCCCGGTGAGGCGGAGACCACCGCGACCGGCGACGGCACCACGGACATGGCAGCCGTCGCGGCTGCCGCAGCGCAGGGCGTCACGGACTCGTTCGTCAAGATCTTCGGAAGCCGGATGGGGCAGGGCGGGAAGCAGCTCGCGTCCCTGTCCGCCGCTGCCGGCCACGCCCCTGACCCCGCCATCGCGGCCAAGCGGACCACGCTCACGATGACCACCAGCGTGGACATCCCCAAGCGTTCACTCACCGCGGGTGCCGAGATCCCGGACATGGACGCCCTGGTGGACGCCGTCCAGACCCGCGCGTCCAGCCTGCCGGAGATGCGTCTCGGTGAGGGCACCCCGCGCTACCCGGTGGCCTCCATCCGCAACGAGTTCGCGCACACCGTGGACGACCGGACCCCGCCCAGTCAGGTGGAGTCCATCATCCGCGAGCTCACCAAGAAGGACCGTCAGGAGTCGCTTCTCGCGGGCGGCGGATGGTGCGCCCCGTCCGAGATCCGCTACGACCTGTTCAACATCTCGGACGTGCCGTCCGGGATTATCGACCTGCCGACGCTGGGGATCTCGCGCGGCGGCCTCCAGTACCCGGTCAGCCCGTCCATCGCGGATATCTTCTACACCTCCGGGGCCTCCAACGCGGCGTCCGGCATGGGTGGGTTCGCCTTCCCGATGACCAACGCCACCGTGCCGTGGCTGTGGTCGGAGGCCGACGACATCGCCACCGTCACCGGCTCCGTGAACAAGCCCACGCTCCGGGTGCCGTGCGCCACCTTCAACACTCAGCGGCTGGAGTTGTACGGCATCACGCTGACCGCCGGGAACCTGACGGACAGCGCGTACCCGGAGGCCACCCAGAACTTCCTGCGGCTGATCCGCAACGCCTACGCGCACAGCGTGAACGCCCGCCTGATCGCGCTCATGCTCGCGGCCTCCACAGGCGCGATCGCGATCCCCACGACCATCACCACCCAGAGCGCGTTCAACACCATCCTGGACGGGGTGGAGCTCGCGGCCACGGACTACCGCAACAAGTTCGCCATGGCGGACGACGCGATCCTGGAGCTGGTCATCCCCCGCTGGATCCTCGCGGTCATCCGTGCGGACCTGGCCTGGAGGACGGCCGTCGAACTCCAGGACGTCAGCGACGCCGAGATCCGCGGCTACTTCACCACGCGCGGGATCGCCCCCCAGTTCGTGTCCGACTGGCAGGTCCGCGGGGCGAACCAGTTCGGCCGGTCCGCCGCCAACATGGGCCTGTGGCCGGTATCCGTGGACTTCATGCTGTTCGCGGCGGGCACGTTCGTGCACGGGACCGGGCTCTCCCTGGACCTGGGCGTCGTCCGTGACTCCGTCCTGAACGCAGAGAACGACTTCACCGCCGCGTGGATGGAAGAGGCGCACCTGATCGCCAAGGTGGGCCACGAGAGCCGTCGCTACACCGCCAACTTCCAGGTGAGCGGGCAGGGAGTCCTGGGCCGCACCCTGGACGCAGCCGGCCAGCTCTGATCCGTCCGCTCCTCACCCCCACGCTTGAGAGGAGGCGGCCGTGGCCGGACCCCGCCTGATCGTCACCGGACCGAGTTTCGAGCCGCTCCCCTACGCGCTGTGGGACGCGGTGCAGCAGCCCACGACCGACGGGCCGCACTGGCAGAACGGGATCACCTGGCAGGAGTGGTGCCCGCAGGTCCCGGACACGCTCTATGACGAGTGCATTGCCGTCACGGGCACCGGCTCCCCGCCGCCGTTCCCGACGCTGCCCGCCGGGGGCAACGTCGTGCAGCACAACCGGGGCGGCACCCCGTTCACGGTCTACGCCGAATTCGACTGCTCCCCGGTCGGGCTCCAGGACACCGACCTGGCCCGGTCCGCGATCGCCCGGCTGGAGTCCTACGCCGTGGAGAACGCCTTCTGGACCGGGATCGCCGGATCCCAGCAGGTGGTGTGGCCGCACCTCGCGGCCAACGCGCAGACCCTGGACAAGGATGCGATCCTGCTCCAGAGCGCGGCGTCCGTCGTCGTGTCCGGGACCGGTGTGGACGTCACGGACTCGCTCGGTCAGCTGGAGGGTCAGCTGGCCGCCTGCTACGGCGGCAAGGGTGTCATCCATATCCCGCGCCGCGCACTGCCCACGTTCGTGGCCTGGTCCCTGGTCCACGACGTGGACGGGAAGCTGTACACCGCCGCCGGGAACCTGGTCGTCCCCGGCGGCGGCTACCCGGGCACCGGGCCGGACGGCACCGCGCCGGCCGCCGGCCAGTCCTGGATCTACGCCACCGGGGCCGTCTTCGGCTACCGGTCCGATGTCACGTCCTGGCCCGTCCCGGAAACCCTGGACAAGGCCAAGAACACGATTCACTCCATCGCCCAGCGCACCTATGTACTGGGTTACGAGTGCTGCCTGCTCGCGGCCCAGATCGCCACGGGCGTCCCTGCCACCGGGGGCGGGAGCATCTGATGTCGCCCCTCCCACCGTCTGACCCCAGAGAGGGGTGACTGAATGTCCGCCACCGCCACATGCGTGACCCCGATCAAGGGCAGCATGTACCGACTGATCAAGCTGGACACCTGCGGGTCCCCGGTGACCGGTGCGGGTTCCATGGTCATCGTGTCCAAGGGGTTCGTGCAGATCCAGCAGGACCCGCAGTACGAGGATGGTGTGGAGTTCTTCGAGCGCACTGCGGACGGCTCCGTGTGCGTCAACCAGATGGACGACCCGACACTCAAGCGGTTCCAGCTCACGATGGACTTCTGCGAGGTCAACCAGACCGGCGCGGCGTGGATGGCGTCCATGCAGGAGCTGACCACCGGGGCCGGGGCCACCGGGACCGGCTTCGCAGCCGTGGAGGGCACCGCCACTAACCGGTGGTCCCTGGAGTGCTGGCAGCAGGTGGCGGGCTCCGGGGCGTGCGACCCGACCAGCGGCCTCCAGCGTTACATCTACAACGCCTGGCCCAACGTCGGGTCGGCGAAACTGGGCGGCTACACGATCGCCAACGCGCGGTCCACGCTCCAGATGATCGGGCAGACGCGGGGCGCCTCCGCCGTCGCCACGATCGGGTGGGGCGACGGCCCCGGGACCACGTCCTGGATGCCCGCCGGATTCGTCGCCACGTCCCTCCAGCATTGGTTCTGGAACGTGACCACCACGCCTCCGCCCTCCGCCGCCTGCTCGCCCAGCACGCTGTGATGCGCGGCGTCCTGCTCCAGCCCCCGCAGCAGTTCTGGGAGTGCCCGAACTGCACGGTGACCGACTGCACGACCGGGCAATCCAACCGGTTCCACCCGTGCGCAGGGATGGGCGGACTGACCGCGCCCCTGGTCCCGGTCGGGTCCGGTGCCCGCGTCACCGCCGTGCTGCGCGAGGACTACGTGGGCCGGGAGGCGGTCCAGTCGGACGCCGACGGCCGCCCGGTCATGGCCGTGGTGACCGAGCGCCCCGACGGGTCCAACGACGTGATGGTGAACGTGCCCACGGCACGGGGAGCAGGTACCTCATGAGCTGGTCGGCAACCGGGGACAGCCGGATCTTCCGGGAGTGGGTCTACAACCCCATGCTCAAGCAGGGGACCGCTCCCACCTCGTACACGGACCTGCTGACCGACACGGTCAAGGCCGCGCTCTTCGGCAACACCGGGACGCCCGACCGTGACGCGGCGGTCACCGCCACCGGCTACAACACCGGGCAGTGGGTTACCGCCAACGAGGTGACCGGAGCCAGTGAGTGGGTCGCCGGGGGCCGGGCACTGGCGACGGACACGATGACCAAGACCGCGGGCGGGATCGTCACCTACGCGGCTGCCAACCTGGCCGGGTCCGCGTCCGTGACCATGGCGGGGATCTTCGGCTGCCTGGTCTACGACGACACGATCAGTGGCGGCACGGTGGCCAAGCAGGCCGTCTGCTACAACTACTTCGGCGGGTCGCAGTCCGTCACCGCCGGAACATTCTCGCTCAACTGGTCCGCCTCCGGGGTCTTCGCCTTCACCACGTGAGCGGAGGCGCGTCGTGACCACGTTCACAGACGACTTCAACCGGGCGGACGGGTCTGTCGGCGCCAGCTGGACCCAGGTGTCCGGCACCTGGACCATCGCCTCCAATCGGCTCTCGCCGGGGACGACCGGCACCGGTCTTGTCCTGACCGCCGTGACCGCGATGGCGACCAACGACAACAGTGCGCAGGCCACCATCGCGGTCACGGCGGCAGCGAGTCAGGGCGTGTGGTGCCGCGGGAACAGCGGCATCACCCAGGGCTACCTCTGGCGTAACGACGGCACGACGTGGACCCTGTTCTCCGTCCTCGGTGGGTCTTTCACCAGCATCGGCACCTTCGCTGCGGCGGCCGTCTCCGGGGACGTCGCGAAGGTCCAGGCCGTTGGTTCGACGATCAAGGGATTCGTCAACGGCGTACAGCAGGTCTCCGTCACGAACACGGTCGTGACGACCGGCACCAGCGTCGGCATCCGTTCCGACGGCGCGTCCGCGCTCCGCTACGACGACTTCACCGGGGCCGACGTCACCAGCGGAACCACCGCGGTGGCCGGTCAGGCCGCCGGGTCCGGTACCGCCTACGCGCCCCGTGCCGGGGCCGCTGCGGTGGCCGGCCAGGCCGCCGGTACCGGCACCGCCTACGCTCCTGGAGCAGCCCTGGTCGGGACCGCTGGCACCGCCTCCGGATCCGGCACCGCCTACGCACCCGGTACAGGGACCGCTCCATCCCCGGCAACGGCCGCCGGGTCCGGCACTGCCTACGCACCCCGTGCCGGGGCCGCTCCGTCCCCGGCAACGGCCGCCGGTACCGGCACCGCCTACGCCCCGGGGGCGGCACTGGCAGGGACCGTCGGTCAGGCCGCCGGCACCGGAACGGTCTTCGCTCCGGTGGGGGCACTGGCCGGGACCGCCGGCCGCGCCTCCGGCACCGGGACCGCCTACGCTCCGGCCACGGCTGCCGTGGTCATTGCCGTGGCCGGTCACGCCTCCGGTGCCGGGACCGCCTACACCCCGGGCACGGCTATCGTGGTCACTGCCGCGGCCGGTCACGCCTCCGGGTCGGCACATGCCGTATCCGTCCAGGCCCCGGTGTCCGCGTACCAGGAGACGGTCTCCGGTCGGGAGCCGTCCACGGACGCCTCCGGCCGGGGGCCGTCCGCCTCCATCTCCGGCAGGTTGCCGGGGACCGCCGCATCCGGGCGCGAGCCCTTCGCCCCAGCGTGAGGAAGGTACCGTGCGGATCAACCAGCCCCGGGTCGCCATCGGCCCGTACGTACGCGGGGAGAAGCAGCCCCCGCTGGTGTACCAGTTCCTGGACTCCGCCGGGGCGGGCACGGACCTGTCCGGGTACACGGCGAAGTTTGTGGTCCGCACCCCCGGGGGCGTGCCGACCACGTACACGGCAGTCGTCCAGATCGGCACCAGCGGGCTGGTGTCGTACGTCTGGACCGGTGCCGAGTGGTCGGAGTCCGGCCAGTACACGGCGGAGTTCTGGGTGGGCAACGGGGCTAACCGGTTCGCGTCCGTCCGCCTGGTGTTCACTGTGCGGGAACCAGTCGGAGGAGTGCCACAGATATGACGTTCAGTGACGGACCGTGCGACCCGTGGCCAGTGGACTGGACCTGCGACGTGTCCACCTACTCCCCGGAGGCCACCGGCCTGGCGGTGGGCATGGCGACGCGGGTGCTGTGGTCGCTGTCCGGCCGCCGGTACGGGACGTGCACCACGACGCTCCGGCCGTGCCGGGAGAGCTGCTACCAGCCGTGGCCGCAGGCGCACCCGCTGACGTGGCCCATGTCGTCGTGGGGCGGGTCCCCGTCCAACTGGGACGCGTCCTACTGGTTCAGCTCCGGCTGCGGGACGTGCGCCGGCACCTGCTCCTGCGGGGAGGTGCCCACCGTTCTGCTACCCGCGCTGACCAACGCCGTGTCCGCGGTGAAGGTGGACGGGGTGCTGCTTGATCCGTCCGCATACCGGCTGGACGACAACCGGCTGCTGGTCCGCACGGACGGTCTCCGGTGGCCGCGCTGCAACAACCTGCGGCTGGCGGACACGGAGCCGGGCACGTGGTCCGTGACCGCGGCCTACGGCCTGGACGTCCCCAGCGACGCGGCCGGGCCCATGGGCGAGCTCGCGTGCCAGATCCTGCGCGCGCGCAACGGCGCGGACTGCCGCCTGCCCATGCAGCTCCAGTCCCTGGTCCGGCAGGGGGTCACGATCAGCTTCCCGGACATCAACGCGGCCGTGGAGGCGGGGCGGACCGGCGTCTACCTGGTGGATCTGTGGCTCGCGGCCGTCAACCCCAACCGGCTCTCCTCACGGTCCCGGGTCTACGCCGTGGACCGTGCCGAACCCCGGAGGGCGGGATCGTGACCATGCTGTCCGGTCAGTTCAAGTGGTACACGGTGGCCGCCGCGCTGCGCGACGCCGCGTACACCGCGCTGGACCCGCCGCCCTGCCGGTACGGCGTGGTGGCTGGTGCGGTCGCGTGGGACGACTGCGAGTGCGGGGGGCTGTACGTCACCGTCGCGCAGGCATACCTGTCCGACACCTTCCCCGCCCCCGTGGAGGCTCCTGTGGGGGTGGGCTGCTCCCCGTCCACGGAGGTGGCGGAGATCGTGGTCGTGGTGCTGCGCTGCGCGTCCCAGCCGGAGAACCCGCAGACCGATCCCGCCCCCGGTCCCGACGAACTGGACGCGGACGCCCGGCAGGGGCTGGCCGACGCCTTCAACGTGCTTACGGCCGTGGACCGCGAGCTCTGCGCGATGAAGGATGACGGGGGCGGGGACGCCGAGATCCTGGACTACGTGGTCCAGGCGCAAACAGCCGTCGGCCCTGAGGGCATGTGTGTCGGCTCGGAGCTCCACGTCCTGGTGGCGCTGCCCCGTGGCTGACGAGAGGCTCGAGTGTTAGTGCGTATATCTACTAATACTCGAGTATTAAGGATCTTGATATGGCTGGGAAGATCACGGTGACGGTCAAGTTGGACGGGGTCGCCATCCGCCGCCTGTTCCGGGGGAAGGGATCGCCGACGACCAACGACCTGGAGCGGCGCGGGCGGCTCATCATGACCAGGGCCCGCCAGCTCGCCCCCGGCTCCATGAAACGGAAAATCACGTCGGTCACGATCACGAACCTGACGGACTCCGACGTGGTGGACATCCAGTGCTCGCACCCTGCGACCCTGTTCGTGACCCAGGGCACGCGGCCCCACCTGATCTTCCCGAAGCCGCGTCCGCACGGGCGGCTGCGCTTCAAGGTGCGGGGCGGGAAGTACGTCTACGCCCGTGTCGTCCACCACCCCGGGAACAAGGCGAACGACTTCCTGACCCGGAGCCTGCGCGCGGGCGGGAACCTCGCGGGAGGATCTTGACCGTGGCCGTCCTACGCTGTGCCCATGACGACCAAGGACTTCTCCAAGAAACGGGCCGAAGCCCCCTCCTTCACCATCGGGGACCACACCTACACGGGTGTCGTGGGCCTGCCCGCGGACACCGTGCTGGCGTTCACCGTCCGGTTCGGCGCCATGGCCGCGGGCACGCCCGTGGACCAGCAGATCGGCGCGTTCAAAGAGATCCTGGGCAGTCTGCTGGAGCCGGAGAGCTTCGCCCTGCTGTCCGAGATGACGAGCTCCTACGACCCCGTCAACATGATCGAGTTCGACCAGCTGGAGCAGTCCATCAGCTTCCTGCTGGAGGAGTTCGGGCTACGCCCTACGACGCCGTCCGGGCCCTCTGCTCCTGGGTCGGACAGCCCGGGGTCTGGCATCGCCTGGACGGACAGTACATCGGGCGAGGTGTCGATCTCGGCAGCCTCCCCTTCGACCGGTTCCTGAACGTCGTCTATGCGGAGATGCTGGAGCGCCTGGACTACCAGGCGGAGGGCACCACGCCGGACCAGGTGCTGGCGGCGTTCGACAACGAGATGGGGGTACGGACGTGGCGGACACCGGCCGACGCGGCCCCTCGCGTGGACACGCGCCCCGCGGGAGCTCCCGCCTGGTGGGAGTCGGACGAGGAAGCGTCCCAGTCCTTCCTGTCCGCCTACGCCCCCGGGATGGCGTGACCCATGGCACTCGGTAGCCTGATCGGTTCCGCGTTCGTTCGCATCTCCGCAGACACCAAACCGGCGGAGGTGGCCATTGAGGCACTGGGCGGGATCGGCAAGACGGTCCTGTCCACCACCCTGCTGCCCGCCGTCGCCCCCGTGGTCGTTGGCGTCGGCGCCATCGCTGCCGCCTTCCTCGGTGCGGGGGCCGCCGCCGGGGCGCTCGGTGCGGCGGTGATCCCGCAGTTCAAGCAGATCACGGCTGCGACCCAGCAGCAGGCCACGGCCCAGGCTGCGCAGCAGAAGGCCACCGTCGCCCAGCAGCAGGCGACCGCCGCCGCCGGGAAGAACGGCGTCGCGTACGAGAACGCGGTGGCCAACGCCACCGCGCTGCGGCAGCGGGCTCAGCAGCTCGCCCTGTCCGGGTCCAAGGGAGCGGCGGCGGCCCAGAAGGCGGCGGCGGAGGCGGCACTGCGCGCGCAGCAGCTCGCGGGTGCCGGGGGGAAGGAGTACGCGGCGGCCCTGGCCAAGGCAAAGAGCGCGAGCGACGCGGCCAAGACCGCCCAGGCGCAGTACAACGACACGCTCTCCGGGCTGCCGCCGGCCACCCGTCAGACGGCCGTGGCGTTCGCCGGCCTCCAGGACGCGTTCCAGAAGTGGTCGGACGGCCTGTCCGGATCCACCATGCCGATCTTCACTCTCGGTATCGAGAAGGTCCAGGGGCTGCTGCCGAAGCTGTCCCCGATCGTGCGCACGGCGGCGGCGGACGTCAAGTCGTTCGTGGAGAACATCGGCGCCGGCACCGGGGGCCAGGTCTTCAGCAAGTTCGGGAAGGACATCGGGGACCTGTCCGGCGGCAGCCTCACGGACTTCCTGAACATTGGCCGGAACCTCGCCGTCGGCTTCGCAGGGATCCTGGACGCCTTCACCCCGATGGCTGCCGGGGTGACCGGGGGCCTGACCACACTCACCGCGAAGTTCGCCGACTGGGGTGCCACCGCGGGGAGCAATGGCGGGGTGCAGGCGTTCTTCGCCACCGCGAAGGAGGACGGCCCCAAGGTCGGTGCGGCGTTCGAGAAGATCGCCGCCGCTGCCACCCACGTAGCCGGGGGCCTGGGCCCGCTGACCGGGATCGGTCTCAAGGTGGCGGAGGTGCTCGCCCGGATCCTGGCCGCGCTGCCCGTCCCGGTGCTGAACCAGGTGGTCAACGCCATCGTCGCGATCAACCTTGCGATGAAGGCGTACGCCATCGTGACGGCCATCGCGGCTGCCGCGACCTGGCTGTTCTCCACGGCCAACGGAGCCAGCCGGGTACAGATGCTCGGCCTGCGGATCCAGATGGCGCTGGTGTTCGTACAGTTGCGGTTGCAGGCACTGTGGACCGGGCTGGTCACCGCCGCCCAGTGGCTCTGGGGCACGTCCCTGGTCAGCGGCACCATCGCCCTGATCGCGTCCACCGCGTCACTGATCGCGCGCAACGTGGCGATGGCCGCGAGCGCCACGGCCACCGGTCTGGTGACCGCGGCCACATGGCTGTGGACCGCGGCCCTGGGGCCCGCCATCGCGGCCACCTGGGCGATGACCGTAGCCCTGCTGGCCAACCCGGTCACCTGGGTCGTGATCGGGATCGTGGCGCTGATCGCGGTCATTGTGCTGATCGCCACCAAGACCACCTGGTTCCAGACGGCCTGGCACGCGACGTGGAACTTCATCAAGACCACGACGTCCGAGGTATTCGACTTCCTCACCCACGGGTTCGGCCAGTTCGCGATCCTCATTCTCGGACCGCTCGCCCCCATCGCCTTCCTCGCGCTGCACTGGAAAGAGACCTGGAACGTTATCAAGACGTCCGCCGTGGACACCTGGAACTTCCTGGAAAAGTGGGTGATCAAGCCCCTGGCCTCATCGTTCATGTGGCTGTGGACCAACGGTATTCAGCCTGCTATTAAATTCATCGTCAATGGATTCCTGAATATGGTGGGCAGTATCCTGCACGGGGCCGTGCTCATGTTCGGGTGGATCCCGGGCCTGGGCGGAAAGCTCAAGACGGCAGAGAAAGCATTCGACCACTTCGCAGACTCCGTGAACAAATCACTGGGCGGTATAAAGCCGAAGACCGTCCCGGTCAATATCAAGTTCAACGGGGTGGACCAGGGCAAGATCACCGGTCACTCGTACACGTCCACCACCGGCTTCTCCTACGCGACCGGCGGAGCCGTCCGGGGGCCGGGCACCGACACTTCCGATGACATCCCGTCCATGCTGTCCGACAACGAGCACGTGTGGACGGCGAAGGAGGTGCGCGCGGCGGGCGGCCACTACGCCGTGTCCCGGCTGCGCAAGCAGGTGCTGAAGATGGCCGGCTACGCGGCCGGCGGACCTGTAGGGCCCCGGGGTATGGCCATGTCCTACACGATGCCGACCGACGCGGGTGTCCAGGCGTCCACCAGATCCACGGAGCAGCAGGACATCGCGTCGGTGGTGAAGCGGATCGCGTCGTCGTACGCCACGGCGTACAACAAGATGATTTCCTCCATGGGCGGGAAGATCCCGACGGGCCAGCACCTGGCCGTGATCCGGACCGCCATGGCCGCCGCAGGGGTACCGCCGCCCGGGACCGCCCCGCAGTGGCTGTCCGGGATGAACACCCTTATCACGCGTGAGTCCGGATGGAACGCGTCCGCGATCAACCGGACCGACAGCAACGCCAAGGCCGGACACCCCTCGCAGGGCCTCGCGCAGACGATCCCCGGAACCTTCAACCACTACGTCCCGTCCTCGCTCCGGTCCCTCGGCATCCTCAACCCGGTGGCCAACGTCGCGGCGGCCATTCGTTACATCGTGTCCCGGTACGGCAACATCACCCACGTGCAGCAGGCGAACGCCAACCTGCCGCCGCAGGGCTACGACTCCGGCGGCTGGCTCATGCCGGGCAGGACGCTGGCGGTCAACAACACGGGCCGCCCGGAGCGGGTCATCGGCCCGCGCGAGGCGGCGGGCGTGACGGTCAACCTGACCATCGTCAACCAGGGTGTGCTGGGCAGCCAGCGCGACGTCATGAACTGGCTGGTCGCCTCCCTCCAGCAGGCCAAGCGCGAGGGACGCCTGCGCGGCATCGTTCCGGCGGGTGGCTGATGGCCGTCGCGTTCGGTGCGGCCGGGACCATCGCCACCGCGTCCGTCACCACTCCGGGAGCCGTCGCCGTGGCGACCCCCGCGGGCGTGGTGTCCGGCAACCTGCTGCTCGCCTTCCTGGTCTACGACTGCAACACGAACCCGACCGCCCCGGCCGGATGGACCCTGGTGCAGCGGGTCCGGTCCGCGACCGCGGGCGGGTCCTACCAGCCGCCCACGGCGGAGGTGTGGCGGCGGGTGTCCAACGGCACGGAGGGGGCGTCGCAGACCTGGACGTTCTCCACGTCCTCCTGGCCCGCGGGCCGCCCGGACGTGATCGGCCGAATGCTGTCCTACACCGGGACCGACCCCGCCACGCCCGTGGAGGTGTCCGCCTCCGCCTCCGACAGCGGCAGCACACTGAACTCGATCATGTCCCACCCCCAGCTGACCACCGCGGTACCGAACGGATGGCTGCTCTCCTTCCGCGGGAGCAGCGGCACCACGTCCACGTACTCCGTCTCCCCCTCCGACACGAACCGGTCCGGGAGCTCGTACCGGTCGCTGAACATGTTCGTGTGGGACAACGCTGCCGCGCTCCCCTCCGGTCTCCAGACCCAGCGGACGTCCACGGCCAACACCTTCGGGTCCTGGGACGGGGACACGGCCGTATCGCTCGCGATCAAGATCCTTCCCTCCGCCTCCGCAGGTGTCGCCCAGGCACAGACGGCCAACGGGACCGGCACCGCGTTCGGGGTCACCTCCGCCTCCGTGAACGGGCCCTGGGACAACTGCGGGCCCGGCGGCCTACCGGAGTACACCTGGGCCGTGGACTGGCCGCAGACGGGGCTGGCCGCGGCGGGGAAGATCCTGTCGTCGAACCCGTACGTGCGCCAGGACCTGGCCGGGTGGTCGTCGTCCGGGGCAACCATCTCGCGCAGTACCGACCTTCTGGCCGGCCGCTCCGTCCCCATGACGCTGGTGGTCCCCGACGGGGTGAGCGCGTCCGGGGGCGTCACCGCCCTGCCGCACTCCGCCGTCGGCGCTGTTGTCCCCGGGCAGCAGTACATCGCGGACTGCTGGGTGTACGCCCCGGTCGCCTGGGCGGACGTCCGGACCGCGGTGGACTGGTGGACGTCCGCAGACGTGTTCGTGTCCACCGGTCTGGGCGTGGCGTCCTCCGTCCCCGCCGGGGTGTGGACGCACCTGACGCAGACGCTGACCGCCCCCGCCACCGCGTCCCGGCACAGTGTCCGCTTCCGGTTCGGCAGCACGCCCCCGTCCGCGGACGTGTTCTACGTCTTCGGCCTCATGCTCCTGGACCCGCTCCAGGCGGAGCAGCAGATCACGCCCGCGCCCACCGACCTGGTCACCTACGACATGCTGTCCAGCGGCGCGTCCTGGGCGTACGGGCGAGACCAAATGCGACAGATCAGCCCCGCCGCGCTGGGGACCGCCGGGTTCTCTGTCAACAACGTGCGCAGGGTCTACAGCCCGGACGTCACCACGTCCCCGCTGTCCGGGACCCTGGACGCGGCGCGCCCCATGACCGGACAGGTGCAGTTCGGCGGCCACACCTACCCGCTGTTCGCCGGACGCATCGACGACTACACGGTGCATGCGGACCGCAACAACCGCACGGTGGACTTCACCTTCCTGGACTCCGCCGCCGCGGTCCAGTCCACCCCCGTGACGACCGCGCTGTACTCCGGGCTGCGCACCGGGGACGCCATCAACATCGTGCTGGACGCCGTGGGCTGGACCGGGCCCCGGGACATCGACCCCGGCGCCACGCTCATGCCGTGGTGGTGGCTGAACGCCACCGCCGCCAGTGACGCGGTCAGTGACCTGCTGAAGTCGGAGGGCCCGCCGGCCATCGCCTACGCCGGTCCCGACGGCACGTTCGTGTTCCGGGACCGCACCCACCGGCTGCTCCGGGACCGGTCCACGGCGGAGCAGGGCGTCTACGCCGCGTCCGCCGTGGACTGTGCGGTGCCTCCCGCGTCCGGCCTGTCGTTCACCTCCCCGGTGACCTACTCCCACGGCTGGCGCGACATCATCAACTCCGTGACCTTCCAGGTCGGGCAGCGCGAGATCGCCGCCCTCCCGTCCGCCGTGTGGTCGTCCACGTCGGTGTACAGCGTCACCACCGGGCAGCCCGTCACCATCCAGGCCGTGGCCTCCGACCCGTTCCTGGGCGCGGTCGTCCCCGTCCTCGGCACCGACTACCAGGCGTCCGGGGCCGGAACGCTGGTCGTCACCGTCGGGCAGACGTCCGGGCTGTCCACCACGATCACGCTCACGGCCCTGGCCGGGGACGTGATCGTGACCGGCATGCAGCTGATGGCCTACTCCGTCCCGGTGGCCAACACCGTGACCGTGCAGCGCAGCGACCCGACGTCGGTGGGCCAGCACGGCACCAAGGCGTACCCGGACACCGTGCCGTGGGCGGGGGCGGCGGACGCGGACGCGGTGGCCCAGTCGATCCTGGGCAAGTACGCGCAGCGCCGTCCCCTGGTCCAGCTGCGGGTGGTGTCCTCCGACCCGGTCCACTACGTGCAGGTGCTGTCCCGCACCGTCTCCGACCTGATCCGGATCACTGACGGGGAGCTCGGCATCGACGCCGACTTCTACGTGGAGCACGTGGCCCACCAGGCGGACCGGATGGGCTGGGCGGGCCGGCCCCCGGTCCATGCCGTGGTGCTCGGCTGTGAGCAGGTGGGGGCCTCCGGTTCCTCCAACCCGTTCACGTTCGACCTGCGCGGGGCCGGGTTCGATCAGGGGGTGTGGGATCCTCCGAGCAGCGACGACCCGGATACGGTGTTCGTCTTCGACGACCCGGTACGCGGGATGTTCAACGTGGGAAGGCTGGGGACATGACAGTGCGGGCGTACATCTATCACGGGAACTGGGTCGGGGACTGCTCCCGTCCGCTCTGTGCGAGCGCAGAGTTCCTGATGGACGGGGACCACGCGTACGGGACCAGGAAGCCTGCGTTCCTCTGCTCCTACTGCCGGCAGGTGGACGCCATCGAATGGCCTGCGGCGGAGTTCATGCGGGACGCGCTGGCGGTCCTCGCCCAGCGGCCGTTCCCGCACAACCGGAACTGGTACCCGCAGGACCACACGGGGGCGGTCCGGATGCGGGTCACGAACGGCCAGACCCTGGACGAACTGCGGGAAGAGAACCGCGACCACGACGTACCGGTATAGAGAGGGAGACATGTCCATTCAAGGAATGATCAGAGACGAAATGCAGAAGATCCTGACAGGGGCCCTGGAAGAGGTGCTGCCCCCGTTGATCGCCCGGCTGGAGGCGTTGGAGGCCTCGCTGTCGAAGCCGGTCCCCTCCCCGGAGCCGTGGCCGGACCAGCCGGACGGGACGGACGACGTGGCCGACCTGGTGCCGGAACCGGCCCCGCGCAAGCGCGCACCCCGCAAGACCTCCGTCCACGACGCCTGATCGGAGAACGCCTTGAGCTGGACAGCACCCATGACCGCGGTGGCGGGGTCGATCTTCACCGCTGCCCAGTTCAACCAGAGCATCCGGGACAACCTGCTGGAGACCGCCCCCGCCAACGCGGCCACCGTCTCCGGCTACTTTGTCGCGGACGCCCCCAACTCCATCGTGCAGCGGCTGGGGCAGACGGCGGCCGTACTCGTGTCGGAGACCACCACGAGCACCACGTTCACGGACCTGGCCACCGTGGGGCCGGCCGTCACCGCGACCACGGGCACCATGGCACTGGTGGTCGTGCACGGCTCCACGTCCAACACCGGGACCGGGTCCACCCGCATGGCCTACGACATCAGCGGGGCTACCACCGTGGCCGCGGCGGACAACCGGGGGATCGGCAACGCCAACACGGACATCATGCTGGCGTCCGGGGTGGACCTGATCACCGGTCTGGTGCCGGGAGTGAACACCTTCACCGCCAAGTACCGGGTGTCCACCGGGACCGGGACGTTCGTCTCCCGCCGCATCATCGTCATGCCCCTCTGATCGGAGACAGCTATGGCCTGGTCGGTCCCCATGACCGCGGTGGCGGGGTCCGCCTTCACCGCGGCCCAGTTCAACCAGTACGTCCGCGACAACCTGAACGAGACCGCCCCCGCCAAGGCGACCGCGGCCAACCAGTGGATCGTGTCCACCGGGGCCAGCTCGGTGGCCGCTCGGACGATCTCCGCATCCTCTATCGCGGCGATGGAGACCACCACGTCCACGTCGTACGTGGACCTGACCACTCCCGGGCCGTCCATCTCCGCCGCCACCGGGACATCCGCCCTGGTGGTCGTGGCGTCCTCCATCGCCAACTCCGGGTCCGGTTTCTCCCTGGTCTCCGTGGCGGTCGGCGGGGCGTCCGCGGTGGCCGCCGCGGACGCTGCCTCCGTGGGCCTGCCCGCCGGAGCGGTCGGGGCCCGGGTTTCCGGGGCGTTCCTGTTGACCGGGCTCACCGCCGGGACGAACACGTTCACGCTCAAGTACCGGGTGAGCACCTCCACCGGATCGTTCCTGGACCGCCGGATCGGGGTGTTCCCGCTGTGACCACGGTGCGGCAGTACGCCCAGTCCCTGCGCGCCGTGGCCCGCGCGGTGGGCCGGGGGATGGGCGAGGACATCGGCCTGGAGGAGCGGACGGAGCGGATCAAGCTCAACCTGATCCTGGGCATGGTCTGCGTCCTGGTCAAACTGCTGGTGGACAAGGGGCTGCTCACGGACACCGACGTCACCCAGGCGTTCACCGTGTACCTGAACACCCCCGCCGTATGGCCGGACGTGCCGGACGCCCCCGACCCCGACCCCGGGGGCGGAGCGGTCTCCGTGGGGCGGACGGCCAAGGGTGCGGGGACCGCCTACGATGCCGGGGTGAGCACCGTCCCCGTGGACCCGGAGGCCTGAGAATGCGTGTCAAGATCTATCCCGCTGATCTTCATGGTTGTGGCATGTACCGGCTCATCTGGCCCGCGCAGGCGCTCCGGCGGCAGGGCCACGACGTCACCGTGGTCACTCCAGAGCACCGGGACTTCCAGCTCAAGGTGGACGACGACAACGTGGTGGCCGACGTCATGGGACGGCCGGAGGACGACGCCGACGTGATCGTGCTCCAGCGCATCACCCACCCCCTGATGGCCCAGGCGGTGGGCATCCTGCGGTCCAAGGGCATTGCCGTGGTCGTTGACATGGACGACGACCTGGGCGCCATCCACCCGCGCAATCCGGCCTTCCGGGACATGCACCCTGCCGGGGGCGGGGCGCACTCCTGGTCGCACCTCGCCAAGGCCTGCGGGGACGCCACGATGGTGACCGTGTCCACGTCCGCGCTGCTGGGTGCCTACGCCCCGCACGGCAGGGGACGTGTGCTGTACAACGCCCTGCCGGAGAAGTTCTACAGCACCCCGCACACGGACAGCGGTCTGATCGGCTGGCCGGCGTCGCTGCACTCCCACCCCGACGACCCCGGCGTCACGGGCGGGGCGGTGGCCCGCATGGTCTCCGACGGCGCGGACTTCCGTATCGCGGGCGACCCCACCGGGACCGGGGCCGCTTTCGGCCTGCCCGGCGGGCGGGACCCGGTCGGGCTCGGTAACGTGCCGCTGGAGGACTGGCCGCTGGCCGTCTCCCTGCTCGGCATCGGTGTCTCGCCCCTGGCCGACACCCGCTTCAACCGGGCGAAGAGCTGGCTCAAGCCGCTGGAGATGTCCGGCGTGGGCGTGCCCTGGGTCGCTTCCCCCCGGCCGGAGTACGCCCGGCTGCACGCCCGCGGGGCCGGGGTGCTCGCGGACACGCCGCGGCGCTGGTACCGGGAGCTGTCCCGGCTGCACCGCAGTGAAGCGGCCCGCCTCGAACTCGGGGAGTCCGGACGGGCCGCGGTGGCGGATCTGAGGATCGAGCTCCAGGCGTGGCGCTGGCTGGAGGCGTGGAGCGACGCGCTGGAGATCCAGCGGGGCGCCCCCGTCAGGGCCGCCTCCGCCTAGGGGTACGTCATGTCCGTGGGGAAGGCGGAGGTGATGATGCTGTCCTCCACGGTCTCCAGGGCTTCGGTCCCCAGCGACAGCAGCGTGTCCTGGTCCAGGCCGTCGCACACGTCGGGGACGTAGTCAGGATCCGGCGCCGTCCCGGAGAACTGGGCGACCAGGGCCGTCTCGCAGCCCTGGACCTGCCCACTCGCGGACGTGTCGGCGGGCGGGGCCGCGGACGGCGCTGCGGAGGTGGGGACGGGGGCCGGGTACAGCGGCGCACCCCCGGGACCGCAGGCCGTCAGGACGGCGGCCAGCAGGAGCACGGGCAGCGCTACGGCTGCGGGTCGGATGCGCACGGTACGGCCTTCCGGTCGGAGAGCGCCAGGGCGGCGGTCTCGATTTCCTCGACACGCCGGACCAGCGCGTCTATCTGGTAGTCGGCCCACGACAGGGCCTCACGCTTGCACGTGAGGAGCTCGCGCAGTTCGGACGCGCGGCGGGCCAGGTCGACAGCTCCCAGGGGAACGGTCACGACGCCACCGCCTTCCGGGCCCGCTGCTCGCGGCGGCGGTCGTTCAGCGACCCGGGCAGCGGGGGCGACGCGTTGGTCTCCGCCTTCCAGGAGTGGCCGCAGGCCCGGCAGATCTGGTCCACGACCACCCTCCCGTTCCGGCGCCCCGCCACGATCTGGACCGGGTCCCCGGACAGGCAGACCGGGCACTTCGAGCGGCCCCGGATCCGGGACAGCTTGCGCCGGTCGTCGTCCGTGGTGCCCGCCCACACCCCTGACTCGCCCCCAGCCATCGCGGCCTCCAGGCACTGCACCCGGACCGGGCACAGTCCGCAGTAGCCGTCGTACGCGGCGTCCGCCGTCGCCCGCCCCGGCATCCCGGTACGGGGGAAGAACAGCGTCCAGTGCTCGCCGGCCCACCGGCAGTAGGCGCGGGCGTGCCAGGCGGGGATCTGGTCCGCTACCCCGTTGGCTGCGCGGCCCATCAGTTCATCCGCGCGGACGCGCGCATGGACAGGATGGCGTTCTCCACGTCGATGGCGAGCGCCCCGCCCACCGGGCAGGGGAAGCAGCCCTGGCCGCCGCAGGTGGGACACAGAGACTGGTGGAACACCCACCGCTGCTCCGCCCCGTAGTACGGCAGCGTGCGCAGCATGGGCTGGACGGGGACGCGGACCGGGTCGTCCGCGTCCCCGGTGATCGGTGCGGTCCTCGGGTGCGACGACGGGTCCACGGTGTCCTCCCTGGCGGTATACCTGCTGTGAGTGTGCTCCGCATGTGGCGGAAGCGTGAGGGTCAGCGTCCGAACGCGGCGTAGGCCGCTGGTGCGGTCCACGTCCCGGCAGGCATCGCGGGCAGTGCGCGCGCCACGGTGAACGTGTCGGTGTCCGGGTCGTAGTGGACGTGCGCACGGTGGCCGCGCGCGTACTCGTCCGCGCGCGGCTGCGACACCGTGGCTCCGGCCGGGTAGCTCGCGATGGTCTCGCTGCCGTTCGGGCAGCACCTGTGTGTGCTCACGGTGTCCTCCGTCGTTCGGGTGGCGCGCGGGAAGGTCAGTGGTTCGTGTGGGCGTCGGACAGTCCCGGGTCGGACAGGATCTCCAGGGCCCGCTTGAGCGACACCTTCCGGTCCTGCCGGATGACCCACGGGCAGCGCGAGGTGTCGTGGAACGCGGTGATCCGCGCCCCGCCGTCGAACACCAGGAAGCTGACCCACTCGCACGAGGTGTACGTCTCACCGGGCCACCAGTTCTTGGTGATGCGCTCCGGGGTCCGGTGCTCCACCGCCCGCATGACCGAGTTGGGCTTGCCGGGCGTGCGCTCCCAGCCGTTGGCGAGAGCGAGCGCCAGCGCATCTTTCACGGACTGGAGCCGGTTGGCTGTCCGGGTCCCTGCTGCGGTCACCATGTCCTCCGTCGTTTCGTCCTACTGATTTAATTAAACCACGGTTCCGGGCGGTCGGCGGATGACGGGTCCAACATCTTTTTCCGGCACAATGCACGGCAGGCGGAAGGAGGACCGTGGACCCTGTCGTACAGATCCTGCTCCAGTCCGGGGTGGCCGGCCTGATAGCCGTCATCGCCGGAGTCACCATCAAGTCGCTGTTCACACGCATGGAGGAGGACCACGACCAGGAGACCGCCCGCCTGGTCGCCGACCGTGATGCGGCCCAGGCACGCGCCGACCGTTTCGAGTCGGAGCTTTCGCAGTTGAACAGGGCGGTGCAGGATGGCTATGTCAATACGATCGTCAAGGCGAACACGGCTATCGGGGAGTCCTCCCGTGCCGTGGCGGACGCGCTGGCCGCGCTCCGCAGGAGCTGACCGCATGTCCGGCACCAGCGCGGGGGACCCGGTGATCCTGAGGGCTGAGCAGCTACGGCGCGTCCTGGCGGAGTCCGGGGCGGAGCTGACCGGGTTCACTGCGGACCTGCTGCGCGAAGCACGGGCCCTGCGGGCAGCGGTCCTGGAGCGCGAAGAGGGGGACGGCCATGAGTCCGGAGAGTGACGCGGCGGACAAGCTGGTGGCGCTGGCGGAGCGCGCTGCGGGGATCGCTGAGGAGTACGCGGAACTCGCCCGCGCCAACGGGGCGGAGATCGTGTCGCTGAACCGGCGCGACCGGAGCAAGGGGCGGCGGATCGTCGTGGTCTCCGTGGCCGTCGCGATGGACGTCGTGCTGTCCGCGGTGCTCGGCCTCGCCCTGGTCCAGGTGCACACGCTGACGGACCGGCTGGACACCTCGCAGACCACCACCCGGCGGAACAGCCTCTGCCCGCTGTACACCCTGCTGATCTCCACGGAGACCTCCGCCGCACGCGCAGCCGCCCCGGACCGGGCCGCGTACGATCACGCGGTCATGGTCATCCGGGGCGGTTACGACGCGCTGGGCTGTGCGGAGTTCATCACATCCCCGCCGTCGGTGGGCTAGGTCAGGCCGCCGCGCTCCGGCGGGCCGCGGCGTTGGCCCGCCCACGGCGTGTTCCGTCCAGGGCCGCGACCATGTTCATGGCCCGTGCGCGCGCGCCCCAGTCCACGGCATCCAGCTCCCGCTGGCCGTCCGCGCACAGCGGACCGGTGCCGTCCAGCCGGACGTCGCAGCCCTGGGTGCAGTGGGTGAGATGGACGGTGAAGCCGTCGGCGGGAAGGTTCGTCATGACGCGGTTCCGTTCTCTGGGCGGACGGCCAGCACCTCGCGGGCCGATATGTGGAGGCCGGGGTCGACCATCCACGGGTACTTGTCGCGCAGGCTGCGCGGGGCGTAGGACACGGCACGTCCGGTGAAGCCGGGCCGGGTGCAGACCAGGACCGCCCCGGCGCCCCGTTCCCGGAGCAGTCGGCCGGACAGGGTCCGGTACCGCCGTCCCCCGGACCGCTCCCCGCGCGCGGCCGTGTAGCGCCGGTTCGCGTCCCGGCACCGGTCACAGACGACGGTGCCGCTGTTGCGGTGCAGCATCCATCCGGCGTAGCTCCCGCACAGATCCAGGGCGTGCTGCTCGCGCGCCTCCGCACAGCGCCCGCACGGCCACTCCAACCGCTTGCGGTGCGCGGTCCACCCCTCGTTCGTTCCGCAGATCCGGCGCGGTACCGGGGTGCAGCCGGGGCTTGCGTCCCAGGCCCAGGCGCACGGCGGGCACGGGTCGGTGTGCTGGTGCCGGTGCAGCCGGTAGCCCTCCGGGGTGCCGCAGGCGATGTCCGACACCGCCAGCGCGCGGCGCTGTTCCTTGGTCAGGGGCCAGACGTCCACGGTCACCGCTGCTCTGCCTTCCGGACAGCGATGCGGTCACGGACGGCGCGCAGGTAGCGGGAGACGGCCGTGCGCTGCTCCCGGGTCGGCTGCCCCGCGTCCAGTGCGGCCGTCACGGAGTCCTTCAACGCGACCAGCGCGGCCAGGTCCAGCCGTCCCAGACGTCGGCGGTCCGCCGGGTCCATGGCCCACTGGGAGCCCTGGTCGCGCATCGGACCGAAGGACCCGGAGTCCTTGCGCAGGACAGGAAGGGACGTCAGCAGTTCCTGGGCCGCGACCCGGGCGGCCTCGCGCCTGTCCAGCTCCCGGATGATGGACTCGTACTTGAGCTGGTCCATGCGGGTGCGACCGGACAGGTTGCTGGGCGCGAACGCGTCCCGGTAGCCCTGGAGCTGTCCCAGGTCCATCCCGGCCGTCTGCGCCGCCGTAGCGGCCATCATCCGCTCCTCCGCCGCCGTCCACGGGTCTGTGGACGCGGGGGTGCGCTGCGCCTTGGACTTCGCCCTGCGGACGACCGCCGACCTCTTGTCCCGCTCATGGACCAGGACCAGGAACCGGGTCGTGTCGTCCGCAGCGGTCGCCTTGACCGCCGCGTCCAGTTCGGTGTCCGTCATCGCGGCAGCGTCCTTGGCCGTGGCCTCGCGCAGCAACCGCTTGTCCCGGTTCTGCCGCGCCACTGCCAGCAGCCGGGCTGCCGCCTCCTCCGTCTCCGCCGCGTCCCGCTGCGCCCGCTCGCGCGGCCACAACCCCTGGGACTTGCCCGTGTAGACGGCCCGGTGGCCCTGATCGGTCATCAGGTTCTCCCAGCCCTGCGCGGCCACCAGGTAGGTCTGTGCGTCGTACCGCGCGTCCACCTCACGGGTCAGCCGGGCCAGCCGGTAGTTCTGGGCCACGGCCTCATGGGCACCGCGCATCTCCGCGCCGTCCGCCCGCTCCGCAGCGGCCAGGTGCTCCGCCTCCTTCGCCGTGAACCTGTCGATGTCTGCCGTGACAGAGTCGCGCCGGTACCCGATGATGCCCCCGGTCACGCTGCGGACCGGGTGGACCCCGGGGACGTCGTAGGCGACGAACCCGAAGTAGGCACGGGTGTGGTTGTCCATCCCGGCCCCCTCGTTGTCCATTTCCAGGATCCGGAGCGCTTCGGCCCGCTCGGCGACGGTGATCTCGCTGTCCATGGTCGTTCTCCTCTCAGGCCGCGCGGACGCGGTCCAGCATTGTGTCCGGACGGAGGCTCGCCACGAGCTCCGTGACCCACTGCGGCCGGGGACCGGTGAGCAGGAACGCGCCGTCACGGCACTCCACCGTCACGAATGACCGGTCCGTCGCCCGGAGGGCCCCGCGCTGGTAGCTGATACGCAGGCCGTAGACGACACGGGGGCCGCCGGACGGCCCGGTGACCGTTCTCCTCAGTGAGCGGTCCAGGTCCACTCGGACCTCCGCATGGACTTCTCGGACCCTGTCCATCGGTCGTTCTCCTCTCAGGCCGCGAGCGCGATGGCTGCGGCTACGCGGTGGTAGCACAGGTACTTCCCACGGATCCCGGCGGGGCAGGTGCACCCCTGCGGCGCCGTCCGGTAGACCCGGCTACCGTCGCTGGACGCGGACTTGAAAACGGTCGGGCGGATGCGGACCAGGCCGCCGTCCGCGAGCAGCTCCACGGCCTTGGCCACCGTTTCCGGCTTCACCGTCAGGGAGGCGGCAGCGGCTGCCGTGCGCAGCTTCCGTGCGCAGGTGCGACCCCTGCCGTCGGCGATGCTCCGAGCTGCCGTCAGCTTCCGTCCGCACCCCTGGCACTTCACACTCTCCGTCATCGTTCTCTCCTCCGCTGTTCCTGCTTACTGATTTAATTAAATCAGTTACCGGGCTCCGGCGGAAGGGGTTCGGGGGATTTGGTCGAACCGGTTCCCGAACGTGCGCCGGCCCCGCTCCCAGTGATCGGGAACGGGGCCGTCGGTCGGTCAGCGGGCGTCGCGGGAGGCGAGCCACAGGCCTTTGAGGATCTCCTTCGCGGTGACCCGCAGGGCGTCCGCGTGGCGGTGCCCGGCGGACCAGTCGGACCCGGGCAGCGCAGGCTTGCCGGACGGCCCGCAGCGCACGCACGGGACCACGTGGAGTCTGTGGGGTGTCAGTCGGCCAGCGCTTCCGCCAGGGCCGACTCCGGAAGATTGGACACGATCTGTACGGCGTGTGCCGTGAGCAGCGCGGCCAGCCGGTCGTAGGTACCGGCGGCGCGGGCGTTGGCCACGGCCAGGTTGCGCCGCTCCTCCGCTGCCGCCACCAGGTCCGCATGCGTGCAGTCGCCCAGCAGCAGCCACCCGTTGGCGCCGTGCGTACGCTCTCCCAGCCGGGCCCGCCAGATACCGGCGCGCATGTCGTCCATGTACCGCGACCGGGGCGCGCTCTGCTTCGGCAGCGTGGCCAGCGGCGGCTGGACGGGTGCGAACGCCCCGCGCCCCTCCGTCATCACCCGGCGCACGTAGGAGCGCAGCATGGTCCGGACCACAGCGGCGTACTGGTCGGCCGGGATCAGGTCGAACACCTTGTCGGCCAGGATGCCGGGGTCGGCCGTCTCCGGGAACTCGTTCGCGGTGTCGCGGACCAGCTTGTGCAGGTTCAGTTCGTCGGTCACTGTGATCCTTCCGGGTCAGAGGTTGATCAGTCCTGCGGGACTGCTCGGATCATGCGGTCGAGGAGGTCGATGGCGCTGGCCTGGAGTGTGGTGACGGTGGGGGCCAAGGCGGCCCAAGCGGCGTCCCAAGCGGCGGCCCGAGCGGCGTCCCCAGCGGCGGCCCGAGCGGCGGCCCCAGCGGCGTCCCCAGCGGCGTCCCCAGCGGCGTCCCCAGCGGCGGCCCCAGCGGCGTC
>Ga0193726_1000286_pt1 | contig 62690 bp, 59 predicted proteins | sample H2c1metaG_FD_144928 | JGI IMG/M metagenome (GOLD analysis project Ga0193726, IMG submission 144928) | Soil microbial communities from a riparian zone of the East river system, Colorado, United States - H2c1 | ecosystem: Environmental > Terrestrial > Soil > Riparian zone | place: USA: East River... | reverse complement strand
GGGGACGCCGGGTGATTCCGGGTACTCGTTGTTACTCGTGTGCGTTCTACCACTACCAAGTGCACACGAGGCCGCGGGTGCCACGGGCATCCGGCGTTCCCCACGCCCTCTTTGGGCGGAAGAGCTAAACAACGCCTCGGGCGCATTGCGTCGCGAGGGCGTAAACGCGCGTCTGGAATTGAAGCAGACTCCGTCATTCCGGGGCGATGCGAAGCATCGAACCCGGAATCTCGAGATTCCCCGATGTGCAATTGCACATCTGAGGTCTGGTCCTGCGGACCATCCCGGAATGACGGCGTCTGGATTCCTGATCGGGCTTGCGCTTCGCGCGCCCCGGAATGACGGTTCTCAACTGAAATGGCTGTTTGAAAATTGAATCGGAAATCAGAGCGCGCATAACATCCGCGACTCGTGTCACCTCGCCCTGCTTGCGAGGCGAGGTCGCCAGCCGTGGACTGCGGCACGGGCACAGCACGTGCGTCCCCCGGGTGGCTGCCATCGCCGCGGGGAGGGCGACCGGCCGGCTCTGAAAGCGCCATTTTTTTGCTGCGAACAGTTGAGCCCATGTTATAAGCCCGCCGCACCGATCGCGATGATGTTGGATGAGGTTGATCCAAAATCATGAATGTGATCGATTCCAATGGCTTGGAGCAGGATGGCCACCCGAAAACCGCTGCGCGGTTTTCGACATCACGCTCGGGCATCGCGGCCGGACCTTATGCTATCAGCGGGCGTGGCGGAACTGGTAGACGCGCTGGATTTAGGTTCCAGTGACGAAAGTTGTGGGGGTTCGAGTCCCTCCGCCCGCACCAAGCGCTGACAGCGTTTGCATGATGATTACTGGAGGCCTATTTCCGAAGGGGAAAACTCCCCTGAAGCAATGGTCCGCCGAACCACCGACGCAGGCTCCAGGGCGCGTCGACCAGATTGACAATGTCCCGGCGCTTAGCGCTGGGACCAAGCGGGAAGAAGATTGACGCCATGCAGGTCACCGAAACCCTCGTTGAGGGATTGAAGCACGAATTCCAGATCAGCGTCCCCGCATCGGATCTCGATGCCAAGGCGGACGTCCGTCTCGTGGAACTCAAGGACAAGGTACGCCTCAACGGCTTTCGTCCAGGCAAGGTGCCGGTGAGCCATCTCAAAAAGGTCTATGGCCGCTCGGTGATGGCGGAGACCATCGATCAGACCATCCGCGATACCAATTCGCAGATCTTCACGGAGCGCGGTTTCCGTCTGGCGACCGAACCCAAGGTTACGATGCCCACGGAGGAAAAAGCCGTCGAGGACATCCTGACCGGGAAATCCGATCTCACTTACACGGTCTCGATCGAGGTGGTGCCGGCGATCCAGCTCGCCGACTTCAAGAGCTTCACGGTCGAGAAACCGGTGGTCGAGGTGACCGACGCCGATGTCGACGAGGCCATCAAACGCATCGCCGACCAGAACCGTGCGTTCGCCGCCAAGGCCGAGGGCGCAAAGGCCGAGACCGGAGATCGGGTCACGATCTCCTTCAAGGGCACCATCGACGGCACGCCGTTCGACGGCGGCATCGGCGAAAACATCCAGGTGACGATTGGCACCGGGCAGTTCATCCCGGGCTTTGAAGAGCAACTGATCGGCGTCGCATCGGGCGAAACCCGCACCCTGAAAGTTTCGTTTCCGAAGAACTACGCCAGCGAGAAGCTCGCCGGCCAGCCGGCCGAATTCGAAACCACCGCTACCTTGATCGAGGCGCCGCAGGACACCAAGATCGACGACGAATTCGCCAAGACCCTTGGCCTCGAATCACTTGAAAAGCTGAAGGAAGCCGCGCGCGAGCGGCTGGTGGCCGAATTCGCCGGCGCGAGCCGGCAACGGGTCAAGCGCATGCTGCTGGACCGCCTCGACGAGAGCCATCGTTTCGAGGCGCCGCCGTCGCTGGTCGAGGAAGAATTCAAGCTGATGTGGAATTCGATCAAGGCCGAGATGGAGTCCGGCGGCAAGACGTTTGCCGATGAGGACACCACGGAAGAAGCCGCCAAGGAGGAATACCACAAGATCGCCGACCGCCGGGTCCGGCTCGGTCTCGTGCTGTCCGAGATCGGCGAAAAGAACAAGATCACGGTCACTGACGACGAAGTCAGTCGCGCGGTGATCGAGCGCGCGCGCCAGATGCCAGGACGCGAGAAGGAAGTCTGGGACTACTATCGCAACAATAACAATGCGCTCGCCCAGCTTCGTGCGCCGATCTATGAGGACAAGGTGGTCGATTTCATCCTTGAACTCGCCAACGTGACTGAAAAGAAGGTCACGCGCGAGGATCTCTACAAGGACGACGAAGCCGAGAAGAGCGCGGCCTGACGGTGTCAGCCAGGTATTAAGGATGTGCCGCGAAACGGGCATAGCGGCGGCATCCGTCGCTATGCCACGGGGTGCGAATCAGCTTCAACTGGAATGACTTCGCACGATATTGACCCGGCCTTGTCGCCGGGAAATTGGCCCATATCTGTGAGCCCTGTCTTTAAGTCCTGTATCACGGGACGTTCGTCCGCCGCCCGGCAAATTCAAGCCAGTCCAGCCTGGCCGATGGACGTTCGCCTCCTGCCAACCCTTGGGTGACTAATGCGCGATCCTGTCGAAACCTACATGCAACTCGTGCCGATGGTGGTCGAGCAGACCAACCGCGGCGAGCGCGCCTACGACATTTTTTCGCGCCTGCTGAAGGAGCGCATCATCTTTTTGACCGGACCGGTCGAGGATGGCATGTCGACCCTGGTGGTCGCGCAGCTTCTGTTTCTCGAAGCCGAGAATCCGAAGAAGGAAATCTCGATGTACATCAATTCGCCCGGCGGCGTGGTGACGTCGGGTCTTGCGATCTACGACACCATGCAATTCATCCGTCCGCCGGTGTCGACGCTTTGCACGGGTCAGGCGGCGTCGATGGGCTCGCTGCTGCTGGCCGCCGGCCACAAGGATATGCGTTTTTCGCTGCCGAATTCGCGCATCATGGTGCACCAGCCCTCCGGCGGCTTTCAGGGCCAGGCAACCGATATCATGCTGCACGCCCAGGAAATCCTGAACCTCAAGAAGCGGCTCAACGAGATCTATGTGAAACACACCGGGCAGACCTATAAGGCGATCGAGGACGCGCTGGAACGCGACAAGTTCCTTACCGCCGAGATGGCCCGGGACTTCGGTATTGTGGACAAGGTGATCGACAAACGCTCGGAAGAACCCACGGCGAAGACCCCGTAGTACCGCGGTCCGCAACAGGTGGTTAGCGTTAACCATAGCTGCCACCAGCAGTTTTAGCCACCAACGGCACCTGCTTGCCCCCTTTTTGGGTCAGAAGTTCCGCTTTCGTGCTGGTTTGGCAACGTGGCAATCGCGCAACGCTTGGCTGATTTCCAAATCTGGCGCTCGCCTGCGTGCTGCAAATCACGGTATTGTCACGGGTATCGGAGGCTGGTCCGGTTAGCGAATTCTTGATAGTCGGCTGTCACCATGGTTGGCTAGGTCGGATCGGTTAAGATGGTGGGAGATTCGAGTTGGCCGCAATTCGAGCGGCATCTGGAGTGTAGGGTCTTTTTTGGTACGGATTTTGCTCTATCTACAACTCTGTACCGGTACGTGCCGGAATGGAGCGATCGAGCGGACGGACGGAGATAAGAATGAGTAAGGTCGGCACGAGCGACTCCAAGAACACGCTCTATTGCTCGTTCTGTGGCAAGAGCCAGCACGAGGTCCGCAAATTAATCGCGGGTCCTACTGTGTTCATCTGCGACGAATGCGTTGAGCTCTGCATGGATATCATCCGCGAGGAGAACAAATCCTCGCTGGTGAAGTCGCGCGACGGCATTCCGACCCCGAAGGAAATCTGCAAGGTTCTCGACGATTACGTTATCGGTCAGAGCCATGCGAAGAAGGTGCTGTCGGTCGCGGTCCACAATCACTACAAGCGCCTCAATCACCAGACCAAGCACAACGACGTCGAACTGGCGAAGTCGAACATCCTGCTGATCGGTCCGACCGGTTCGGGCAAGACGCTGCTGGCGCAGACGCTGGCGCGGATTCTCGACGTGCCGTTCACGATGGCGGATGCGACCACGCTGACCGAAGCTGGCTACGTCGGCGAGGACGTCGAAAACATCATCCTGAAGCTGCTGCAGTCGGCCGACTACAACGTCGAGCGCGCGCAGCGCGGCATCGTCTATATCGACGAGATCGACAAGATCAGCCGCAAATCCGACAATCCGTCGATCACCCGGGACGTCTCGGGCGAGGGCGTGCAGCAGGCGCTGCTGAAGATCATGGAAGGCACGGTTGCCTCGGTTCCCCCGCAAGGCGGCCGCAAGCATCCGCAGCAGGAGTTCCTGCAGGTCGACACCACGAATATTCTGTTCATCTGCGGTGGCGCGTTCTCCGGCCTGGAGAAGATCATCTCCGCGCGCGGGCGCTCGACCTCGATCGGTTTCGCGGCCCAGGTGCTGGCGCCGGAAGATCGCCGTACCGGCGAAATCTTCCGTCACGTCGAGCCTGAGGATCTCTTGAAGTACGGTCTGATCCCGGAGTTCGTCGGCCGCCTGCCAGTGGTCGCCACGCTGGAGGATCTCGACGAAGCTTCGCTCAAGAAGATTTTGACCGATCCGAAGAACGCGCTGGTGAAGCAATATCAGCGGCTGTTCGAGATGGAGAACATCGAGCTGACTTTCGCCGACGAGGCTCTTGGCGCGGTCGCCCGCAAGGCGATCGAGCGCAAGACCGGCGCGCGCGGCCTGCGTTCCATTCTCGAAAGCATTCTGCTTGAGACCATGTTCGACTTGCCGGGACTGGAAGGCGTCGAAGAGGTCGTGATCTCGCGCGAAGTAGTCGAGGGGACGGCTCGTCCGCTCTACATCTACGCCGATCGTTCCGACCGCGCCGTCGAAACCAGCGCCAGCGCGTGATCGCGTCCGCGGCAGGCGGATTGCGCTTTCAAAACAGGCGGCTGCCGGGCCTTTCGGCGGCCGCGTTTACGCAGGTGTTTCTACCGCGTTCAGCCCCATTGGCGGGCGTTTTCCAGCGACTTGACACCCCCATGGTCGATAGCCACCTAATGCTATCGGTGATGAAAACCCTACCGTAAGATTCGCCACACCAACGATCCGGAGAAGCAGGTCTGACGCGGCCGAATGATCCCGGAACCTCTCGGCACCTTGTGGCGGTTGCGCAAAATAGCGGACTGCGTGCAAGGGGGCACAACAAAAGGAAAAGGCCATGACGACCCCGAAACCCCGGCCATCTATCGTTCACGGCGAAAGCCATTCTTATCCGGTGCTGCCGCTCCGCGACATCGTCGTTTTCCCGCACATGATCGTGCCGCTGTTCGTCGGCCGCGAGAAATCGATCCGCGCGCTCGAGGAGGTCATGAAGAATGACGCCTTGATCATGCTGGCGACGCAGAAGAACGCGTCGGACGACGATCCGACTCCGGACTCGATTTATGAAACCGGCACGCTCGCCAGCGTGCTGCAGCTGCTCAAATTGCCCGACGGCACCGTGAAGGTGCTGGTGGAGGGGCTTGAGCGCGCCCGCGTGCAGAAATATTCCGATCGCGCCGAATATTACGAAGCGACCGCGATCGCGCTCGCCGACACCGATGCGACCTCGGTCGAGGCGGAAGCCCTGGCGCGCTCGGTGGTGTCCGACTTCGAAAGCTATGTGAAGCTGAACAAGAAAATCTCGGCCGAAGTCGTCGGCGTGGTTCAGGCGATCACCGACTTCGCCAAGCTCGGCGACACCGTTGCTTCGCATCTCGCCGTCAAGATCGCCGACCGCCAGGCCATTCTGGAGACGCTGTCCGTGACCGCGCGCCTTGAGAAGGTGCTCGGGCTGATGGAGAGCGAAATCTCGGTGCTGCAAGTCGAGAAGCGGATCCGCTCGCGCGTCAAGCGCCAGATGGAGAAGACCCAGCGCGAATATTATCTCAACGAGCAGATGAAGGCGATCCAGAAGGAGCTCGGCGACGACGAAGGCCGTGACGAACTGGCCGACCTGGAAGAGAAGATTGCCAAGGCGTGCGCAACTATCTCGACTGGCTGCTGTCAATACCGTGGAACAAGAAGTCCAAGGTCAAGAAGGATCTGGTCGCAGCCCAGAGCACGCTCGACAACGATCATTATGGACTTGAGAAGGTCAAGGACCGCATCGTCGAGTATCTCGCGGTACAGTCGCGCGCCAACAAGCTGACCGGACCGATCCTGTGCCTGGTCGGCCCTCCCGGCGTCGGCAAGACTTCGCTCGGCAAGTCGATCGCCAGGGCGACGGGACGCGAATTCGTGCGCGTGTCGCTCGGCGGCGTGCGCGACGAGGCCGAAATCCGCGGTCACCGCCGCACCTATATCGGCTCGATGCCCGGCAAGATCATCCAGTCGATGCGAAAGGCCAAGACCTCGAACCCGCTGTTCCTGCTGGACGAGATCGACAAGATGGGCGCCGACTTCCGCGGCGATCCGTCATCGGCCCTGCTCGAGGTTCTCGACCCAGAGCAGAATTCGAGCTTCAATGATCACTACCTCGAGGTCGATTATGATCTCTCCAACGTGATGTTCATCACCACCGCGAATACGCTGAATATTCCGGGACCGCTGATGGACCGCATGGAGATCATCCGGATCGCCGGCTATACCGAGAACGAGAAGGTCGAGATCGCGCGCAAGCATCTGATCCCGAACGCGATCGCCAAGCATGGCCTCGATTCCAAGGAATGGTCGATCGACGACGACGCGCTGCTCCTGATGATCCGGCGTTACACCCGCGAGGCGGGCGTGCGTAATCTTGAACGTGAGCTTTCAACACTGGCCCGCAAGGCGGTGAAGGAGCTGATGATCTCCAAGAAGAAGTCGGTGAAGGTGACTGAGAAGTCGCTCGAGGAATTTCTCGGCGTGCCGAAGTATCGTTATGGCGAGATCGAGAGCGAGCCTCAGGTTGGTATTGTCACCGGCCTTGCCTGGACCGATGTCGGTGGCGAGCTGCTCACCATCGAAGGCGTCATGATGCCCGGCAAGGGCAAGATGACGGTGACCGGCAATCTGCGCGACGTGATGAAGGAGTCGATTTCGGCGGCGGCATCCTATGTCCGCTCGCGCGCGGTCGGCTTCGGTATCGAGCCGCCGCTGTTTGATCGGCGCGATATCCACGTCCACGTGCCTGAAGGGGCGACCCCGAAGGATGGACCCTCGGCGGGTGTTGCGATGGCGACCGCGATCGTTTCGATCATGACCGGGATCCCGGTGCGGCACGACGTCGCCATGACCGGCGAGATTACGTTAAGGGGACGGGTGCTGCCGATCGGCGGCTTGAAGGAGAAGCTCCTGGCTGCCGCCCGCGGCGGCATCAAGACGGTGCTGATCCCCGAGGACAACGCCAAGGATCTCACGGAGATTTCCGATGCGATCAAGGGCGGCATGGACATCATTCCGGTCGCACGCCTCGACGACGTGATCTCCAAGGCCCTGGTGCGGCCACCGGTGCCGATTGTCTGGGAAGAGGACACCAAGGTGCCGGTCAAGCCGGACGCTGCCGGGGACGAAGCACCGGGTGGCCTGACGGCGCATTGAACCTCGCTTTGAACATGACAGAAGCGGCGTCCCGACCGGGGCGCCGCTTTTTTTTTGAGGCGATGCACGGCTTGCGCCGGGGGGCGCGGCGAGGCTAAACAGAGGGCGAGGGCGGTTAGCTCAGCTGGTTAGAGCATCTCGTTTACACCGAGAGGGTCGGCGGTTCGAATCCGTCACCGCCTACCAGCCTTCGCTCTGCGAGCTTCGGCTCGGCAAGGCCGACTTGGTCATTGTGCCAAAGGGAGCGCCGCAAGCCGGCGCCAGACCGATGACGGCAACGCTCAAGGTCATGTACGACTCGCACGGGTACCGGCGCGGGCGGCACGAGAGAATTCGTCCGGGACTGTATGCACGGCAAACAACGCTGAAGAGGACGCCGTTTGGGGAGCAGCCGCGTAACGAGCCCGCGGGCCGCTCCATAGCTCGACAGCTTCTCCATCGACCAGCCGGTTGGCGTATTGATGGCTTGCTCATCGGCTCAGATCATCCGGAAGAATATCCGTGCAAAATGCGCGGGCTTGCATTTAATGCCGGAGCTCGGCGCTAGTCCGTTTGCGGGTGCGCCAGCCGTCCTTTACCCAAACATCGGCTGCAAGGTGGAGGATAGATTTTTCGACCAGGCTGTTTTGGCTGCTCGACCGCCTGAAATCCGGTGCCCTCACAGGCAGGGCATTCGACTTCCGTACGTACTACTTGACGTTTTTTCAAAATTTACTTCTCTGGAATGAGGAAAACCATCTGCATGTCATTATGCAGCACGGATTGCCGGTCGCGATTGTCCCACTTGAGACTTACGCCAGACCAATTCTTTTCCGTGACGGTGCCTTGGTCGTTTTTGTCTTCGCCCCAGCAAACGCGAGCGCCGACCTTGAGTACTCGGGATTGATCGCCGGTCATTTGTTCCGCGTTGCAACTCCAATAGAGGACGATGACACTATCGATATAGGGCCTGGCCCGGTAGACAACGAGCTAAAAAGCCGCCCGGGGGCGGTGATCCTATCATGCGGTTAAGATCAGGACCCGTAAAACTACGTGCCCGTCAGCGAACGAGTTCTGGATCGCGAGAGGCCGATCTCTCATGATTGCTGCCGCGAGCCTGCGGCCTTCATCGTCGATAGCAGCCGCGCGCCGGATGGCGCGTGATGGGATAACGGCTGCGATCCAAGAGGCTATCCAGTGTGCCTTGATTCCTGGCAGCCTCATCGCAGGCCCGGTCAACCCCGGGCGGGTGGCATCATCACACCGCTGATCACGGTTAATGGGACATGGATATTGTCTTTTCACGCCCGGAATAATCCGCAATCTTCGGGTTTTAGACTCTGTGGCATAAGCAGTTGGGGCTGGAGCAACGCTTGTACCGGATCTAAGACGGAGCGACCCCATGCGTATCGGGGTGATTGTTGTGTCGATGTTGGTGCTGACCACAGCATCAGAAGCTTCAGAATCTTGCATGACCAAGGCCGAGGCGCGCCAGCATTTTGGTTCGGTTCACATCTATTGGCATGGCAAGGATCATTGCTGGGACGCGACACCGGGACGGCGACATGGTCGCATCCACACAGTTCGGCAAAAAGATCGTCTCGATACAGTTCAGCAAACAGTTCAGCAAAAAATCCATCAGCCCAGTTGGCATGACTCGATGTCGGAGATGTTGCCTGATGAAGCACCTGTGCGGACACCATGGGTAGCTGCCCAGGTAGCTCCCCAGGTAGATATCGAGCCACCACAGCTCTCGCCACCACAGTTCTCCATGGCCGAGCGCTGGGTCGATATTGCTCAGGTCGCGCCGCCGCGCATCATCCGAAAACCCGAGCCGATGGTCACGCCGCGCGGCGTGGTGATGGTGATCGTCTTCATCACGCTGATGCTTGCGATTGTCATGATCTTTGAACACCCGAGATCAAGAAGAAATACACCAGCGGCTGGATGAAATCGGCAGCAGGCTTCGTAGACTGGCGGAGTCGGTGAAGGGGCACGCTCCCATCGTTGGGCAAGGCGACGGCCACGCCGGATCCGTCGTCGGCTTCAGGTTTTCCATATTCCCACTTCAACGTACAGCGGAGCGCTACAATGCGGCGGCGGGCGCCATGACGGCTGCCGCGAAGCGGCGGGATCGGCGTCAAAAAAGCAGAATCCGCGATTGCGACGATCCTCGGGTGCCCAACGTCGGGACGAAGATGGCAGGTCGCATGCGGCTAAATCGCCCAATATGGTCTGATAATGCCTTGAAAACTGAGCAATATTGGGCTGCGTCCCGACGATGAACCGCGCATGCTGGGCGATATCATCGCGCCGGCCCGCGGCCAATTTCGGTGCCACAGCGTGTCGTGCTTCCGCCTGACGCCGGTTTGGCTGGGGCGAGAGGAGGTTCGATTGGAGAAACCGGCCAAGGTTGCGTTTGACGCTCAGGACTTTCTCGCCAAGGTGGGCGTGGGCAAGAGCTTCCTTAAACTCGAAAAAAATCAGAACGTGTTCGTGCAAGGCGACGTTGCCGACACGGTCTATTACATTCAAAAGGGCAAGATCAAACTCACGGTCATATCCAAGCATGAGAAGGAGGCTGTGGTCGGTGTTCTGGGGGTCGGCCAGTTCTTTGGCGAAGGTTGCATGAACGGTCATCCGCTGCGCATCGCAACCACGACCGCGATGGAAAGCTGCCTCATTACGGCAATTACAAAACAAGCCATGCAAGCGACGCTTCACAACCAGCCTGCATTTTCCGAGTTGTTCGTGGCATATCTTCTGACCCGGAACAGCCGGATCGAAGAAGACCTGATCGACCAGCTTTTCAATTCAAGCGAGCGGCGGCTTGCCCGCATGCTTCTGCTGCTCTCGCATTTCGGCAAGGAAGGCAGTTCGCAGACGATCACTCCGAATATCAGTCAGGAAACACTGGCCGAAATGATTGGCACTACCAGATCGCGCGTCAGCCATTTCATGAACAAGTTCCGCAAGCTTGGCCTGATCAGCTACAACGGGCACATCGAAGTCAACAGTTCGCTGCTGGACGCGGTGCTGCATGACAAGCCCGAGCTGAAGGAGGATGAATAGAGCGTTTCCTGGCGGGCAATTGTCTTGACGTCGCATCGATGAAATCTGAAAACGGGCTGGGCTTTGAAATTTACAGATTTCACCGGAGCGGCGGCTTAGGCACATGGAAACACCGACAGGCCACGATCAAAATGCGGATCAGATCGCATTCTGGAACGGATTGGCGGGCCAGCACTGGACGGATCGCCAGCAGGCGCAGGACACCATCCTGGGGCCGGTCTCGGACATCCTGATCGATCGCGCCAAGGCCCGAGCCGGGGAGCGGATCGTCGATGTGGGGTGCGGCTGCGGGGCCACCACCATCGCGCTTGCGCAAAAAGTCGGCCCGACAGGTCATGTCCTCGGCATTGATATTTCGACGCCGATGTTGGCCCGCGCGCGACAAATCGCACCGGCCGGCTTGCCGGCCGATTTTGTGCTCGGCGACGCAACGGTATACCCGTTCCAGCCTGCAACTTTCGACCTCCTGGTCTCGCGGTTCGGCGTGATGTTCTTTGCCGAACCGGCGCTCTCCTTTGCCAATATGCGCCGGGCACTGCGGCCATCGGCGCGGCTGGCATTCGCCTGCTGGCGCGAGCCCCGCGAAAATCCCTGGATGATGGCGCCGCTGCAGGCGGCCTACCAACACGTCCCGAAGCTGCCGCAGCTTGGGCCCGACGACCCCGGCCCGTTCTCATTTGCATCTGAACAGCGCGTCACCAGCATATTGGGCGAGGCCGGATTTCGCGGAATAGAAATGGAGCCGTGCAATCTCTCGCTCGATATCGCGGTCGGGCACGGTCTGGATGCGGCGGTCGAGGGCGCGCTCGAAATCGGCCCGGCTGCCCGCGCGCTCGAGGGGCAACCGCCGGACGTGCGCGCCGCCGCTGCCAATTCGATACGCGAAGCCCTCGCGCCTTTCGCAAGGGAACAGGCCGTGTTGCTCGGAGCATCGATCTGGATCGTGACGGCGCGCGTGACCTGACGGTCCAGGTTCCATTGGGTCGCGTTCTCGACATAAAGCCGGAGCAGGGTGATTCGATCACCGCTCCGCTCCTGGTTCGTCATCGCTCACGGAGAGTGCTGCGTGCTGGCGCCTTTCAAAAGGGAGCAGCTATCACCACCGTGCAGGGTCAGCGGACTCGATGAGATCGCGATGACGCGAGACCGCCTGACCTCGGAGACATCCATGCCATCTGTGAAGCTCCGCGCGTCGGTGATTCTCGGCGCATTCGAGGAGGCCCAGTCCGAGCTTGTCGGCAAGGCTGTCGTTCTCACCGACGGAAAGGCCGGGACGGTGGAGAGCGTTTGGCTCGACGAATTGCACGGTCTGCGAATCTCGATTGGGGGACACGATGGAAAGTGGCCCATCTCAACCATCAAATTCGCGCAGAAGAACTGACTAGAACAAATTGCTCAGTTCCGAACCGGGCAAGGAAATATCTATGCGGGCTTGCCGGTTTTGTTTGCGACCATGCCGTGGGCCGCCAATTGTTGGCTGGAGTGACTTAAAGTTCCGTCGTCATGTCCGCTGAGGTCAATTGGGTGGCTGGCCCGGAACCATTGCCGCCCCCGTAACTTGTCGATGTACTGCCGGACGCCAATCCCCAATGCGTCCGATGAACGACGGCCTCAGCACGCACCCCGCGCTGAGGCCGCTTCTTTTCTAGCTAGAGCATGATCCGGAAAAGTGGATACCGGTTTTCCGAAAAGATCATGCTCAAACAAAAAGATAGAGCGGCATGACGATTCGAAGAAAAGTCATGCGGCTCTACGCCCGCTCTTCCCAGATCATCGCGAGATGGACGATGGTCTGCATGGCCTTTTCCATGTCCTGCACGCTCACCCATTCCAGCCGCGAATGGAACGCGTGTTCACCGGCGAAAATATTAGGGCAGGGCAGCCCCATGAACGACAGCCGCGAGCCGTCGGTGCCGCCGCGGATCGAGGACTTCACCGGCTTGAGGCCGGTACGGCGGATCGCTTCCATGGCATTGTCGATGATCTGCGGATGGCGGTCGATCACCTGCTTCATGTTGCGGTACTGCTGCTTGATGTCGAGCCGGTAGGTTGAGCGCGGAAACTCCTTCATCACCCCTTTGACGATGCCCTCAAGCAGGGCTTCCTTCTCCCTCAATCCCTCATCGGTGAAGTCGCGCACGATGAAACTCAGCGCGGCCTTTTCAAGCGCGCCGGAGATGGCGATCGGATGCAGAAAGCCTTGCTTGCCCTCGGTGGTTTCCGGCGAACAGGTATTTTTCGGCAGGCGATCGACGATGGCCGCGGCGATCTTGATCGCGTGCTCCATCTTGCCTTTGGCAAAACCGGGATGGGTGCTGACGCCTTCGATGGTGATGGTGGCTGAATCGGCGGAGAAGGTTTCGTCCTCGATATTCCCCGCGGTTTCGCCGTCGATGGTGTAGGCAAAATCGGCGCCGAGCTTTTTCAAATCGGCCATGTCGACGCCGCGGCCGATCTCTTCGTCGGGTGTGAACAGGATCTTGATGGCACCGTGTTTGATCTGCAGATTTTGAATCAGGAACTGTGCCGCATCCATGATTTCGGCGAGACCCGCCTTGTTGTCGGCGCCCAGCAGCGTGGTGCCGTCAGTGGTGATGATATCGTTGCCGATCTGATCGCCGAGCGCCGGATGATCCGCGGCACGGATAACTTGCGCGGGGTCGGCTGGCAGCACGATGTCGCCGCCGCGATAATTCCTGACGATCTGCGGCTTGACGTTCTCGCCGGTACAGTCGGGCGAAGTGTCCATATGCGAGCAGAAACAGATGACGGGCACTCGCTTGTCGGTATTCGCGGGGATCGTCGCGTAGACGTAGCCATGGTCGTCGAGATGGGCGTCGCGGATTCCCATCGCCTGCAGCTCGTGCGCGAGCAGGCGGCCGAGTTTTTTTTGTTTTTCGGTGGACGGGCAGGTCGGCGAAGCCGGGTCAGACTGGGTGTCGATGACCACATAGCGCAGAAAGCGCTCGGTCACGGTATGTGTGAACTTGACAGGCGACGTCACAGTCAAAACCGCGGCAGGGAAGGACAAAAAGACAGGCTAGCTATTCGACAGAAAAGCGTCATTCCGGAGGCCGTGCAGGCTGCGCCGGAATGACGCAAAGTCAAAGCTGGAAAACGCGTCCGATCAGACGGCTTCCTTCAGCTCCTTGGCCGCGCGGAAGGCAACCTTCTTGCTGGCCTTGATGTGGATGGCTTCGCCGGTGGCGGGATTGCGGCCCATGCGGGCGGCGCGCTTGCGCACCTGGAGGATGCCGAGACCGACAATGCGGATGCGCTCGCCCTTCTTCAGGTGCTTGGTGATCCGGCCGACCAGATCGTTCAGAATGGCCTCGGCGCTCTTCTTCGACAATTCGTGCTCTTCCGACAGCGCTGCCGCGAGATGCTTGAGCGTGACCGTGGTCGGGGTAGCTGCTTTCTTCGCCATATTTGGCCCTCCTCGTTGTTGATGGCTTAGGAACTTCAGGCGTAGCAGGCCTTAAACGATTCGGGGGGCGGCTGACTACGCTGTTTTGCCTATAAATAGCCTATTATTTGCATCGGCATCCAAGAAAGGCCCGACTGGCAAGGGGATTCGCAACTACCTTGACTTGGGTAGGTCGCCCCTTTAAGTCCCACCTCGCGCGGGTTTCGCAATCACGCGGGAGTAGCTCAGTTGGTTAGAGCGCCGGCCTGTCACGCCGGAGGTCGCGGGTTCGAGCCCCGTCTCTCGCGCCATTGAATCAATGGTTTAGCCGGTGCCCGCTTCCCCAAGTGTCACCGGGTCCGGCGCTGTGACGCTTTTTGCCCGTTTTGCTCTAAAAGCCCGGCTCCTGGCGCCCCCGCACGGTCGAACCTGCGCGCGCTGGAAACGTTCACCGGGTTGCAGGCTTGTGCAACCTTTTGCTGGTGTAGACGCTGTTTGCCATCTTGTTCGCCCGATCCGTGACCGAACCATCACCAGCGTCGCACTCGACCGCGCCAGAGCGGTTTTCCGCCATTTCCGTCACACGCTACCAGCCAGCCGTACCCCCACCACGTTCGGCCCCGCTCGGTGCCGAGCAAGTGGGTTTCCAGAATGCCATACGCGCAATCGGCCACCGCCGGGAATGCGGGCACCACGTGAGATGCGTTGGCAGTCGAGGCACTCAATGATCTGCCGAAGAAGTACCGGAAACGGCAATCAGCGGAGAACCTGCTGCTCGACTAAATGTCGTCCGGCGCGCCAGCGTTGAGCTTTCTTCCCATGTCGATCTGCGCCGGGGATAAGTTTGTTCCGACGATCCTGACGGGTAGTCTGTCGCCGCTGGGCGGCACCATGCGCACCCAACGCTGCCCGCCGACATTGAGCGTCTCGACGCCGGTACCGGGCGGAACCTCGATATCGATATAGGCTCTGCTCGACGGCGATCCGGCTGGCCAAGCATAAACGCCTTCGCCATAATGCGCGTTTGCTCCCTGGGCAAGCGATAACGAGCCTTCCTTCTCGATGTTTGCATAGCTCGCGGGCGGATTGTCCGCGGTCAGCGTATGCCGATAGACCCTCGGCGACGACAGGACTTCAGCTGTCCTGAGCGGATTCTTGTTTTGCAGATCGTCGGCAGTATTGCGCATCCTTGTTAACGCGGGTGGCTCGGGCGGTGGTGGAGGAGGATCACCACGTGGCGGCTTAATGTTCTTGGGCGCGCGCGTGATCCAGCCGAAGATCGCGCGAAGGATCCTTCCTGTGACAATGCCGATCGCAACACCCATCAACTGATGCTGCACATCCTTCGCAAGGGTAGCGCGCGCCAACCAGAGCGTTGCTATGGTGCGAGGCGTTGTCACCGCAGAAAAGACCGTTGGGGCGATGACCGCACCGCCCGCGCCGCGATAATAGGCAAAGCGGGTGACACCTTCGGCCGCCGCCGGCGCCAGCCGTATCGCTTCATTGGCCTGGGCAAGCGTATCGTAGACCTTGGCATCGATCGGTTCGGCCTTGGTCTGTTTGAGATCGACCAGGGAGTTCGGCACGTCGATCCACTTGCTGATGCCGTCGCAATAGACCCGGAAGCCCCCCAGATAGATGCTGTAGCCGATCGCGGCCATCCTGGTGTCAATGTAGTCGGGATCGTCCTTCGGCGCGTAGGCGACGAGGTTGATTGTATTCGGAGAATTTGGATCGGCCGGTCCGACCGTGAAATCCTTCGGCCCCGATGCCCTCGGCAGCAGGATGGCGTCCAGTGCAAAGCTGGTGACAACCGAACCCCTGGCGTCCTTGGCTTGAATCGTGATTTTTCTCGCGGTCGGATGCGACAGGCGTAACCAGCGGTCGCCGCCTATCACGCCGGCATCCTCGATCTTCACGGAATTCGGGATGTCAGGGCCCACTGTCTTCACGACGTTATTGCGGTCGCCGACAACTCCGACAAACATCACCTGGTTTGAGTCAATGATCCGGGTGGTTCTCGAAATGACGACGCGTGAGCCATCGGTCGGCCCGGTCGGCAAGTTAAACTTATCCACCGTTGTCACGAAATCGATCGGTCCCAGCGCCGGTACCGCTGCCAAATCTTCCATGCGCTTGAGCATCGGGCCGGCGGGGTCGACGTAGCCGCTGCCCTGTCCGGGAAAGTGCTTGTCTTCGAAGCTCGAGATGGCACGATAGAGCTCGTCGCTGCAGATGCCCGCGATAACCTTATTGCCGAGCTGGCCCGCAGATCCGCCATCGGAAATTGGGATGCGGTTCAAGAGACTGATCACGTTCTGCTGATCGTCAGGCCAATTCTGGCAATGGCGACCTCCCGCTCGGGTGTGCCGGCCGACACGGGCACGCAGTGGCATCGGAACCTCCGTTTGCTGTGCTGTTCAGCCCAGTTTCCACGGAACGTCTGTCGTTGCGCTGCCCCGGAGGGTTCGATGTGGCGTCGAGTTGATCGGGATTCTGACAGGCGTTAATTGCGCCAATAGAGATATCGCGGCCCGGTTCGCTGTGACATCGTCCGATTGGACGATGTTGCTCATCGGTCCGCCCTCGCGGATGGAGCGATGCGACCAATTCAGCAAAGGGCATAGCGAATGCTCGGCAAACGACAAAAAGCCCGGCGCGAGGCCGGGCTGTTAGCCGACAATGGCAAGGCGGTCAGTATTGCGAAACCGCCGGGCTGCCGAAATGGTAGTTCACGCCGACGCGAACGATGTTGTCGTTGAAGCGGACCTTCGAAGACGTCGCGACAGCAGCCGTATCGAAGCCCCGAAGACTTGTCGGTCCAACGTCGTTTGCGAGGCCTCCGGTCGCGTAGGTTGCGGATCCCAAATCGTAGTGAAGGTATTCAAGCTTTGCGCTCCAATTGGAGGAAAGCATCCACTCGCCGCCGGCACCCACGACGTATCCAACACGCGTTCCGGAAAACGATCCCGATGTCAGGGTGGAGGGAGGAGGATTATCCGTATTGGTTACGGATTGAGCGATCGTGGTGTCGGACTTGACCCCGCCATAAGCCAAGCCACCTGTTACATACAGCAAAAAGCTCGGAACGGCCAAAACACCAATACGGGCGCGCAACGTTCCAAGGTAAGACAGATCGCGCGTGGTCGTTGAGTTCGTGACGACCGAAGCCATGTTACCGTTATTGTCCAAGAGAGGTATAGCCGACGATGATTGTTTGTGCGCCCCGCTCAGCCCCTGAATATCCGCCTCGAAGCCTGCGACGAACAAGTGCGAGAACTGATAATTATATCCGAACTGGCCGCCGCCGATAAAGCCGCTCGATTTATCGGCCGTATTCGTTGCGCCGCTGGCCATAGCCTCCGCGTTTTCGGGAGCCGTACTGGTTGAAACAATGCTTGCATCGTTCCTCACGCTGCCAGACCCACCAACCCAACCCGCATTCAAGCCGCCGTACCAGCCGCTCCAGTTGTACGCCGGAGCAGCCGTTGCAGGTGCTTTCGCATAGGTGCGCGACGGAAGATCGGCGGCTAACGCCGAACCAGATAGCGCCGCAGCCGCAACCATTCCGCCAAGAATCCGCTTCATTTGAAATTTCCTCGAATTTGTCCGCCGCGCGAGCAGCTCCACCAAACGACATGAATCTCACAAGCGAGATTCGATCCGCTAATCCTTAGGTGTGACCGGGATCTGCGACTTGGACGGACACGACGAGAAATAGGACATAAACGAAGCTCGGAGAATTTGGCTGCGGATGACGCAAATTTGCCACACCCCTGACTCGGGATTGTTCTGCAGCCGCACGCGATGGCTGTCGATCAAGTTCGCGATCTTGCGCATGTCGCGAAAATCGTCGCCCGAAGAATCTTTGGTGTCGCGCGCCGGATACGCCGACTGCCGCCATTCGGTCTACGCAGGCCGTCGCGGGCCTGGTGGATCGGCATGCTTGCCGTTTGATTTTACAACGCCGTTGCCAACGCTTGGATCAATGTTTTGACTCGCGGGCTCCTGAAACATCTGTACATCTATACTGGTAACAGGTCATGTCGGCGCCTCCTTCGATTAAGCCGCTTACAACCTTCTGATCCCAACAATTTCATTGCAATGCGCTGGCCTCTTCACCTCTGTGGCACGATTCATGACCTGACGCTGTCGGTCTCGTGGGATCGCAACAGCCTTATCGCGCAGGTCGATCGAAGGGTTGGAATACTTTGTGATCTCGGCGTCCGGCCTGGAAATCCCGTGGCGATTGTTCATGGCAGCAGCGCCGGTTTCGTTGCAGACCTGCTGGCCGTCTGGTCGTGCGGCGCCGTAGCGGTGTTGCTGGATGCGACATTGGCCGAAAACGAATTGAGCACGTTGGTTGGCTTTGTTAAGCCTGCCGCCGCGATTTCCGACAGAACCGATCATGCAGTTCCAGGCGTCGATACCCATTGTCTGGATGAGGGTGAAGCAATGCCGCGGCCTGAATATTCGGCCGGGCATATCGACCAGTTGGCCATCGTGCTCATCACATCGGGCACCACCGGCACGCCGAAAGCCGTGGGGCTGAGCTATCGCGCGCTCCACAATAGATTAAATCATAATCGCCGGGCGATCGGCGAAGCGGCAATGGCGCGCACCCTCGTTACCCTGCCTACTTCCTTCGGCCATGGGCTGATTGGAAATGTCCTGACGCCTTTGTTCGCCGGTGGCGACATCGTGTTTCCGCCCCGCGGGGCGACTTTGCCCCGCGACCTCGGGCCTTTGATCGACGCGCATCAGATCACATTCCTGACGGGCGTCCCAGCGCTTTGGCGCATGGCGCTAAAAATGAGCAAGCAACCAAGGAATGGTTCGCTTCGTCGCGTTCACGTTGGCTCCGCTCCGTTGTCGGAGCAACTCTGGCGCGACATCGTCGGCTGGACTGGTGCTGAGACCGTGAATTGCTACGGCCTGACAGAGGTCGCAAACTGGTTCTCGGGCGCGTCCTCGCTCGATGGCGAACCACGGAGCGGACTGGTGGGCCGGCCGTGGGGAGGCAGCGCTGCGGTATTGCATCGTTCGGGAAGGATAAATTCGAGCGGTGAGGGCGAACTCTTGATCAGCAGCCCGTCTTTGATGGATGGCTACCTGCACCGTCCCGCCTTGACGCGGGAATGCATGATCGAGGACTGGTACCGCACCGGCGATCTTGGCGTGATCGAGAGCGACGGCCAAATCGTGCTGCAGGGGCGCCTGAAAGACGAAATAAATCGAGCTGGCACAAAAATCCAACCGGGCGAGCTCGACATGCTGATCGAAAGCCATCCTGCCGTGGAGGAAGCCTGCGCCTTCCCCATTCCAGACCCTGTCGCAGGCGAGATTATTGCCGTGGCCGTCCGTTTCAAATCAGGCATGAGCGAAACAAGCGAACGCCTTGCGCTTTGGTGCCGGGAGCGTATTCGTCGCGCCGCGGTCCCCGAACGCTGGTATTTCGTTTCAGAACTCCCGCGCACGCCGCGGGGCAAGACGCGACGCAACGAAGTCTATCTGGCACTCGCCGGCAAGAGGTGATGAGCATGATGCGAAAACGGTCCGTTCACCTGAAGACCGAGCGTTTCCTATTGCGGAATCTATCGGCCAACGACGCGAGCGAACGCTATCTGGCATGGGCGGCCGATAGCGACGTCATGGGACCGCTGAATGTGAAGCCGATACGAATGGCGCGCGAACAACTCGCCGCCTACATCTCGAGTTTCGATGGGATGACAAGATTTCTGATTGGCATTTTTTCGCGCGCCGAGAACATCCATATCGGTTTCTACATGGTCGAAATCGATGCGATCCACGACGTCGCCAGCTTCAATGTCGTGATCGGGGACAAGGAATACTGGGGCAAGAAAGTGGTGCTCGAGACTCGTCCCGCGCTGCTCGATCATTTCTTCAACGAACGGGGCATGGATAAGATCATCGGTCTTCCGCTTGTACGCAACATACCGGCGATTTTCAATTACAGGGCGGAAGGCTGGCGGCTCGAAGGCGTATTCAAAGCACACCGCAAATCAATAATGGACGGGAAGCGGCTGGATCAGATGCAGTTCGCGATGCTGAAAGACGAGTGGCGCGCGCGATGGGGGAGAGCATGAACATGGAGCATCTGTCCGAGGCGCGTTCGATCCTTGCGAGAGCCCTGAATGTAACAGCAGAGACAATCGGCGATCGCGCGACCATTGATGAGCTCGAGAGCTGGGATAGCCTCGGTCACATGCGTTTGGTTCTTGAAATTGAACAGCATCTGAAGCGTGAATTATCGCCGATGGAAATTGTCGAGCTCGCGAGTCTTGCAGACGTCCAGAATCTTCTGGCCTCCTCCGATTGAATGACATGAAAGCAACTGCGGCAACGCATTGATCGCGATCTGCAATATTTGCGAACATACTGTCGGAAGATGGATCATGCGCTCGCGAGATAATCTGATGAAGTGTGACTCGCGAGCTACACTAAAAGATCAGCGCGAGTCCGTTGTGATGATGTCGGCATTTCGACTTCTAACATTTCGAAGAAAAGCCTCAGCCGCAGGCGTTTGTTGAACATCGTCTGAAAATATCAGCGATCGAGATTGTCGCACTCGTTGAACTCTTCGATTTTCAAAATGTGCTGACGTCCTCTGATCGTAGGACACGAAAAAAACAACGATCGCATCGGTGTAGCCATCGCGCTACAGCCATCGATCGAAAAAACTCTAGTGTCCCGGCGCATCGAATCCGTTGGTTCGAAACTAGAGGAAAAAATTATGAAGAAGCTTTTGCTGAGCACGGTTGCCCTGGTCGCATTGGGAGCAAGCGCATCAGCCGCCGATCTTGCCCCGCGCTATACCAAGGCCCCAACGATGATCGACCCGGCCTATAACTGGACAGGTTTCTACGTCGGTCTCAACGCCGGCGCCGCCAGCACAGAAAGAAATTTAGCCGTTGTGGCTACTGGCATAGGTTTCTCTGACTTGCACGATCTCGCCGATACATCCAGCAAGACCGGATTTCTAGGTGGTGGTCAGATCGGCTACAACTATCAGTCGGGAATGTCTGTATTTGGCGTCGAAGCCGATGCGGCTTGGTTGAACCTCAAATCATCCACGAGTTCTGCTGGTGACCCATTCTTCCATGGCGACGGGAATGCGGTGTTCTCGTCGAGCATCGACTGGCTGGTGACGGCGCGCGCACGCGCTGGTATCGCGGCAACTCCGGCGCTGCTGCTTTATGTCACCGGCGGTCTTGCCGTTGCCGGCGTCAATGTGAAATATCAGAACAACGCTGGCATCGCCGGCGACCCGTTTATCAACTCCTTCTCGGTCAACGAAACGAAGTATGGCTGGACGGCCGGGTTTGGAGCGGAATATGCGCTAGGCGGCAACTGGTCCGTCAAGGCTGAATATCTGCGCGTTCAACTCGGCGACTCCACGCTCAACGTGCCGCTTCCAGATCCCGGCGCCAACCTGACGGGAACGGTAAAGGTCAGTCAGAATGTCGATTTGATCCGGGCGGGCATCAACTACAAATTCGGCGGCCCGGCCGTCGCCCGCTATTGATCTGACTTTCAGCTCCAGACAAACCTGAGCCCCGGCATTTGCCGGGGGCTCAGAATCCGTTGATTCGAATTTTGAGGAAAACCAGAATGAAGAAGTTTTTGCTGGGCACGGTTGCGTTGGTCACGTTGGGAGCAGGCGCATCAGCCGCCGATCTCGCGCCGCGCTACACCAAGGCACCGGCCATGATTAATCCAGCCTATAACTGGACCGGTTTCTATGTCGGTCTCAACGCCGGAGCTGCGAGCACAGATGGAGGCCTCGCCGTGGTGGCCACCGACGGTTTTTTCGAAAGTCGTTTCGCCGATAGGTTCAGCAAGACTGGATTTCTCGGTGGTGGCCAGATTGGCTACAACTACCAGTCGGGAATGTCCGTGTTTGGCGTCGAAGCCGATGCCGCTTGGTTGAATGTCAAATCATCCACGAATACTACTTTTGACCCATTCTTCAACGGTAAGGGAAGTGCGGCCGCGACGTTCTCGTCGAGCATCGATTGGCTGGTGACGGCGCGCGCACGTGCTGGTATCGCGGCAACTCCGGCGCTCCTATTGTACGTCACCGGTGGTCTCGCCGTTGCCGGCGTCAATGTGAGATATCAGAACAACGCTGGCATCAATGGCAACCCGTTGCTCAACTCCTTATCGGCCAACGATACCAAATATGGTTGGACGGCAGGGTTTGGGGCGGAATACGCGCTTGGCGGCAGTTGGTCCGTGAAGGCTGAGTATCTGCGCGTCCTGCTCGGCGACACGACGCTCAACGTACCGTTCGATCCTGCAACCGGCCTGACTGGCTCGGTAAAGGTCAGTCAGAATATCGATTTGATCCGGGCGGGCATCAACTACAAGTTCGGCGGCCCGGCCGGCGGCCGCTACTGATCTGAGTTTGTATCTCCAGACAAACCCAAGCCCCGGTATCATCCGGGGCTTTTTTTGTTGGCCGATTCAAGGGAGTTCGATTTCCGGCGCTTACAAGCTGATAAGGCCGTCAGCCTTGCGGTTTCACGGGCTTGCGACGCGCGACGGCCAATCGACCTCTTGTCGCGTGGCGGCGTGGTTGGACAGACGGCGGATTTGATGCCTCTGACGATTGGGCGCTCGCGAACGATTGCCGCAAGCTATCGATCGCGCCGGTGAGACTTCCAACCTGCTCGGACAGCTTCTTGGTATCAGCTTGCTGCGCGGTAAGAAGCCGCCTCACGGTCTGCAACTGATCCTGAACAACTTGCAACTGGTCGATCGACTCCTGCTGAGACGTCTCCAGACCCTTGGTTTTCTCGATCAGTTGCTCGGAGGCCTGGGCGGTCCGCGCCTGCAATTGGCGGGCAGACGCCATGCGATCCTGTTCGGGCGACGTGCCGGTATAGGCGCGCCACAGAACGATAGAACCAGCCCCGACCACCAGGATGACGAGCGCCGCCGCGGCAAGCGCAATCGGCTGCGAACCGATACGTCCGACGACGTTGGCCTTCGAATCGTTCGATGTGAAGTGCATCATGTAGACCCCAAACGCGGACGGAAAAGCTAAAGTTCCCAACGCACGCCCAAAACCAACATGTAGTGTATAGGTAGCATGATTCGAGCCCGTTGCTAGCGCTATTGAATCAACGGCTTAGCCTGGGTTCTTTCCTTAGCTATCGCCAAAAACAAACGGCCGCCCCGAGGGGCGGCCGCTTTGTCGAAACGCTGATTCGGCTTAGCGGACGACAGCTGCATCCGAGCTGGTCACCGCCATGGGCTTGCCCGCCTTAACGACGTGAGCGGTCTGGGAGTAATCCGAATTGGTGCGGGCGGAGATGCCGAAACCGGCGACCGCGATGCCGGCCACGAGCGCGACAACCACGATTTTCAGGTGGGTCGAACGGTCCGCTGAGTGAAATGAATGGTTCATATGAGCCTCCTGGCGTCTTTACCGCCGTCTTATTGGAGACAGATCTATTCCCCGTTTGTTTCATGATGGTTTCGTGGGTTCCCCAAAATGGTTTCATCGGACATCGCGGTGGCAGGGCGATGCGGGGTAGTCGCCGAGGGGCAGGGCAGGCCGCACCTTATCCAGGCACCTTGCGGATGGCGGCGGTTCGACGGAAACTGTCTCCAGGCGCAAACCAACGCGCTCGGGAGACAAGAAACTCGGGAGACAAGAAAATGAAAATAACCCGCAGGGATTTGCTCAGGTCCGCTTCCGCCACTTGGGCAACCACCATCCTCAGCAAACCCGCCAGCGCCGCTGCCGAATTCGAGTTCAAGCTTGGCGTCAATACGCCGGACACCCATCCCCTCACGCTTCGATTGATCGAGGCGGCGCACGCGATCGGCGCGCAGTCGTCGGGCCGGTTGAACGTCACGGTTTTCCCCAACAGTCAGCTCGGGGGCGATCCGGAGATGCTGTCGCAGCTTCGCGCCGGCGGTATCGAATTGCTGGCGGCGCCCAGCATGACACTGTCCACCCTGGTGCCGCTGTCCGGTTTGCCGAGCGTCGGCTTCGCATTCGCCTCTTACGACCAGGTCTGGGCCGCGATGGACGGCGGCGTCGGCGATGTCGTCCGCGACGCCATCACCAAGGCCGGGATCGTGCCGATGAAGAAGATCTGGGACAACGGTTTCCGGCAGATCACCTCGTCGTCAAGCCGGCAGTTGAACGGCGTCGAAGATCTCAGGGGCTTCAAGATCCGCGTACCCGTTACGGCGCTGCTGACCTCTCTGTTCAGCGGACTCGGAGCGCTGCCGTCAAGCATCAGCTACAGCGAGCTTTACTCGGCCTTGCAGACCCACATCGTCGAAGGGCAGGAAAATCCGCTCGCGCAAGTGTCGACCGGCAAGCTGTACGAGGTACAGAAATATTGCGCGCTGTCGAACCATTGCTGGAGCGGATACTGGATTGTCGCCAACCGCCGCGCGCTCTCCGGTCTGCCGGCCGATTTGCTGGACATCGTCAACAGCCATTTCGATGCCGCGGCAATCAAGGAACGCGCCGATTTGCAGGAGATGGACCGCTCCCTGCAGGCCGAGCTTGCCGGCAAGGGCATGACGTTCAACAAGCCCGACCCTGTGCAATTCAGGGCGGCGTTGGTCAAGGCGAGCTTTTACACGCAGTGGCAGAACACCTACGGCGCCGAGGCCTGGGCGAAGCTGGAGCAGTATACCGGCCGGCTGACGTGATCGGGGCTACGTCGTTCGTTTGATGTACCGGCCACACAATGCCTTGGCTTGCTCACTTCTCAAAGCGGAACGTCTGGCCCGCCTGTTTTAACACCATCGCGGTTGCTGCGGCCATGGAAGGCAGAAATTGCAAGGACGCATTCACGGAAATTGAAACAAAGCCAGCTTCCTGCAGCATGAAGACAATAGGCGATTGTTTGTTGAGGCGCAGCGTCAATGTTGTGCCATCGGTCGTTACCTCGCAGACGATGCCACGTTCGGTTCGATAGGTGCCCTCGATGGCCGCCGGTAACGGTTGGACGATGGGTTTTGTTGCCGGTCTCGGCCAGTGATAGTCGCGAGCAATAGCCTCCTTGATTTCATCCCGGAGCGGCCAGCCTTGATTCGAGTTGATCATGATCGCCGCGCCTTTGCCCAAAGCTGGATAGAGCCACAGCCCCGAGACGAAGCCTTCGTTCCAGCCTTCATGGTAACACTGGAAGCCATCGCCCTCGCCGGTGCAGTGCCAGCCAAGCCCAACGAAATCTCCACCTCGCAGATCGGTCGGAAGTTGAGGTTCAAGCATCGCGGCCGACGATTCACGCGATAGCCCGAGGCTCGAAGGGAGACCGTTCAGACTATCGAGAAAGGCACAACCGATCCGGGCGAGGTCGCCGGCCGTGGTCCACAGGCCGGCCGCCGCCATCTCGGGGTGAACGCGCCATCGGCCGGGCGTCGGCACACCGTTCCACGGGTGCGCCGTCGCGCTGCGCGCCGCCAGATCAACCGGCAAAGGCTGTGCGAAGGTGGTGTTCTTCAACGCCAGCGGCTCGAAGATCAACTCGCGCATGATCGCGGGCAAGGGATGGCCGCGCACGTCTGTTACCGCTGACTGCGCAATCGTTGTGCCGCCACCCGAGTACCTGAACTGCAAGCCCGGAACGAGATCAACGATGATTGGGAAATTGTTGGCTGGCGGCGAGCCGTTCAGTATCTGAGTTACGGTCGGCCATGGGCCCGCGGCGGGGTAGCCGGCAAATCCATGGACCGACACACCGCCGGTGTGACTGAGAAGCTGGCGAAGCGTGACGCGCGGAGTCCAGTCCCCATTCGATGGAATACGCCAAGAGGTCAAATATTGCTGTATGTCGCCGTCCACTGCGATCTGACCGTCTTGAACCAGCCGCATCGCACCCAGTGCAAAAACCGGTTTGCTTACCGAACCGGCCTGGAACAGCGTGTCCGCGCCGACCGGCTCAGGGTTACCGTTCGTCCGTATCCCGAAGCCGCGCTCCCAGGCAACGCGACCTTCATCGACCACAGCGATACTGACGCCCGGCGAGGCAAAATGAGCCATGCGATCGGAGAGCGAACAAGCGGCTGTCTGACCGTGAAGCAGGGTCGTCGTCGGGCGTAAATCGGTGATCACCCTGGTGATCTGGTCAGTCGTGTTGTTAGGCATGTAAAACAAGCCCTTCGGTCATTTTGATCAAGGGTTAGCAAATAACCGTTGTCCCCCGCAGATTCACGTCGCCCGCTTGATGTCTCCGCGAATGGACGCTGCCGCCCAGACGAACAACAGGGCGCCGAGCGTGGTCGTGACCGCGGCCGACAATAGCGAATAGCGCACGGCATTGACGCCGTAATCGTTCTTCAGCGCATCATTGATGATGCCGACCGCCAGCGGGCCGACGCCCTGGCCAAAACAGGTCGCGGTCAACAGAATGATCGCGGAGGCCAGCGCCCGCATGCTGGGGCGGGCGACGGTCTGCGCGATGGCAAAGATCGGCCCGAGATGAAAGCCGACCAGAAACGAGGTCAGCGCCAATGCGGCGACCATGGTAGCGAAGTCTGACGTCAACATGCACACCGCGAACACCGGTCCGGCGAGGCCCGACGTGATCGCCGGTGCCCACAGTTTCCAGCGATCGTCGCGGCGGCTGATCTGCGCCACCATCAGGCCGCCGACCAGTGTGCCCGCCATCCCGAACAGCCCCTTGAAGGTGCCGGCATAGGTTCCGATCTCGGCGCTGCTCAGATGATGCACGCGCGCCAGAAAGGGCGGGATCCAGGCCGCGGTGGCGTAGTTGGTATAGGTCGTCAGGCAAAAGCCGATCAGGACGATGACAAAGGTCTGCTGCGAGGCGAGAAAGCCGACCGTCGGTCCGATCGGCTCAGGCGTGAAGGTCTCCGCCATGGCGCCTCGCGCTGGCTCCGACACCGTCAGCCACAACACCGCGGCCAGGGCGATGCCGGGCAGGCCGGCTGTGAAGAACGCCATTCGCCAGCCGTAGTGCTGATTGACGTAGCCGCCGATGAAATAGCCGAGGAACACCCCGAGATAGGTGCCAATGGCGTACACGCCGAGCGCGCGGGGGCGTTCGTTCTTATCGAAGAGATCGGCGATCATGGATTGCGACGCCGGGGTGCCGGCGGATTCGCCGATGCCGACGCCGATTCTGGCGAGCGCCAGCGTCGCCACGCTCTGCGCCATGCCGCACAGGAACGTCATCGCGCTCCAAAAGGCGAAGGCGACGGCCACGATATTGCGCCGGTTGAGCCGGTCGGCGACCCGCGCGATGGGGATGCCGAGCAGCGAATAGAACAGCACGAAACCGAAGCCCGCGAGCAGCCCCATGGTGGTGTCGCTGAGCGTGAATTCCTTCTTGATCGGCTCGATCAGTACGTTGAAGATCGTGCGATCGAGAAAATTCAGCGCGTAGACCACCGTGAGCAGCCCCAGCACGTAGTAGCGGCGGGCAGATGGCCTCGCCGATGCGCCGGCCTGCGCGACCACCTGCGGCGCGAAATCGACCATGTTTCCCCCTGAGCTTCTTTTTGGAACGAGACGCCGTCGCTCACGCGTCGCGAGTGAAATTTCCAGCCTCGAATTCCACCGGTGACGCGTGTTGGTCGAACGAGACCCCGACGAGATCGCGCCCGGCGGCCATGGCGTCGAGCTGATCAGCCAGCAACCGCCGGATCATCAGGATACCGCGATCGCTCTGGCCGAAATGCTCCTCGGAATGCAGCGTTACCTGTCCCTGGCCGACCTGCGCTTCGTAATCGCCGGGGAATTGCTGATGTTCCTGTTCGGTCATGTCCCACCAGAACTTGCCGTTGAACTTCGAGCGCATCCGTCCGATATCGCCGGGTTGCTTGACCCGGCCAGCGACGTAGATACGGAATGAGGTGTTGTCGATCGGCAGTGTCCAGCCGATCGACTCGACGCGGGCGAACTGCGCGACCCGCGGATTGGGCACCACGCGCAGGGTAGGAAGAACAGCTTCGGTTACGCGGTAGAAGATCTTGCCGTCGTCCTGGTTGCGGATCGAACGCACGGTGACGCCGCGCGGCGACATCTCGAATTTCACTTGCGGCATCGAGGCCATCATGTTGGTGAATTGCGGGCCGCTGAACGATCCGTGCAGCACCGGGACGTGATAGGGATCGACCACGTTCTCGAAATGCTGCAGCCAGTTGCAGGGAATGACGGCCGGTCCGCCGCCGCCGATCGAGCTGTCGTCGGCTTCCACGAATTCGCCGTCGTCCATTTTCTCCAGGGCTTCGTAGCGTGGCAGCACCGGCATTTTCTCTGACGGGCCCATATAGGCGAAGATCAGCCCATAGCGTTCGGCAACCGGGTACCAGGGCTGGCGCACCTTGTCCCTGAACTGGCCGCCATCGGGTTCGCAGGGCTGTTCAAGGCAGCGGCCTTCGGTATCGAACTTCCAGCCGTGATAGCAACAGCGGATGCCGTCCTCCTCGACCTTGCCATAATAGAGCGTGGTGCCGCGGTGGCAGCAGCGGGCGTGCAGCAGGCCGACACGGCCATGCCTGCCGCGGAACAGGATCAGGTCCTCACCCAGCACGCGAACTTTTCGGGGGATGTCGGTGGCGTCAGCCGCAAGACCGATCGGGTGCCAGTAACGCCGGAGCAGTTCCCCCATCGGCGTGCCGCGCCCGACCTCGGTCAGTTCGGTCCGGCTGGCGGACGGCCTCATGGCGTAGGCGGTGCCGAGGTCGCGATCCCGCTGGGTGATGTTCATCGCTGCTTCCTCCCATCCGGCTTTGCCGCCGTGTTCGTTGAGATTGAGAACCTTTCGGAAAGTGAATAGTAGATAGATGACAATGTCAACGATTCCAAAAACCTTGGCACCAGAAGATTTTGTTGGCACACGTCTGCCATGAACCCGAAGTCGAAAACGGCGGTCCCGCCTCCGGCGAGTCCCGACAAAGACGGTCGGCTTGCACCGATCACGGCGATGATGTCGTCGCGGTTGATGGTGCTCGCCAATCTGCTGAAGCGCGGCGCCATCCTGCGCTACAAACGTCTGGTCGGACTGTCTTCGGTGGAGTTCGGGCTGGTGGCGTCGCTGGGGCGCCGGCCGCCGATGAGCGTGGCCAGGCTCGCCGAGGCGGTTGGCATGGACAAGGGACAGATCAGCCGGGCGCTGGCCGGACTGGTATCGCGCAAGCTGGTTTCGAGAGCGGTCAACCCGAGGGATAACCGGGAAGTGCTGGTCTGCCTAACCCGGACCGGGCTGATCGCCCATGAGACGATCGTGGCGGGTGCACTTGAGCGCAATCAGCGCTTGCTGGAACAACTCAGCCAGGACGAAGTGGCAATGCTGCTGGGGCATATCGATCGTCTCACCGATACTGCCGCCAAAATGCTCGACGCGGAAAAAGACTTGAGCTGAGAGAAGCTCCGTGCCTCAGCTTCGGGCGTCCTTCCCGGGTTATCCCGCCGCATCTGGGGCCGGGCAGGGCCGTCAAAATAGCTTGTCTTGCGCCCCTTGTTGCGCTGCGCTAAGCCTCGGAATAATTCCAATGTAACGAATCTGTGGCGGTCAAAACCGCAGGAAAAGGCACCGCCGATGACCGGCATCCTGCAGAATTATCTACCACTTGTGGTGTTTATCGGGGTCGCCGGCCTGATCGGTCTGGCGCTGCTGATCGCTCCCTTCCTCGTCGCCTTCCAGCAGCCCGATCCAGAAAAACTTTCCGCCTATGAATGCGGATTCAACGCTTTTGACGACGCCCGCATGAAGTTCGACGTCCGGTTCTACCTGGTGGCGATCCTCTTCATCATCTTCGACCTCGAAGTGGCGTTCCTGTTCCCGTGGGCGGTGGCGTTCGGGAAGCTCGGGGCGACCGGCTTCTGGTCGATGCTGGTTTTCCTCGTCGTCCTCACCATCGGCTTTGCCTACGAATGGAAGAAAGGCGCGCTCGAATGGGATTGAGCCCCGCTACCGCCAAACCGGGATTTGCCGCCGCCGTCGCGCCGGCTGCGACCGGCATTCTCGATCCCTCCACCGGCCGGCCGGTCGGCGCCAATGACCCATACTTTCTCGAGGTCAATCACGAACTGTCCGACAAGGGCTTCTTCGTCACCGCCACCGACGACCTGATCACCTGGGCGCGCACGGGGTCGCTGATGTGGATGACCTTCGGTCTCGCCTGCTGCGCCGTCGAAATGATGCAGATGTCGATGCCGCGCTATGACGCCGAGCGTTTTGGCTTCGCGCCGCGCGCTTCGCCGCGGCAGTCCGACGTGATGATCGTCGCGGGCACGCTGACCAACAAGATGGCGCCGGCGCTGCGCAAGGTCTACGACCAGATGCCCGAACCGCGCTACGTAATCTCGATGGGGTCATGCGCCAATGGTGGCGGCTACTATCACTATTCATATTCGGTGGTGCGCGGCTGCGACCGCATCGTGCCGATCGATATCTACGTGCCGGGCTGCCCGCCGACGGCGGAAGCGCTGCTCTATGGCGTGATGCTGCTGCAGAAGAAGATCCGGCGCACCGGAACCATCGAACGGTGATGGCGATGCAAATCAACGACATCCCGTTCGGCACCACTGACTGGTCGAGCGTCGAGGCGACCACGCATATGGGCGACACCGGTGTTGCGACGTGGCGCACCCGCCAGTTCGGCGACATCCGCGTACGGCTGGTGGAATATTCGCCGGGCTATCTCGCGGACCACTGGTGCCAGAAGGGTCACATTTTGTTTTGCGTCGACGGTGAGCTAGGGACCGATCTCGCCGATGGCCGTTCCTTCACGCTGACGCCGGGCATGAGTTACCAGGTCGCCGACGGCGCAGAGCCGCATCGCTCGCACACCGCGACGGGTGCGCGGCTGTTTATTGTGGATTGATGGATGGCGATGAACGAAGCACTGACCAGTCTCGGAGAGAAGATCGTTGCCGGTTTGGGCGGGGCCGCGACCGGGCATTCGATCGCGTTCGGTCAGCTCACGGTGGCGGTGCACGCCGACAGAATCGTCGACGTCGTCAAATTCCTGCGTGACGATCCCGGCTGCCGTTTCGTCAGCTTCATCGACGTGACGGCGGTGGACTATCCCGGCCGCGAGAAGCGCTTCGACGTGGTCTATCACCTGCTGTCTCCGACGCTCAACGAGCGCATCCGTCTGCGCGCGGAAGCCAGCGAGACCACCCAGGTGCCTTCGATTATCGAGGTGTTTCCCGGCGCCGACTGGTTCGAGCGCGAGTGCTACGACCTCTACGGCGTGATCTTCACCGGCCATCCGGACATGCGGCGGCTGTTGACCGACTATGGCTTCGACGGGCATCCGCTGCGCAAGGATTTCCCGCTCACCGGCTTTGTCGAGGTGCGCTACGACGACCAGGAGAAGAGGGTGGTCTACGAACCCGTCCGCCTCAATCAGGAATTCCGCAAATTCGATTTCCTCTCGCCGTGGGAAGGCGCGGACTATCCGCTGCCGGGCGATGAGAAAGCGACCGACAAGGCGGGCAGCTAATGGCTGAACCAGCACTCCGCAATTTCACTATCAATTTCGGACCGCAGCATCCGGCCGCGCACGGCGTGCTGCGTCTGGTGCTCGAGCTTGACGGCGAAGTCGTCGCGCGGGTCGATCCGCATATCGGCTTGCTTCACCGCGGCACCGAAAAGCTGATCGAGCACAAGACCTATCTGCAGGCGATCCCGTATTTCGACCGGCTCGACTATGTCGCGCCGATGAATCAGGAGCACGCGTTCTGTCTGGCGGCGGAGAAGCTGCTCGGCATTGCCGTGCCACGCCGTGGGCAACTGATCCGCGTGCTGTATTGCGAGATCGGGCGCATCCTGTCGCATCTGCTCAACGTCACCACGCAGGCGATGGACGTCGGCGCGCTGACCCCGCCGCTGTGGGGCTTTGAAGAGCGCGAAAAGCTGATGGTGTTCTACGAGCGCGCCTCCGGCTCGCGAATGCACGCGGCCTATTTCCGGATCGGCGGCGTGCATCAGGACCTGCCGCCAAAGCTGATCGACGATATCGACGCCTGGTGCGAACCGTTCCTGGGCGTGGTCGCCGATCTCGAACGGCTACTCACCGGCAACCGCATCTTCAAGCAGCGCAACGTCGACATCGGCGTGGTCAGCCTCAAGCAGGCGTGGGAGTGGGGTTTCTCCGGCGTTATGGTGCGCGGCTCCGGTGCGGCGTGGGATCTGCGCAAGGCGCAACCCTACGAATGCTACGCCGAGATGGATTTCGACATTCCGATCGGCAAGAACGGCGATTGCTACGACCGCTACTGCATCCGGATGGAAGAAATGCGCCAGTCGGTGCGCATCATGAAGCAGTGCATCGAGAAGCTGCGCGCCGCCGACGGGCAGGGGCCTGTCGCGGTCGAGGACAACAAGATCTTCCCGCCGCGCCGCGGCGAGATGAAGCGCTCGATGGAAGCGCTGATCCATCACTTCAAGCTCTACACCGAGGGTTTCCACGTGCCGGCCGGCGAAGTCTATGCCGCGGTCGAGGCGCCGAAGGGCGAGTTCGGCGTCTTTCTGGTCGCCGATGGCAGCAACAAGCCCTACAAATGCAAGATCCGCGCGCCCGGTTTCGCTCATCTGCAGGCGATGGATTTCATCTGCAGGGGCCATCTCTTGGCCGACGTCTCGGCCATCCTCGGCTCCCTCGACATCGTGTTCGGTGAGGTCGACCGGTGACGGTGCCGCCGCCCATACAGTTTGACCGGGCCACCGGCGTGCTCGAGGGCGCGAGTGCGTGGGAGCGTGTCGCGGCGCTTGCTTTGTCGTCTGGCTCGAAGGTGGCGTCGACGTTTTCGCATCGTGGTTACAACAGCTGCGCCAACCTGTTGCGCAAGACGTTGCCCAGGCGCGATATCGCGATCAAACTCAATGCCGATGCGACGTTCGAATTTCCCTATGGCGACGGTTATTGGAGCAAGCTGCTCAACCGGTCATTCTCCTACGAAAACGAGCTTGAGCTGTTGTTTCGGGATTCCATCGGCGTCGACTACACGCTGATCGATTGCGGCGCCAACTTTGGCTACTGGTCGGTGCTGATCTCCAGCGCACCCTATGGTTCGCACAAGGCGATCGCGATCGAGCCGTCGTCGCAGAATTTCGCCAAGCTGGCGCACAACGCCGAAATCAACGGCAGCCGTTTTGAGGTGATGAAGTGCGCGATCGGCTCGAGCCAGGGCACCGCGCGGCTGTCGGGCACCAAGCATGAGGCGTTCAGCATCGCCGGCAATGCGGCGGGCGGCGGCGAGGACGTGCCGGTGATCGCGCTCGACAACTTGCTCGACGACGGCAAGATCCCGGCGAACGGAAAATACCTGATCAAGCTCGATGTCGAAGGCGTGGAGATCGAAGCCATCAAGGGTGGCGCGCGGCTGCTGCAGGGCGACAGCGTCTTGCTGTGTGAGGAACACGGCAATGACCCCGATCATACCGTGTCCCGCTTTATCCTCGAACAGACGCCGCTGAAGCTGATCGTGTACGATCCGCGCACCAATCGCCTCGAAACCGTAACCGAGCTTTCGATACTCAATCGCATCAAGGTTTCATCCCACGTCGGTTATAACGTGTTCGGCACCGCAAGCGTGTTCTGGCAAGACCGGATCAACGCCCTGAACGCGAATGCCAAACGTCGCGCGCAATGAGAGACTGATAGACCATGGCCGTCCGCCGCCTCGCACCGAAAGAACTGCAGCCCGCGAACTTTGCGTTCACGGCGGAAAACCTCGCTTGGGCGAAAGCGGAGATCGCGAAATATCCGGAAGGCCGTCAGGCGTCCGCGGTGATACCGATTCTGTGGCGGGTCCAGGAACAGCACGACGGCTGGGTTTCGGAAGCGGCGATCCGCGCGGTCGCGGATCTGCTTGGCATGCCCTACATCCGCGCACTGGAGATCGCGACCTTCTATACGATGTTCCAGTTGCAGCCGGTCGGCAAGAAGGCGCACGTCCAGGTCTGCGGCACCACGCCATGCCGGCTGCGCGGTGCCGGCGATATCATCGAGGTGTGCCAGAGCCGCATCCATCACGAACCCTTCCATCTGTCCAAGGACGGAAATTTCAGCTGGGAAGAGGTCGAGTGTCTTGGCGCTTGCGTGAACGCGCCGATGGTACTGATCTGGAAGGACACCTACGAGGATCTGAACAAGGAAAACTTTGGCAAGGTGCTGGACGGTTTTGCCTCCGGTAACCCGGTGAAACCCGGTCCGCAGAACGGCCGTCAGTTCTCGGCGCCGATGGGTGGACCGACCACGCTGAAGGAAACCACATGAAGCGCGACCGCGCCGGCGATGTAACGGGGAGTGCAGAGGCGATGCGACATTGGCGCTACATTGCTCTGCACGCCGTGACGGCGGCTGCATTCATTTTTCTGCTGCAGCGCTATGCGCTGAGCGCGTCGCTCGATTCGAGCCTGCTATGGGCGCTGACCTTCGGCGGATGCGCCGCCGGGCTCGCCTATATGCAGTCCAATCGCTGACCCCAAGGGAAGCTTCCAGTCATGCTCGACGACAAGGACCGCATCTTCCGCAATCTCTACGGCCTTGAGGACTGGGGCCTCGAAGGCGCACGCCGACGCGGTGCCTGGGACGGTACCAAGGCAATCATCGACAAGGGCCGCGACTGGATCATCAACGAGATGAAGGCCTCGGGCCTGCGCGGACGCGGCGGCGCAGGCTTTCCGACCGGGTTGAAATGGTCGTTCATGCCCAAGGAATCGACCGACGGCCGGCCGAGCTATCTCGTCGTCAATGCCGACGAGTCCGAGCCTGGCACCTGCAAGGACCGCGAGATCATGCGGCACGATCCGCATCTTCTGGTGGAGGGCTGCCTGCTCGCGAGCTTCGCGATGGGCGCACATGCCTGCTATATCTACGTGCGTGGCGAATTCATTCGGGAGCGCGAGCATCTGCAGGCTGCGGTCGATCAGGCCTACCAGGCCAAATTGATCGGCAAGGACAATATCAACGGCTTTCCGTTCGACCTTTACGTGACCCACGGTGCCGGCGCCTATATCTGCGGCGAAGAGACCGCGCTCCTGGAGAGCCTCGAAGGCAAGAAGGGCATGCCGCGGTTGAAGCCGCCATTCCCGGCCAACGTCGGCCTCTACGGCTGCCCGACCACCGTCAACAACGTTGAATCGATCGCGGTGGCGCCGGATATTCTGCGGCGGGGTGCCGCCTGGTTCGCCGCCATCGGCCGGCCCAACAATGTCGGCACCAAGCTGTTTTGTATCTCCGGCCATGTCGAGCGTCCCTGCAACGTCGAAGAAGCCATGGGGATACCATTCCGCGAACTGATTGAGCGCCATTGCGGCGGCGTCCGCGGCGGCTGGGATAATCTCAAGGCGGTGATCCCCGGCGGCTCTTCGGTGCGGATGGTGCCGGCCGAGCAGATCATCGATACGCCGATGGATTTCGACAGCCTCGGCAAACTGCGCTCCGGCCTCGGCACCGCGGCCGTCATCGTCATGGACAAATCGACCGATCTGATCCGCGCGATCGCGCGTATTTCCTATTTCTACAAGCACGAAAGCTGCGGCCAGTGCACGCCGTGCCGCGAGGGCACGGGGTGGATGTGGCGGGTCCTCACCCGGATGGCCGAGGGCCGCGCGCACAAGCGCGAGATCGACATGCTGCTGGAAGTGACAAAACAGGTCGAGGGCCACACCATCTGCGCGCTCGGCGACGCCGCGGCGTGGCCGATCCAGGGCCTGATCGCGCATTTCCGTCACGAGATCGAGGAGCGCATCGACCAGTATTCGCACAAGGCGGATGTCGACGACGCCGGCATTCTCGACCCTGCGCATATGGTCGCGGCGGAGTAATATCGATGTCGCATCCACGCCCGCCATGGTGGCTTAAATTCGGATCAATAGGGCAGATGGCCCAGGCGGCCGTGGCGCTGCTCGGCTTTGTTGCGATCCTGTTTCAGATCAGCGTGCTCGGAAAGAACGCCCACGAGGCCGGCGCGCGGCAGATCTACCAAGCCTGTAACGATCTCGAATTCAAGAATCCGCAATTCGCCAAGCCGGATCTGGAGCGCATCAAGGCGGGGCCGCCGAACGATCTCGTCCAATACGAAGTCTATGTGTCGTACTTCCTGTATGCTTGCGAGGAGGCGCTCGGTGCCTTCGACAACAAGCGCGAATGGCAGGCGACCTGCGATTATGACTTGAAGGATCATCTGCCGTTTCTGTGCGAGAAGCAGGTCGCGGAGCCGGTTTATCTGACGACCTACAGCACCGCGACACAGCGATGGATCGATACGGAAATGCGACGGCTGGGCGTTACCGCACCCGACTGCAAGGTGAGAAAGACTTGAGGCAATGACCAAACTCATCATCGATGGCAAAGAGATCGATGTTCCCGCGGAATTCACGCTGCTGCAGGCATGCGAGGCCGCGGGCGCCGAAATTCCGCGCTTTTGCTACCACGAGCGGCTGTCGATCGCCGGCAACTGCCGGATGTGCCTGGTCGAGATCAAGGGCGGCCCGAAGCCGGTCGCGAGCTGCGCCTGGGGCGTTCGCGATTGCCGTCCCGGTCCCAAGGGCGAGCCGCCGGAAATCTCCACGCGCTCGCCGATGGTGAAGAAGGCGCGCGAAGGCGTGATGGAGTTCCTGCTGATCAACCATCCCCTGGATTGCCCGATCTGCGACCAGGGCGGCGAATGCGACCTGCAGGATCAGGCGATGGGCTACGGCGTCGATACCAGCCGCTTCGCCGAAAACAAGCGCGCGGTCGAGGACAAATATATCGGCGCGCTGGTCAAGACCTCGATGAACCGCTGCATCCAGTGCACGCGCTGCGTCCGCTTCGCCGCCGAAGTCTGCGGCGTGCCCGAGATGGGCGCGACCGGCCGCGGCGAGGACATGGAAATCACCACCTATCTCGAATCGGCGCTGACCTCGGAACTGCAAGGCAATCTCGTCGATATCTGCCCGGTGGGAGCGCTGACCTCGAAACCGTATGCCTTCGCGGCGCGGCCCTGGGAACTCGGCAAGACCCAGTCGATCGATGTGATGGACGGCGTCGGCTCGGCGATCCGGGTCGATACCCGCGGCCGCGAGGTGATGCGGATTCTACCACGCGTCAACGAGGCCGTGAACGAAGAGTGGATTTCCGACAAGACCCGTCACATCGTCGACGGTCTGCGCACCCAACGGCTCGACCGCCCCTACATCAGGGAGAACGGCCAGCTCCGCGCGGCGTCATGGTCCGAAGCATTCGGCGCCATCGCGGCGAAGACCGCTCGCATCGACGGCAAGCGGATCGGCGCCATCGCCGGCGACCTCGCGGCGGTGGAAGAGATGTTTGCGTTGAAGGAACTGTTAACGAAATGCGGCTCCGTCAATCTCGCCATCCAGGGCGGCGACGGCTTCAATCCGAAGGCTGGTCGTGCCTCCTACATTTTCAATCCAACCATTGCCGGGATCGAACAGGCCGACGCTTTGCTGATCGTGGGCTCGAACCCGCGCAAGGAGGCCGCTGTTCTCAACGCGCGCATCCGCAAACGCTGGCGCAGCGGTCGGCTCAAGATTGGTGTGATCGGCGCCAAGGCCGACCTTACCTATGAGTACGACCATCTTGGTGCGGGGGCGGATTCGCTCAGTACTCTCGCCGCCGGCAAGCATTCCTTCGCGGACGTGCTTAAGAACGCGAAAAACCCGATTGTGCTGGTCGGAGCCGGTGCAGCCGCACGACACGACGGGCCTGCGGTGCTGGCGCTGATGGCAAAGCTCGCGCTGGACTTCGGCGCGGTCAAGGACGGCTGGAACGGTTTCGGCGTTTTGCAGGATACGGCTTCGCGGGTCGGCGCGCTCGATATCGGCTTTGCCGGTGGCGCGGGCGGCTTGAGCGCGGCGCAGATGACGACCTTCGGGACCCTCGACGTGTTGTTCCTGCTCGGCGCCGACGAGATCAAGGTGCCTGACGGTACCTTCGTGGTTTACATCGGCACCCATGGCGACCGCGGCGCCCACCGCGCCGACGTCATCCTGCCGGGGGCGGCCTATACCGAAAAATCCGGCATCTACGTCAACACCGAAGGCCGGGTGCAGATGGCCAACCGCGCGTCGTTCCCGCCGGGGGAGGCGCGGGAGGATTGGGCGATCATCCGCGCGCTGTCGGACGTTCTGGCCAAGAAGCTGCCTTACGACAATCTCGGCGCGCTGCGGCAGGCTCTCTTCAAGGCCGCGCCGCATCTGATGCGTGTCGATCAGATCGAAGCCGGCAAGGCGGCTGATATCAAGACGCTTGCAAGTAAAGGCGGCAGCCTGGAAAAGCCGCCGTTCAAGACGTCCGCCGAGGATTTTTACCTGACCAACCCGATCGCGCGCGCGTCAGCGGTGATGGCGGAATGTTCCCGCCTGGCCTCCGGGCAAATGCTGACGGCAGCGGAGTGAGCGTGACCTGATGGCCGAATTCTGGACCAGTACATTGTGGCCGCTGATCATCATGATCGCGCAGAGCGTTCTGCTGCTCGTGGTGCTCTTGATCGCGATCGCCTACATCCTGTTGGCCGACCGCAAGATCTGGGCAGCCGTGCAGATCCGGCGCGGACCCAACGTGGTCGGCCCGTGGGGCCTGTTGCAATCCTTCGCCGATCTCTTGAAGTTCGTGCTGAAGGAGCCGATCATTCCCTCCGGCGCCAACAAGGGCGTGTTCCTGCTGGCGCCGCTGGTGAGTTGCGTCTTGGCGCTCGCGGCCTGGGCTGTGATCCCGATGGATCTCGGCTGGGTGATCTCCGACATCAATGTCGGCGTACTCTATATCTTCGCGATCTCGTCGCTGTCGATCTACGGCATCATCATGGCCGGGTGGTCGTCGAACTCGAAATATCCGTTCCTCGCCGCCCTTCGCTCGGCGGCGCAGATGGTGTCATATGAAGTCTCGATCGGCTTTGTGATCATCACTGTTTTGCTTTGCGCGGGATCGCTGAACCTGTCGGCGGTGGTGGAGGCGCAGCGCACGCATGGCCTCGCAAGCCTGATCGGGTTGCCCTGGCTGACGTTCCTGAACTGGTACTGGCTGCCGCTTTTCCCGATGTTCGTGGTGTTCTATGTTTCGGCGCTGGCGGAAACCAATCGCCCGCCGTTCGATCTGGTGGAAGCCGAGTCCGAGCTGGTCGCGGGCTTCATGGTCGAATACGGCTCGACGCCGTATCTTTTGTTCATGCTCGGCGAATATGTCGCGATCACCACGATGTGCGCGATGGCCGCGATCCTGTTCATGGGTGGCTGGTTGCCGCCGATCGCGGTGGTGCCGTTCACCTGGATACCGGGGGTAATCTGGTTCACCCTCAAGGTATTTTTCATGTTCTTTCTGTTTGCGATGGCGAAGGCGATCGTGCCGCGCTACCGCTACGACCAACTGATGCGGCTCGGCTGGAAGGTATTCCTGCCGTTGTCGCTGGCGATGGTGGTGATCGTCGCCGGCGTGCTGCATTTCGCTGACATCGCGCCGAAATGAGGTCGCTATGAGTGTCAACATCAATGCCACAGCCCGCTCGCTTCTGCTCTCCGAATTCGTGTCGGCGTTCTTTCTCGCCATGCGCTATTTCTTCAAGCCGAAGCCGACGCTGAATTATCCGTTCGAGAAGGGGCCGATCTCGCCGCGCTTCCGCGGCGAGCACGCGTTGCGCCGCTATCCCAATGGCGAGGAACGCTGCATCGCCTGCAAGCTGTGCGAGGCGATTTGTCCGGCGCAGGCGATCACCATCGAGGCCGGTCCGCGCCGCAACGACGGCACCCGCCGCACCGTGCGCTATGACATCGATATGGTGAAGTGCATCTATTGCGGTCTGTGCCAGGAGGCCTGTCCGGTCGATGCCATCGTCGAGGGGCCGAATTTCGAATTCGCGACCGAGACGCGTGAGGAACTTTATTATGACAAGGCGAAACTTCTCGCCAATGGCGACCGCTGGGAGCGCGAGATTGCGAAATCAATCGAACTCGATTCGCCCTACCGGTGAGGGTGGGGGCATGATCGCGCGCCACATCTCCACGTCATTCCGGGGCGCGCGCAGCGCGAACCCGGAATCTCGAGATTCCCCGATGTGCATTGCACATCTGAGGTCTGGTCCTTCGGACCATCTCCGGTGCGCAATTGTGCATCGGAGAATGACAGGAGGGGTGTTCGCATGATCCTTCCCGCGCTGTTCTTCTATCTGTTCGCCGGCATTTGCGTGGCCTCGGCGGTGATGGTGATTGTGTCGCGCAATCCCGTGCACTCCGTGCTGTTTCTGATCCTGGCGTTCGTCAACGCGTCCGGCCTGTTCGTGCTGATGGGCGCCGAATTTTTGGCGATGATCCTGGTCGTGGTCTATGTCGGCGCGGTCGCGGTGCTGTTCCTGTTCGTGATCATGATGCTCGACGTCGATTTCACCGAATTGCGGGAAGGTTTCAGCGACTACTTGCCGATCGGTCTTGTGATCGGCGCGGTGTTTCTGGCCGAACTGCTGCTGGTCGGCGGCGGCTGGGTCATCAACCCCAATGTCGCCAAGTCGATTACGGCGGCGATCCCGGCCAATGTCAGCAACACAGAGGCGCTCGGCCTCGTGCTCTATACAAAATACATCCATTACTTCCAGCTTGCGGGCATGGTGCTGCTGGTCGCGATGATCGGCGCCATCGTGCTGACGCTGCGCCACAAGGTCAGCGTCAAGCGACAGGACATCAACGTGCAGAACGCTCGCACGCCGGAACTTGCCATGAGCGTGCGCAAGGTGGCCTCTGGCCAGGGCCTGCAGGACGCGGATGCGCCGGAGTGGGTACAATGACGATCGGTCTCGGACATTATCTGTCGGTCGGCGCGATTCTGTTCACGCTCGGCATTCTCGGCATCTTTCTCAACCGCAAGAATATCATCGTCATCCTGATGTCGATCGAATTGATCCTGCTCGCCGTCAACATCAACCTGGTTGCGTTCTCGACCTTCCTTGGCGACATCGTCGGCCAGGTGTTTGCGCTGCTGGTGCTCACGGTGGCCGCGGCGGAGGCGGCGATCGGCCTTGCGGTGCTGGTGGTGTATTTCCGCAACCGCGGCTCGATCGCGGTTGAAGACGTCAATCTGATGAAGGGTTAACCCGCGGATGATCCAGGCAATCGTCTTTCTGCCGCTGATCGGCGCGATTCTCGCGGGACTGATCTCTATCTTCGGCGCGCATGCGCGTAACCCCGGCGGTGACACCGTCGAGCATCATGACGACGCGCACGGCGCCGATGCCCATGCGTCGGATGCCCATGACGAGCATGCCGCCGGCGATCACGGCCACGACGATCACGCGGTCGAGCCGCCGGCGGCGGGTTCGCGCGCGGCCGAGCTAATCACGACCGGACTGTTGCTGGTTTCGGCCGCATTATCCTGGATCGCACTGGTCGATGTCGGCTTTATGCATCACGACGCGCGGATCGCGCTGTTTCCCTGGATCAATTCAGGCGATCTGCAGGTGGCGTGGTCGCTGCGGGTCGACACGCTGACCGCTGTCATGCTGGTGGTGGTCAATACCATCTCGTCGCTCGTGCATCTCTATTCGATCGGCTACATGGACGAGGATCCGAACCGGCCGCGGTTCTTCAGCTATCTGTCGCTGTTCACCTTCGCCATGCTGATGCTGGTGACCGCGGATAATCTGGTGCAGCTGTTTTTCGGCTGGGAGGGCGTCGGCCTTGCAAGCTACCTGCTGATCGGGTTCTGGTACCAGAAGCCGTCGGCTAACGCGGCCGCGATCAAGGCCTTCGTGGTCAATCGGGTCGGCGATTTCGGCTTTGCGCTCGGTATCTTTGCGATCTTCATGCTGATCGGCTCGACCGACCTTGAAACCATCTTCGCGGGCGCGCCGGGTCTGACCGGCAAGACCATTGATTTCTTTGGGTGGCATGCCGACGCGCTGACGCTGACCTGCCTGCTGCTGTTCATGGGGGCGATGGGCAAGTCGGCCCAATTCCTGCTGCACACCTGGCTGCCGGACGCCATGGAAGGCCCGACACCGGTCTCGGCGCTGATCCACGCCGCGACCATGGTCACCGCTGGTGTCTTCATGGTGGCGCGGCTGTCGCCGCTGTTCGAGCTGGCGCCGAATGCGCAAGCCGTGGTGATGTTCTTTGGCGCAACGACGGCGTTCTTCGCGGCCACCGTCGGCCTCGTGCAGAACGACATCAAGCGCATCGTGGCGTATTCGACCTGTTCCCAGCTCGGCTACATGTTCGTGGCGATGGGGGCGGGGGCCTACTCCGTCGGCATGTTCCATCTGTTCACCCACGCCTTCTTCAAGGCGCTACTGTTCCTGGGCTCGGGCTCGGTGATTTATGCGATGCATCACGAGCAGGACATCCGCAACATGGGCGGGCTGAAGGACAAGATTCCCTTCACCTATATCGTGATGGTGATCGGCACGCTGGCGCTGACCGGCTTTCCGCTCACCGCCGGCTATTTCTCCAAGGACGCGATCATCGAATCCGCCTACGCCTCGCATAATCCGTTGGCGATGTACGGCTTCGTGATGACTGTGCTGGCGGCGGGACTGACCTCGTTCTATTCGTGGCGCCTGATCTTCAAGACCTTCCATGGCGAGCCGCACGATCAGGAGCACTATGAAGCCGCGCACGAAAGTCCGCTCTGGATGCTGATTCCGATCGGCATCCTTGCCGCCGGATCGATCCTGGCCGGTTTCCCGTTCAAGGAGCTCTTCGCAGGCCACGGCGTGGAAGAATTCTTCCGCGAGTCGGTGAAGATGAATCCGCATATCATCGAGGAGATGCACCACATTCCCCAGTCGATCGCGTTCCTGCCGACCGTCATGATGGCCGTGGGTTTCGTGGTGTCGTGGCTGTTCTATCTCCGCCGGCCCTATATGCCGGTCCAGCTCGCCCGCGAGCACCAGATGCTCTACCAGTTCCTGCTCAACAAATGGTATTTCGACGAGCTCTATGATTTGATCTTCGTGCGCCCGGCGAAGCGGATCGGACGCTTCCTGTGGAAGGTCGGCGACGGCTATATCATCGACGGCTTCGGCCCCGACGGCGTGTCGGCGCGGGTGCTTGACGTGACCCGCAACGTGGTGCGGCTGCAGACCGGCTATCTCTATCACTACGCCTTCGCGATGCTGATCGGGGTCGCCGGATTGATCACCTGGTTCATGTTCGGCGCGGGAGTCCAGTGATGACCACCTGGTCCATTCTCTCGGTCGTCACCTTCCTGCCGGTGTTCGGGACGCTGCTGATTTATATCAGCCGCGGCGATGACGAAGCCGCGCGACGCAATGCGCGCTGGATCGCGCTGTGGACCACGCTGATCACCTTTGGCGTGTCGCTGATCCTGGTCTGGCGCTTCGATCCGGCGCAGCCGGACTTTCAGTTCGTCGAAAAGGCGTCGTGGCTGGCCAGCGGCATCACCTATCACATGGGTGTCGACGGCATTTCGTTGCCGTTCGTGATCCTGACCACCGCCCTGATGCCGTTCTGCATCGTCGCGAGCTGGAAATCGGTCCAGGTACGCGTGCGCGAATACATGATGGCGTTTCTGATCCTGGAAACGCTGATGGTCGGCACCTTCTGCGCGCTCGACCTCGTGCTGTTCTACCTGTTCTTCGAAGGCGGCCTGATCCCGATGTTCCTGATCATCGGGGTGTGGGGCGGTCCGCGCCGGGTCTATGCCTCCTTCAAGTTCTTCCTCTACACGCTGCTGGGCTCGGTGCTGATGCTGCTGGCGATCATGGCCCTGTATTGGAACGCCGGCACCACGGACATTCCGACCCTGATGCATACCGATGTACCGCGGTCCTTGCAGACCTGGGCATGGCTGGCGTTCTTCGCTTCCTTCGCGGTGAAGATGCCGATGTGGCCGGTTCATACCTGGCTGCCGGACGCGCATGTCGAGGCGCCGACCGCAGGCTCGGTGATCCTGGCGGCGATCCTTTTGAAGATGGGCGGCTACGGCTTCCTGCGCTTCTCGCTGCCGATGTTTCCGCTGGCCTCGCACGATTTCGCGCCGCTGATCTTCTCGCTGTCGGTCATCGCCATCATCTACACCTCGCTGGTGGCGCTGATGCAGGAAGACATCAAGAAGCTGATCGCCTATTCCTCCGTGGCCCATATGGGCTTCGTCACCATGGGGATTTTCGCCGGCACCACCCAGGGTGTTGCCGGCGGCGTGTTCCAGATGGTGTCGCACGGCATCGTCTCGGGCGCGCTGTTCCTCTGCGTCGGCATCGTCTACGACCGCCTGCATACCCGCGAGATCACGGCCTATGGCGGGCTGGTCAACCGCATGCCGCTCTACGCTGTCGTGTTCATGGTCTTCACCATGGCCAATGTCGGGTTGCCCGGCACCTCCGGTTTCGTCGGCGAATTCATGACGCTGATCGGCACCTTCAAGGTCAGCATACCCACCGCCACGCTCGCGACCCTGGGGGTGATCCTGTCGGCATGCTACGCGCTCTGGCTCTATCGCAAGGTGGTGTTCGGCGCGCTGGTCAAGCCGTCGCTGGCGAGCATCAAGGATCTCACCATCCGCGAGAGCCTGACGCTGATGCCGCTGGTGTTTCTCACCATCCTGTTCGGGGTTTACCCGAAGCCGGTACTCGACATGTCGGCGGCGTCGGTGCAGCAACTCGTTACCAATTACAGCCACGCGGTGACTGCCATGAAGGCAGCCGCGCTGCTGCAGTGAACACAGAAGCGTTTTCGAGCGAAGTCGGAACCGGTTCGCATGAAGAAAACGCGTCAAACAAAGAGGATAGAGCCTCGTTTCTGATTCGATCAGAACCGAGGCTTTGGGTCAGGACGCGCCATGAGCTTTGAGAGTGCAGGTTATCAGTTGCTGCCCGTGCTGCCGGAGTTGGTGCTGGCCGCCGGCGCCATGGTGCTGCTGATGTTAGGGGCCTATCGCGGCGGCCCGCAGACGACCAGCCTCGTCACCGGACTTGCGGTTTGCCTGCTGGTGCTTGTGGGCGTGCTGGAATTGCTGTTGCCGGCGGGAAAGCTGACGACGTTTAGCGGAAGCTTCATCGTCGACGATTTTGCCCGGTTCCTGAAGATATTGACGCTGACCGGCTCGGCGGCGACCTTGATTCTGTCGGCGGAATTTCTCGCCGATCCATCCCGGCGCATCTTCGAATACGCCATCCTGGTGCTGCTATCGACGCTGGGCATGATGGTGCTGATCTCGGCCGGCGACCTGATCATGCTCTATCTCGGCCTCGAGCTGATGTCCCTGGCGCTTTATGTGGTCGCGGCGAGCAATCGCGACAACGCGAAATCCACGGAGGCCGGCCTGAAATATTTCGTGCTGGGCGCGCTGTCGTCGGGCATGCTGTTGTACGGCGCTTCCCTGGTCTATGGCTTCACCGGCACCGTGAGCTTCGTCGGCATTGCCGCGGCGACCAAGACGGGCAGCGTCGGCATCGTGTTCGGCCTGGTGTTTCTGTTGGCCGGGCTCTGCTTCAAGGTTTCGGCGGTGCCGTTCCACATGTGGACACCCGACGTCTATGAGGGCGCACCGACGCCGGTCACCGCATTCTTCGCCTCCGCGCCGAAGGTCGCGGCGTTAGCGGTGTTCACCCGCGTAGCGCTCACCGCATTTCCGGACATCGTGTCGCAATGGCAGCAGATCGTGGTGTTCGTCGCGATCGCCTCGATGGCGCTGGGATCGTTCGCTGCCATCGGCCAGAAGAACATCAAGCGACTGATGGCCTATTCGTCGATCGGCCATATGGGCTTCGCACTGGTGGGGCTGGCCGCCGGAACCGTCGAGGGCGCGCAGGGCGTACTGGTTTATATCTCGATCTATGTGGCGATGACGCTCGGCACCTTCGCGGTGATCCTGACCATGAAGCGCAACGGTCAGCACGTCGAGACCATCAGCGACTTCGCCGGATTGTCGCGCACCAATCCGCTGCTGGCATTCTTCTTTGCGATGCTGCTGTTCTCGCTGGCAGGCATTCCGCCGCTGGCGGGCTTCTTTGCGAAATGGTACGTGTTTGTAGCTGCCATCAAGGCCGGATTGTTTACGCTGGCCGTGGTCGGTGTGCTCACCAGCGTGGTCGGCGCGTTTTACTATCTCACCATCATCAAGGTAATGTATTTCGACGAGCCGCTCGGTCAGCTCGACCCGATGCGCATGGAATTGCGCACGGTGCTGGCGGTCGCGGGGCTGTTCAACATCTTTTTCTTCGTCTATCCGGGGCCGCTCGTCAGCATGGCAACGGTCGCGGCGAAGTCGCTGTTCTAAATGACATTTTCGCTCGGGCATCGAGCCGCATCGGCAGGATACCGGCTCGCAGCTTTCGACAGCATCGGCTCGACCAACGCAGAAGCCATCGCGCGCGCGCGTGGCGGCGAGCCCGGACCGATGTGGTTTGTGACGTCGGAACAGACGGCGGGACGCGGACGACGGCATCGACCCTGGATTGCGCCGCGTGGTAACCTCGCCAGCAGCATCCTCGAAGTGATCGACGTTTCGCCCGCGGTTGCGGCGACGCTGGGCTTTGCCGCGGGGCTTGCGCTCGAGGCGGCGCTGCAAAAAGTAAGCGTCGAAGCGTCGCTGAGGGCGGCGGGATCGGACCATATGAAGTTTTCGCTGAAATGGCCCAATGACGTGCTGGCGGGGCGACAAAAGCTCGCCGGCATCCTGCTGGAGGCCGAGGCCGTAGCGGGCGATCGCCTCGCCGTCGTGGTCGGCATCGGCACCAACGTCATAGCCGCGCCCGAGGCCACGCCAACGCCCGCGACTTCGCTGGCGGCGCTGGGGGTCAATATCGGGGCGGAGGAATTGTTTGCCGTCCTGTCGGACTCGTGGACGGAATTCCGTGGCATCTGGGACCGGGGCCGCGGCTTTGGTGAAATCCGGCGGCTCTGGCTGGAGCGCGCGGCCGGACTAGGGCATGGGGTCGCGATTCAGTCCGGCAGCGCCATCGTCGAAGGGACATTCGATACCATCGATGAGCAAGGCTGCATGATCGTCCGGACAGTAGACGGCAAGCGGATCCCGATTGCCGCGGGCGACGTCTATTTCGGCTCGGTGGCGTCGGTAGGGGCAACCTGATGGCGCGACCGGATGAACTGACCTTTGCGCCGCTCGGCGGCGTCGGTGAGATCGGCATGAACCTGTCGATCTACGGTCTTGGCAACCGCCACCAGCGCTCCTGGCTCGCGGTCGATCTCGGCGTATCCTTTGGCGACGAGGAGCATCTGCCGGGCATCGATCTGATCATGCCCGATATCCGCTTTCTCGAAAAGGAGCGCAAGAATCTCATCGGCCTGGTGCTGACCCATGCCCACGAAGACCATTTCGGCGCCATCATGGATCTGTGGCCGAAGCTGAAATGCCCGATCTATGCGACCAAATTCAGCGCCGCGTTGTTCGAGGCCAAATGCGCATCCGAGCGCAATCCGCTGAAAATTCCGGTCACGGTGGTGTCGTCGGGCGGACGCATCGATCTCGGGCCGTTCAGCGTCGAGTTCATTCCGGTGGCGCATTCGATTCCGGAATCCCATGCGCTGGCGATCCATACCTCTGCCGGCACCGTGCTGCATACCGGCGACTGGAAGATCGATCCGACGCCGATCATCGGCGTGCCGACGGACGAACGGCGGTTGCGCGAGATCGGCGACGCCGGCGTGCTGGCACTGGTCGGCGATTCCACCAACGCCGTGCGGGAAGGGCGCTCGCCGTCGGAGGCCGAAGTCGCAAAGACCATCACCGAACTGGTGAAGGCGGCGAAGGGCCGGGTCGCGGTGACCACGTTTGCTTCCAACGTCGCGCGGCTGCGCGCGGTCGCGGATGCTGCGAAGGCGGCCGGGCGCGAGGTCGTGGTGGTCGGCCGCGCCATGGAGCGCGTGGTGCAGGTGGCGCGCGAAACCGGCTATCTCAATGGCGTGCAGAATTTCCGTGGCGCCGACCTCTACGGTCATTTTCCCCCTGACAAGGTGCTGGCGCTGTGCACCGGCAGCCAGGGCGAACCGCGCGCGGCGCTGTCCCGCATCGCCAATGACGATCATCCGCAGGTGACGCTCAACAAGGGCGATTGCGTGATCTTTTCCTCGCGCACCATCCCCGGCAATGAGAAGGCGGTGGGCGGCATCATCAATGGCCTGATCAACCAGGGCATCGAGGTGATTACCGACCGCACCCACCTCGTCCACGTCTCCGGCCATCCGCGCCGCGACGAACTGCGCGACATGATTTCATGGGTGCGTCCGCAATTGCTGATCCCGGTGCACGGCGAGGCGCTGCACCTGTTTGAACATGCAAAACTGGCGCGGGCCGCCGGCGTGCCGAAGGTTCTGATCTGCCGCAACGGCGATCTGGTCAGGTTGGGGCCGGGCGATCCCGGCATCATCGAGCAGTTGCCGTCGGGACGGCTCTACAAGGATGGCTCGATCCTGGAGGATTCCAAATCGCGCGCCGTCATCGAGCGGCGCAGGCTGGCCTTCGCCGGCTGCGCGTTCGTGGCGATTGCGGTGACCGACAAGGGCGAACTGGCCGACGACCCCGAGGTTGATCTGGTCGGCATCCCCGAGAAGAATACGGCCGGAGAGGTCATCGACGAGATCGTGTTCGACATTGTGGTGTCGACGGTGGAGGGCCTGCCGCGGGCGCGCCGCCGCGATCCCGACGCGATGGCGGAGTCGGTGCGGCGGGCGGTGCGTGCCACGATCAACGAGCAGTGGGGCAAGAAGCCGCTGTGCTACGTTCACGTTATGATGGTCTAGGTTTCAGGGCGGAGGAATGTCATGCTGGGCCGGCTCAATCATGTGGCGATCGCGGTCAGGGACGCCGAGAAGGCCGCCAGGATCTATGGCGCGGCGTTCGGCGCCGATATCTCGGCGGCGGTGCCGTTGCCGGAGCATGGCGTTATTACCGTGTTCGTGACCCTGCCCAACACCAAGATCGAATTCATCCAGCCGCTCGGCGAGGCATCCCCGATCGCCAAATTTCTTGAGCGCAACGCCGACGGCGGCATTCACCACATTTGCTATGACGTGCCCGACATCATCGCGGCGCGCGACACCCTGGTCAGGGAGGGTGCGCGGGTGCTCGGCGACGGCGAGCCCCGCATCGGTGCCCACGGCAAGCCCGTGCTGTTTCTGCACCCGAAGGATTTTTCTGGCGCGCTCGTCGAAATCGAACAGGCCTGAGCCGCGATGGCCTACAGCATCTCAACCGCGTTCGCGATCTACTTCGTGCTGTGGTGGATTGTACTATTCCTGACGCTGCCGTTCGGCGTGCGCAGCCAGCACGAGGACGGCGAGGGTGCACCGGGCACGGATCCTGGCGCGCCGATCGTGAGCCATATGGGCCGCAAGCTGATCTGGACCACGGTGATATCGGCAATCATTTTCGCCAGCGCGATGCTGGCCTTCAACGCGGGCTATTTCAATATCGAGCGGCTGTCGAAGCTGATGGGGATTCCGCTCTGACCGCTGGATGGTGGGGGAAGAAAGTGACGTTTCAAAGAATCATTTTAGGGCTCTTGATTTTGACAATCGCCGGGCTTGCCGGCTCCTTCTACATGAACTGGAAAATGGCAACCCAACTCCGGAGCGTGAAAGCCTTCGTCGAAGGCTCTGTGTTCGCAGAAGCCGTCGCAGCCTGCGAGAAGGCCCCAAGCACGACGCCGTTCAAATGGAATACCGGAACCAGGACTTCGGTGATTGGATTGAGCTCGGTAAAGCTCGACAAGTACACGATTATTCCGAGTTATACGCTCGTTGCCGACAGCGTCTATTGCGACTACGATCCGATCAAGAAGAAAGCCGACATCGGCTCGAATTTCCTGGAGCGGGATTGAAGCCGTAACTCCCCGCTGTCGTACCGGCGGGGGCATCCAATGACTTCACAGCAAGCACAATTGGGCGCTGCTGCGCAGGACGAGTACCGAATTCTGCGGGACGCGGACCTGCGGGACTACCTGGCAGAGCTGCCCGCCGTTGCCGTCCGGCTTGGGGGATCGCCAACGGATTGGTCGATCAGCGAGGTTGGCGACGGCAACCTCAACCTCGTATTCATCGTGAAGGGGACGAAGGGCGGAATTGCCGTTAAGCAGGCGCTGCCCTATGTACGCCTGGTCGGCGAGAGCTGGCCGCTGCCGCTCTCGCGCTCGCATTATGAACATCTGGCGCTCGTGCATCAGGCCCGGCTGGCGCCCGGTCTGGTTCCGGCGGTGCTTCACCACAACGAGGCTCTCGCCCTCATCGCCATGGAGCTGCTCGAGCCGCACATCATCATGCGCAAGGGACTCATTTCCGGAGCCTGTTATCCCCGCTTTGTCGATCATATCACGACCTTTCTGGCGCGGACGTTGTTCTTCAGCTCCGACCTCGCGGTTCCAGCCGCCCAGAAGAAAGAGGGTATCGCCGCGTTCTCCGGCAACCACGCGCTGTGCAAGATCACCGAAGACCTGATCTTTACGGACCCCTACTTCCAGGCCGAGCAGAACCGCTGGACTTCGCCCTGGCTCGATGCGACCGCGGCCTCCTTCCGCGAAGACCTCGACCTGCACGTCGCGATCTCGCGGCTCAAGCTCAAATTCATGAGCAGTCCGGAAGCACTGATCCACGGCGATCTCCACACCGGATCGATCATGGTGACGCAGAGCGAGACGCTGGTGATCGATCCGGAATTCGCGTTCTACGGACCGATGGGATTCGATATCGGCGCGGTGCTCGGCAATCTCATCATGAGCTATCTGGCCTCAAGCGGCCACGAGCACTCGCCCGGAGAGCGGCGTTCGTTCGAGGCATGGATGCTGGAGACGATCGAGAACGTGTGGGCGGAATTTTCCCGCAAATTCGTCGAGCTTTGGCGCGCGGAGGCCAACGGCGACGCGTATCCCGCAACGCTTTTCTCCGGTCAGGCCGGCGCGGCGCGCCTCGAGGCCGAACGGCAGGCCTATATGGAGCGGCTGTTCCGGGACACCGTCGGATTCTCCGCCGCGAAGATCATTCGCCGCATCCTCGGTCTCGCGCACAATATCGATTTCGAGTGGATCGAAGACTCGCGGCTTCGGGCGATCTGCGAGGCGCGAAGCCTGCGTCTTGCCCGCGCGATGATGCTGGACACGCCGTCGTTCGGCACGATCGGTGCTGTGACGAAAGCGGCGCGAGAGCTGCGTGACTGGCAGCCGGATTTCGGCGGCTGAGCGGCGCGGCCAAGGAAAGTCCGGGGCAGGCTTGCGCTCGAAAACGCTCTATTCGACGCTCCGGTCCCGCCACCTCTGCGCATAGACGTTGACGACGAGCGCCGCGAGCAGAATAAGACCGCGAATCAATATCTTCAGGAAGCTGTCGATGTTGACGTGATCGAGCCCGTTGTTGAGAACGCCGAGCACGAACAGGCCGACGATGGTATTGCCGATGCCGCCGCGGCCGCCGAACAGGCTGGTGCCACCGACCACAACGGCGGCGATCGAATCGAGCAGGTAGGTGTCGAACTCGTTCTGTTGCGCGCTTCCGAAATGAGCGACGCCCAGCATGCCGCCGATGCCGGCGCATACCGCCGAGATGACCATGACGCTGCCGAGAATCAGCTTGACGTTGAGCCCGGAATATTCCGCCGCCTCGCGATTGCCGCCGACCATGTAAACGTAGCGGCCGAAGCGCGTATAGGTGAGCACCAGATGGCCGCCGAGCAGCATCAATGCCGCAACGATCACGATCCAGGGAACGCCGCCGATCGAGCCCGACCCGAGCGTCGTGACGAGGTCGGGCACCTTGTAGGCAATCTGCCCGCGCACGAGCAGCGCCGATATGCCGGCTGCGATCTGCATCATCGCGAGCGTCATGATGAAGGAGGGGATGCCGATGACCGTGAGCCCGAGCGCATTGACGAGACCGAGCATCGCGCAGAGCGCCAGCGCCAGCAGGATCGCCGCCCATCCGGGCATCGGGATGTTGGCGATGTTCACGTAGGATTCCTGCGCGGTGAAATAGGCGACCGCAATGCCGGTGACGTTGGCGATACTCGCGATCGACAGGTCGATCTCGGCGCAGAGGATGACGAAGGTGAGGCCGACGGCGATGATGCCCGTAACCGAAACCTGGGTCAGAATGTTGCCGACATTGTCGAGCGTCGCAAACGAAGGGCTCGCGGCGGCGAAGAAGCCGCTGAGGCATATCAGCGTCAGGAACGGCGCGACGTTGCGCATCTGGGAGCGCAACATTGCCGCGAACTTGCGCGGTCGCTTGCGATCCGCCGCGGAGACTGTCACGCTTTCACCGGTCACCATATGGTCTCCTTACGCCGCTTCCAGCAGGCGGTCCTTGCTGATCGCCTCATTGCTGAATTCGCGTACTACCGTGCCGCGCTTGAGGACGATGATGCGATCGGCAAGCGACAGAACCGTCTCGGGCTCGGTTGAGAGCACGATGATGGCAAGTCCCCGCGCGCGCAGATCGCGGATGATGTTGATCACGTCGTTCTTGGCGCCCACATCCATGCCGCGCGTCGGCTCACACAGCACCAGAAGGCGTGGCGGATAGCTCAGCCACTTCGCAAGGGCGACTTTCTGCTGGTTGCCACCGGACAGCATGCCGAGGTCGAGTTCGACAGCCGCCGGCCTGATCTGCAACTGCTCGACCTGCCTGGCCGCGATCGACCGCTCGCGCGACGGCTTGAGAAACAGCTGTGAAATGCGATCGAGGATGCTGATCGATATGTTCTTGTAAACCGGCTCCTGGTGGAAGAGCATGGCGCGGCGGCTTTCGGCGACGAAGGCGATGCCGGCCCGCCGCGCATCGGCGGTGCTGCCGAAGACCTTTTCGTCGCCAGCCACGACAACCGTACCGCGGTCGGGCCCGAGCTTGCCGAACAGGATCCGTGCCAACTCGAGTTGCCCGCACCCCATGAAGCCGTAAATGCCGAGGACTTCGCCGGAGCGCACCTCGAACGAGACGTCTTGCAGGCTGCGGGCAAGCGAGAGCCGGTTTGCCTTCAACACCACCGGCCGATCGCTCGGCGGTGGCAGCGTGATATCGTCGGTATAGCTTTCTTCGAGTGCCTCGCGGCCCTTGCCGATCATCGCTTCGATCAGGGCGGCCTTGCTGGTCGCGGCCGCTTGCGCCTCAGCGACCGTCCTGCCGTTGCGGAAAACCGTCACCGTGTCTGAAACGAGCAGGATGTCCTCGATGAAATGGGAAATGAAGACGATGCCGGTGCCTTCGTCCCGCAGCCGTCGCAAGGTCGCGAACAGGCGTTCCACCTCGGGCGGCGAGAGCGCCGAGGTTGGCTCGTCGAGGATGATAATGCGCGCCCCGGACGACAGCACGCGGGCGATCTCGATCAACTGCTGCAGGCCGATCGGCAGGTCGCCGAGCCGGGAAAGCGGATCGGCGTCGATGCCGAATCTGGCGAGTTGTTCACGCGCTTCGCGCGCCATGCGCCGCCACTGCACGAGGCCGAAGCGATTGGTCGGCTGCGCGCCGAGAAACACGTTCTCGGCCACCGATAGATCGGGCGCAACGCTGAGTTCCTGATGGACCATGGCGATACCGGCCGCGCGCGCGTCGCGGACCGATCGAAAACGGGTCTCCCGCCCATCGAGCACGAAACGGCCCGAGAATTCCGGATGCACGCCGGCGATGATCTTCATCAGCGTGCTTTTCCCCGCGCCGTTTTCGCCGACGAGACCATGGATCTCGCCGGCGGAGAGCGCGAAGTCGACCCCGCGGAGCGCCTCGACGCCGCCGAAGGCTTTCGTGATCTGGTGCAGTTCGAGGATGGGCGAGCGACCTTGCGGCATAAAGGACTCAGATCAGGAAATGATCCTCCATCCATTGCATTCCAGCCGCGTTGGCCTTGGTCACGACCGGACCGTCCGTGACGACGCTCTTCGGGATGCCCTGTCCGCTCTTTTCTCCACCGGCTACGGCGGCGACGCCGGCGACAATGGCGCCACCATGGATGCGGCATGAAGGGTTGCGGACCGTGGCGAACATGCGGCCCTCGCTCACCGCCTGGATCGCGGGCGGCATGGCGTCGACCCCGCCAATCAGGATGTTGGTGCGGTTGCGCGCCTTCATGATGTTGTAGGCGGCAAGTGCCATGTCGTCATTGTGGAAGAAGGCCGCGTCGATCTGCGGGTATTTGGTAAGGTAGGTCTCCCATAGCCGCGCCGTCTTCGAGACGTCCCAGTCTGCCGGCTGGGTATCGAGCACCTCGATGTTTGGATACTGCTTGACGACCGTGTTGAAACCCTTGGCGCGGCCTTGCGCGCCGGTGTGGCCGAGCGCGCCCTGTGTCATGATCACCTTGCCCTTGCCGCCGATGGCGGTGACGAGCGCCTGCGTCACCGAGGCGCCCATGAATTCGTTGTCGGGCGCGAGAAACGAGTGGACGTTGATCTGGTCGAGTGGCGCGATCAGCGTGTCCATGTCGATCACCGGCGTGCCGGCATCGATCATCTTCTGCACGGGCTGGGTCAGCGTGCCGATGCCGAACGCCTGGATAGCGACGAAGTCCCATTTCTGCGAGGCCATATTGTCGATGGCAGCGCGCTGTTTGACGGCATCGAGCTGACCGTCAAACCAGGTGACCTCGACGTTGAACAGCTTGCCCCACCATTCGGCGGCCTGCTTGCCTTGAGCGCACCAGGTAGCCTGCAGGCCCGCATTGGAGAACGCGGCCTTCAGTGGCTTCTCGGAACGTCCCACTTCCGCCGCCAGCGCTGGGCTCACGCTCAACCCGCCGAGCAGGGCCGTTGCCGCGCCAGCGGTCGCCGCCGCCTGCAGAAGATCACGCCTGGTCTTTAAGGATTTGTCATTCCCGGACATTACTTGCTCCCTCGCTTTTAATGTTTGTTACCCGACGGCATCGTTTTGTTGCGCCACCGAAGAAGCCAGTGTTTCACATTCGAGGCGTTCGCGCTACCCGCGCTCAGTTCGATCGTATTTGCTTAGGCCTCGTGCCCGCGCAGAAATGCCGGCGACTGCTTGTCCTTGAAACTGTTTTGCTTCGGCTGCCCATCTGCCGTTGAGCCTGCTCCGCGCCGGCCACGTGAAGAAGGCGACATCGGATCGAATTTCCTTGAGCGGGGATTGAGGAAACGAGGTTGGTGCGCGCTGACATTTCCTGTTTCATGGCGGTGCGTTCGTCAGGTGTGTCCGAAAGAATACGAGCACATCCGCGTTGAATTGCGGGTGGAAGGCAACGCGGTCGAAGCCGTTCGCATCGACGCATATCTGCGGAACTTCCTTCGCCAGCGCGGGCGGACAGGGCGCCAGGAACGCGAAGTGCCCGGCGTTTGGAACGACGCGATATTCGTGCTTTGAGGCCAGGCTTTTATCCACGATATCGGCGGTATGAGGCAGCACGCCGTCGCCGCCGAGCTCCGACGCCCATAGTTGAACCGGAATCCCGACAGCACCAAAACTATTGGGGGTAAAGAAGACGGTGAGCGGATCAGCGATGACGGCGGCCTTGATCCGTGGATCGTGAGTCACGGGCTGCTCCGGGAATTCCTTTCCGCGAATTTGCTCGCAGACCCGGGTCGTGGATTGCTGGCAAAGGTCGGTGGCGCTGGCCCAATCGGGATTGGCGCCGATCACCGCAAGCCCGGTGTAGCCGCCCCGCGAGAACCCGAAGATGCCGATGCGCTCGCGGTCGATGCTGGAAGCAAGCGGCGACGCGTCGACCATGAAATCGATCAGGCGTTTGATGTCGTTTGGCCGCTCGACGTAGATCGAAAGATCGTCGGTCCGGCTGAAATCCAGGACGGTATCGCCGGGATGATTGATGGCTGCAACGATAAAGCCGGCGTCAGCGAGTCCCTCATTGGTGTCGTGATGACCGATGAAATTGCCCCGCCTGCCATGCGAGACCACGATGAGCGGCAAGTTCTTGTCAGGCAGTGGACAGTCCTTCACCCCCGGCAGGGTGATCCTGCCGAGATCAACCTTTTCAGGCGGTTGGGAGCAGAGATACCACACGGCTCCCTTGAGCGCCGGGCCGTCGGCGCTGGCGGGTATGTCGATGGCGCGGATACCGGCGCCCTGCGCCAGCGTCGCGGTGAGACAAAGGATGATCGCGCCTAGCCATTTGCAAGCGTACATCGGTGGGCCTCCTGCCAAAAGAAGGATATCAGATCTTCGACCTATGTTTGGTTCTGCCTAACGACGCCCTCGATCTCGCCCAGCAGCTTCCGCCACGCCTGGTCGATCTCGGGCGACCATTCGGCCCCGAGAAGCTCGCGTATCGTATCGGCGATCACGCCAAAGAATTTTCCGAACAGCTCGCGCGGCGTGCCGTAGCCGTCGTGCGACTGCACCTCGCAACTGATCATGCGAAAGCTGCCGGTACGCTCGCCGGCATGATCCAGCATCGCATCGATGGTCAGCGCCAGCATTGAACCCTTGACGAGATCTTTCTCCTCGCGTCGGAACATCGGTTCGGCTTCAGGGTGTTCGCGGAACAGGCGGCGATAGACCAGCGGCGTCAGATCTCCGCAACGCGCTGCCGCCAGTTCAAAACTGTGCTGGATCAGATTGGTTGGCATGTCCGCTTCGTTGAGCACAAATCGCGGCGACTGGTTTTTTTCAGAATACTTCGAAACAGAGCATCTCGAAAAAAATCTCAAAAAAAAAAAAGAGCAGGGCGCAAGCCCTGCTCTAAAAATTGTGTCGACCCTATTTCCCCGAAAAATTGGATTTGATCTTGGTTGACGGGGCGACGCTGCTTGTGCGCGCCAGGGCTCCTCCCGAGACTTGGACCACCCAGACTTCAACCTTACGGCCAGCCTGAGCCCGTAGTGTTAGACGATCTTTTTCGGCTTGTCACCATTTTCAGCAACGATTGTTCAAAATTCGAGCAATCTGCGAAATGATCGAAAATTGGCTACCCCGGGTTGCGTCGAGACCTCTAACTCGGAATTCGGGCAGCGAGCGGCGAGGCTGCGCAATTTTGAAAACGGCGCGTCGCGCGGCAACACCGGCGATATAAGGTTATTTCATCGTTACCCGACAAGAATTTTTGCGCCTCAATACCTGTTGTCGCACCTAATAGCCGTGTCGCCGGGAACCTGATCTCGACTTGGGACTCTGTGCATGATTAATTAGCAATGTTGAAGGGTGGGTTCGTTGATGCGGCGGCGGCTGCGGAAATTTTTTCCGATCGTTCTGATTGCCCTGACGGTGCAGATTTTCGCACCGATCGGCGCATGCTGGGCGGCCAGCATCGCGGCCTCCGATCCGCTGCATGCGGCTATCATTTGCCACGGCGACACGGCTTCGGCGCAGGGGCAAACCAACCCGACCGACCCAGCCGGCCAGCAACGCGCGCATGATGGGTGCTGCTCGGCTTGCAGTGTGTTTCACACCGGAGCACCGGTCGACACGCCGCAGACCGCCGTCGCGGCGCCCTGTCACCAGCCCGAGCGCGTGGTTTGGCTCGACAACACTCCTGACCTGTTCAGTTCTCGGGCCGGCTCTCATGCCCAGGCCCGCGCGCCACCGCCCATTTCCTGACCTTGCGAACACCCGAACGATTGGTGCGGCCACTGCCGTGCCGATTGGCGCAGTTCAATAAGCTGGCCACGAAGCCAGCGTCAGGATTATCAGATGTTCCGTTTTCATGCCCTGAGCGGCGCGAGCGTGCTTGTGCTTTGCAGCGCGCTTTCCACGATACCCTCAATGATAAACGCGCAGACGGCAGTTCAACCGCTGCCGCCGGTTACCATTGATGCGCCTCGTGTGGCCGTTGGCAGGCCCACCGTGCCAAAGCCACGGGTTCGCTCCTCCTCCTCCGCCCGGCGACAGACCGGGCCGCCGGCGGCCAACCTCGCGACCGTATCAGCGCAGAACGCAAACCTTACCCCGAGCGCCGCGCGCGCGAGTCTCTACCAGGCGCCGGCCGGACAAACAGAGACAACAATCGATCGAAGCCGGTTCGACAACAGGCCGGCGTTCTCGGTCGGTGACGTATTGCGCGACAGTCCCGGCATCTCCATCAAGCAGGGCAACGGACCGCGCGATCTCGGCATTTCCATTCGCGGCTCCAACGCCCGCAACAGCTTCGGCATCCGCAACCTGGTAATCTTTGAGGACGGCTTCCCGGTCACGCAGCCCGACGGGCTTTCACGCAGCGACCTCATCGACCCCCGGGCCTATGGCGCGATCGATGTCATCAGGGGGCCGTCCTCGGCGCTCTATGGCAACTACGCCACCGGCGGCGCGCTCAATTTCCGCACCCGGCCGGGCGGCACGATCGACGGGATCGAATATGGGGTCGACGGCGGCAGCTTCGGTTATCTCAACAACTATCTTGCGGCAGGCAAGAGGATCGGCAATTTCGAGGGTTCGCTGTTCGCAAGCGACGCGCGCGGCGATGGCTTTATCGGCAATAGCTGGTTCAATACCCAGACGGTCAATTTTCTAGGGAAGCTTCAGGCGACGCCCGACGATCGCTTTACGGTCAAGTTCATCAACAATGACCTGAGCACTCGACTTCCGATCCGGCTGTCACTCAACCAGTTTTACCAAAATCCGTTCCAGCAGGGGTGTTCCACGGCTGCCACGGCCGGATGCGCGACAGTGCCGCTGTTCAACAACGGCTTCAACGGTCCAACAACGGCGCAGACTGCCGTGCAGGCCGGACTCGGCCGCAACGATCGGCGGACCATCGTCGGTGGAAGATGGGAACATGACTTCGACAACCAGACCACATGGCGGAATCAATTCGTCTTCGATGACAGGAACATCAGCCAGCCGACCGGTGCAACCAGTGCGATCGGCGACTTTCCATCTTATAGTTACATGAGCGACATCACCAAGCGTGGCGAAATCCTTGGCATGGATTCCACCACATTTGTTGGCGGCTTCTATAATACGCTGGTCGCTTCGAGCGATACCCGCAACGTCATGCCGGGCGGCAATGCTACGTTAGGCCTGCTCCAGAGCAATACGTTCAGCGATACATCGAATTATGGGGTTCGTGCGCGGGAAGAGCTCAAGCTGAATCCGAACCTGACTGCTGTTGCCGGCATTGGATGGGAAGCGACCCATCTGAAGGGGATCAATACCGTCTACAAATACAATACTGTCAATGTTCCGACGGCGACGATCCCGGCCCCAACGACCGCTGACCGGCAATTTCAGAATACCGCCCCCGAACTGGCATTGCTCTACAAGGTCAATAGCGAGTGGCTGTTCCGCGGACGCGTCGCCGCCGGTTACGGAACGCCGCAGGTCGGAAATCTCTTCGTTCTCTCTAACGGTCAGAACGGCAACAATACACAGCTAAATACTCAGAAGAATCTCGGTTATGACCTCGGCTTCGACTGGACGCCGAACAATGCGTTGAAGCTCAGCCTGACCGGCTTCTACGAATTCTTCAAAGACGAACTGGTCACTCAGGCTACCCAAGTCGGAGCACCAAATGCGAGCTTCACGTTCAACGCCCCGAGATCGGAGCATCGCGGGGTGGAGCTTGCGGCTGACTGGAAATTCTACCCCGGTTGGCGGTTCACCGCGGCTTATACATATCTTGATGAGATTTATACCGAATACACGGAGAACATCACCAGCGGTGCTGTCTTCAGCTTCAACCGGGCGGGAAACAAGATCCCCGGCATCTCGCCGAATGAGCTGACGACACGGCTCGGTTATGACGAATTTTCCGGACCGCTTGCGGGGCTCGGCGCGTTTGTCGAAGTCCAGTGGAAAGACTCGTTCTACATGGACAATGCCAATTTGTTGAAGGCGCCCGGCTATGAACTGGTCAATCTCAATGTGCACTACAAGACGGACCTTGTGTCCGACTACTTCAGGGCATTGAGCCTGTATCTCGAGGTCAGAAACGTGTTCGACCGGACGTATGTTGCCTCCGCGAATAACATCGGGAATTCGGTCACGGCGCTTGGCGTGCAAAATCCCGCAACCATATTGGCGAGCACGACCGGCTCGATCTATGCCGGATCGCCAAGAGCCTTTGTTGCTGGAATGAAAGTGGCGTTCAAATGATCGATCTCCTCAACAGAGGTGGCAAGGCCATGCTTCGCGGAAAGATACTCACGGCGATCGCCTTTGCGCTTTGGCAAACCGCTGCATACGGACAGATGAATCATCAGCACAGCTCGGAAGCGGCGTGCGAAGAGACGATTCTGCGTTGCGCATCGAAGGTCACGCCGACCTTCGGTCCCGACGGAACGCTCTGGCTGGCCTGGATGGCGGGGGGCCAGATCTCGGTTGCGAGTTCGAAGGACGCCGGCCGCAGCTTTTCAGCGCCGGCTCAGGTCACAAAGGAGCGCCTCAACCTGGATTGGGGACCCGATGCGCGCCCCAAGATCGTCGTCGACCGCAAGGGTGGCATTGCATTGGCTTTTTCGATCTTCAGAGACAAGGCATTCAACGGTCAGGTGCTGTACACACGATCGGCCGATGGAGGAAGGAGCTTCTCCGAGCTGCGGCCGATCACTCCCAGCAACGAGAGCCAGCGCTTTGAGGCACTTGCTCTCGACGCCGATGGATCAGTGTTTGCGGCATGGCTCGACAAGCGCAACCGCGTTCCTGCGCAGCAGAGCGGCCAGAAATACGAAGGCGCCGGCCTGTTCTTCGCGTCGTCGAATGACGGCGGCGTGACCTATTCCGAAGCCCGGTTGGCGCAGGACAATACCTGCGAATGCTGCCGCCTCGGGCTGGCGTTCGCCGGGCCTGGCCGTCCGGTCGTTGTATTCAGGAACATTTTTGAAGGCGGCGTTCGGGATCACGCGATCATCACGTTTGCCGACCCGGCGACGCCGGGCGAAGTTCACCGCGTCAGCCGGGACGACTGGCAAATCAATGCGTGCCCCCATCATGGGCCCAGTCTGTCGATCTCGCCGACAGGGACCTACCACGTCGCGTGGTATACGAACGGCAAAGTTCGCAAAGGGCTATTTTATGCGCGCTCGCGCGATGGCGGGAAGACCTTCTCAGAACCCGTCCCAATTGGGCAGCCAGCGCGAAATCCGACCCGGCCCTACGTGATGGTGGGTCCGCGCGAGACTGCCATGGTCTGGAAGGAATTCGATGGCGAAAAGACCACGGTCAATCTGATGACGTCGCATGACGACGGAGAAACCTGGTCCACTCCCAAAACCATTTCCAGCACGATGGATACTTCCGATCATCCCTTGCTGGTCTCAGACGGCCGTAGAACCTATCTTTCCTGGATGACCAAGGCCGACGGCTATCGCTTTGAATCGATTGAGGATGAGCCATGAAACGCCAGTTCCTTGCGGGAGTATTTCTTGTCGCATTTCTGCTTTCGGCGCCGGCTTCGGAAGCGCCGCCACAGCTTAAGCCGTTCGGACGAGGAAGTTGGCAAGATGTCCTGCGCTCACACGCCGGTCACCCCACGATTGTTCATTTTTGGGGGGTGACCTGCGGTCCTTGCAAGGTCGAATTGCCTCTGCTCGGAGAATTCATGAAAGATCATCCTGCAATCGACGTGGTGACCGTCAGCGCAGACTTCGTTCCGGATCTGCCGGGCGCCACCCGATCTATGCTCGAAAAGTCTGGCCTTTCGGCCGCTGAGAACTGGATTTTCAGCGATGGTTTTGTCGAGCGGTTGAGATTCGAAATCGACCCGGCTTGGCAAGGTGACATCCCCCGTACGATGCTGATCTCGCGCGAAGGAACGATCACAACCATTGAAGGTTCAGCCGAAATGGCGGACGTGGAAAGATGGTCCGACCAGCAACGCGCCGCGACCAAATAAGGGGCGAGCCCACGCGGGTTGGAGTAGGATGGTCCTGAGACAGCGATCTCCAATCGATTTAGGATCAGGAGATCGTTGATCGCTGGACCGGCGCAAACACTGGCAGAATGAAAGACATGATCATGACATCTACGTTACGAACGCTCGCCTATGCTGTTTTCTTCGCAGCACTGTTCGCCATGCCGGCGCGCGCCGAGGAGGTCAATGCCGGCGATCTCGTGATCACGCAGGCCTGGAGCCGCGCCACACCCGGCGGTGCGAAAATCGCGGGCGCCTATCTGACCATCGAGAACAGGGGCTCCACGGCGGATCGGCTGATCGGCGGCTCAGGCAATGTCGCCGCCAGGGTCGAGGTCCATGAGATGGCCATGAAGAACGGCGTGATGACGATGCGTTCGCTTGATAAAGGTTTGGCCATCGAGCCCGGCAAGACGGTTAAGCTTGCGCCGGGCGGGTATCATCTGATGCTGTTCGATCTCAAAAACCCGCTCAAACAGGGCGACAAGGTGCCGCTGACGCTGGAGTTCGAAAAAGCGGGCAACGTGAACCTGTCGTTCGAGGTGCAGGGCGTGGGCGCGCAGGCCCCCGCGGGCGCAGATAATTCGGACGGTCAGATGCGCATGAAAAAGATGCCGTCCGGCATGAAGATGTGAGACCGATGGTGTCGAGGGCTGGCCGCTGACGCCGAGCCTGCCCCAACGCTGCATCGAACCCTTGGAACGCAAGGCCGTGCCGGGCGCGGACGGCTGTTGGTCGGACGTGCCGATCCCCTTTGCCGGCCGCTGGCATCTGCGCGTGGACGCTTTGGTGACCGATTTTGAAAGGATCACGCTGGAAGACGAATTCGACGTGCCGGCGCGCTGAAGGGTTGGATGAAGCTGTTCCCGCTTGTGCCTTAATCGTCCGGTTAAGATCACCGGCAAAACAGCAGGAAATCCGCTGCCTTAGCGGCCTTGATTGAAGCCCGCCCTTGTGTTTTCGCACCCGAT